>JACXTT010004517.1_pt1 | contig 20642 bp, 12 predicted proteins | sample 9270951 | NCBI WGS metagenome assembly JACXTT01 (sample SAMN15532306, study PRJNA645909) | rock metagenome | isolation source: weathered quartz diorite | place: Puerto Rico | collected 2017-06-21
CGCCCCAAACGGAGCCGGGGATTAGGGCGCAGCCTGGCAGTGAGGAGGGGGGGGTCGGCGAGGGCGAGGTTGTAGCGCTCGGAGAGCAGGCCGAGATTTTTGTCGACGGCTTCATCGACGGCTTGTTGAAGCGTGTATTCGTCCAGACCCCGACCGCGCAGGGAGGAGGGCGCTTGCGCAAGTGCGGTCAGCGAGGAGGCGAGAACGAAGGTAAGAAGACGCGACGGCATAACCTTCCTAGGGTAGCCGCTTACGGATGTCGTTAGCGTGTTACCGCTGCGTCAACCTCGACCAAACTCGCGCGTCTAGGAAATGCCAAGCTCGCTCATCTTTTCGTAGAGCAGGCGGCGTTGAACGCCAAGGATCCGCGCCGCCTCCGCCTTATTGCCCTTCGCCTCTTTCAAGGCCGCCCGCAGAAGCTGCGTCTCCACGCGGCGGATTACATTCCAGTAGCCTTCGCGAAACGGCGCCCCGTCGACCCACTCCAACTTGGATTTTGCCGAGAGCCGCGGCGTCTGAATGCAATCCGGCGTGATGACTCCGCCAGGCGCCAGAACGATTGCACGTGTGATCACGTTCTCCAGCTCGCGTACATTGCCGGGCCAATCGTGCTCCAGGATGACCTCAAGCGCGTCTTCGCGGATCTGCATCGCGCGGTCCGACCGACTCAGGAAGCGCTGCACCAGAAGCGGAATGTCTTCCTTGCGCTCGCGCAGGGGCGGCAGCGGGATAGTCACCACGTTCAGCCTGTAATAAAGGTCCTCGCGGAACTGGCCTTGTGCCACGGCGGCGGAGAGATCCTGCGCGGTCGCAGTGACCAGACGGAAATCGACCGGGATGGAATTGCCGCTGCCCAGGCGTTCGATCACGCGCTCCTGCACGGCGCGGAGGAGCTTCGCCTGTAGGCTGAGTGGAAGCTCCGCAACCTCGTCCAGGAACAGGGTTCCGCCGCTCGACTGCTCAAACCGGCCGATTCGCCTGGCGGCGGCGTCGGTGAACGCGCCTTTCTCGTGCCCGAACAGTTCCGCTTCCAGGAGATTGTCCGGGATCGCGGCGCAATTCACCTTGATCAACGGGCCGGCGCAGCGGGCGCTGAATTCGTGGACCGCGTTGGCAACCAGCTCCTTGCCGGTTCCCGATTCCCCGCTGATCAGAACGGTGGCGTCCGAGGCGGAGACGCGCCCGATCAGTTTGTAGACCGCCTGCATCGGCAGGCTGTGTCCCACCATGCCGGGAATGGCCGGCGAGGCGGGGCTTTGCTTCAGGCTGCGGACCTCCCTTTCCAGACGCCGGTAATCGAGCGCCCGCTGGATCAGGACCAGCAGATGTTCGTCGTTGAGCGGCTTGGAGACATAGTCGAACGCGCCCAACCGGGTTGCGCGGATCGCATTGCGGCTGGAAGTCTCGGCCGTCATGATGATCACCGCGGCGTCGCTATAGCCGGCGCGCAGACGCTCCAGGACGGTCAGGCCGTCGATGTCGGGCAGGCGAATGTCGAGCAGAATCAGGTCCGGCTCCTCCCGCAGAGCGGTCCGCAATCCCTGCTCGCCGGTCTCGGCCTGGAGCACGCCAAACCCCTCGTCTTCGAGCAGAAGGCTGAGCGCCTGGAGCGCCGTGCGCTCGTCCTCGACGATGAGAATCCTTGCTTTCACGCCGGATTTCCCTGCGGGACCAGGATCTGAAAACGCGCGCCGCGTCCGCTGTTGGAGCATTTGATCGAAGCGCCCATTTTGTCCAGCAGCGTCTTGGTTACGGCGAGGCCAAGACCCGTGCCGCCCGGCTTCGTGGTGTAGAAGGCTTCGAAGATGCGGTCCATTTGCTCCGGCAACAGGCCGGGGCCGCTGTCTTCGACGTCGATGGAAACCGCTCCCGCCGCCTGCTGGACGTTGACGCGCACGTCCCCACGGCTCTGCGACGCGTCGACGGCGTTCAGCAATAGGTTGATCAGCGATTGCTGCAGGAAGTCGGCGTCCACTAGGCCCGAGGCGTCGGGTTTGCCGTCCACACGGATGGCCACGCCGCACTCCCTGGCGTGCGGAGTCACCAGCGCCAGCGTGCGGCCGATAATCGGCGCCAGCGGCTGAAGGCGGAGCGTGGCCGGCTCGTCCGGCCGGAACGCGAGTAGACTTTTCAAGAGCGCGTCCAGCCGGTCGATCTCGCTGATCACCAGGCGAACCGGCTCGGCTGCCTGCTCCTGACCCTGTAGGCGCCGGGTCAGAACGCGAATCGTCAGGCGGATACTGTTGAGCGGATTCCGAATCTCGTGCGCGATTCCAGCCACCACGCGTCCCATCACCCGCAGCCGGTCCTCGCGCCGTAGCTCAGCCTCCAGATGCTGGCGGCTCTCGGCCATCGTGTTGATGGCGTCGACCACCGGCTTGAGCTCACGCTCCTGGTCCGGCAGGCGGAAACCGGGCTCCGTTCGCAGATGCTCCAGGCCGGCCTGGACCATCGCGAAACCGCGTTGCAGGCGGAAGCTCAGCCGCAGCACAATGCCGACCGCCAGCAGCGCGAACAGCATGACGCCTACCAGCAAGGTCCGCTTGTTGAGCTCGCTGGAATCGCTGAAGTTGAAAATCCTGCGCAGCGACCAGGCCGCGACGCGGTGGCGGGAATCGGCCCACACGGCAACCAGCACCATGTCCTTGCCGTCTTGGGCGATTTGAGTGCCCACCCGGCCGGTACGGCGGCTCTCGCTTAAGGCCGAGAGCACCTCCTGGCGCTCGAACGGCGGCTGGCGCAGAGTGCTGCCGGGTTCGGTGTAGGTGGGAAAGCTATGGCCGACGACCACGTTGTCGTCCCAAAGATATCCGCCTTCGACGTCCGGATAGGATCGCAGGACTTCGTAGGAAAGCGGCTTCAGCGCTTGGTCGGCCACTTCGGGCGAACCGGAGCCCCACTTCCGCTCCCCGGATTCCGCGGCTTGCAGCAGTTCTTTCACGGAATTCTGAAGCGCGCGGTTGGCCTCCCCAATGACGACGGTGCGCAGGTTGTTGGCCAGGTCGACAACCAGCAGCCCGGTGACGACCAGGGCCACCAGCGCCATCACGAGGAGCCACGTCTGGAGCCTCTGGGCCGCGATGACCCGAGGAAATTTTACAACCATACCTTTTCCATCATTCCTCAGGTGCACATCGGCATCCAACCATAAGCGGCTCATCGACTTCATGGCCGGGCGGCCAAGTTCAGGCCAAGTGTACGCTTTTCGTGCACCAGGTGCACGGTTTCCGGTCTCCCAAAGCCCCTTCATGAGCGCCCAGCGCTCAGATGTCAGGCAAATCGAGAGGCCCAAGGACTGCACCCTTCCTTCGCCTACGAAATGCCGAATGTCCAGATCCGCGGTTGGGCTCGCGTCCTAATTCTCGCCGCTTGCGGCGCAGCGCTCGGCTTCGGGCAGCAGGGGGCATCCGGGAGACGGGAGCAGCCGCTCACGCTAGACGAAGCGGTGAAGGAAGCGGTGGCGAGGAACCTGGATTTGGCGGCGGAGCGCTTCAACGTGCCCATCGCGCAGGCCCAGGTACTTACCGCGGGGCTGCGTCCGAACCCCGTTCTGAGCTTCTACGGAGATCTGCTCAACGTGGTTCCTCCGCGCTATTCGGACGAGAACGGCGGAGGTCCGCCGGAATACGGGGTCCGGACGGACTTCATCGTCGAGCGGGGAGGGAAGCGGGAGCGGCGGGTGGACGTTGCGCAAGCGGGCAGGACGGTAGCAGAGTTCCTGATGCTGAACACGATCCGAACGCTGGTGCTGAGCGTTCAAAGCGGGTTCGTGGACATCCTGCAGGCAAAGGCGGACCTGGCGCTGGCCAGGGAGAACCTGGCGACGTTCGAGGAGATTGTACGGATCAACACGACCCGGGTGAGGAACGGCGACCTGTCGGAAGTCGAGCTGATCCGCTCGCAGGTGGCCCAACTGCAATTTGAAAACACGGTGCGGCAAGCCGAGCTGCAACTGCAAACCGCGCGGGCGCAACTGCAGATTCTGCTGGGACGGCGTCGCGGCGATACGTTGGCGGACGCCGCCGGAGAGTTGCGTCGCGAGCAAATACCGCTGACGGTGGAGGCGCTGCGCGACCAGGCATTTGCGCAGCGGCCAGACTTGAAAGCGCAACAGCGGGATGCCGTCCGGTCGCAGGCCGATCTACGGCTCCAACTCGCGCAAGCCAAGGTGGATTACAGCATCGGGTCCGAATTCCGCCGCCAGCAGGGCCTGGCGGGCCGCGGCAACTCCATGGGTTTCTTCTTTCAAACCAACATCCCTGTCTACAACCGAAACCAGGGTGAGATCGAGCGGGCCCGGCAGCAACAACTGCAGTCTGAGGCTCGTATCCGGGCGCTGGATGCCACGATCGAAAGCGACGTGGAGGTTGCTTATCTCCGTTACAGGAACACTCTGGCGACGCTGGACCGCATCGAGGAATCGCTGCTTGTCAAGGCGCGGGACGTCCGCCAGATCACGGAATTTTCCTACCGGCGCGGGGAGGCCAACTTCCTGGCGCTTCTGGATGCCCAGCGCGCCTACAACGAAACCATGCAGGCTTACAACAGCGCACGAGCGGACTTCGCGCAGAGCCTTTATGCCATCGACGCCGCCGTCGGCGCGCCGGTGAGAACGGAGAAGAAACCATGAATCGCTTTGCCGCGACCCTGCTCACCCTGGCTCTGGCTTTCAGCGGCTGCGGAGGACCTCCGCCCGGCGCTCCGGCCGGCCAGCCGTACACGCCGTCCACCAGCGCCGCCCGCCGCGACGGAAACCTGGTTCGCTTTGAGAAGGATGCCGCGCAGTTGTCTCAAATCCAGGTGACGCCGGCGCAGGCGGCGGAGTTCCCGGTGGACGAGCTGGTGGCTCCGGGCCGGGTCGAGCTGAATCCGGGGCGCGTCTCGCGTGTCGTGGCGCCGGTGCCCGGCAGAATTCGCGAGGTGCTGGTGGTGCTCGGCGATCCGGTTCGAGAAGGCCAGCCGTTGGCGACGCTGGAGAGCCAGGAGGTGTCGGCCGTGCAATCCGCATTGCGGCAGGCGCGCGCGAACGAGATGCAGGGCAAAGCGAATCTGGCCAAAGCGGAAGCCGACCTGACGCGTGCGAAGGATCTGCTGGCCGGACGGGCGATCGCCCAAAAGGAAGTGCTCACCGCGGAAACGGTGGTGGCGCAGGCTAAGGCCGCGTTGGAGCAGGCGCAAGCGACTCGCGACGAAGCTCTGCGGAAGATGCAGTTGCTGGGCGTGCAGCCGGGTAGCATGGAGCAGGTGGTGACGGTGCGGGCGCCCGTTCCCGGCAAGGTGGTGGATGTCGCGGTCGCTCCGGGAGAGTTCCGCAACGACACGGCGACGCCGCTGCTGACCATAGCCGACCTCAGCGCCCTATGGGTGGCGGCGGACGTGCCGGAGAGCGCCATCCGTCTGATCTCGATCGGGGAGCCGGTCGCCATTTCGCTTTCCGCTTTCCCGGACCGGACGTTCGCCGGGCGGGTGAAGCGCATCGGCGATACAGTGGATGCACAGACGCGGACCATCAAGGTCCGGGCGGAGCTGGCCAACCCCGCGGGCCAATTCCGGCCGGAGATGTTCGCCACTATCCGGCACACCAGCGGGCGCAGGAAGGCTGTGGCCATCCCGAAGGCGGCCGTTTTCCAACAACAGGAGCGCGCAACCGTATTCCGCGAGCGGGGGCCGGGCGTGTTTGAGGAAGTGCCCGTCACGGTGGTGTGGCAGGACGAGCGCACGGCGGCGATCGGCTCGGGATTGCAGGTGGGCGATCGCGTGGTGACCGATGGAGTCACGCAGTTGCGTGCCTACTGACGAGGCGGCCGACACATGATCGGACGCCTTCTCCGTTTCGCCCTTCAGCAGCGTTTCATCACGATCACGATCACGCTCGGGTTGGTCGCTTTGGGAGTGTACTGCTTCCAGCAGCTCAAGGTGGAAGCCTACCCGGACATCTCGGATACCCAGGTGGTCATTATCACCACGTTTCCGGGGCAAGCCGCCGAGGAGATGGAACAGCAGGTGACCATTCCGATCGAGCGCGCTTTGAACTCGGTTCCGAACCTGATCGCGCGCCGGTCGCGAACCATCTACGGATTGTCGGTAATCGAGCTGACTTTCACTTACGAAACCGGCGACTACTTCGCGCGCCAGGTAGTGCTGGAACGGCTGCGCGATGCGAATCTTCCGGACGGCGTCACACCCGACATCGCGCCCCTCACCACGCCGATCGGCGAAATGTACCGCTTCCGCCTGGAGGGGAAGGGCAAGAGCGAGCTGGAGATCAGGGAAATTGAAGATTGGGTCGTCGGGCCCCGGCTCCTGCAGGTTCCCGGAGTGGCCGACGTGGTGCCTTTCGGCGGACTGGTGAAACAGTACCAGGTCGAGCTTTCTCCGCCGGCCCTGGCAAAGTACGGCTTGACGGTCAACACCGTGGTCGCCGCCATTGGCGCGAACAACCGCAACGCTGGCGGGGCGCTGCTGGATGGCGATCAACAGTCGCTCGTAATCCGCGGCGTGGGGCGCATTCGCTCGGCGGGGGATCTGGAAAACATAGTTCTGGCGGCATCGAAAGGGGTGCCGGTTCTGGTGAAGGATCTAGGCAAAGTCCGCATCGGGAATGCGCCGCCGACCGGCCTGTTCGGATGGAACCAGACTCAGGGTGGCGTCGAGGGAATTGTCTTGCTGAGGAGAGGCGAGAACCCGTCCGAAGTGCTGAAGGCGCTGGCCGACGCGATTCAGGAGCTGAATACGCAGCGCCTGCCGGCCGGCTTTCAGATCGTCCCGATCTACGACCGGACGGACCTAGTCAACAACACGCTGCGCACGGTCTCTCGCACTCTGCTCGAAGGGTTCACCGTCGTCGTGCTGGTGCTGGTCTTCTTTCTCGGCAGCCCGCGCGCCGCGCTGCTGACCGCGCTGACCATCCCGCTTTCTCTTTTGTTCGCCTTCATCTGCATGTACTACAACGGCGTGCCCGCGAACCTGCTGAGCCTCGGCGCGCTGGATTTCGGCATTATCGTCGACGGCACTCTGGTGATGGTGGAGCACATCGTGCGAAATCTGGCGGCGAACCGGCGGTCCGCCGAGCCCTCGAACCCGTTCAACGTGATCCGCGACGCCGCCCTGGAGGTGGAGCGGCCTATCTTCTTCTCCCTGTTCATTCTGGTGGCGGCGTATTTGCCTCTGTTCACGCTGGAGCGGGTGGAGCGGCGGTTGTTCACGCCAATGGCTTTCACTGTGTGCGCGGCTCTGTTCGGCTCCCTGCTTTTTGCGCTGACGCTGATTCCGGTGCTGGCCACTTACCTGTTCAAGGACAAAGCCCCGGGCTGGGAGAATCCGATGCTTAACTGGCTGGTGGAAAAATACGAGTGGCTGCTGCGCCGGCTACTACGCCGGCCGGCGCTGGTCGCAATCGCGGCGGTTGCGATCGTCACCGCATCGATCCTGATGGGGACGCGGCTCGGCAGCGAGTTCCTGCCGACGCTGGACGAAGGCGTCATCTGGATTCGCGCCAACCTGCCGCCCGGCACCTCGCTGGAAAAGTCCTCGCGGGTTGCCGAACAGATGCGGTCGCTGACGTTGAAGCATCCGGAGGTTATGCTGGTGGGATCGCAAACCGGACGAAACGATTCGGGAACGGATCCCTTTGGTCCGAACCGGAACGAGTTTCTGATTACGCTGAAGCCCTACGCGGGGTGGCCCGCCGGGCGAACAAAGACTGACCTGGTGAACGATCTGCGTAGAGAGCTGAATCGCGAGATCCCCGGTATCCAGCTCAATTTCACCCAGCCGATCATCGACACCGTGACCGAAGCGGTAACCGGATCGTCGGCGGATCTCGCCGTGATTGTCCGCGGGCGCGATTTGACCGAGCTGCGAAAGCTGGCGGAGCAAACGCTGGCGATGATTCGCACCTTGCCCGGATCGGCGGACAGCTCGATCGAGCAGGAAGCCGACCAGCCAGGTCTGCGAATTCAGATCGACCGGGCCCGTACGGCTCGCTACGGGCTCAACGTGGACGATCTGGCGCGTGTCATCGAGTCGGCTCTTGGAGGAGCCGCCATCGGATCGGTATTCGAGGGAGACCGCCGGTTCGACATCGCCGTCCGGTATGCGCGTGAATACCGCGGCGACACGGGACGGCTTGGGCAGATTCTCATCCGGACGGCCGATGGCGGCCAGGTGCCCCTCTCGCAACTCGCCGAGATCGCCATCGTCAACGGACCGAGCATCATCCTGCGGCGGGAGAACGAACGCGCCATCGCGGTGCGCACCAACATCGTCGGGCGGGATCAGGGCGGGTTCGTTGAAGAGGCGCAGAGGCGTTTCTCGCGCGAGATCGCGCTTCCGGCCGGTTACCAGGTGAACTGGGGCGGGCAATTCGAGAATCTGGATCGCGCGCGGCGCCGTCTCTATCTCATCATTCCCGTAACGATCGCGATCATCTTCTCGCTGCTGTTCTTCGCCTTCAACTCCACCTCCAGCGCATTCCTGGTTCTCCTGAACGTGCCCTTTTCTATGGTCGGCGGCATTCTGCTGCTTTACCTGCGCGGGATCAACCTGAGCGTCTCCGCCGCGGTGGGCTTCATCAGCCTGTTCGGAGTGGCCGTCATGAGCGGCGTGCTCTATATTTCGGAAATTAACCGGCGGCGTAAGGAAGACGATCTGCCCTTGCTGGAAGCGGTGATTCTTGGCGCAAAATATCAGTTGCGGCCCAGGCTGATCCTGATCCTGGTAGCCTTGCTGGGCATGGTTCCGGCCGCGCGGGCAGTGGGAATCGGATCCGACGTGCAGAGGCCGCTGGCCACGGTCGTGGTGGGAGGGCTGGCTTCAACACTGCTCCTGACGCTACTGGCATTGCCCAGCCTGTACTATCTGGTGGAGAGCCGGAAGGAGACGCGATGACCGGTGAAAGCAAGAAGGTGCTGCAGATTTTCATTGAGGACAGCGATGTTCTCGAAGGCCAGCCGCTCTATGAAGCCATTGTCCGGTTTCTTCAGAAGCGAAGTGTTGGTGGGGCGACTGTGTGGAATGGAGTGATGGGCTACGGCGCCAGCCGGCGCATCCACAGGAAAGGGCTCTTCGGCGTCTCCGACGAGAAGCCGGTGATCATCACCGCGGTCGACTCGGAGAGCAAGCTCCGCGCTTTGCTGCCGGACTTGCTGGCAATGATTCCGGAAGGGATCGTCGTGCTTCAGGACGCTGAAGTATTCGTGCAGGCTCGGGCGAAATCAGCAAGGTAGCCCGGGCACCCGCTCACGGTGCGAACGCCAACAGTACGTTGCCGGGCATTGTGCCTAGAAAGCCGTACCCCGAGTTCGTATACAGCATGCCGTTGACCACCACCGGGCCCGGGCCGTCGATCGCGCCACCCGTGGCCTTGACGCCGTTGACGGTGGTGTATTCGCGGACGGTGTCCATGTCCCAAAGGATGCGGCCGTCGGAGGCGGAGTAGGCGCGGAGGTGGCCGTCCAGCCCTCCGGAGAAGACCACGCCTGGAATCAGCGTGACTGCGGCGGACTGCGCGGGACTGCACCCGGGCCGCTCGCCGCAGCCGGGGTGCGGCGTGTGCCAGACCTTTTCGCCGGTGGATAGCTTCAGTGCGAACAGGCCTCCGCCGGCTTTGGGATCCACCTTCAACATGCCGCCGAAGCCCGGCTGCGCGGCAGGATCGTTGGCTGCGGCGGGTCCCACCTTCACGTCGGACAGGGCCACATAGACGTACTCGCGGTCCACGGCGGAGCCCCATTGCACGCCGCCCATCGCGCTCCCCTTTCCGACGCGTGTCTGCCAGAGGACCTCGCCCTGCTGGTCGGGGTCGACGGCGTGGACCAGGCCGGATTTCTGGCCGGCGATGAGGGCGCGGCGCCCGTTGGGCAGCGCAACCAGGATCGGCGAGGACCCGAAGTCGTAGTCCGGGCCGTTGGCTTCGGGGCAATTGGCAGCGCCGGGCTGGCCGCAACTGATGACAAAGGCATCTCCCTCCGTCATCTGCCGGGACCAGAGCAGCTTGCCGCTTTCAAGATCGAACGCCAGAAACGCGTCGGAGGTGCGCGCGGCAGGGTCGGAATACGCGTCGCCGGTCGAGACGTAGACAGCTTTCTTCTTCTCGTCGATAGTAGGGGACGACCAGACGCCCGCGCCGGACGGGCCCCAGAGCTGGACGCCGTCCTTGTTCTTGCGGACCGGTTTCGGCTCCTCGGGGATGGTGTAGCTCTTCCAGATCAGCTTACCGCTGGACGCATCAAGAGCGGAAACGCTGCCGCGGAACTTGCAGCATTCGTATTTGGGATTGGCGCCGGTGACCTCTTCGAATGACGAGACTGGAACATACAAGCGGCCGGCGGCCAGGGCCGGAGATCCGGTGATCATCGCCGCGGGATGTTCTTCCACCCGCACCTTCCAGAGCAGCTTGCCGGTGGCGGTGTCGACGGCGTACGCCGTGGCGTGCTGGTCGCCGAAGTAGGCGGCCCAGCCTGCGCCGGCGGGTCCGATGCTGATGGCCGTGCGGACCGGAAACTCCGCGTCGAAGATCCAGTGGATGCAGCCGGTGGCGGCGTTGAGCGAATAAACCTTGCGGCCCGCGCTGCCGTTGAACAGGCGGCCTCCGGCGACGGTGGGCTGGGAGAAGGCGCGGCTGTCCCCGGGGAAGCCAAAGGCCCATTTCAGCTTGAGCTTCGGAACGTCGGCCGCGGAAAGCCGGGCCATGGCGGCAGTCTGCGCGCGATGGTTGGCTGTTCCGGCGCCCCATCCGTTCCAGTGCGGCTGATCGAAGGGCTGCGAGAATTTCGCGCCGGAGTCGGAGCAAAAGGCCTGCTTCGGGAGCGCTTCCGCGCCGAGTTTCTTGCCGGTGAGGAATTCGGCCAGCACGGATAGCTGCTGCGGATTGAGTCCGCGGCCTTCCGATTTCATTTTGCCCAACGAGAGGGCGAAGCGGACGTTGTCCGCGGACATCGCGGCCAGCGCGTCGCGCGTGGGGGCGCGCTCCACCTGGCCTTCATGGCAGGAGGCGCAGTGAGTTTTGTAGAGCGCGGCGCCATCCTGGGCGGAGAGCGCGGCGGAGATTAGGAAGGCGGCAAAGATGCGGGTCGACATGGCCGTTTGGGATTCATTTCAAGGTACTGCGGGAGCAAAGGGGAGGCAAGCGGAAGGCGCTTTAACGAGGCCGAAGCCTCCAGCCGGGCCGGATCGCGCACGCAGTGCTTGGGCCCCGGCTCGGAAGGAAATAGATGAGCCGATATGGGCACGCTGTCCGCTAGCCGTTTATCACACCAGCCCCGATAGTCCGCGCAGACTGGTTGAGGGAGAATGGGGAAATGTTATGGTGTATCACTCCCGCTGATGGGCTCGATCCGTGCTTTTGATCCGGTTCATATGACAGGACACAGTTCTGTAGGATGGTTGAATAGGCTGGTGTTGACTCTTACGGTTGCGGAGGTCGTGAGCATGGGATTTCCCCCGCAGGCTAAGGAATCTGTAGGACCCGAGGCGCGCATTCTTCTTAGCTGTCAGCCCCCCTGGCCGGTGACCGCCAAGCCCGTGGTAGCGCGCTTCAAAACCAACTTGGGGTCTGGCATGGAGTTCACTGCCCAGTTTGAGCGGGATTCGATTGGAAATACTCGCATCGAGCTCCGCGATCCTGTGAGCGAAACGGTTCGCTTCGCTCAGCTCCGGTCAATTAAGGACAGGACGGACAAGCTGGGTTTATGACGAGCGCATCGTTGTGATCCGGAAGTGGCCGGCTTCCACGGACTCGGACGCCTGGTCATTCGGCGAGTATGACGCAGAACGCACCGACCAGTACGAGAAACTTGCTGGGCACGACGCCAGGAAGGTTGTACTGAGGAAACGAAACACGGGTCATCTTCCCGGCTCTCAGGGCACCGGCGAGTGTTGGATTTCGGAGGCGTTGAAAATCATGATGCGTGAGCGGATTAGCGCTCCGGACGGAAGCACGCAAGAGTGGGAGATTACCAGATTAGACGAAGGACCGCCGACCGGTAACGTCCTCACCATACCCCCGGGTTTTGAAGAGTTAGGTCCGCCACGCGAATAGCAGCGGGCGATGGTCCCGATGCCTTCACCGCGATGCACACGATGTGGTGGCATGATTACTCACCGTCTTTGCGCACGGCATTCGGGGCTGGTCGACTACCGCCCAACCGCTGCCGGGAGTGTCGACGGGCTACTGATTCGCCAGTTGATAGTCGAACTGCGCTTCTAGACGCCAGGGGGTGGGCGGCGGCGTAGCCTTGCGTCCCGCAATCAATCCCGATAGTCTCTATGGGCGAGGGAGGTTCTTGTGAGCACTGTTCTGGACGAAGTGATCAAGGCCAACCAGGCATACGCGAAAGGCTTTGGCGGCAAGAGCAGCCTCGCGATGCCGCCGGCGCGGCGGTTCGCCGTTCTGACATGTATGGATGCGCGTCTGGACCCCGCTAAGTTTGCCGGGCTGGCCGAGGGGGATGCGCACGTGATTCGCAATGCGGGCGGGCGCGCGAGTGACGACGCGATCCGGTCACTGGTGATTTCCTACAAACTGCTGGGCACGCGGGAGTGGTTCGTGATTCACCACACCAATTGCGGAATGGAGTATTTCACCAATGACGTCATGCGGGGGCTGCTCGAGAAGAGCCTGGAGACCGCTACTCTGGATGCCAGCGGATGGAAGGATACGGGTACGGGACCGGGTTCGCGGGCGGGGGATTTTGTGGAATGGCTGACCATCAAGGACCAACCGCAAAGCGTGCGCGACGACGTGGAGAGGATCGCGGCACATCCGCTGGTGCCTCGGGCGATTTCGATTTATGGGTTCGTCTATGATGTGCGCACCGGAATGTTGAATGAAGTGGCAGGCGCCAAGCGGTTGGGAACCATGGTTGCCGGTCAGGGCGCTTAGCTGGGATGGGGTTGACAGGAACACTTGCCTCACTCCTCTTCCTCACGGCGCTCTTCGGTGCGACGGGGGAGCAGCACGAGTTTTTCGAGAAGCAGGTGCGGCCGTTGCTCGCCGCGCGCTGTTATGCCTGTCATAGCGGGCAGGTGAAAGCGCCCCTTGCGGGCTTGCGGCTCGATTCGCGTGCGGCGGCTTTGCGCGGTGGCGACCTGGGGCTGGTCATCGTGCCGGGAAAGCCGGCCGAGAGCCGTCTGCTTAAGGCCGTCCGCGGCGAACTCACCATGCGGATGCCGCCCACCGGAAGGCTGGCGGACGCCGAGATCGCAGCGATCGAGAAGTGGATCGAAATGGGCGCGCCCTGGCCGGAAGAGAGAACCGCCGCGCCGGACAAGCCCTCTTCGTCTTTTAACCTCGAAGAGCGGCGACGCACCCATTGGGCCTGGCAGCCGCTGCGACCGGGGACTTCGCAATCGGTGGACGCTTACTTGCGCGGCCGGCTGTTGGTGAAAGGGCTGAAGCCGGCTCCGGAGGCTGACCGCGCCACGCTGATTCGCAGGCTGACGTTCGATCTGACCGGGCTGCCGCCAACGCCCGAAGAGATCTCGGCCTTCGCACGAGACCCGTCGCCTGGCGCGTACGAAACGCTGGTGGACCGGCTGCTGGCGTCGCCCCATTTCGGGGAGCGCTGGGCGCGGCACTGGATGGACCTGGTCCGCTACAGCGAGTCCCATGGCAGCGAGGGCGATCCGGACACGCCGCAGGCCTGGCGCTATCGCGATTACCTGATCCGCGCTTTTAACGGCGACGTCCCCTACGATCAGCTCATCCGCGAGCACCTGGCGGGCGATTTACTGCCGCATCCCCGCGTGAACGCGAAAGAGAATCTCAACGAATCGATCCTGGGTACGGCGCACTTGCGGATGGTGGAGCACGGCTTCCAGCCGGTGGACCCTTGGGAGGACCGCGTCAAATGGATGGACAACCAGATTGATGTTTTCTCCAAGGCTTTTCAAGGGCTCACGATTTCCTGCGCGCGCTGTCACGATCACAAGTTCGACGCCATCAGCCAGAAGGATTTCTACGCCCTGTTCGGGATTTTTTCCGGGGCGCGGCCCACGCAGGTGGTGGTAGACCTGCCGTCCTACCTGGACCGCAACCGCACGGAGTTGGCGCGGCTCAAAGCGCAGCTGCGTCCCAAACTGGCGGAAGCCTGGCTCCAAGCCGCCCGCCGCCTGCCGGAGCGCTTGCTGAAGAACGGGATTGACCCGCGAGCGATGGAAGACGCGGCGTGCAATCTGGAAATTCCGTTCTATGCCTGGTACGACCTGCGTGGGCGCACGGGCGCGGATTTTCGCCAGGCGTGGGCGGGCTTGGCTGCCTATTGGCGCGAGGAGATCGGCCGGCGCAAAGAGTTCAATGCGGCGAATGTGCGCACGGCATGGGATTTGACGGGCGCCGGCTACCAGTCGTGGCTGAGGCAGGAAAGCGGAGCGCCGCCGCAGCCCGCGCCCGCTGGGGAATTCGCGCTCAGTCCGGGCGGACCGCAAGTGGTCAGCGCGATTTATCCGGCCGGCGTCTACACGCACCTGCTGTCGCCGAAGCACAATGGCGTGATCCAGTCGCCGCGGTTCAAGATCGAGTCCGAAGCCGTCAGCGTGAGAATGCTGGGAGGCAATCTGAGTTTCGCGCAGCTCATTGTGGAGGATTATGCGGTGCCGCGAGGCGGCATCTATCATATGCGCTTCAGTCCGAAGCGCGATCAGATGGGCTGGGCCACCTGGGACGTCACCTATTGGAAAGGATTCACGGCGTACGTGGAATTCGCCACGCGCGACGACGCGACATACTTCGAGCCGGACCGCCGGAAAGCGGTGGCCGGCGACGACGGGCGCTCCTGGTTCGGTGCGCAGCGCGTGGTCTTCCACGCAAACAAACAGCGGCCTCAGGAAGAGGTTCTGCCGGTCGTGACGCTGCTGGCCGGTCCTGCGCCGCAATCAGCCGAAGAGCTGGCCCGGCGGATGGCCTCGCAACTGGCTTCGGCGATCGAGGCCTGGCGGGACGGGCGGCTCAACGAAGAGGAGGCGGCCTACCTGGATTTCTTCGTGCAGAGAGGCGTGCTGCCGAATACGCCGGCCGGGCTTGGCGAGGCGGCGCCGCTGGTGGCGGAATACCGGAGGCTGGAAGAGCAGGTTCCAATAGCCCGGCGCGCGCCGGGAGTACTGGAAGAAAGCGCGCCCGACCATCCGCTGCTGGTGCGCGGGAATCCGAAGAATCCCGGCGAGCGTGTGCCCCGGCATTTTCTGACTGCGCTCGACGGCCGGACGTATGACGATCCGCGGATGGTGCGTCTGCGGCTGGCCGACGATGTTGCGCACGCGGACAATCCGCTGACGGCCCGCGTAATGGTGAACCGCATCTGGCACTACCTGTTCCGGCGCGGCCTGGTGCGCACTGTGGATAACTTCGGCAAGCTGGGTGACCCGCCGACGCATCCCGAGCTGCTGGACTGGCTGGCGCGGCGCTTCATCGACGATGGGTGGTCGATCAAGAAGATGGTGCGGCTGCTGGTGACGTCGGAAGCGTACCGCATGAGTGGCGAGGAAGGCTTGGACGCGAAGCAGGCCGACCCCGGCAATGAGCTGGTGCATCACATGCCGGTACGGCGACTGGAAGCGGAGGAGATCCGCGACTCGATTCTTGCAGTGTCGGGAGAGCTGGATCCGGCGATGTACGGCCCCTCGGTTCCGGTCTACTACGCGCACGAGAAGGGGCAGACGAAAGGCGACCGCGACAAGGGGCCGCTCGACGGTAACGGCAGACGCAGCATTTACCTGGAGATCCGCCGCAACGCGACGAATCCGTTTCTGGAGGTCTTCGATGTGCCGAAGCCCTCGACCACGCGAGGCGCGCGCGACGTGACTAATGTGCCGGCGCAGTCGCTGGCGCTGATGAACAGCCCGTTCGTAATCGACCAGGCTGAGAAATGGGCGCGGCGGGTGGTGGGAGATGGCTCGGCCAGCGCGGACGAACGCGTGATGGCTATGTTCGAGCGGGCGCTGGGGCGGAAGCCGTCGGCGGCGGAGCGGGATCAGGCGGCGACGTTCCTTTCGAGCCTGGCGTCGGAGCACAGCGTGGAGCAGAATGCGCTGCTGAGCGACGTGCGCATCTGGCGCGATTTCGCCGAGGCAATCTGGAACTTCAAGGAGTTTGTCTATGTCCGGTAGGGGTGGCCCACTGACCCGCAGGGAAATGCTGGAAAAGGCCTCGACTGGCTTTGGGATGCTGGCGCTGGCAGGACTGCTGGCTGAGCAGTCCAGGGCTCAGCCTGCGCGCCCGGCCAAGATCAAACACGTCATCTTCTGCTTTATGTCGGGAGGCGTCTCCCACCTGGATTCATTCGACCCGAAGCCGTTGCTGGCCAAGAAAGCCGGCCAGCCCATGCCGATGCCGGTCGACCGGACGATGTTCAACGACAACGGGAACATTTTCCCCAGTCCGTGGGGTTTCCAAAACTATGGACGCAGCGGGATTCCCGTGAGCGACATCTTCCCGCACATGGGCTCGGTTGCCGACGATCTGTGCATCATCCGCTCGATGACCGTGAAGTTCATGGAGCACGCGCAGGGGAATTTTTACTTCCACAGCGGGCAGCCGTTCGCGGGCTTCCCCAGCATGGGAGCGTGGATCACATACGGGCTGAGCAGCGAATCGAAGAACCTTCCGGGGTACGTGGTGCTGGGGAGCGGTGAGATTCCGTTGGGCGGCATCAACATCTACGGAAACGGCTTTCTGCCGGCCGTGCATCAAGGCTCCTTCCTTTATCCCGAACGCCCGGAGCCGCTGCAAGACATCACGCCCAAGGAAGCCGATCGCCTGCAACGCCGGCGCTTGCAGTTCGTGGATTCGATCGACCGCGGTTTCCTTGAGACGGTCCAACGCGATGGCCAGGTGGAGGCGGCGATCCGCAACTACGAGACCGCCTACCGGATGCAAGCCGCGGTTCCGGAGCTGGTTGATCTGCGCGGGGAATCGGAAGCCACCAAGAAGCTGTACGGCCTGGACTCCCCGAACGCGGGCAAGGCGGCCTATGCGCGTCAGTGCCTGCTGGCGCGGCGACTGGTGGAACGCGGAGTCCGCTTCGTGGAACTGACGGTGGTGCCTCCGAAAGGTTGGGGAGGCGGAAACTCCTGGGACCAGCACGGGAGGTTGAAGGAAGGCCACGAGGCGAACGCTTTTCATGTGGATCAGCCGATCGCGGCTCTGGTAAAGGATCTGAAAGCCCGCGGCCTGTTCGAAGAAACGCTGGTGGTCTGGTCAGGCGAATTCGGCCGGACGCCTTTCGCGCAGGGGTCGGACGGGCGGGATCACAATCCATCCGGCTTCAGCCTGTGGCTGGCAGGGGGCGGCGTGAAGGGCGGCATGATCTACGGCGCGACGGACGAGTATGGCTACCGGGCGATCGAGAACATCCTGGAGATTCACGATCTGCACGCGACCATCCTGCACCTGATGGGTGTGGACCACGAGCGCCTGACCTTTCGCTTCGGCGGCCGCGATTTCCGGTTGACCGACGTGCACGGCCACGTCATCCGCGACATTCTGACTTAGTGGCAGTAGTGTTACTATGCTCTACGGTCTTCACTCAACATGCACCTGCCCCGTCCGGACTCCCGGAAACGCGCCACTGAACTGCGCCGTTTGTCGAGACGAGCCTTCACCGCGTCACTTGCCGCTGCAGCGCTTACCCAAACCGCCAAAGCCGACGGACCCAGACCTGTAAATGTAGTTCCCAACTTTCATCCGGCCAGTTGCGGATGGCTGACCACCTTCGCCAAGGAGCGCGTCTACTGCGCCAATTCCTATCTCGACCACCTGGACCGCGCGATGGCCGACTCCAACTACGCCTTCGTCCTTTCCGAGGTCAACAATCTCATCGCGATCCTGAACTTCCGCCCGGGCCGCTTCGACGATCTGAGGCAGCGCATCCGCGACGGCCGCGCTGAGCTGGTGAACGCCTTCTTCGTCGAGTCCACGATCAACCTCTCCGGCGGCGAGGCGCTGGTCCGTTGTGGTCTGGAAGGACTGCGCTGGCAGCAGCGTCTGTTCGGCGTCCGGCCGCGCAGTGCGTGGACCATCGACGTTTGCGGGACGCACGATCAGATGGCGCAGATCTCGGCCGGGCTGGGGCTGGATGCGATGGTGTACACGCGGAAAAATCCTACGGGCGGCTCAATGCACTGGGCGGAATCGCCGGACGGGTCGCGGATCCTGGCGCTATCGCCGGGGCACTACAGCGAACTGGGACAGGTGTTCCAAGCTGCCGGACCGCTCGACGAGAAACAAACCGCCGAAGTCAACGCTCTACTCGAAGCCAAGGCGAAGATCACGCCGGACGGCGCTCCGATTCTGGTTCTGGGCGGTTCCGGAGACTACTCGCTCGCGCCGAAGCGGCCCGAGAACCCCACCGCTTTTCTGGATGAATGGCTGACGCAGAGCGGAGACGAACCCAAGTGGGAGATACGCTTCACCACGCTGGCGAGCTACCTGGATGCCGTAATGCCGGGCATACGGGAAGGCAAAACGCAGCTTCCGGTTCACAAGGGTGGCACGGAATACGACTACGGCTCCTTCTGGATACAGAACCCGCGCGTGAAGAGCTGGTTCCGGAAATGTGAACACGCGCTGCAGTCGTCCGAGATGCTGGCCAGTCTGGCGAGCCTGAAAAGCCCGTTCGATTACCCGACGCGCTGGCTTTATGCCGCGTGGCTCCAGCTATTTCTGAACATGGACCGTAACACGCTGTGGGGCGCGGCGGGCGGCATGGTGTTCGAGGACGACAAGTCCTGGGACGCGCGCGACCGCTTTCAATCGGTGGAAGCGATCGCCGGCCAGACGGCGGCGTCGGCGGCTAAAGCGTTGCTCGGCGCGGGACCCTGCATCGGGCTCTTCAATCCGCTGAACTGGGAACGCAACGATCCGTTTGTCATCGAAAGGCCGCACGGCGTCGAGGGAGCGGTTTCGGAAGCTCTGGATGAAGGAGCAACGCTCTGCCGCATGGCGCTGCCGCCGCTGTCGATTGGAGGCTGGCGGCCGTCCCCGGATGCGGTGGCCACGGCAGGCGGCGGCTCCCTGCCGCAGAGCTCCTTACCGCAAACCATTGCCACCCAGCATTACGCGGCTCAGGTGGACGCCCGGACCGGTGCGCTGACCAGCCTGAAGCTGGCCGGCTCCGGGCGCGAGATGCTGGGCGGACCAGCCAATGTGCTGGTTCTGGAGAAGCCGAAGTCGCAGCGCGGCGACCCCGGCGACCACATGCAGCCGAGGCCGGATCGCGTGCGCATTACATCGTCAAACGAGTCCCCGGACGAGACCCGCGTCGCCTTCCGCGAAGGCCCGCTGGCGCTGACCGTGACCGTGGAGAGCCGTTTCGCGGGCGGAGGCTTCAGCCGTCGCGTGACGCGGTTCTATAAGGACTACCCGCGCGTCGACTTTGAGACCGAGCTGCGGGACATTCCCGACCGCACCGTGGTGGTGGCCGAGTTTCCGCTGGCTGCGGACATCCTGGAAGTGCGCCGCGGGATCCCCTACGGGTTTTCGCACGGGGCATGGGCCCAGCCAAATCCCGATCTGCACGGTTGGACGAAAGGCATTGTCCCGGCGGTGCGCTGGTCGCATTACGCTCTGGCCGGCGGCGGCCTCGCCCTGCTGGACCGCGGCTTGACCGGACGTGAGCTGAACGGCCGCACCCCGGTGATCTACCTGCTGAACGCCACCGAGAAATACTACGGCTTTACGAACTCCTGGCTGAGCGGCAAGGGCCCGCACCGCCTGGCCTATGCTCTTGTGGCGCACGGCGGCGGGTTCGCCGATGCGCGCATCTCGCACCTGGCGTGGGAATACAACTGCCCGCCGCTAGCGTTCAGCGCGGTCGGCAGGGCGGCGGCGGAGTCTTTCATCAAGACGTCAGCCAACGTGATCGTCGAGTCCGTGCGGCGGGAGGGCAGTGACCTTGAAATCCGCTTGGTGGAGTGTCTTGGCGCCGCGGGCACGGCCGAGGTCGATCTGGCTTTGCCGCATCGCCACGCGTTTTTAGCCGATCTAAGCGGTACCAGCGCTCAACCGCTGGCCGGCGGACCGTACCGTTTCCCCATCCGTCCGCAGCAGATTGTGACCATACGGTTCCGGCTGACTTCGACTGTGGAGGAGCCCTCCTCGTTGACGCGGTGGGACGACCTGGTCCCGGAGGCGAAGCGCGCGTCTCTCCACCACTACTCGGACGACAAGGGCCATCCCCCTAGGGGACCGGCTGCCTCGGCGTAGGCCAACGACTACGCAAGTTTCCCATTTTCAAGGAGATGATTGCGGGTGGCGGAGGCTCGCCTAAGGTATATCCCCTGCCAAGGGGGGTAGAGTTCCCCTATCGAGGCGATGCCCGGGCAGGGGTGTCCGGGCGCATCCTTGTATCAGCTAGCGTTGAAGCTTGGTTGGACCTACTCAAATAGAGCCGCTCCCCCTTGCGGCCGAGATAGGTTTGACCGGCAAGGCAGCGAATCGACTCCCCCTAGCCGATTCGTTCGCTCGGACGAGCCGACTCGAGCCGTCGGCTCGTCCATCTGATTTTTGGACCCTGGTAATTTCCTATCCCTAGTACTACTGGGTCATAAAGATATGGCTTTTGAAGCGGCCATCTGTGAGAGTCTTCTGAATCGGTGATATGACTCCGCAGGTCGGCAGAACGCAGGTGTTAGATGAGATCTACGCC
>JACXTT010004518.1_pt1 | contig 20642 bp, 18 predicted proteins | sample 9270951 | NCBI WGS metagenome assembly JACXTT01 (sample SAMN15532306, study PRJNA645909) | rock metagenome | isolation source: weathered quartz diorite | place: Puerto Rico | collected 2017-06-21
GTCGGCAAAGCGCACCCGGAACGCCGTGTCTTCCGACTGGGCCAGGCGCGCCAGGTTGCCCGGCGCCATACTGGCCGACATGCCTGTGCGGCCGGTGGTGGCGTCGTCCGGCATGCCCCACAGCGGCCCTTGCAGGCGGGGGAACACCACGAACAGCAGCACCGCCAGCGGCATCGCCATCAGCACCAGCCGGGCCGACAGCCACACCCGGCGGCGCAGCCGCGGCACCGCGCCCGTAAACTGGAACGACAGCTGGGCGGCGAACAGCATCACCGTCGCCGCCAGCGTCAGGATCGCCGTACCGAGACCCTGGGCATAGAAGAAGGTGGTCAGCAACAGGAAAAAGCACAGGAAGATGACGACATACAAATCGCGGCGCGCGCGCATCTCCAGCATCTTGAATGCCACCAGCAGCACCAGCATGGCGACGCCGGCATCGCGTCCCAGCACCGTCTGATAGGTCAGCCAGATGCCGCCGACGGCGCTGCAGGCCAGCGGCAGCAGCAGGGTGGCAGACGGCAAACGGGTGCCGCGCACGGTGATCGCCACCCGCCAGCACAAGGTCGCGATCGACACCGCGGTGACCCACAGCGGCAGGTGCAGCGCATGCGGCGCCAGCACCAGCAAGGCGCCGGCCAGCAGCAACAGCGTGTCGGCCTTGTCGCGCGGCAGGCGCAGGACAAACAGTTCGAAGCGGGCGCGCAGGGCGGCGAGGGCTTTCATGCGCTGCTGCCGTATAAGGCCAAGGCTTTCAAACAGGCGGATTGGTGGGCAATCCCCAACCCCGGCGGCATCTGCTGGCTGCCCAATCTGAAACCGTAGGGCAGGCCGCGCTGCTCGGCCATCAGCACCCAGCGCGTCATGCGCGACAGGCGCGCTTCGACGGACAGGGTGGCGGGCAGGGCGGCGAAATCGAGCACCAGTTCATCGGCGCCGCCCCCTTCGAAATGCTTGGTCACCAGCTGGCCGCCGTGTTCGAGGTCGAGGCGGGCGATCTGGCGCCAGGCCAGGCTGCGCATCGAGTCGCCGGCCTGGTAGTTGCGGATGCCGCCGAAATCGTCCTGGCCGGCGCTGCCGCGGCGATCGTCCGCAAGGTCGACGTCGCCCGCCAGCGGCAGCGCCGGCGCGTCGCTTTCGGGGAAGGGATAGATCAGCGCCTTCAAATCCGGCTGCCAGTAGGCCCAGGCGCGAAACAGCCCGAGCGGAAAACGGGTGACCAGGCGCACCCGCGGCGCCGCCAGCCAGCCGCGCGTGGCGGTGGCGCGGGCCAGTTCCAGCATGGCCTCGCCGCCGGCCGCGGTGTCGGTCAGATAGCGCGGGCCGTCGCCGGCGAAGTCGACGCCGATGGCGTAGCGGTCGAGCGAAGTGCGGTTGATCATCTGCAGCTCGAAGCGCGCTTCGGCGCCGGCGAACACGGGCGCCACCCGTCCCGGGCGCAGGCTCAGATTGGCGAGATTGCGGTAGGTGAGCACCATGTCGACCAGCGCGCAGGAGATCAACAGGAAGCACAGGGCGAAGCCGAGTCCCAGGTTGTAGTTGGTGGCGCCCACCAGCAGCACCAGCAGCAGGGCGCCGAAGCCGATGCCGGCGTTGGTCGGCAAGATGTAGATGCGGCGGCGGTGCAGCAGCACTTCGCCCGCCTCGAAGCCGCGCGAAGGGAACAGCGCCCGGTGCAGGCGCCGTCGCAGCCGGCTCCGCCTGCTGCGGCGCTCCTTTTTGGCCGGCGTCGCGGCGGCGCCGGTAGCCGGCCTGGACGCGCGCAGTAGCTGAGCGGCCATCGCCTTACACCGGCACCGACTGCTGCAGTTGCAGCACCAGGTCGCGGCTGGCCACCGCCACGCCGTGCGCCGATTTCAGCGGACGCAGGCGGTGCGCGCACACCGGTACCAGCACCGCCTGCACGTCTTCCGGCACCACGTGGTCGCGTCCCTCCAGCGCGGCCCAGGCGCGCGCCGCCCGCAGCAGGGCGATCGAGGCGCGCGGCGACAGGCCCTCGGCGAACAGGCCGTCGTGGCGCGAAGCGTGCGCCAGCGCCTGCACGTAGTCGATCAGGGAAGACGAGGCGTGGATGGTGCCCAGCGCCTGCTGCGCCGCCAGCAATTCGGCCGGCTGCATGGCCGCCGGCAGCGCTTTCAACATGGCGCGGCGGTCCTCTCCCATCAGCAGGGCGCGTTCGGCGGCGGCGTCCGGGTAGCCCAGGGACAAGCACATCAGGAAGCGGTCCAGCTGCGATTCCGGCAGCGGAAACACACCCACCTGGTGCGAAGGGTTTTGCGTGGCGATCACGAAGAAGGGCGTCGGCAGCGGGCGGGTGACGCCGTCGGCGCTGACCTGGCGCTCCTCCATCGCCTCCAGCAAGCCGGATTGGGTTTTCGGCGTGGCGCGGTTGATCTCGTCGGCCAGCAGCACCTGGGTGAAAATCGGCCCCGGGTGAAACACGAAACCGTTGGTCTCTCGCTCGTAGACCGAGATGCCGGCGACGTCGGCCGGCAGCAGGTCGCTGGTGAACTGCACCCGGTTGAACTGCATGCCCAGCGAAATCGCCAGCGCATGCGCCAGGGTGGTCTTGCCGACGCCGGGGACATCCTCGACCAGCAGGTGGCCGCCGGCCAGCAGGCAGGTCAGGGCCTGGCGCACTTGCACATCCTTGCCGACCACGATCTGGCCGACCTGGCGGGCCACCGCATGCATTTTCTTGAACATTGCTGCCTTTATGAACGTTTATACAAACTTCATGGCCGGGGGCACCGGGCCGCAAGCGCGTTCCACGGGCGGCATGGTAAATTAGCACCAGCGCAAGCTTTCGCCCGGATTACAGCTCTGCAAAGATTCTATAAGAGAAATGCTGCGCCGCGTCTGAAAAAACATGGCATCAGGATATAAATATTACTTTATGAGCACAGCCATCTACAGCCATGCCGATTGTCAGCGCCACGAAATGGGCGAATGGCATCCGGAGTGTCCCGCCCGCCTGGCCGCCATCGAAGACCAGCTGATTCGCGCGCGCCTGGACGGCCTGATCGAACGCAGGGAAGGGCCGCTGGCCGAAGTGCCCGCGGTGCTGCGCAACCACAGCCTGGAAGCGCTGGCCGCCATCCGCGACCATCTGCCGGCGGCGGGCGCCTATTATCCGATCGACGCCGACACCATCCTCAACGAGCACAGCTACCAGGCCGCCCTGCGCGCCGCCGGCTGCGCCATGGCGGCCACCGACGCCGTCATCGCCGGCGACATCGACAACGCCTTCTGCGCCATCCGCCCGCCCGGCCACCATGCCCGTCCCGGCAACGCGATGGGGTTCTGCCTTCTTAACAATGTGGCGCTGGCCGCCTTGCAGGCGCTCGACGGCCACGGCCTGGAGCGGGTCGCCATCGTCGACTTCGATGTTCACCACGGCAACGGCACCGCCGAGTCCTTCCGCGACGATCCGCGCGTGCTGATGGCCAGCTTTTATCAGCACCCGTTTTATCCCTATTCCGAGCCGGAGCCGGAGACCGCCAACCGCGTCAACATCCCGGTGCCGGCCCGCAGCGGCGGCGATGTGGTGCGCAAGCTGGTGCTCGAACACTGGATCCCCGCGCTGCACGCCTTCAAGCCGCAGATGATTTTCATCTCGGCCGGCTTCGACGCCCACCGCGAGGACGACCTGGGAGAAATGTCCCTGGTCGAGGCCGATTACGCCTGGATGACCCGGCAGATCATGGATGTGGCCGCCGAACATTGCCAGGGGCGCATCGTCAGCTGCCTGGAGGGCGGCTACAACCTGTCGGCGCTGGGGCGCAGCGTGGTGGCGCACGTCAAGACCCTGGCGCAGCTGGACTGAGCGGAAGCGCCCTTCGATTTGTGCTGAACTTTCGGGGCGCCGTCGACTCCAACCGTATATAAAAATACGGGAGGACGACATGAAACGAGTTGTGCTGTGGCTGTGGGCGGCATTGCTGGTGCTGGGCGCGCTGCCGCTGAGTGCATCGGCCACCAATTACACGCTGTGGGTCAACGGCCGCGGGTCCGGCGGCGCCATCGGCAACTACCAGGATTTTAGCTACTGGGGGCCGGGCACCGTCAACGCCGGCGTCAACAAAAAAGCCGTCAACTGGGACGGCGCCGGCAGCATCGCCGCGCAAAGCGGCACCGTGCGCAACGCCATGGATTGCTTCTGCACGGGCAGCAACTGGTGCTATATCGCTTCCTACAGCGCGGGCGACCCTATCGTCGGCTACAACCTGGCCAACTTTGGCAGCTCGCAACGTCCCGTCACCAGCGCCGCGCCGGATGCGGCCGGCATCTGCGCACCGGCGGGAGGAACCGGCGGCACCACCCAGACCGGCTGCAACATCAAGTGGGTGCGCGTGGCGGCGGGTGCGGGCGGCGGCACCGAGCTGTCCGACATCGGCGCCTGGGCCACCGGCGAAGCGCTGGCGCGCGATTTGCGTACCTCCACCATCCGCGCCATGTATAACCACAACGACACCCACGGCGTCACCTTTTATATGTACGCGGGTGCCCGCGGTACCCTGTATTCATTCGTCTTGCCGGGCCAGGACGACGAGGTGGTGGCCTATCACAGCTCTGGCGGGGTGTCCGGTTCCTCCGGCGGTGCCTACTGCAACCCGCGCGACTGGTTCTGCCGCGATCTCACCCTGGGCGACGGCCCCACCGAGGGCGGCACCCCCAAGTGGGGTTTTCATACGGTGACGTTCCGCGACGACGGCGAACGCTATAAACACTACCTGGAAAACAATTGGCAGGGGATTACGGCGCCGATGCGGGCCGATGTGGAGGCGACGGCGCTGTAGCGGCTAGCGGCAGAGGAAGAGGTGAGGTGGCGGCTGCGGTGCTGTGCGATCTACGCCAGCGCGCGCCCACGGTCGCCACTTTGGTCGACCAGATCAGATGCGCACCGGCTCCGCAACAGCGCTGGCAGTCAGGGCGGCGCGGCGCTTTTCGCGCGCGCTCATGCGCTTGCCCTTGATGACGACCACCGGCATCGGGCCGGCGGCGTTCTGCGAAGTGGCGAGAATCGCCACTGCCGATGGCGCCGGGGCGGCTTCATCGGCCACGCCGAGGGGCGCCGCTGCCATGCTCGCTGGCGCGCCCGGCACGCCCGTCCGGGCTATCGATCCGGAATGGACCTGGCGCTGGGTTGCGGCGCCATTGCCGCCGGCAGCCGCGCGCGCGTCGCGCTCGGGGAGGGCGGCGACCAGCAGGGCGGCGGCGACAACCGCGCCGAAGATGACTTCCATGTGTTTGAGGGGGTTCATTGGGTTTCCTTCGCTCCGGGGAAACCATTATTAATCTTTCGTTGCGGCAATTCTTTGCGATGGATCAAGCAAGCGCGGTGCGTTGCGCGCACGCCGCGCGCGGGCGCGCCAGCGTTGCAGGAAAATGGGCGCCATTGCGGCGAAAGTCGCGGCGAAAGTCGCGGGGGAGGGGGCGAGCACGTAAAATAGCGCCATTGTCCAAGAGTGAAAGCCCAGCATGTCGATCCAATGGTACCCAGGCCACATGAACGCCGCCCGCAAGAAGGCGGCCGAACAGATGGAGAACACCGACCTGGTGATCGAAGTGCTGGACGCCCGTCTGCCCGAGGCCAGCTGCAATCCCATGGTGGAAGAGCTGCGCCTGTTCCGCCAGCGTCCCTGCCTGAAAATTCTCAACAAGGTCGATTTGGCCGACCCCGATGCCACCGCCGCCTGGAGCGCATACTACGACGCCCAGGAAGGCGTCACCGCCTACCCGATGACGACCAAGAAGCCGGCCGACGTCGCCCGCATCCCGGCCCTGTGCCAGTCGCTGGCGCCGCACCGCGGGGTACCGACCAAGCCGCTGCGCATCATGATCATGGGTATTCCCAACGTCGGCAAATCGACCCTCATGAACGCGCTGCTGAAAAAGAAGGTCGCCAAGGTGGGCGACGAACCGGCCGTCACCAAGATCCAGCAGAAACTGTATCTCGGCAAAAACATTATCCTCGTCGACACCCCCGGCATGCTGTGGCCGAAAATCGCCCTCGCCAGCGACGGCCTGATGCTGGCCGCCAGTCACGCGGTCGGCTCGAACGCGCTGATCGAAGACGAAGTGGCGGTGTACCTGGCGGAAGTGCTGCTGGAACGCTACCCGGCCCTGTTGACCACCCGCTACGGTTTCAAGACCGAGGGCCTGGATGGCATCGGCGTGGTGGAAGCGGTGGCGGCACGGCGCGGCTACCGCCAGAAGGGCGGCGACCTCGATTTCGAAAAGGCGGCGCACACCTTTTTGCAGGATTACCGCACCGGCGCGCTGGGGCGGATCAGTCTGGAAACCCCGTCGACGCGGGCGGCGCAGCTGGAACTGCATGCGGCGATGATGGCGGAGAAGGCGGCCAAGGCGGCAGCCGTGGCGGCGGAAAAGGCGGCAAATGCCGCCCGCGGCAAACGCGGCGCGTAATTTTCGCCGGTGTATGAAGCAGGGCGAACTGATGCAAACACAAGCGCGCAGCGCGAAGCTGCTGTCCCATTCTTAAATTCAAAGCAAAATTAAGCAGCAGGTGGAGCATCAGGTCCCCCGAACCTGATGCTCCCCTGCCATACAACTTCTAATCCGCCGCCGCTTCCCCAAACCTGAAACTCGACACCGCGAGGCTGCCGAAAAACGCCTCCTCGTGATACACGCAGGCGGCCTTCTCCTGCTCGGCCGCCCCCAGCGCCACGAACAACGGCACCAGGTGATCCTCGCGCGGATGGGCCAGGCGGGCATACGGCGCCTCGCTCCAGTGCCGCAAGGCCGCACTGCGTTCATGCGGCGGCAATTCCAGCAGCACATACTGCAGCCACTTGTCGAACTCGTGCGAAGCGAGCTTGCCGGCCGGTCCGAACTGGCGCAGGTTGTGGAAGGACAGGCCGCTGCCGATGATCAGGATGCCTTCGTCGCGCAAGGGTTTCAGGGCGCGGCCGATGGCCAGGTGGGTTTCCGGATCGTAGCCGTGCTTGATCGACAGCTGCACCACCGGCATGTCGGCGCCGGGATAGACGGGATACAGCATCGAAAAGGTGCCGTGGTCGAAGCCGCGCCGCTCGTCGAGGGTGACGGCGTGGCCGGCAGCGCCTGCCAGGTCGGCAACCCGGCGTGCCAGTTGCGGATGGCCCGGCGCCGGATACTGGATTTGATAGGTGTGCGGCGGAAAGCCGCCGTAGTCGTAGATCATGCCGGGCGCGGCGCTCGAAGACACCATGAAGCCGGCGTCTTCCCAGTGGCTGGTCACCACCAGCACCGCCTTCGGCCGCTCGCCGACCTGGCGCGGCATGTCGGTCAGCGATGCTTCCAGTTCGTCGTAGACGCTGCCGACCTGTTCCTTCATGAACGGCCAGGGGCCGCCGCCGTGCGACACGAAATAGGTGGGTAAGGTGAGGGACATGAGGGACTCCTTGAATGTTTGGCAGCAGGCGTGCACATCACGCCACGATGATTGTACTAGTTAGTACTATTATGCGCCTGTTTGATCGAATTTCAAGTCCCGTTCACATGCGAGGGGAAGGATGGCGTCAGCCCGCGCTGTACCGCCTTGCCAGATCGATCATCGCAAACAAGCGCGCCGTGCGCGTCCACGCCAGCACCAGCATCACCAATTGCGTCAGCAAAAACGCGGCGGTCAAGCGCGCGCCATCGATGCCCGCCAGGTGGGCACGACCCACCGTCAGCGCCCCGGCCACGAGCAGCGCCACCAGCGTCACCGGCAGATAGGCGCCCAGCACCGCCAGCGGCCGGCGCAGCAAAAATTTGCACCCGTGCCACCAGGCGATGAACGCCGAGCGGCGGCGCCGGTCCAGCGCCAGGATGGCGCGGCCGCAATCGAGGCTGGCGTGGGCCAGCACCAGCAGCAGCGCCATGACGATGGTGGCCGCCAGCGAGGCCAGCGCCGCGTTCGACGCCAGCAGCGCCGTTTCGCTGTAGCGGTCGGCGAAGCCGCGCGCCACACTGCCGAAGATGACGGCAATTATCAGCGGCAGCAGGGCGACCGCCAGCATCCGCGCCATTCTCGGGTATTCCTGCAGGCCGCCCGCCACCAGCGCAGCAAAACCCTGGCGGACAGGCGCGCGCGCCGCGCTCATCGCCATGCCGGTCAAGAACGGCGACAGCAGCAAGGTCAGCGCCGCTGCCAGCATCAGACCCGGCGGCACCGCCGCGCCGCTGCGGCTGTAGTTCTGGACGACGTCGGCCAGCGCCACCATATCGAGTTCGCTGGCCAGCGCCTGCGCATGCACCGAATAGTCGAAACTGCCGCCCAGCAGGCGCCATAAGGGCAGCGCCATCAGCAGCGCCGGCAGCAGGGACAGCAGCACCCAGATCAACAGCAGGCGCCATTGCAGCATGGCGGCGCTGCCGGCGGCGAGGGAGCAAGCCCACGCATTCGGACGTGAGCGCGCAGCGATTACAGGGCGCGAAGCAGCGGTGGCAGTGGAAATCATGAGCGTTCAGTTCCTGCGTTGGTTGGTAGGCAGCGCGGCGCGCCATGCACGGATGGCGCGGCCATCACACGTTCGCCAGCATGGCGACGATCAGCTGAAACACTGCCGCCAGATCCAGGCTCCACCTGCGCGAGGCGCGCTTGTCCGGATCGATGGTGCGGCTGTCATCGAGCTTGTTCACGTCCAGGTAGTGCAAGCGCTGGGGATCGAGTTCGGCGGACACCGCGCGTGCCGGGCGTATCCAGCTAAACCGTTTCCAGTTTTCGCCGCCGTCGCCGGCGTCCCACTTTACCGTTTCGCTGCTGCCGTCGGCGAAGCGCACCAGGATGGTCTGCGGCACCGGCGCGCCACGGCGCCGCACCGTCACCGTGGTCTCGAACGGATATGGTCCGGTTCCCGCTTTGGCCGCTGGATGCTGCTTCTTCCAGGCCTTGCGCGCCGTCTCGATTTGCTTGTCGAGGGCATCCTGGTTCACTTCGCGCCATCCGCCCTGGTTCATCTGCGTGCCGGGGCCCGGCAGCTGCTCGACGCTGGTCAAACTGTCGATGCGGTCGTCCACCTTGGCGGTTTGATAGATCTGGCGGGCGAACACGGCTTCGACAAGGGAGCGCTGGCCGCTGTTCTCCGCCAGCGATTCGCGCAGGTCGGCCACGCTGGGGTGGCGAAACTTCCAGCGCTGGTAGTAGGCTTTCATGGACCGCTCCAGCGCCTCGCTGCCGATCTGCGCCTCAAGATCGCGCATGACGGTGGCGCTGCGGGTGTAGACGGGGCCGATGCCTTGCAGGCGGTCCCACGCATTCTGTCCCGGCGCATCGGCCGGTTCCTCGCGCGGCGCCGCCAGCCGCTCCAGGTCGAACGGTTTGAAGGCGGGAGAGATGCCCAGGGTTTGCATCAGCGGCGTGGCGGTGTGCACCGCGTAGCCGCGCGCGCGCAGCATGCGCGCATCCCAATATTCGTTCATGCCTTCGTCGAGCACCGGCTCTTCGAACTCGTTGGAGGCGAGGATGCCATAGAAATAGCCATGGCCGAATTCGTGGATGGTGACGCCATCGAGCAGGTAGCGGTTGAAGGTGCCGGGACGGACGTCCCGATAGCTCTCGGCGGTAAAAAAGGTGGGATATTCCATGCCGGCCGCTTCATCGGCGTTATGGGGCGGCAGCACCACCGTCACGGTTTTATAGGGATACGGCCCCAGCGTGTTCGAAAAATACGTAAGCGCGTCCTTGGCCGCCTGCAGCGCCGGCGCCGCGCTGGAGGCGAATTCGGGCGGATACAGCACCGTCAGTTTTACCGGCGGACTGCCCGCACCCGACCAGGTGCCCAGCAAGGGCGGCGCGGTGTTCTTGTCGGCGGTGAAGGCGAAATCGTGCACGTCGCCCTGCACGAAGCGGCGCGTTTGCCATCCATCTTTTTCGACGGTGGCGCCCTGCTGCTCGCCAGTGGCGCCCACCGTATAGCCCTTCGGGGTGGTGATGCTGACATCGTAGCTGCCGAAGTCGGCGTAGAACTCGGAGCTGGCGTGGAATTCGTGGACGTTCCAGCGCGGCGCGGTGGCGCCCCGTTCGCCCGGCAGTTCGAGCACGCCGATTTTCGGGAACCACTGGCCGACCAGGTGAAAGCTGTCGTAGTAGCCGGTGCGCGAAATCAGCCGCGGCAACTGGGTCAGGAAATCGATGTCGAGGGTGGTCGAGGCGCCGCCCGCCACCGGCGCGGGCAGGTCGAGACGCACCACCGTGTGGTCCTGCGCCGGTCCCTTATCGGGATGCACGAAGCCCCAGTCGACCTTGAGCCCGCCCTGCGTCACTTTGTTCAGTGCGATATGGCCCCATTGTCCTTCCTTGACATCGCGCGCGGCGCGGCCGTCGCCGCCGCGGCGGCGCTGCTCGCTGAAAAAAGTGCTGCCGGCGCTCTCGAAAGCGTTCATGTACAGGTGCAGGTAGACGCTGCGCACGCTCTGGCTGCTGCGGTTTTTCCAGGTCAGCTGCTGGCGTCCGGTCACCGTGTGCTTCACGGGGTCGAGGGTGGCGGCGATGCGGTAGTCGACCACCCGCTCGGACAAGGTGGCCTCGGCGCCGGTGCGCGGACCGCCCCAGGCGTTCGGCGCGCTCGGCACGGTGACCGCCGCCGCGTCGGCCCGCGCCAGGGCGATGCCGCTGTCGATGTCGGGCGCGGGGATCGGCACCACCCGTACGCCCTCGTTCTGAGCGAACAAAACGCCGCCGGCACTCAGTAGCAGGGCGCCGGCCAGCGCGGCGATGACGGACTTGGACATGCGACACTCCGGGCGTGATCAGGATCACCCACTATAACGAGCTTGCTGCAAATTTGCCAACACGCTGGCGACGCCCTCACGACTTCCGCCTTATAATGACGGCGTTTTGGTGCCCGCCGGCGTAGTCACGCCGGCAGTTAAACGGGAAACACCAGGCTTAGGCGCAGCGCGCCGCGGCCTCACGTGTGCTGCCCCCGCAACGGTCAACCTGCGTCGCCCGCTCGCTTTTGCGTCATCGCGGACGACAGCCGCCCCCATCGCCACTGCGCAAGCAGGAAGGCGGGGCGGTGATGCCGGTGAGCCCGGATACCGGCCAAAACAGGGGAGGGCGCCAGAAGGCGCCTTCATTGAATCCGGCTTGCGGGGACGCATGGCCGGAGACTTTTCGAAGATTGCCACCATGTTCAGTTCCGTCTTACCCCGCTGCGCTTTGCAGCCGCTCGTTCTCGCCGCCGCACTCGCAAGCTGCTTCGCCACCACCGCCAGTGCCCAGACCGCGCTGGTCGCCGCCGACATGCCCACCGTGCTGGTCACCGGCTCGCGCTTCGCCAATCCCGTTGCGCTTTCTCCGATCGGCGCCACCGTGATCACGGCCGACGACATCCGCAACGCCGGCGCCACCGATGTGAACCAGGCGATCCGCAAAGTCGGCGGCGTGTTCGGCCGCCAGAGCCTCGATTCCAGCCCCGACTTTTCGCTCGACCTGCGCGGCTTCGGCACCAACAGCGCGCAAAACATGGTGGTACTGGTCGACGGCGTGCGCCTGTCGGAAAACGAACTGTCCAATCCCGTGCTGTCGACCATCCCCATCGACACCGTCGAACGCATCGAGATCGTCCGCGGCGGCAGCAGCGTGCTGTATGGCGACGGCGCCACCGGCGGCGTGATCCAGATCATCACCAAGCGCGCGGGTGGCACCGGCGCAACCCGCGCCAGCCACGGCTCGCTCAGCCTGGAGGCCGGCACCCTGCGCTCGCACGACGCGCGCGCCTCTGTGGCCGGCAGTTTCAATGGCGTGGCGCTGGACGCCGCCATCGACAACCAGGCAACGGACAACAGCCGCGCCAACAGCCGCTACCAGGGCACCGCCTTCAGCGGCGGCGCCCGGTACGCGCTGGCGGACGGCCGCATCGGCGTGCGCATCGACAGCGCCCGCCAGAAATCGCGCTTTCCCGGTTCGCTCACGCAAGCCCAGTTCGACGCCAACCCGGAACAGACCTTGACGCCGAACGACTTCGGTTCGGTCGACTACGACCGCATCAGCGCTTTCGGCGAACAGCGCTTCGGCGCCTTCGATGTGGCCGCCGAACTGTCGCACCGCGAAAAAACCGTCAAGGCCCATTACGTCTCCGACTTCGGCTTCGGGCCGTCCATCTCGGACTCGCAGTACGACAGCGAACAGACCCAGTTCTCGCCACGCCTGCGCCACCGCGCGCAGTTCGGCGCGATGAACAACGAGCTGGTCACCGGTTTCGACCTGCTGCGCTGGAAGCGCATCACCAAATCCGACTTCTCGGCCGCCGACGCGCGCCAGGATTCGAAAGCGATCTATGTGCGCGACGAGCTGCGCTTCGGTCCTGCCAGCGCAGGCCGTGTCGCCCTGGGCGCCCGCCACGAAACCTTCGACAAGGATTACACCGACGCCCTCGCGTATCCGCTGCCGGCCAACGACCATACCTCGCAATCGCTCAATGCCTGGGATCTGCAGGGCAGTTACGCCGTGCTGCCGGCTTTGACGCTGCACGCGAAAGCAGGCCAGAGCTATCGCCTGGCCACTGCCGACGAAAACAGTTTCAGATCGTCGACCGTGATCCTGCAACCGCAAACCTCGCACGACCTGGAATTGGGCGCAGCGTGGGCGCAAGCGGGCAAACAATTTGGCGCGCGCGTGTTCCGCCATCGCCTCGTCAACGAGATTTATTACGACCCCACCGTCATCGTCAACGGCTTCGCCGGCGCCAACACCAACCTCGACGCCACCGAACGCAAGGGCGTGGAAATCGACGGCCAGTTGCGCATGGCTGCGGATTGGATGCTGTCGGCGCACGCCCAGCACCTGCAAGCGCGTTTTACGGAAGGCCCGAACAGCGGCCGCACCTTGACGCTGGTGCCGAAGAACGTCGTCAGCGCCCGCGTCTCCTACGCACCAAGCGGCGGCATCAGCGCCGACCTCGGCGTGCAGTGGGTCGACAGCCAGCGCTTCGGCAGCGATTTCACCAACAGCTGCAGCGCCCTGATCCCTTCGCATACCACCTTCGATGGCCGCGTCGCCCAGCGACTTGGCAAATGGGAGTTCGCGCTGGCCGGCGTCAACCTGGCCGACAAGCAGTTTTACAGCAATGCCTTCAGCTGCCGCTCCGGCATCTACCCGGAAAACGGCCGCCAGCTGAAACTGTCGGCGCGCTATGATTTTTAAGCGCTTGCTGTTGTTGACGGCGCTTGCCCATTCGTGCGCCGGCGCCGCCGTGACGGTGGTCGACGACGCCGGCCAGCGTGTCACCCTGGCGGCGCCCGCCAAGCGGGTGATCGCCATGGCGCCGCACGTCACCGAGCTGCTGTTCGCGGCCGGCGGCGGCGGCGCGGTGGTGGGGGCGATGAACTACAGCGATTTTCCGCCGGAGGCGAAAAAATTGCCGCTGGTGGGCAGCGACGCCCAGATCGACATCGAGCGGGTGCTGGCGCTGAAACCCGATTTGCTGGTGGTCTGGCAAAGCGGGAACACCGCGCGCCAGCTGGAGCAACTGAAACAGCTGGGCATTCCCGTGTTCAGCAGCGAGCCGAAAAGCTTCGAGCAGGTCGCCACCAGCATCGAGCGCCTGGGGCACTTGCTGGGCACGGCGCCGGCCGCAGGGCAGGCGGCCGCGCGCTACCGGGCCGCCATTGCGAGATTGCAAACCACCTATGGCGGCCGTCCGCCGGTGCGGGTGTTCTACCAGGTGTGGGACAAGCCGATTTATACGCTCAGCGACAGCCACGTCATCGGCGAGGCGATCCGCCTGTGCGGCGGCGTCAACGTGTTCGGCAATCTCAAGGTGGTGGCGCCCTCGGTCGGCATCGAGGCGGTGCTGCAGGAAAATCCGGAGGCGATTTTCGGCAGCGAAAAGCATGACGCGAGCGAGACCGGCATCGATATGTGGAAGGCCTATCCGCGCCTGCTGGCGGTCGAGCGGGGCAATCTGTTCCGCCTCGAAGGCGTGCTGCTGACACGGCCCGGACCGCGGCTGGCGCTCGGTGCCGCGCAGCTGTGCGAGAAGATCGACCTCGCCCGCAGCAGGCGTCCGCATTCTTAAGCAAAGCTTTAAATCCGTAAGCAAATGCAAAATTCGCCGCTGCCGGCAGGGCAGGCCGCAAAATTAATGGTAATCTCGCGTCGTTCGTGACCTCATTCATAAGGACTTTCATGCGTTCCCTGCGTATTCTCGTTGCCGCCCTCGGCCTTGCCGCCACCACCGCCTTCGCTTCGCCGGCCGATCCGAAACTGGGCGTCGACTACGTCAACCTGGCCAGCCCGCAGCCGGTGCAAGTGGTCGGCAAAAAAGTCGAAGTCATCGAATTTTTCATGTATCACTGCCCCCACTGCTATGTGCTGGAACCTTTTTTGGCGGAGTGGGTCAAAAAGAACGGCGACAAGGTGACTTTCAAGCGCGTGCACATGCCGTTCCGCGGCGCGACCGACCCTGAGGCGCATCTCTACCTCACCTTCGAAGCGCTGGGCAAGCTCGACGAAATGCATCCGAAAGCCTTCAAAGCCATGCACGTCGACCGCGTCAACCTGGGCAACGAGCAAATCGCGCAGGACTGGGCGGTGAAGAACGGCATCGACAAGGCGAAGTTCATGGATGCGTGGAATTCATTCGGCGTCATGACCAAGCTCAAGCGCCTGCCGGCCACTTTGGCCGCCTATAAAGTCGACTCGGTGCCGACCCTTGTCATCGACGGTCGCCTGATGACTTCGCCGTCGGTGGTCGATGGCGGCAACAAGGGCATGAACGAAGCGGCACTGTCGAAAGCAACCGTCGAAGTACTCGACAACCTGGTCAAGAAAGTGGCAGCCACAAAATGAACGAGAAGGAAGGCAAGCTCCTCAAAATCTACGACGGATCGCTGCCGACGGAAGAGGACTTGTTCGAACGCAGTTATGTGAACCAGCTGGCGTGGACCCTGGCCGTGATCTTCGGCGGCCTGGTCATCTGGCTGGCGATTGCCCTGGTCAACGCCGAAAACCAGAGAAATGCGCTGGCAACAGGCAAGTGCGCCGATCCCCTGTTCAAGGGAGAAATCGACAAAAAGTGCCTGGTGATGGTGCAGTCGCGCGATCACTGGTGGGAACACCTTTGGTACGGCATGACGCATGTGCGGCAGTCGGCGCTGAAATAGTTCACACTCAACTCCGCCGCGGCGGAGTTTTTTATTTCAAGCCGCCTTGAACGGCAAGCTGATCACGAAGCGCGCCCCGTTCAGAGTCGAAGCCTCCGCGCGAATGCTGCCGCCGTGCAGTTTCACCGCCTTCTTCGCAATCGCCAGCCCCAGCCCAAAGCCGCCGGTGGCGCGGTCGCGGCTGCGGTCGAGGCGGTAAAAGGGCTCGAATATGTGTTCGCGCTCGGTTTCCGGGATGCCGGGGCCGTCGTCGTCGATGGCGATCTCGACCTGGTTGGCGTCGGCGCGCGCGGTGATGATGATGCGCGATTGCGCATACTTGCGGGCATTGCGCAGCACGTTGTCGAGCGCGCGCGCCAATAATCTTTGGTCGCCCGTAAAACTGTCCGGCGCGCCCGTCAAATCGAGCGTGCAGGGATAGTCGAGCCGTTCGGCGCAGTCCGCCAGCATGGCGCGCAGGGCGAACGGCGCCGCTTGCAAGCTGCCGTCCTGGCCCAGTTTCGCCATCCCGAGCAATTCCCCGACCAGGGCGTCCAGTTCGGCCAGATCGGCTTCCATGGCGTCGAAGCGGGGATCGAGCTCGGGCGCGCCGGCTTTATCGCGCAGCAGCGCCATGGCGAATGCGAGGCGGGCGATCGGCGTGCGCAGCTCGTGCGACACCGAGTGCAGCAGGTGATCCTGGTTGGCCACCAGGGTCTCGATGCGTCCCGCCATGTGATTGATGCGCTCGCTCAGGGGATAGATCGAGGCGCTGGGCGGACACACCGAGCGGGCCGACAGGTCGCCGGCGCCGAAGCGGTCGGCCACGTTCGACAGCGCCTGCAAGCCGCGCCAGTGCGAGCGCGACCACAGGGCGATGGGCAGCAGCAGGGCCAGCGCCACGATGACGTAGCGCAGCGCCTCCATTTCCAGCGCCAGGCTGACGTCGATCGGCAGATTTTGCGCATACACGACGTCGTCGGCGCTGCCGATGTAGCGCTCGCCCTTGAGGTCGACGCGGCGCAAAAAGGCCTTGTTGTCGGCGTCGAGCACCAGATCTCCGCGGTCGAGCGCGCCCAGCCAGCGCTGCTTGATGGCGGCGCGGGCGGTGGCGATCGGCACCAGTTCCAGGTGCGCCTGCGACACCTCCCGCACCTTGTTCAGGCGCACCAGCCATTCATCCGGCGGGGCCTTGTCGACATATTGTTCCAGCAAAAAGATTTCCGCCGACGCCTGGCGGCGCGCGATTTCCTCCAGCGGATCGCCGAACAGGCGGCTGATGGCGAAGTGCACGACAAAGGTCGCCACGGTGATCGCCAGCATGACCAGCACGAAGAAGCGGAAAAACAGGCGGTTCACAAATTGATCGATGGTGGCATGGGATATCCCGCTTCGCATTGTATAAGAGGTGGGGCATCCCCGCATTCTACAAATTGATGACAATTGCCCCACATTTTTATGGCATTTCGACAATGCGTTATCTCGTATCCTGATGACTCAGGTTTTTCCGTTTGCCCGCCTGATACGAAAGTGTCGGGTGGGCGTTTTTTTGCGCGGCAATTGCGCAACAGAAAAACCTTGCGTTGGAGGCTAAGGCCTCGCCGCCGTAGAATGGCGACACGCGAACTTTCTATTTCCCAACTTGATGATCCGGTTTCTGCTTTTAGTCCTGGCCTGGCTGCCCGCCATCACAGGCGCCCAGACCCCCGCCGCGAATCGCATGCCGGACGGCAGCCGCGATCTGTACGTGGGCCTGGGCGTGCAGGCGGCGCCGCGCTATGCCGGCGCCGATGCCGACAAGGCCAGCGTGCTGCCGGTGATTCAACTGGCCTGGAGCAATGGCGTGTTCATTTCCGGCGCCAGCCTGGGCTGGCATTTGAGTGCATCTCCGACGGTCGAGTATGGCCCCTTGCTGGCCTGGCAGCCGCGCCGCGGCGCCGATGGCATCGACGACAGTGCCGGCACCGTCACCACCAGCAGCGCGCCGGTCGGCTATTCCACCAAGCGTTCGCTGCGCATTCCCTACCGGCTGGCGGGCATGGACGAGGTTCCCGCGCGCGTGCTGGCCGGCGGCTTTTTCAATTATTACCTGACGCCCGACTGGAGACTGACCAACAACCTGCTGGCCGGCGCCGGCAAAGCGCGCAATGGCGTGCTGTTGCAGCTCGGCGTGCAGCGCATCGGCATCGAGCTGGGGCGGCATCACACCATTTCCCTGAACGCAGGTGTCGACATCGGCAACCGCGCCTGGAACCAGGCATACTCGGGCGTCGGCGATGACGAAGCGCTGCTCAGCGGCTACAGCCCCTACCAGGCCGGTGCGTCCTTTCGGCAAATTCACGTGGGCGCGCGCTGGAACTGGGTGCTCTCTACGTCATGGCTGCTGACCAGCGGCGTCGAGGCGAGCAGCCTGGTCGATGCCGCCCGCAACAGTCCTCTCACCGCGCGTCCCAACGGCGTGACGGCGTCCACCGCCCTGGCTTTCCGTTTCTGACCATGCGCGCGCTATCTTCCACCCTGCTCATCGCCGCCAGCGCCTTTGCCGTGGCATCGACGGCCGCCGCCGCGCCGTCCGCGGTGGCCGCCACAGTGGCCGTCGATGGCGACTGGGTCAGCTACCGCGACGCCTACCGCGCCATGGTGGTGTTCGAAAAATATGGCAAGCCGAAGTCGCTGCTGCAACACCAGATCCAGGTCATGCCGCGCGAAAAAGCCGCGCTGGGCGAGGGCGTGCGCCTGGTGCTCAACGGCCAGGACAGTCAGCTGAATCTGCCGCTGGACGCCACCGGCCGCGCCGTCTTTCCCTTGTTAAAGGCGGCCTACGACGAAAACGCCGCGCTGGTGCTCAACCGCAAACTGGGCCCCTTCAAATTGCGTGCGCGGGTCAGCCTGGTGGTGCGGCCGGACGGCATCTACGACCTGGCCGAATTGCGTGCCGCCTGCGAACAGGCGCTCGACTACGCGCGCTACCTCGACGCAACGTTCGGCAAGAAAAACTGTGTCGGCGTGCGCTTCGGATTTTCCAGGACGGGCGCCGCGCCGGCGCTGGTCGTCAAGCGGGTGCAGCCGGCGGAAGCGACCGAACTGCGGGTGCTGGACGGCCCGATTTTCAGCGACGACGCCGACGACGGTTTTAGGATCGTCAACCTGCGCTTCGGCGCCCACCCTGCGCGTGCGCAGGCGACGACCCAGGATCCCCCGCTGGCGATCGTGCCGCTGTTCGAGTAGTGTTCAGTTTGAAAACTCGGCCACCAGAAAATCGATGAAGCTGCGTATCTTGGCCGGCAGGTTGCTGCGGCTGAGATAAAACGCGTACAGGTCGGCGGGCGGCAGCCTGTAGCCCGGCATCACCTCCCGCAGACGGCCGTCGGCCAGATACGGCGCCGCATCCCACTCCGAGCGCTGCACGATGCCGTGGCCGGCCAGCGCCCAGTGCATGACGACGTCGCCGTCATTGCTGGAGACGGCGCCACGGACTTTCACCAGCTCGATCTTTTTCCCCTTTTGCAGGCGCCAGGTGCCGTAGACGTCGTCGTTCTGGCGGTGCAGGATGCAGCGGTGGCGGTGCAGTTCTTCCGGACTGTGCGGCATGCCGGCGCGCTCGATGTAGGCGGGGGAAGCGCACAGGAAGCGGCGGTTGCCCATCAGCTTGCGGGCCGTCAGGCGGCTGTCGGGCAATTCGCCGAAGCGGATGGCGAGGTCGTAGGCTTCTTCCACCAGGCTGATCGGACGGTCGGTCAGCTGTAATTCCAGCTCCACCAGCGGGTGGGCATGGGCAAACTTCGAGAGCAGGGGGGCGATGCGGGTGCGCCCGAACCCCGGCGTGGCGTTGACTCTCAACAAACCTTTCGGTTCGGCGCGGCCGCTCGATACCGACTCTTCCATCTCGCGGATGCTGTGCAGAATACGGCTGGCCTGCGCCAGGTAGCGCTCGCCCTCGCTGGTGAGCGACAGCCGCCGCGTGGTGCGGTTCACCAGCCGTACGCCCACTCTTTGCTCGATCAGGTTCAGGCGGCGTGTGACCGCCGGCGGCGTCACGCCCAGTTCGCGGGCGGTGGCGGACATGCTGCCCAGCTTGGCCAGCAACACGAAAAAGGTCAGATCGGGGGCCACGTCATTATTCATTTGGACTGAATTATGGTTTAAGTTATGGCGTCATCTTAAGCCTGAATTGAAGAGTATTCTTGCCCAATACCACCCATACAGGAGAGCCGCCATGAGAATCGTCGAAATCCGCGAAAAAACCGTCCCCATCAGTTCACCCATCCGCAACGCCTATATCGACTTCAGCAAGATGACCCTGAGCCTGGTCGCCGTGGTCACCGATGTCATCCGCGACGGCAAGCCGGTAATCGGTTACGGCTTCAATTCCAACGGCCGCTACGGTCAGGGCAAGCTGATGCGTGAACGGTTCATTCCGCGCGTGCTGGAAGCCGATCCCGCCAGCCTGGTCGACGAGGCCGGCACCAACCTCGATCCCCATAAAATCTGGAACGCCATGTTCACCAACGAAAAGCCGGGCGGCCACGGCGAGCGCTCGGTGGCCATCGGCACCATCGACATGGCGATCTGGGATGCGGTGGCCAAGATCGAAGGCAAGCCCCTGTTTCAGCTGCTGGCCGACCGCTACGGCAACGGCACGCCGGACCGCAACATTTTTGTGTATGCGGCAGGCGGCTACTACTATCCCGGCCAGAGCCACGACAAGCTCAAGGATGAGATGCGCAGCTACATCGACCGCGGCTACACGGTGGTCAAAAAGAAAATCGGTGGCGCCTCGCTGGACGAGGATTTACGGCGCATCGATTCGGTGCTGAGCGTCTTGCAGGACGGCCAGAAGCTGGCGGTCGACGCCAACGGCAGGTTCGACCTGGATACGGCGATCCAGTATGCCAAGGCGCTGTCGCAATACGACCTGTTCTGGTACGAGGAACCGGGCGACCCGCTCGACTTCGAACTGCAGGCGACCCTGCGCAATTACTACAAGAACCCGATGGCGACCGGCGAAGACCTGTTTTCGATGCAGGATGCGCGCAACCTGATCCGCTACGGCGGCATGCGCGCCGACCGCGACTGGCTGCAATTCGACTGCGCCCTCAGCTATGGCCTGGTCGAATACCTGAGAACGCTCGACATGCTGCGCGAGCACGGCTGGTCGCCCAAGCGCTGCATCCCGCACGGCGGGCACCAGATGTCGCTGAACATCGCAGCCGGCCTGGGGCTGGGCGGCAATGAATCGTATCCGGACCTGTTTCAGCCGTATGGCGGTTTCCCGGATGGCGTGAAAGTCGAGAACGGCCACATACTGCTGCCGGAGTTGCCGGGTATCGGCTTCGAGGGCAAGGCGGATTTGTACGCCGAGATGGTCAAGCTCGCGTCCTGAACTTTTGGCGCTTTCACCGTTACCTGTGGATCGCCCCTGAACCATTTCGTACTGCTGAGGTCAAACCTGCTCCACCAATCTGATTGGAGAGCGGCATGGCAGAACAGTTGCAAGTACCGCCAAGGATGCGTGCTGCGGTTCGTCCTGTGGTGCGGCCCCATTTCACCCGCCTGTTTGCCAGGCTGAC
>JACXTT010004519.1_pt1 | contig 20640 bp, 16 predicted proteins | sample 9270951 | NCBI WGS metagenome assembly JACXTT01 (sample SAMN15532306, study PRJNA645909) | rock metagenome | isolation source: weathered quartz diorite | place: Puerto Rico | collected 2017-06-21
GGCAAAATCTGCCATAATCCCTGGAAAAATGCCATATCCTGAGGGTCAGCAGATCTTGACCTTTAGCTCTCCTGAGAGGGTCGTCACCAGCCGGATACCACGAAAAACGCCGGACGGCAGGAAAACACCCATTCTCCGGATGAGCCATAATTGATGACCTCCCGTTAGTCCCCTTTCCACAACTCCTCGCGGAGCTCGAACGGCGCTCCGCAGCAGTCGCAGTCGCCCGCCTCGTAGCGTTTGATCGTACACACGTCGCACCAATAGTAGACCTCGTGCAGCTTTCCCTTGACCAGGCTCTTGACGCTGATGACCTGCAAAATATCCGAGTTCGGGACCTTGACCGCGGTGAGCCGCATCGGGCGGTTGAGCAGCTTGGCGTCCTTGAAGAACATGCGCGAACCGTTGTCCTTGAGGAGCGGATAGAGTTTGCTGTCGTCGGCTTGCAGCACCAGCATGAAGGGGACGGCGTCAGCGTCGATCTTGGTGTTCGACTTCGCCAGCAGATCGGCGAGGGGCACGACCTTGCCCTGGTAATATTCGTTCTGGGCGGACGATTTCTTAGCGCCCGCCCAGCCGCCGCACAACGGCAAGAGGGCGAAACCGAGGGCGAGGATAAGACCAAAGCGCTTTTGTCGGCAACACATGAGGTGGTCTCCAATTCGTAGGGTGCGTGAAATGCGCCGGTCAAGCGGCATTGTATTTCACGCACGTTACCAGGCGCCCTCTAGCTGGGCCATCGCGTTGCGGAAATCGCCGGGCGTCTGGAAACGCCGATTCGGGTCGCGCTCGATCGCCTTCAAAAGGAACGCGACGACGTCGTCCGGAAAATCGGGGCGCAGGTCGCGCGGGTTGCGCGGCTCGTTGTTGACGATGGCGCGTAGGACTTCCTGCGAACTGCCCTTCTCCCACGGCAGGTCGCCCGCGAACAATTCATAGGCGGTCACGCCGAGGGCGAAGCAATCGACGCGGTGATCGGTGGGGGTGCGCTTGATGAGCTCGGGAGCGAGGTAGGTGGTCGTGCCGGTGCGGTTGCCCGGCTTGCAGAAGGCGGGGGTGTACGGGATGGCCAGGCCGAGATCGATGATCTTGACGACGCCTTCCTTGTTGACCATGACATTGCGCGGGCAGATGTCGCGATGGAGGAAGCCGGCCCTGTGCATGGCCTCGATGCCGCTGGCATACTGGGACAGGTAGTTGACGCGGTTGCCTTCGAGGTCCTTGTGCTTGGTTTCGACGAGGAAGTTAAGGCCGACGCCGTCCACGAGTTCCATGACGATGTACGGTTCCTTGTCGGTGGTGATGCCATGCTCGTAGGTTTGCACGATATTCGGGTGCTTGAGGAGCATGCAGATCTCGCCTTCGCTTGGCTTTTTCAGGCCGACGAAACGAGCCTCGAATTTGATGGTCTTGTCGCGATCGAGGAGCTTGAGGCAGACGGTCCTGCCGGTCTGGCGGTCGCGCGCCCGCCAGACCTTCGACATGCTCCCTTGCCCGGTGCGACCGAGCAACTCGAAACGCTGGTTGACATTCACCGGCGCTTTCTCGTCGCTGGAGGCGAACAGTTGCTTGAATTTATCGAAAAAGCTCATGAGCGGTCACGTCGATCATACGTTCAGCGTCCGCGCGGGCGCTAGACGAGAAAGGGTTATTTTCTAATGTTCACAATAATCGATAATACGGGCAAGTTCCATCCGTAAATCTCGGCGCGGAATGATGCGATCGACGAAGCCATGCTTGAGGAGGAATTCGCTGGTCTGGAAACCGTCGGGGAGTTCGAGGCGGACGGTGTTCCAGATGGTGCGCTTGCCGGCGAAGCCGACGAGGGCGCCGGGCTCCGCGAGAGTGATGTCGCCTTGCAAGGCGAAGCTGGCTGCGACTCCGCCCATGGTCGGGTTGGTGAGGATCGATACGTATAGCCCGCCGACCTTGTCGTAGCGTGCGAGGGCGGCCGATACTTTTGCCATCTGCATGAGCGATAGGATACCTTCCTGCATGCGCGCTCCGCCGCCGGAACCGCTGACGATGATGAGAGGCAAGGTCAGACGCGTCGCTTCTTCGGTCGCGCGCGTCAGCTTCTCGCCGACGACCGAGCCCATGCTGCCCGCCATGAACGCGAAGTCGGTGACGGCGAACACAACCGGTCGCCCGCGGATGTAGCCGCGACCGACGACGGCGGCGTCGGGCATGCCGGTCTTGGTTTGTTCGGCCTTCAGTCGCTGGCTGTAGATGACGCGGTCGTTGAATTGCAGCGGGTCCTTCGGGTGGATGTCGGTGAACCATTCCTCGAAGCTTTCCGCGTCGAGCAATTGCTTGATCCGCTCGCGGGCCGGCAGGTAGAAGTGGTGCTGGCATTCCGGGCAGACGTTGAAGCGCGTCTCGGCTTCCTTGCGAAAGACGGTCGCCTTGCACTGCGGACAGCGAATCCACAAACCTTCGGGTACGCCGCGTTTGCGAGCCATGCGTGTTCTCACTCCGAATACTAATCAAACGTCCGACAAGGCCGCGATGCCGGGCAATTCCTTGCCTTCGAGAAGTTCCAGCGACGCCCCGCCGCCGGTGGAGCAGTGGGTGACCTTGTCGTCGGCATGCCACTTGACCGCCGCCGTCGCGGTGTCGCCGCCGCCGATGACGGTGACGACGCCGCGTTGAGTTGCCGCGACCATGCCGTCCATGATCGCGCGCGTGCCGGCCGCGAACGAGTCCCACTCGAAGACGCCGACGGGGCCATTCCAGATGATCGTCCGGGCTCGCGCGATCACCTCCTGAAATATCTTGATCGACGCTGGCCCACAATCGAGTCCTTGCCAGCCGGCCGGAATGCCCTGCGCCACCGTGAGGATTTGCGTTGTCGCGTCTTTGTCGAACTTGTCGGCAGCCAGGAAATCGACCGGCAGATGAATCTGCTTGTTCAGCGTCTTCGCCTTCGCCATCACCTTGGGGACTTCCTCCGCTCCCGTGGGGTCGAACAGCGAGATACCAATCTCCGTGATATTCAGGACTTTCAAGAAGGTATAAGCCATGCCGCCGCCGATGATGATCTCGTCGGCCTTGTCGAGCAAGTTCTCGATTAGCTGGATCTTGTCGGCCACCTTGGCGCCGCCGAGAATTGCGAGCATTGGCCGTTTCGGATGGTCGAGTACCTTGGCGAAAGCGTCGAGTTCCTGCTTCATCAAGAAGCCCGCAGCCCGTTGAGGCAAGTTGACGCCAACCATCGAGCTGTGCTTGCGATGAGCAGTGCCGAAGGCGTCGTTGACGTAGACGTCGCCCAGCTTCGACAGCGACGCGCGAAAGTCGCCGAATTGCTGGTCGGTGGCTTTCTTGAGCGTCGCGCCGGTTTTCTCGTCCTTGATCTTGCCTTCCTCTTCGATGTGGAAGCGCAGGTTTTCGAGCAAGATCACGTCTCCTGGCTTCGCGGCGGCGCAGGCGGCTTCGACCTCGGGACCGACGCAATCGTCGAGAAACCTCACCGGCCGGCAGAGCAATTCTTGCAGCTTGTCTGCGATCGGCCTGAGGCTGTACCTGGCCTTGCGTTCGCCATCAGGCCGGCCGAGATGGCTCATCAGGATAACGGAGGCGCCGTGATCGAGCGCGTGCTGGATCGTCCGCAAGGCAGCCGCGATGCGCTGCGGATTGGTGATCGCGCCGGTCGCCTTGTCCTGCGGCACGTTGAAATCGACGCGCATCAGCACCCGCTTGCCTTGGAGGTCCAATCGATCGATAGAGAGTTTCGCCATGAGCGCGTCCTCGCCTCCTCCTCGTTTAGCGCGCGCAACGTGCAATCAACGGATTGGCGCTTCAGCGCGGGCGCTAAACGAAGACTGGCTACTTGATCCCCGCCATGTGCTTGAGCAAATCGACGCAGCGGTTCGAGTAGCCCCATTCGTTGTCGTACCAGCTCACCAATTTGAAGAATCGGCTGTTCAATTCAAGCCCCGAGCCGGCGTCGAAGATGCTGGAGTGAGCGTCATGAATGAAGTCGGTCGAGACGACCTCGTCGGTTGTGTAGGCGAGGATGCCGTGCAGGTAGGTTTCGCTCGCCTTTTTCATGGCGGCGCAGATTTCCTTGTAGCTCGTCTCCTTGGTGGAGCGGAACGTGAGATCGACGACCGACACGGTGGGCGTGGGCACGCGAAACGACATGCCGGTAAGCTTGCCCTTCACGGCGGGGATGACTTCGCCGACCGCCTTGGCCGCGCCGGTGCCTGACGGGATAATGTTGATGGCGGCCGAGCGTCCGCCTTTCCAGTCCTTCCTCGATGGGGCGTCCACCGTCTTCTGCGTCGCAGTGTAGCTGTGGACCGTCGTCATCAGGCCTTCGTCGATGCCGAATCCTTCCTTGAGGAGGACATGCACGACGGGAGCAAGGCAGTTGGTCGTGCAACTGGCGTTGGAGACGATGTGGTGCTTGGTGGCGTCATAGGTTTCGTGATTGACGCCCATGAGCAGCATGGCGTCATGCCCCTTGGCCGGAGCGGAGATGATCACCTTCTTGGCGCCGGCGGCAAGGTGTCCCTTGGCCTTCTCCGCCTCGGTGAACAGGCCGGTCGATTCGATCACGTATTCGACGCCAAGGGCCTTCCACGGCAGCGCCGCCGGCCCTTCCTTGACCGCCAGGCACTTGATCTTGTGGCCGTTGACGACGAGCGTGTCATCCTCGGCGACGCTGGGGGCTGACTTTTCGCTGTGCACGGCGCCGGCGAACTTGCCTTGCGTCGAATCGTAATTGAGCAAATACGCCAGGTTGTCAGCCGGCACGAGATCGTTGAGGGCAACGACGTCGATGGACTTACCGAGCAGGCCCTGTTCGACGAGGGCGCGAAAGACGAGGCGGCCGATGCGGCCGAAACCGTTGATGCCAAGCTTGAGCATGAGGGACTCCTGAACAATTTCCATTCGGTTGATATGAATTAAAGTATGATCACGGGGCGCATCAGTCGAGAGTTTGTCCACACGGCTTGCGTTTAGCGCTCGCGCCGCCCGGGCCCGAAACGTAAAAGAGGAGAATTACAATGCCGAACACCGTTCGAGTCGCAGTCACCGGCGCCGCCGGTCAAGTCGCCTATGCCATGCTGGGACGCCTCGCGTCCGGCGAAATCTTCGGGCCGAACACCAAGGTCATCCTGCAACTGCTGGAGATCACGCCGGCGTTGCCTACGTTGGAGGGCGTCGCGATGGAGCTCGAGGATTGCGGCTCTCCGGCGCTCGGCGGCATCATCCTGAGCGATGACCCGAATGTCGCCTTCAAGGACGCCAATTACGCATTGCTGGTCGGCTCCTTCCCGCGTAAGGCCGGCATGGAACGCAAGGACCTCCTCGGCATCAACGGCAAGATTTTCGTCGGCCAAGGACAGGCGCTCGCCAAGAACGCGGCAGCCGATGTGCGCATCCTCGTCGTCGGCAATCCGTGCAACACCAACTGCCTGGTCGCGGTCAACAACGGCAAGAGCATCCCCGCCGACCGCTGGACCGCCATGACCCGCCTCGACCACAATCGCGCCCGCGGCGCCTTGGCGAAGAAGGCCGGCGTCGGCTGCGCGGAGGTCACCAATGTCACCATCTGGGGCAATCACTCCAACACCCAGTATCCCGACTTCACCAACGCCAAGATCAAGGGTAAGCCCGTGACCGAGGTCATCGCCGACCGTGCCTGGCTCGAAACCACCTTCGTTCCGCAAGTGCAAAACCGCGGCGCCGCCGTCATCAAGCAGCGCGGCTCCAGCTCGGCCCTGTCCGCGGCGAATGGAGCTCTCGATCACGCCAAGGCCTGGCTCAACCCGACCGCCGCCGGCGACTGGGTCAGCGTCGCCACCGTCTCCAAAGGCGAGTACGGCGTGCCGGCCGGGCTGGTGTTCAGCTATCCCTGCAAGAGCGACGGCAAGGGGAACTTTTCCGTCGTCGAGGGGGTCAAGCTCGACGCCTTCGGGCAGGAGAAGTTCAAGATCAGCCTGAAGGAACTGGAAGAGGAACGCGAGGCGGTAAAGGATCTGTTGAATTAGAACTGAGCCACGGTAAGACCTAGCGCGGCGTAGCCGTGCTAGGCCGATCCGTGGCTGAATTCATTTTACGCATCGGAATCGGCACGTCCCCCAATCGGCATAGCCCCAATTCGCTAACCGGCCTGATTCTCGGCAATCTCGAAGCGCGCCGGCACGTCGGCGGGTATACTTATCCGTATGCCTCTCCCAATTCAATAGCAAATGTACAGGTGGATGCATGAGACGTTTGGTCTTTTGGCTTCTCATTGTCCTCGTCATCTCGGCAGGCGTTGCCGCCGTCGCCTATCCGGCAAGGACCTGGTGGGAGGAACGCAATGCCCCGAAGTATCTGACCGCCACCGTGTCGTGCGGCCGGGTCGAGACGGTCGTCAACTCCACCGGCACTGTCAAGCCGGTCCGTACGGTCTCGGTCGGGGCGTTCACGTCGGGGCCGATCAAGGAAGTGACGATCGACTTCAACAGCGAGATCACGAAGATCAGCGAAACCGAGTGGCAGGTAACTGGCCCCAAGAGCGGACCGGTCAAGTGGCTCGCGTTGATCGACGACAAGCTCCAGACCGCCGCGGTGGACCGCGACAAGGCGCTAGTCGCCAGCCAGGAGGCTGAGCTGCAGCGCGTCGAGGCGCTGCTGGATCAGGCCCTCATCAAGAAGGATCGCGGCGACAAGCTCATGAAGATCAACCTGGAGTTCATCTCGGCCACCGAATTGGATGACTTGCGGTTTGCGGTCAAGGTGCTCGAGGCGCAGCGGGACTTGACCAAGGCTTCGATCCGACAGGCCAAGGCGAACTTGAGGAATTCCGAGGACCAACTCCGCTACACGATGATACTGCCGCCCGAGGAAATCAACGCCGCCAAAGGGGTCAAGGGGAAGGTGATCGATCGCAAGGTCGATCCGGGGCAGACGGTGGTGGGCACGTTTCAAACGGCGGAGATGTTCACCATCGCCCTGGAGATGGACAAGCACCTGCACGTGTACGCCTCGGTCGATGAAGCCGACATCGGCATGATCCGGGCCGCGACCGAGCGCAAGCAGATGGTCAGCTTCACCGTGGATGCGTATCCGGGGGTGCGCTTCGACGGGACGATTCACGACATTCGCCTCAATTCAACGACGACGCAGAACGTCGTCACCTATCCGGTCATCATCGACGCGCCGAACAAGGACCAGAAGCTGAAGCCCGGCATGACCGCGAACATCACCTTCCAGGTCGAGGCGAAGGACGACGTGCTGCGCGTACCGGCGTCGGCGTTGCGCTACACGCCGTTGCCCGCCCTGGTCCATCCCGACGACAAGCATTACCTCGAAGCGATCACCAACGCCCAGACGGTCACCGGCGCCAAGCGCTCGGCGACCGAGAAAGCCGACATCGCCCAGAGCCGGCAGAATCGCATCGTCTGGGTGCGCGAAGGCAAGCTGCTGCGCGCCGTGCCCATCACGCTCGGCCTGATCGAGCACCGCCACGCCGAACTCATCAAGGGCGACCTGAGCGACGGTCAGGAAGTCGTCACCGGCGTCGAGGGAGCGCTGGCTCCAAGATAGTCCGTGGTCCGTAGTCCGTAGCGAATCTCGTTCAGGGACCACGGACTACGGACTACGGACCACGGACATTCATCATGCGTCTCATTGACCTCATACTGATCTCCCTGCGAACGCTCGGCAAGAACAAATTGCGCTCCGGCTTGACCATTCTTGGCGTCGTCATCGGCATTGCCGCGGTCATGGCCATGGTGTCGATCGGGCAGGGGGCCAGCGAGCTAGTGCGCGGGCAGTTCAAGAACCTGGGCTCCAATGTCATCGTCGTCACTCCCGCCAGCAGCCGAACCAACGGCGTCCGCTCCGGCGTCGTCATGACCCTCACCAAGGAAGACACCGAGGCCATCGCCAGGGAGTGCCCCTCGGTCCTCGCCGTCTCGCCGCTCATCGGCACCACCGGGCAGGTCATCAACCAGCACGGCGTCAACTGGAACCCCAAGGAAATGCTCGGCGCCGGCCCCGATTACATCGTCGTCCGCAACTGGCCCCTCGAAAGCGGCGCTTTCTTCAACGATCAGGACGTCGCCGCGCAGAGAACGGTCTGCGTCATCGGCCAAACCATCGCCAATCGGCTCTTCCCCGGCGAGGACCCGCTCAACCAGCAGGTGCGCGTCAAGAACATCCCGATGAAAGTGGTCGGCGTCCTGTCGAAGAAAGGGGCAAACCTCTTCGGCCAGGACCAGGACGACATCCTCCTCATGCCGTACACGACCGTCCGCAAGCGCCTGGAGGGCTCGCCGTTTGCCAACGTCGGCTTTGCTCTCGTCTCCGCCCGCAACGAGAACCTGACCCAGCAAGCCCTCGAGGAGATTCGCGCCCTCTTGAACGAGCGTCATCGCATTTCCCCAGGCGATGAGCCCGACTTCGACGTTCGCAACATGGCCGAGATCGAGAATGTTTTGAACATCATCACCGGCACCCTGACCGCGATGCTGTCCGCCATCGCCGCCATCTCGCTGGTGGTCGGCGGAGTCGGCATCATGAACATCATGCTCGTCTCGGTCACCGAGCGCACCCGCGAGATCGGCATCCGCATGGCCCTCGGCGCCAGGCCACGAGATATCCTCTGGCAGTTTCTGGTGGAGTCGGCCGTGCTGTCGAGCATCGGCGGCATCATCGGCATCGCCCTCGGTGTCGCCGCCTCGTATGGCATCACCGTGCTCATCAACCTGGCGCTGCCGTCGTCCAACTGGCCCTTCGTCGTGTCGATCCCCGCGGCACTCGTGGCGCTGATCTTCGCGGCGGCGGTCGGGCTGTTCTTCGGGTACTACCCCGCGCGGCGCGCGAGCCGACTCGACCCGATCGAGGCGCTGCGCTACGATTGAAACGAGATGCTCACGCCAAGGCGCCAAGACGCAAAGAATTTCTCTTTGCGTCTTGGCGTGAGAAATCTGAGTGAACCCTATACCCCGCCCTAGTCGATACAATCAGTAAACTTCGTGACTTTCATATGGCTTTGATCGAACTGCGCAATTTGAACAAGACGTATGACCTGGGCGAGGTAAAAGTGGAGGCTCTGCGCGGCGTCTCGCTCGATATTCGCGAAGGCGAGTTCGTTGCCCTCATCGGCCCGTCGGGCTCCGGGAAATCGACGCTCATGAACACCATCGGTTGCCTGGATCACCCAACCAGCGGCACTTACCGGCTTGCCGACGAGGAAGTCTCGGGGCTCGATCAAGATCGCCTCGCCCAGGTGCGCAACAAGCGGATCGGCTTCATCTTCCAGAACTTCAACCTGCTGGCGCGTACGACCGCGGTGGAGAACGTCGAGGTGCCGCTCCTGTACAACCCGAAGATGCCGCGCCGCGAGCGCCGGCAGCGGGCGGTGCAGATGCTGGAGCGCGTCGGCCTGGGCGATCGGCTCGATCATGGCCCGAACCAACTCTCCGGCGGTCAGCAGCAGCGCGTCGCCATCGCGCGGGCGCTGGTCAATCAGCCGGCGATCCTGCTATGCGATGAGCCGACCGGGAATCTCGACACGCGCACCAGCAAGGAGATCATGGCGCTGTTCCGCAAGCTCAACGAAAGCGAGGGCTTGACCGTCATCCTGGTGACGCACGACCTCGACATCGCGCGTCGCGCCAAGCGGGCCCTGGTGCTGATCGACGGCCTCGTCGAGTGTGACACGACCGACTTCGACCAGGCCGCCGAGACGCTGCACCGCCGGGCGATGAGCGCGGAGGAAACCGAGAACGCTGTGTAACCGCCGCTTGCGGTTTAACGCTCGCACGGCGTCGAGCAAGCGCCAAGCCGCAAGCGGCAAACAGGATTTAACGCATGATGCGTTGGCTCACGATGAGTCTGCTGCTCTTCACCGCGTGCGGTTGCGGCATCGTTGCGCGCGACGTGTGGCGGCCGATTTTCTTGCCGGAGCAGCGCACCATCGAATACCGTGAACCGGCGAGCTTCCCGACGGCGCCGATTCCTGCCAGCGTGTCCCCCTATACCGTGGCGAAGGCGCCCCCCAAGTCGGCCGAGTGGCAGCTTTCCCTGGATGACGCCATCCGCATTGCCCTGGAAAACGCCCGCACCATTCGCGTGCTGGCCGGCACCACCGCAGTCGCCAGCGGCAAGACGATCTATGACGCCGCCATCACCAACACCACCATCGATCAGGCCACGGCGCGCTTCGATCCGACGATTACGCACAACCAGCAGTGGTCCCGCACCAATGCACCGAGCGCGATCACGGACCCGAATGACTTCACCCGTTCGATATTCACCAGCAACGCGGCCGATGCATATCTCAGCACCGTCGGCCTGAGCAAGATCAACGCGAGCGGAGGCCAGGCCGGGCTGACCTGGATCGAGAACCCGATCCGCTTCCCCAACGGCGCCGGCGCGGTCAATCCGTTCTTCCCGACGCTCGGGCCGCCGCTCAATCCACAGAATGCCGACTCGCTCGCGCTGACCTACACGCAGCCGTTCCTGCAGGGTGGCGGCTTTCGCGTCAACAAGGCCCCCATCGTCATCGCCCGGCTCAACACCGAGATCTCGTTCTTCCAGTACAAGGACAGCGTCCAGGAAATGGTTCGCGGCGTCATCGATGCCTACTGGAATCTCGTCCAGGCGCGCATCGACGTGCAGGTGCGCAAGGAGCAGGTCCAGGAAACCGCCGGCTACTTGCAGCGCGAAGAGGCCCGCCTCAAGGTCGGCATCGGCGACAAGAAGGACGAGTCGCTGGCCCGCGTGACGCACAATCTCTTCCGCGCCAACCTGATCGGCGCCGAGGCCATCGCCTTGAATCGCGAGGCCGTCCTGCGCAACCTGCTCGGCCTGCCGCCGAGCGACGATCGTTACATCGTGCCGACCTCCGTGCCGGCGAACGAACGCTTGTCGACCGAGTGGGACAAGTTGGTCCAACTCGCCGAGCAGCGCCGGCCCGATATCATCGAGCTGAAGATCATCATCGAGGCCGAGCAGCAACGGCTCGTGCAAGCCGAGAACGCGGTGCTCCCCAAGCTCGACGGCGTCGCCATGTATCGCTGGAACGGCCTGAGCGGCACCATGCCCAACAACGAACGCCTCGTCAGCAGCGCCGGCAAGTACGCCGACTGGACGCTCGGCATCAACTTCTCCGTGCCGCTCGGCCTGCGCCAGGGGCGCGCCCAGGTGCGTCAGGAAAAGCTCGTCATCGAACGCGATCGCGAGAACCTCAACCAGGGCCTGCACGCCGCCCTGCACGAATTGGCGTCCTCGGCACGCGATCAGGCGAGCGCCTACGAACAGTATCTCGCCTACAAGATTGCCCGCGCCGCTGCGGAGGCCAACGAGTCGGTGCAAAAGGCCCGCGTCAAGGTCGGCAACAAGACGGGCTTCGATCTCGAAGTTCGGCAGGCGATCATCGATCTCGGCGACGCGAAGATTTCCGAAGCCGCGGCGCTGGTGAGCTACAACATCGCGCTGGCCACGCTGGAGCGGCGCACCGGCACCATCCTGGAGACGCACGGCCTGGTGTTCAACGAGGAGCGTTTCCGCGCCGCCGGCCCGCTCTTGCACCACCAGCACGAGCGCGAGTATCCGTCCGCCATCGTCCCGAAAACGCCGCCGGCCCCGCGCGACCTGAAGGCCGCCGTCCACTTCCTGCCGCCGGTCGCGCTCGACCGCACGCCATGATCCGGTCTTCGTTTAGCGCTCGCATGGCGCCGCGCGAGCGTGAATCGCCTTGTCGGCAATTGACTCCCATCGTAACGTGATGATGGTTCACGCCACTCTACTCCGAGGACGCGTCCATCATGCGCCGCATCATCGTGTTCGTCTCATTCTTGATTTTCGCATCGCCGCTCTGCGCCGGCGACAAGCAAGCCGCTCTCAAGACGCAAAATGTCATCGTCGTCACGCTTGACGGCTTTCGCGTGCAGGAATTCTTTGGCGGTGCTGACGACGCCCTCATGAACAAGCAATTCGGCGGCATCAAGGACCTCGACGGCCTCAAGAGACGCTACGTTCGTCCCACCACCGAGGAACGCCGGGCCGCGCTGTTGCCTTTCTTCTGGGACGAAATCGCCAAGAAGGGGCAAATCTTCGGCGACCGCACCAAAAAGGCGCCGACGCGCCTCACCAATGGCCTCAAGTTCTCCTACCCCGGCTACAGCGAAATCTTCTGCGGCTTCGCCGACCCCGCCATCAAATCCAACGCCAAGAAGGCGAATGCGAACCTCTCCGTGCTCGAATTTCTGCACGGCAAGCCCGCTTACAAGGACAAGGTCGCCGCCTTTTGCACCTGGGATGTCTTCCCGTTTATCTTCCGCTCCGAGCGTAACGGTCTTAAGGTCCATACCGACTGGAAGCCGATCGACGACGCCCCGCTCACCGAGCGACAGCGGGCCATGAACGAGACGCTCAAGGTGTTGCCGCGCTACTGGCCCGACAACGGCTTCGATGTGATCAGCATGGCATACGCCCGCGAGCATTTGCTGAGGCATAAGCCGCGCGTGCTCTACCTTGGGCTTGGAGAAACCGACGAATGGGGCCACAGCCGGCGCTACGATTTGTATCTTGATGCCGCGAACAACGCCGACCGCTACCTCGCCGAGTTGTGGCAGACGTTGCAGAAAATGCCGGAGTACAAGGACAAGACGTCGCTGATCGTCACCACGGATCACGGCCGCGGGGACACGCGCGTCGATTGGACCGATCACGGCGCCAAGGTGCCGCTGGCGGAATTTATCTGGATCGCGGTGCTCGGCCCCGACACGCCGCCGCTGGGCGTGCGCGAGAACATCGAGACGACGCAGAGCCAGATGGCCGCGACGATCGCGCATCTGCTGGGCGAGGATTTCGTGGCGGCGAATCCTAAGGCGGCGGCGCCGTTGCCGGGGGTGGGGCAGAAACAGGAGAAATGACGTTACACCGTCTCATACGGGCGCGGCAAGCAGATGTGATGTCGCTCCGCAAAGCTGATTCGAGCGTGCAGAAGGTACCGTAATCGAAAAAGAAAGGAGAGTCAAGGACCTAGAAGCGGCCTGGAATGAACCCCTGGCGCGCAAAACGTGTCTTGCTCGCGGGCTTCCGCCCGGGCAAAATGATACGATGAAGAACGAGCCCTCGTAGCTCAGCTGGATAGAGCAGCGGATTTCTAATCCGCCGGTCGCAGGTTCGAGTCCTGCCGGGGGTATTGGCAGGTCGCGATGCGGCTTGCCTCGATCTCTGGGATGAAGTTGCAACCGAACCGCGCCAACCACTTCCTGACCCATTTTCCTCGTTTTTTTCTCGAATCCTCCCACTCGACCAGGTAAGATTGCAGGCCGTTCCGCTAAGACCACTTAGAAGGATGAGCGCCGGCACGGACGAGTCGGCGTGAACGAACATGAACGAAATGCCAGTACGCGACCCAGCGCCTGAGTTTTTGCTGCTGCTTACCAGCCATCAGAGTGCCATGTATGCCGCCATCACGGCCTTGCTCGGCGGCCTCGAAGGGGCACATGACGTGTTGCAGGAAACCAATGTCGTCCTGCTGGAGAAGGTGAGCGAATTCGATCCGGCTCGGCCGTTCGTCCCGTGGGCGCTGACGTTCGCGAAGTTCCAGGTGCTGGCGTGGCGCAAACGGCAGGCGCGCGATCGACTGGTGCTCAACGACGAACTGTTCGCGGTCATGGCCGATCAGCTCATGGTGGAAAGCGCCTCGCCGAGCCGACGCCTCGATGCGATTGAAACGTGCCTGGGGAAATTGCAACCCGAATCGCGCCAGCTGGTCGATGCCCGATATGTCGGGGGCGAGGCGGTACAGGACATTGCCGAGCGGTTGGGGCGGTCGGTGAACGTGGTGTCGGTGGCGCTGTTTCGCATTCGTAAGGCGCTGCTGGAGTGTGTACGTGCGACGCTGGTGGCCGAGGGAGTATGGTGATGGAAGCGCGCGCTCAACTGGAGCAGCTATTAGTTAATCTGCTCGACGCTCCGCCCGATGCCTCGCGCAATCAGCGGCTCGATGACCTGCTGCGCGCCAATCCAGATCTGCACGGAGATTATCTCGATTACCTGCAATTGCACGCGCTGCTCCAGTGGCGCGGCGGCAAGGTGTCGCCGCAAGCGGCGCCTGCAACCGAAAAAGCTCAGCCTCTTTCCGAACCGCGTGCCGTCGGCGCCACCCGCTGGCGGTCCGGCCGGGGAGTCACGGCGGCCTTGTTGGTTCTCGCAGCCAGCGTGGCCGCCTTTTTCCTCTGGCATACGCCCGAGGCCCAGGCAACCCCCGACGTGGTCGAACGGCTGATCGACTGGAACCTCGATCTCACGCAAGCACAAAACCCCGACGAGCGCGGCCGAATTTATGACGAGCAGGCAGTCAAACTGAAAGCTACGCTTGACCAGGCGGAGTTGCCGGACGAGGACCGCCAGCTCGCGGAGAAGCTGCTGGAGAACAGCACGCTGCTGGCCAAGAATGTCGATCCGGAAGCCGAGGCCGACCGCTTCGACGCCATCGCCGCGGAACTTGTAACGCGGATGAATTCCGCCACGACGGCCCACGACGAGAAGCGGATGGTTCAGCTCGCCGGCGCGTACACCCGGCTCACCGAGGTCGGCGTCTCGGCGAACCTGGCGCTGGCCCGCACGGCTGCCGGGATGGATGCCGAGCGAAAGCTGAAGCTGGCACGCGCCACGCAGCGGCACGCCAATCGAGTTAGTCAGGTCGCCGACATTATCGAACGCAATCCGGAGTCGTCACGCAAGGCGATCCACCGGGCGATGAAAGGCCACAAGAAGAAGTATTAGAAATGCATGAGACACCAGCCGCCCGGTAGGTCCGGGAACGTTGAATCTATAAGACAAGGCAAACGGAATTTGCATCCCACCGAGAGTGAACCTTCACGATGACACGCACCATTGCCGCACGAAGGCCCCAGCCAGTCACCGAACCATGGGGACGTCAGCCGGTCGAAGAGCCGACGCTGCTCCATGAATTCTTCGAACAGGCAGCGATGCGCCATCCGGACCGGATCGCCATCGATACGCCCCCTGGAACGACTCGGTTGGAACGCCGCACGATCACCTACGCGGCACTCGATCGCCAGTCCAACGCGCTTGCCGGATTCTTGCGTGACTTCATCAAGGAAGAGTGCGTCGTGGCGATCTTGTTGCCGCGCGATTCCGAGCACCTTTATCTCGCCCAGCTCGCTGTCCTGAAAGCGGGGGCGGCGTACACCTGCATCGATCCGGCATTTCCCGACGAGCAAGTGAATAACATCCTGACCGACGCGCAAGCGGTCGCCGTTCTCGGCGATGCCGAGGGGGCGGCCCGAGCGCGGCGCGTGAAGCCTGATATCGAGTGCGCTCTTGACGTGATCGCATGGATCGATGCGCTGACTTGTCCGGTCGAGCCGCTGGAACCTGCCTCGTGGCTCACGCCGAGCAGCCTCGCGTACATCATCTACACCTCCGGAACGACTGGCCGGCCCAAGGGAGTCATGATCGAGCACGGCAGCATCGCCAACCTCGTCCAGGGCGACCTGGCGCAGCTCGGCATTTCGCCCGAGGATCGCTGCGGCCAAAGCGCGTCGTCGGCGTACGACTCGTCGGTCGAAGAAGTCTGGTTCGCGCTTGCTGCGGGGGCGACTCTTGTGGTGATGGATGACGAGACCACCCGGCTCGGCCCTGACCTGATCGCCTGGCTGCGCGACGAGCACATCACGCTGTTCGCTCCGTCGCCGACGCTGTTGCGCGCCACCGGCTGCGAGCATCCCGAGAAAGAGCTGCCCGCTTTGCGCGTCATCCATGTCGGCGGCGAGGCGCTGCCGACCGATGTCGCCGAACGCTGGGCCAAGGGACGCCGGCTGATCAACGACTACGGCCCCACCGAGACGACGGTGACGGCGATGCGCGGCCGAATCAAGCTGGGCGACGCGATCACGATCGGTCGGCCTGTTCCCGGCATGAAGGCCTGGGTGCTCAATGACAAGCTCGAAGAAGTCGCCGACGGCGAGCACGGCGAACTGTGCCTCGGCGGCATTGCCCTGGCGCGCGGCTACATGAACGATCCGACGATGACTGCCAAGAAGTTCCCGGTCCACCCGCGGCTGGGACGCATCTACCGCACCGGCGACCTCGTCCAGCGCGGGGACGACGGCAAGTTCTACTGTCACGGCCGCATCGACGCCCAGGTAAAGATTCGCGGCTATCGCATTGAGCTGGAAGCCATCGAGGCCCGCCTCGTCGAATGCGCCGGCGTGCGCGAGGCGGCTTGCCGGGTACAGGGGGAAGGCGCCCAGGCGAAGATTGTCGCCTATGTCGTCCCCGAGAATAGCGCGGCGCCACCGTGCTTTGATCATCTCAAGAATGCCCTGTCCAAGGCCCTGCCGGTGTACATGGTGCCGAGCTTTTTCGGTATTCTCGGCAAGCTCCCGACCACGGTGAGCGGCAAGCTGAACCGCAAGGCGCTGCCGGTCCTCGAAGTGCATCTGCACGAAGCCGACGGACGCGTGCTGGCGCCGCGCAGTCCGATGGAAGAAAAGCTGGCGTCGGCAGTTCAGCAAATTCTCCGCATGACCGATCCCGTGTCGATCGACGACGACTTCTTCAGCGTCCTCGGCGGGGACTCGCTGCTGGCCGCGCAGTTGATCTCGAAGTTGCGCGACGATCCCGCCACCGCAGCGCTGACGGTGCGCAGCCTATACGAAGCCCGCACGGTTGCAGAGCTGGCTAAGCGCGCCGCCCCGACCGGCGCGAAGGCGATCCTTGAGCGTGCCACCGAGCGTCCCGTGGGCGCTCCGGTGCTGGCGACGATCGTCCAGGCTGCCTGGCTCGTTCTGGGGCTTTTGCTAGGCGCGCCGCTCGCCTATGGCGTGTTGTTTCACGCCCTGCCGGCGCTCGGGGACTCGCTGGGTCTGGTGCCGTTTCTCTTGCTCGCTCCGGTCTTCTATTTCGTCGGCATGGCGGCCTACATGTCGATAACCGTGGCGTTGGCAGTGTGCGTGAAGAAAGTGCTCGTCGGCCGTTATCAGCCGCTGCGTGCTCCGGTGTGGGGCAGCTTCTACGTGCGCAACTGGATGGTGCAGCAGACGGTGCGGCTCGTGCCGTGGCATCTGCTCGAAGGGACCGTATTTCAACAGATCGTGCTGCGTTGGCTCGGCGCCCGCATCGGCAAACGCGTGCACATCCACCGCGGCGTCAATCTGAACCAAGGCGGCTGGGACCTGCTCGATATCGGCGACGACGTCACGCTCAGCCAGGACGCCGCTCTCCGCCTCGTCGAACTCGAAGACGGCCAGATCGTCGTCGGCCCGATCACGCTGGGCAACGGCAGCACGCTCGACATTCGCGCCGGCGTCGCCGATCACACCTGCCTCGAAGCGAATGCGTCGCTCACCGCTCTCTCATTCCTGCTCCGCGGCGACCAGATTCCCAAGGGCGAACAATGGGCGGGCGTTCCCGCGCGGCCCGACGGTAAGACGCCGGCGCGGCCCGCTATCTCTGCCGATCAGAGCGATCTGTCTCCCGCTGTGCACGGCGTCGCGATGATGTTGGGGCGCATCGCGGTCGGCGCCTTTGTTGTTCTGCCGCTCGAAGCGCTGACGCTGCTGTTCGTGCTCATTTATGGGATGGATGCCGAGGGAGCCGCCGCCTGGCTTCTCAGTCCGTCGTTCGATGTGTGGGCGGCCGTGCTGGGAGTCGGGCTGGTCGTCGCGTCGATGCCGCTCGTGTTGGTGTTTCAGGTCATCGCCATGCGCCTCATGGGACGCGTGCGCGCAGGCACGATCAGCCGCTGGAGCCTGGGCTATGTGCGCGTCTGGCTCAAGGCGGGTATCGTCGAGTCGGCCAGCCATTGGCTCAGCGGTACGCTTCTCTGGCCTGTCTGGCTCCGCTGCGCCGGCATGAAGATCGGCCGCGGCTCCGAGATCAGCACCATCACCGACACCATCCCCGAACTTGTCGAGATCGGCGCCCAGACCTTCTTCGCCGACGGCATCTATCTGTGCGGCCCGCGCATCCACCAGGGCACGGTCACGCTCGCTTCGACCCGGCTCGGCAAGAACACGTTCCTCGGCAATCACGCCGTCGTCGCCGCCGGCCAGTCGCTGCCCGACGACATCCTGCTCGGCGTTTGCACCGTTGCCGACGACACGATCGTGCGCACCGGAACATCCTGGTTCGGTCATCCGCCGTTCGAGTTGCCCAAGCGCGAGGTCGTCGAATGCGATCGCACGCTCACGCATGAGCCGACGTGGTTTCTGTGGCTAAGCCGGCTCTTCTGGGAGTTGCTCCGCTTCACGCTGCCGCTGGTTCCGGTGCTGCTGGCGCTCGTCTGGCTGACGCTGCTGGGCCAGGCCGAGGAATCGGTGTCGTTGCCAGTGCTCTTGTTCGGCGTCTTGCCGGCGCTGGAGCTCGGTCTGCTGGCGAGCTTGTGCCTGGTGGTGCTGGTACTGAAATGGGCGCTGCTGGGCCGGGTGCGTCCGGGGCAGCATCCCTTGTATTCGAGCTGGTGCAGCCGCTGGGATTTCCATTACGTCGTCTGGGACTTCCTCGGCCTCGGCCCGCTCTCCGCTCTCGAGGGAACGCTGTGGCTCAACTGGTACCTGCGGGCGATGGGCATGAAGATCGGCCGGCAGGTCGTGCTGGGCAACGGCTTCGCCCACGTCGTCGATCCCGACATGCTGGAGTTCGCGGACGGTACGACCGTGAGCTGCCAGTTCCAGGCCCACACCTTCGAGGATCGCGTCCTCAAGATCGATCACGTCCTGATCCGCCAGCAAGCGACCGTCGGCAACCTCGCCGTCCTCCTCTACGGCGCCGACATCGGCGCCGGCGCGAGTGTCAGCCCGCACAGCGTCGTCATGAAGCGCGAACGGCTGCTGCCGTCTCACGCCTATGCCGGCTGCCCGACGCGGGTGCTGTAGGGCGGAAAATGGGTTGCATTGCGCTGGCGAGATTTACACCCACCCACACGCTGAAAGTCCCCCGAATCGGCATGGGCGTCAAGACGTACGGCTGGCACGCGCGCAGCGCCCTCGGCTTCGTGTCGTTGCCGACCGGCGTGGCGGTGGAAATGGAGGCGATCTTCGAAATCAAGGAGTGATTGGGGAGTTTGATTAGCGCTCGCAGGGCGCCGCGAGCGCTAAACCCAAATCAAACGGTTAGACCGTTATAGGTCCCAAAACGCGAATTTCGTTCACGTTTTCGTACAGGTTTTTGTTCATTACGATAAAAAGCGTGTGCCGGTCGGATTTACAGTTGGGGGATTTCAAGGGGCTACGCCCCTTGCCTAGTACTACAGCACTACCTCCCCTCTCCCATGTACTCATGGGAGAGGGGCCGGGGGTGAGGGTTTGAGCGACTTGGCACAATCGGGTGCAGTCCCCTCACCCCCTAACCCCTCTTCCCCTGAGTACAGGGGGAGAGGGGAGCAAGATTTGGCTGCGTCTCGACTTACGACTTGGCGCCCTTTGAGCCCAGCGCTGTAGTATTAGTAGCGGAACGCCAGGCCGACGGTGGCGCCGTGATAGAAGACGGAGCCAGAGGAATCGACGACGGCGGTGCCGACGCCGCCAGCGGGGAAGTTGGCAAACGGGTTGGAGACGGGCACTTGCCGGGAGGCGGTGCCGACGCCGGTAAGCCACATCACAGAATAGCCGGCCCGCAACGAGATGCGCGGCGTGAGCTGGAGGACCCCCGTCAAGCCGAGTTCGCCGACGAACGCAGTGCTGGTGTCGTCGGCGCTGGAGGAGAATGGCGGCAAGGGGAGCTGAACAGTGCGAGCATCGTTATGAATGCGATTGCCGTAGATGCCTGCTCGGCCGACGCCTTCGATGTCGAACCGCCTTCCACGCCACAATACGGCGTCGGCGCCGACCTGGAAGCCGTCGAGGTGGTTGATGGCCCGGATGGTGCTTGTGCCAAGGTTTATGCCGGGGCCGACGTCCTGGTTGATCGTCACGCCGCCCCCATCGTTCAGGTTCAGGTGCCGATAGCCGGCCAGAAACGTGATGTTGTCAGTCACGGTGCGGCGCAGGTCCAATTCGAAGCTGTCGAGTTGGGAGGTGTAGCTGGAACTTACCCGTGTGGGGAGCTGATTGCCGATCGGCTGCGCATAGAGCACGATCGATCCAACGGGAGACAGGCCGGCATCGACATTGGCCGACCAGTTGGCGACACGGAAGTAGCGGGCCTCGATGCCCCACCCGCTGCCGCGGAGGTTATCGCCGACCAGGTCAACTTCGAAGCCGGTCCGGTAGCCGAAGCCGAACTGATTGGCGTCAATCAGCGTGGTTGCACCGGGGACGAACAAGCCGCCGGCGACTGCCGGCGTGGTTACGAGAGGCTGTGAGCCGGGCGAACTGCGGTGCAAGAAGAGGGCGTTGGCGCGAAGCTCCCAGGTCGAGCTCGCGTTTCCGTTGGCGCAACGGTACCACGAGACATTCGGAGAGACGCCCGCCGCCGACTGCGCGCCGTCCGCATTCGCAGCCCCCGAAATCTGGATTACCTGGGGCGGCTCCTCCGAAGCTTGTCCAGGACTCGTCCGGACAGCCGCCAGGCTCGCCAATCCCGCGCACAACAACCGAAGAATCCTGTGACCCATCTTGCCCTCCTTGGCAATTCCGAACATTCATCCAATCCTCAATGATCCGCGCCCGCAAATGCGGTCGATTCACAACATTCCTTACATTTGCTTCATCG
>JACXTT010004520.1_pt1 | contig 20639 bp, 17 predicted proteins | sample 9270951 | NCBI WGS metagenome assembly JACXTT01 (sample SAMN15532306, study PRJNA645909) | rock metagenome | isolation source: weathered quartz diorite | place: Puerto Rico | collected 2017-06-21
GCGACGCCGCCGACCGGTTGATCGCGGCCTGCCGCCGGAGCGGGGTCAAGCTGACCGTGATTTCCCAGCACCGCTTCGACCCCGGAGTCCAGGAGGTGCGGGCGGCCCTCGACGCGGGCCGGTTCGGCCGCCTGCTGCTGGGTGACGTCGTCGTGAAATGGTACCGCACCGATCAGTACTACCGGAGCGCGGGCTGGCGCGGCACGTGGGAGCTCGATGGTGGTGGCGCCCTGATGAATCAAGGGGTCCACTGGGTGGACGTGCTGCAGTGGTTGATGGGGCCGGTCGACCGCGTGGTCGGCCGCTGCTCGCAGATCGGTCACGACATCCCGGTTGAGGATGTGGCCCTGGCTTTGCTCACCTTCCGCGGCGGCGCGCTGGGGATGATCGAGGTCAGCACCGCGGTGTACCCGGGCCTGCCGGAGCGAGTGGAGATCACGGGCACTGGGGGCACGGTCGTGGTAGAGATGGGTGCCGTCACCGTCCGGGAGTTTAGGGATGAGAAGGGCGAGGTCGGGCCGTACGGCGCCAAGATCCTCGCCGGCGGTCGAGGATTGGCCGCGGCGCCGGACCAAGCCGCGTCCCAAATTGCCGGCCATCGGACCCAGATCGCGGACTTCCTCGACGCAATCGAACACAACCGCGACCCACTGATCACAGGGGAGGAGGCGCGCAAGCCACTCGAGATCGTCCTGGCCGTGTATCGGTCGGCTCGAAGCGGACGCGAGGTGACGCTGCCTCTCGAGCCCGGCCAAATCGGAGCGTAATCGGAGCATAGGAGAATGGGGAATTGGGCATTCATGGACGACGGAAGGCGCCGCCCCGCGGGGTGCCCATGACGAATCGAATCGCCGCGTTCGTGCTGGCCTCACTCCTCCTCGTCCTGCCCGCCCGGCAGTCCGCGGCGGGGCCGCCGTCGGGTACGTTTGTCACGGCGATCACGGACAATCCCGACAACCTCAACCCCTATCTCCACAGCCTGGCGGCGAGCAGCGGCGTGTATCGGTTCACGTTCGACAGCCTGTACACGGTCGACACGAAGGGCAACTGGGTGCCCGCGCTCGCGACGGGCTACACGGTCGCCCCGGACGGGCTGGTCTGGACCTTCAAGCTGCGACCCGGCGTGCGCTGGTCGGATGGAGCCCCTTTCACGTCCGCCGATGTCAAGTTCACCTGGCAGCTCGCCACGAACAAGGATGTCCACATCACCTACGCGACGGGATTCGAGAAAATCGCCTCGGTCGATATCCCGGACGCGCTGACCGTGGTCTACCATCTGAAGGAGCCGTACGCGCCGTTCCGAGATCAGGTCATGGGCGCGGCGATCGTGCCGCAGCACGTGCTGGGCGCGCTCACTGCCGACCAGATCAACCGAGCGCCGTTCAACCAGAAACCGATCGGCACCGGCCCATTCTACGTCGCCGAGTTCCTTGCCGACGACCACGTGACGCTCGCCGCCAACCCACACTACTGGGGAAAGAGGGCCAGGCTCCAGCGGATCGTCGTGCGCATCGTGCCGGAGCAGAACGCGCAGGTTAACTTGATGCGGGCAGGCGACCTCAGCGTGCTGAGCGTCCCCGCGGCTCGGCTCGACGAGGTCAAGCGCATGTCCAACGTGGTGATCAAGCGGTACCTGACGTCGACGTACGTCCTCGTCCAGCTCGATGAGTACGAGTTCCTGCGTGGGGTGACGGTCCGTCAGGCCTTCGATTACGCGACGCCCAAGGACTCGATCATCCGGAACGTGATGAAGGGCCAAGCGGAGCCGGCGGTGAGCGATATGGTGCCAAACGGACCGTGGGCGAATCGAGCCCTTCACCCTCGGCCGTATGACTTGGCCCAGGCGCGCGCGATGCTGGTCAAGGATGGCTTTGCCCCCGGCCCGGGTGGGTACTTGTTCAAGGGCGGCAAGCGGCTCGACGTGCCGTTGTGGACGCTGTCGGGCCGGCCGTATCTCGTGCAGGCGATGCAGCTCATCGCGCAGTCGTGGCGGTCGATCGGTGTCTATACCGAGACGCACGCGGTGAGCGCGGCCGCCCTCTTCGGCCAGAACGGCCCGCAGTGGAATGGCAAGGACGCGGCGCTGATCTTCACCTGGGGTCAGGGCGTCTTTCCCGAGAACATGATTAACTGGCATTCCAGGTTTATCCCCAAAGACGCGAACTCGCCAGGCGAAAACGACGAACGCTACAGCAACCCCGCGATGGACCGTCTCCTCGAGGAGGCGGATCGGACGGTGGACGAGGCGAAGCGGCACGCGATCTACGACCGGATTCAGGACCTGTTGTTCCGCGAGGTGCCGGTCGTCTTCGTGTGCTGGCTCGTCAACAACGAGGCCGTCGCCACGACCGTGCAGGGCTATGACGTGACGACCTTCAACACGACGCCGCCGGAGGAGTGGAGCACGCGCTAGGCCCACGCTGATGGGATCATACGTCGCGCAGCGGTCGGTCCAGGCCGCAGTCCTGCTGCTCCTGGTGTCGCTGGTCGGGTACGCCATCATGAACCTGGCGCCGGGCGGTCCCCTCGCGGTTTACGTGCACAACCCCCAGGTCACTCCGGAGAAGATCGACCTGTTGCGTCACCAGTTGGGATTGGACCGGCCCTGGTACCTCAGGTACGTCACCTGGCTGCAGGGCCTGGCCGCGGGGCACTGGGGATACTCGTATTACACCGGCCGGCCCGTGCTCGAGATGATCGGCGAACGCCTGCCCGCCACGTTTACATTGATGCTGAGCGCGTTCGCGCTCGCGCTGGCGCTGTCGTTTCCCCTCGGCGTGCTCGCGGCGACCCGGAAATATTCGTGGCCCGACCACCTGTTGTCGTTCGGATCGTTCTTCGTCTGGGCGATGCCCACGTTCTGGCTCGGCCTGATGCTGCAAATGACGCTGGCTGTGCGCTGGCATCTGCTGCCGGTGGCCGGCATGCACGATATCGACAACCGATCGGCCGCGGATCTGCTGCGGCATCTGGCGATGCCGGCGATGGTGCTCGGCATCGGGTCGATCGCCAGCTGGAGCCGGTACCTGCGCAGCGGGATGCTCGAAGTGCTCGGGCAGGACTACGTCCGAACGGCGTACGCTAAAGGACTCGCCGCCCGCCGCGTCATCAACCGGCACGTGGTCAGGAATGCGCTCATCCCGATCGTGACGATCATGGGCCTCGATCTGCACGTTCTGTTCAGCGGCGCCGTCATCACCGAGGCCATTTTCGGCTGGCCGGGAATGGGCCGCTTGTTCCTGGCGGCGCTCAACAATCGTGACTACCCGCTGCAGATGGCAGGGCTCATCATCAGCTCGGCGCTCTTGATCGCCGGGAACCTGCTGGCAGACCTGATGTACGCCGCGCTCGATCCCAGGATCCGGTACCGGTGACGACCGCCGCCGCGCCGTCTCGTCCCGTGGTGCCCAGGCCGGTGCAGGGATTCTGGAGCCTCGCCTGGCAGCGGTTCCGCCGGCACCGTGCGGCGCTGGCCGGCGTGACCGTCCTGGCCGTGATCGTGGCCGGCGCGACCTTCGCGCCCATGATCACGTCGCACAGTCCCACAGCCCTGGATCCAGATCACAGCCTCGCCCCTCCCAGCCGGCAGCACATCCTGGGCACCGACGACCTGGGGCGGGACGAGTTTGCCCGGGTGGTGTACGGCGGGCGAGTCAGCCTGCTCGTGGGCCTCACCGCGATGCTGCTGGGCACTGCGATCGGGATCGCGATGGGATCGGCTGCCGGCTACCTCGGCGGTTGGGTCGACACGGTGATCATGCGGTTCGTGGACTTGATGCTAAGCTTTCCCGCCATCTTTTTGCTGCTGATCCTCATCAACTGGACGGGAGGACGAGCGCCGGTCCTGATGATGATCGCCTATCTAGGGCTCTTTGGGTGGACGGGGCTGGCGCGCATCGTTCGCGCCGAGTACCTCGCGCTCCGCGCGCGCGAGTTTGTCGAGGAAGCGCGGGCGCTTGGCGCGGGCACGCGCCGCATCATCTTCCGCCACATCCTGCCCAACGCGATGGCGCCGATCCTGGTGCAGGCGGCGTTCGCCGTGGCGGGCGCGATCCTGGCCGAAGCGGCCCTGGACTTTCTCGGGTTTGGGCTGCCGCCGGACATTCCCACCTGGGGCAACCTGCTCACCCAGGCGGAGGACTACATCAGCAGCGATCCGATCCTTGCGGTGGCGCCGGGCCTCGTGATCACGCTCACGGTCGTGGCCGTGTTCTTTATCGGCGACGCGTTGCGCGATGCCTTGGATGTCCGCGTCCGATGACGCGCCTCGACTTTACTTGAAGATATCCTTGTATTGACCCTGCGTGAAGACGAAGATGACGGAGACCCGGCCTCCGAGCGCGCCGTTCTTGTCGACGACGAATGCCACCCCGAGTTTGTCGTAGATGAACGTATCGTCATCCTGGTGGTTATCGATGGCCTCTTCCTGACCATATGCCTGGCGGATCGATTCTAGCTGCGACCCCGCCTGCACGCCCTTCTCGGTTTGATAGCCGTCGTCGTAGGAGATGCCCAGGGCCGCCACCTTCTGTGTGTCTTTGTTGATAATCACGGCGATCCGGCGCAGCGGCCAGTAATAGCCGCGCAGGTTGCCACCTGGAAAGTCATCTTGCTGGTGGAGGGGCCCCAGCGCGCTGATAATCGGGCCCAGATCCTGCCCGAGCCGGAAGTCTCCGAGACCTTGCCCTGGCATAATGCCGGCGCCCGGGGTCTGGGCCTGAGCAGCGCTTCCCATCATCGCAATCGTAAGAGTGACCGCTACAATGGCAAAAAAACGATGCATGATGCTTGCTCCTTCTGTGCGCCCCAAAACCGGATCGCACGAATCCATCCGCTCTCTAGTATACCCCTGTTCAGTATTCCAGTGACCACCGCGGGATGAGAGTAGCGCGCCGGAGAGGACAGCCGCCAACGTCTATAGCGCAGAACGCTTCGGCCAAGTTCCTATTCCTGCGCGAGTCAAGAGCCCACAGGCATGTTCGTTGCTTGATACGGGGAAAGATGCGGTGTAATATGCTGAGTGCCAGCGCGCCCGTAGCTCAGTGGATAGAGCGCTTGACTACGAATCAAGAGGTCGCAGGTTCAAATCCTGCCGGGCGCGCCAAATTGCCAAGGGTTTGCGAATATCGACCCCCCTCCAGAATCCTCTTTTTGGTTAGCAAACCGTTTGCCACCATCACGCGCGAGCTGATCACCGCTTAACTAGGCGCCTCGCACGGCGATGGGAGGTGACTGCGCGGCGCGGGTGAAGGAGTACCCATGCAGCAGCGCGCGCTCGGGAAGACAGGACTTCGGGTATCCGCGCTCGGGTTCGGGGCCGGCGCGGTGGGCGGGCTACTTGTGCGCGGGGATCGTGCGGAACAGAAGCGGGCCGTCACACGGGCCCTCGAGGCGGGGGTCGCGTATTTCGACACCGCGCCGAGCTATGGGGACGGTCGTTCGGAAGAGAATCTCGGACGGGTGCTCGGCGAGCTTGGGGCGTGGCCCGACGTCGTCGTGGGGACGAAAGTCCGTCTCCAACCCGCCGACCTTGCCGATCCGGTCGCGGCGATACAGCGCTCATGCGAGGCGAGCCTGCGCCGGCTGGGACGTGCATCGATCGACCTGCTCCAACTGCACAATCCGATCGTGGCCGGCGATTCTGGGGGCGAGCCAGGAATCGGAAGCAGCCGTGGCCTCCCGGTCGACGTCGTCACCGGCCTCGTCGCCGAAGGCATGCAGGCTCTCGTGTCGCGCGGGTCGGTCCGGCACATCGGGATCACGGGCCTCGGGGACACGCCGGCGGTGCAGACGGCCGCGACCGGAGGCCGGTTCGCGACGGTCCAGACTTATTTCAACGCGGCGAACCCGGGCGCAGGCTACGCCGGGGCCAGCGGGGGCGCCCAAGACTTTGCCGGCCTGATCGGCGCGGCAGCCACGGCGGGACGAGGGGTGATCGCGATCCGGGTCATGGCCGCGGGGGCGCTCGCGGCGCACCGGGACCGGCATCCCAACGCCGGTGATCCGGGACCCGTACTGCAGCGCGGCGGCGAGTACGACCGCGATCTCGACCGCGCCCGTGTCATTCACGAGGTTGCCGTGGAACTCGGATGCGATAGCCCGCTGGAGTTGGCGCTTCGATTCGCCCTGACCACACCCGGCATCTCAACCGCCCTGGTAGGTTTCTCAGACCTCGGGCAGCTGGAGGATGCGCTCCGGTGGACCCGCCGAGGCCCGCTTCCCGGCGACGCGGCCCGCCGCATCGTGGAATTGGCCCGTCGCCCCTAGGCTCGTTTGGTACGCTGTTCGAGTATTTGGTGCTTCTTTCGAATATTCGAGTGCCTTCACAGGAATCCTGAAATTTCATGCCGAAACGCTTCCGCCATCCTGGATCCGAACTTTGGAGGCGATGCCGGGTTGGCGAAGCTCAGTCGGACGGCGGGGGCGAACACCGAGGGGTCGGTCGCGGCGCACATGGTGGTTGAAGGTGGCCTGAATCGATCCCTCAGCAATTCCGTGCTGAAGTGCGCGGCGCTGCTCAGATGCTTCGAGTCGGATGGCCAGGAACTGGGCGTGAGTGATCTCGCAAAGCGTGTGGGGATTACTGCCAGCACCGCATACAGGCTCGCCAACACCCTCAAGCAGGCCAACCTGCTGGCGCAAAACCCAGAGTCGGAGAAGTATCGGCTCGGCCTGGGGATCGTCGAGTTGAATCGGCTGGTCATGAACGGGATCCCAGTGAGACGGTTGGCGTTGCCACATCTGGCGACCCTGGCCTCGAAGTCAGGGGCGAACGCGAATCTCGGCATCCTGTGGGATGATGCCGTCCTCTACCTGGCGAGGGTGCCCAGCCCAAACGTGCAGGACACGTACTTTCACCCTGGCCGGAAAGCACCGGCGCACTGCACGGCCCTCGGAAAGGCGCTCCTAGCGGCTCTTCCTCGGGGAGAGCGCCGGACGGTCGTGGCCAGGCTTCCGCTCCCCACGCTCACGCAAAACACGATCACGGACCGGACGCGCCTCGAGGAACATCTCTTTGAGGTCGACCTTCGCGGTTTTTCCGTCGATAACGAAGAGCACATGATTCGCACCCACTGTATCGCCGCTCCGGTGAGGGGCACGGGAGGGGAGCTCGTCGGCGCCATCAGCCTGTCCACCACGCTTCTCGACATGCGGCACGAGGATCTCCTCGGTCACGTTCCCGACCTGCTGGAAGCCGCCCGCGCGACGTCGTACAGTATGGGGCATCACCTCCCCTAGCCCCATGCCCATGGCGGCGCTCCGTTGACGCGTCATCGTGTCTAGGCGTTGTCCATTGTGCGTGCACGGTCGATAACGAAGGGAGGGCTGGACATGCACGAGGTTTCACGGCGCAAGTTCCTCAAGATCGCCGGACTGGCTGCAGGCGGCCTCGCCGCAGCGCGGTACGCGACCGTCCCGCCGGCGCGGGCCCAGACGCCGATCACGCTCCGGGTCATGTGGTGGGGCTCGAAGAGCCGGCACGACCGCACGATCAAAGTGCTCGAGATGTACCAGTCCCAGAACGCCGGGATCAAGTTTACGTACGAGTTTGCGGGCTTCAATGATTACTGGACGCGGCTCGCCACACAGGCCGCCGGCGGAAACCTGCCCGACATCATCCAGCAGGACTACGCCCGGCTGGCAGAGTGGGAAGCGAATCGCCTCATGCTGCCGCTCGATGACTTCGTGAAGGACGGTACGATCAATCTCGCCCGCGTGCCGAAGCTATCGATCGACGGCGGCCGCATCAACGGGAAGCTGTACGCGATCAACCTGGGCAACAACTCCCAGTCCATCCTTCTCGACGTGGACGCGTTCAAGCGAGCCGGGATCCCGCTGCCGGATCAGAAATGGACCTGGCAGGACTTCGAGCAGATCGCCATGACGTTCCACCAGAAGCTCGGCATCTTTGGCGCGGGTTACGGGCTCTCCGACCAGCAGATCTGGAAGTCCGTGTACATCGCCCGTGGCCAGTGGGTCTTCAGCCCCGACGGCCGGTCGATTATCGTGAAGGACGATACTCCATTCGTCGAGCACCTGAAGATGCTGCTGCGCCTGCAGAAGGCGGGGGCGATTCCCACCCGGCAGCAAGAGATCAGCGAGTATCACGACAACGTCGAAGCGGAGCCGATCGTCCAGGGCAAGGCCGCGATGGGCTACCAGTGGAGCAACCAGGTCGTGGCCGAGGCGGTGGCCGGCGGCAAGGGCCGCAACTACAAAGTCACCCATTTGCCGAGGCCCAAGGGCGCCCGCGCATCAAACTATCTCAAGCCGTCGCAATTCTTCTCCATCACGACCCACTCGAAGCACCCCAAGGAATCGGCCGCGTTCATCGACTACTTCACGAACTCCATCGAGGCGAACCGGGTCCTGCTGGCGGAGCGGGGCGTACCCATCGCGCCGAAGATCCAGGAAGCGCTCAAGCCTCTTCTCCAGCCCATCGAGCTGGAGATGTTTAGGTACGTGGCTCGGGTCCAGACGGACAGCAGCCGGCTGCCGCCGCCCGATCCGCAGGCGTTTGGGACGTTCCAGAACAATGTCTTCGATCCGCTGGTCAGGGACGCGGTACTCCTGGGCAAGATCACGCCGGAGGAGGGTGCGAAGGTTCTGCGGGCTGAGGGTGACAAGGCGCTGGCGCAAAGATCCTAAGCTGTGATCACGCACCTGTGGCGCGGGACCCGCCCGGCAACAGGGTGGCGCGAGCGCCGCCGCGTTCGTCTGCGCGACGACAACCTCGCAGGCTATCTGTTCATCGCGCCCTGGCTGGTTGGCTTCTTCGCCTTTACGTTCGTTCCCATCGTTGCCTCTCTCGTGCTGGCGTTCACGAACTACAATATCCTGTCGCCGTCGCCGCACTGGATCGGAATCCGGAACTTTGAACGGATGTTCTCGCACGACCCCCGGTACTGGACGTCGGTGCGGCAGACGTTCTATTTCGCCTTCACCTCGGTCCCGTTGAAGCTGGCCTTTGCCCTGGCGCTGGCCATGCTCATGAACGCCTCCCGCGGGTTCGTCGGCGTGTACCGGGCGGCGTACTACCTGCCCTCGATTGTGGGCGCCAACGTCGCAGTCGCCGTGATGTGGCGCCAGATCTTCGGCACGGATGGGGTCGTCAATGCGGGACTGGCCGCATTGGGACTCCCCGGCCACACGACGTGGTTGGGCAACCCGGCCACCGCGATCTGGACGATCGTCGCGCTCGCGGTGTGGGAGTTCGGGTCGCCGATGCTGATCTTCCTCGCTGGGCTGAAGCAGATTCCTGGGGAACTCTACGAGGCGGCGGCCATCGATGGCGCGGGGATGCTGGCGAAGTTCACCAAGGTTACCCTGCCGTTGCTCACCCCGATTATCTTCTTCAATTTCGTCGTGCAGATGATCTTCGGCTTCACCGTGTTCACCTCGGCGTTCATCATCTCGGGCGGCACCGGGTCGCCCCTCGACACGCTGCTCTTCTATCCACTGTATCTCTATCAGAAGGGGTTCCGGGACCTCGAGATGGGATACGCGGCGGCGATGGCCTGGGTGCTGCTGGTGGTCATCGCGCTGCTCACGGCGCTGATCTTCAAGACGTCGCGCTACTGGGTGTTCTACGCCCAGGAAGAGGCATGACCGCGATGGGGTCCGTCGCCGCCGCCAAGGCGATCCGGCCCGGCGGGATGCGGCCGCATCAGGCGCGCCTTCGCGGTCTGACCCGAAGCCTCGCCTACCATGGGTTCATGGTCGGGTTCGGGCTGGTGATGCTCTACCCGCTGATGTGGTTGTTGAGCAGTTCGCTGAAGGGGTCCGCGGAAATCTGGACCAATGTGTCGTCCCTGATTCCCAAGATCCCAACCCCCGAAAACTACGTCCGAGGCTGGGCGGGGTTTGGGTCGGTTACGTTCACCACCTTCTACAAAAACTCGTTCATCTACGCGGGCGTCGGCACGATCCTGACCGTGGCTTCGTCGGCCGTCGTGGCATTTGGCTTTGCCCGAACCCGGTTCGTGGGGCGGCAGTTCTGGTTTGCCCTCATGATGTCGACGCTGCTGCTGCCGGTGCAGGTGCAGATCATCCCGCAGTACATCGTGTTCACAAAGCTGGGCTGGCTCAACACCTTCCTGCCCCTCTTGCTCCCGAGGTTCGGTGGGCAGGCATTCTTCATTTTCTTGATCATGCAGTTTATCCGCGGCATCCCGGGCGAGCTCGACGATGCGGCGGCGATCGACGGCTGCGGCAAGATCGCGATCTTCTTTCGGGTGATCCTCCCGTTGATCGCACCGGTGCTGGTGGCCGCGGCGATCTTCTCCTTCTACTTCACCTGGGGCGACTTTCTCAATCCGCTGATCTACCTGAATGACCCGAAGCTCTACACGATCTCGGTCGCGTTGCGCGCGTACGCTGATCCCGCGGGTGCCACCGACTGGGGGGCGATCTTCGCCATGTCGGCGCTGTCGCTCGTGCCCGTGTTCATTATCTTTGTGGTGTTCCAGCGTTATTTGGTGGAAGGCATCAGCACGACCGGGTTGAGAGGGTAGGACGGGGGCATAGGCGGCACTCGGCCATGCGCGATCTGCGCCGAGGGGACGGCCGCGCCCCGGATCGAGTATCTGCGAAGGAGGCGGGTGATGAAGATCGGGTTTATCGGGGGCGGCAGCGTCCAGTGGACGACCATGCTGGTGACCGACATGGCGCTGAACACGGCGCTGGCGGGGACCGAGCTTGTCCTGCACGATGTCAACGCCGACGCGCTCGCCCTGATGACCCGAGCCAGCCGGCGTGTCGTCGAGCAACTGGACGGCACGATCACGGTCACGTCCACGGCCGATCGCGCCGAGGCGCTACGCGATGCCAGCTTCGTGATCTTCTGCGTGGCGGTCGGCGGCCTGGGCGCGATGCGCCAGGACCTTGCCATCCCCGAGCGGTACGGGATCCACCACGCCGTGGGTGACACGGTCGGGCCCGCAGGACTGGCCCGTGGCCTCCGGCACATTCCCTTCGCCGTCCGGGTCGCCCGTGAGATGGAACAGTTGTGCCCGAACGCGTGGCTCCTGAACTTAACCAATCCGATGACCACGATCTGCCGCGGCATCACCCGGGCGACAGCCGTCCGCACGGTCGGATTGTGCCACGAAGTGGACCTCTTCCGCCGGAATCGCCTGGCCCCAATGTTTGGCGTCGCTCCAGACTCGATCGGCGTCGAGGTGGCGGGCATCAACCACCTTCCCGCCATCCTTCGCTTTCGCATCGCCGGCCGGGACGGCGCGCCGGCGCTGCGGGCGTGGCTGGATCAGCACGGTCCTTTCGAGTTCGTGGCCGACCACCTCCCGGAGCCTCACCGGGATGTCTTCAACGACCGCCTTGCGGTGAAGTTGTCCTTGTTTGAGCAACTGGGCGTGCTGTTCGGCGCCGGTGATCGCCACCTCGCTGAATTCTTCCCTCGGTTCCTTTCTGAGGCCAGCGATCGCGGCGCCAAATACGGGGTCGTTCTCACGACGATTGAGCACCGCGCGGCGAACGCCAGGGCGCGTCGCGAATGGGTGGAGCGCTTTGTCAATGGCGAGCCGGCGACGCTGAAACACTCGCCTGAGACGCTGGCGCCGGTCCTGGCGGCGCTCGCCGGGGGACCCGGCGGCCGGTTCGTAGTGAATGTGCCGAATGTGGGACAGATCGACAACCTTCCGCGCGAGGCCGTCGTCGAATGCGTCGCCGAGGTCGACTCCCTCGGCGTCCGGCCGATCGCGGTGGGCACCCTCGCGCCGCCGCTCTATGCGGCGTTTGCACCCCACGTCGCCTGGCAGGAGCTGGTGGTGGAGGCGGCGTTGACCGGCCGTCGGGCACCGGCGCGGGCGGCCATGGCCCTTGATCCTCTGGTTCGGGATCCGGCGACCGTCGACCCTATGCTCGACGCGGTGCTGGCGGCCAATGCCACATTCGTCGAGCCTCCCGTGCAGAGAGCGACCGGAGCGGTGTAGCGAGGCCGCCGAGATCGGGCGGGATGGGCGCCTCGGGTGACACGGGCGAGGTGAGCGAGTACGATAGGAAGGGTACTCGATTGTGACTAGGGGGCACGGAGAGGGCGAGGATCGAGCCGCCGCCACGGACCGGGAGGGACCGGGCCCGAATGTCGGCGAGCCGATCGTCAGCCTGCGGGAGATCTCCAAGCGCTTCCCCGGAGTGCTCGCCGTCAACGGTGCCAGCCTGGACATCCAGCCGGGCGAGGTTCACGCCCTAGTCGGGGAGAACGGAGCCGGGAAGTCCACGCTGATGAAAGTGCTGGCCGGCGTCTACGCGCCTGACGCGGGGCGCGTGATCTACAAGGGCCAGGAGGTCGAGATTCCCAACCCACGGGCCGCGCAGCAACTCGGCATCAGCATGATCCACCAAGAGCTGAACCTGATGCCCCACCTCACCGTGGCGCAGAACGTGTTCATCGGGCGCGAGCCCCGCCGAGGCTTCAAGCTCGTGGTGGACGAACAGGAGATCAACGAACAGACCCGGCAGCTGATGGCCTTGCTGCACCTGCCGTTGGACGCGCGCGCCAGAGTTTCCAGCCTGACGGTGGCCAAGCAGCAGATGGTCGAGATCGCCAAGGCCTTGTCCTTCAACTCCGAAGTGTTGATCATGGACGAGCCCACGGCGGCGCTGGCGGAGGCGGAGATCGCCGAGCTCTTCCGCATCATTCGCCAGCTCTGCGCGAAGCGCGTGGGCATTGTCTACATCACCCACCGACTCGATGAGCTGAAGCAGATCTCGGACCGGATCACGGTCATGCGGGATGGCCGCTGCATCGACACGATCGGGACGCGCGCGGCGAGCATGGACCGGGTCATCACGATGATGGTGGGGCGGACGATCTACGAGGCCTCGCCGGAGATCCCGGAACCTGCGCGGCAAGAGGTTGTGCTCGAGGTCAGGAACCTGAGACGGGGGAACGTGGTCAAGGACGTCAGCTTCCAGTTACGACGCGGGGAAATCCTGGGTTTCGCCGGGCTGCTCGGCGCCGGCCGCACGGATGTGATGCGGGCCGTCTTCGGAGCGGACCCGATCGACTCGGGGGAGATCCGCGTGCGGGGGAAGCGCGTTCACGTGAAGAGCCCTCGGGACGCCGTGCGCCACGGCATCGGGTACCTCTCCGAGGATCGCCGCCGGTACGGGCTGACCCTGGGCATGGACGTGGAGAGCAACCTGGTGCTGGCCGCGCTGAACAAATTTCTCGCCTGGCTGGGATGGCTGAAGCGGGCAGCGACTCGAAGCAGCGCCGCGCGCGTCGTGGACCGGCTCGCCATCAAGACCGCCGGCCTGCAGCAGCAAGTCAAGAATCTGTCGGGCGGGAACCAGCAGAAGGTGGTCCTCGGCAAATGGCTGATTGCCGATACCGCGATCTTGATCTTCGATGAGCCGACCCGGGGGATCGACGTCGGCGCGAAGAATGAGATCTATCACTTGCTGAACGATCTGGTCCGGCAGGGCAAGTCCATCATCATGGTTTCTTCCGAGCTGCCGGAAATTCTCAGGATGAGCCACCGGATCATCGTGATGTGCGAAGGTCGGATCACGGCCGTGGTCGATGCCGCCGACGCGACGCAGGAGAAGCTCATGTGGCACGCCACGATGCGCAACGGCGCGTCCCGGTCGATCGAGGCGGCCCAGGCCGGCCGGCCGGGCCATTGAGGCATCCGTGACGAGGCGGGCGTGACATGGAGATCGCTGCCCGGGTGGCGCGGAGAGAGCGGCGCTTGCACTCGGCCGCGACCCAAAAGCTGCTGGCGTTTGGCGGCCTCATCGGCCTGTTTGTCGTCTTCTCCGTGGCGTCCCCCTACTTCCTCACCTTCGACAACGTCATGGGCATCTTGCTCGCCACGACCGTCAACGGGGTCCTGGCCCTGGGCGCCACGTTCGTCATCATCACCGCGGGCATCGACCTGTCGGTCGGCACGGTGATGACGCTTTCCGCCGTCATGACGGGGGTGCTCATCACCAACTTGGGGCTCCCGATCTTCGTGGGGCTGCTGGGCGGGGTGGCGACCGGTGCGCTTGCCGGCGCCATCAACGGCGTCACGGTGTCCAAGATGAAGGTGCCGCCCTTCGTGGCGACGCTCGGCGTGATGATGGCGGCCAAGGGGCTGTCCCTCGTCATCTCCGGCTCGCGGCCGATCTACTTCACGGGCACGCCGGCCGTTCGCGGGCTGACCATGGATTCTGTGGTGGGATCGTTTCTCCCCGGATTGGACGTGCCCAATGGGGTGTTCTATCTGTTCGGCGCGGCCATCGTCGCCGGCCTGATCCTGGGCAAGACGATCCTGGGCCGCTACGCGTTTGCCATCGGCAGTAACGAAGAAGCGACCCGCCTCTCCGGCGTCAACGTGGATTTCTGGAAAGCCGCCGTCTACACTCTATGCGGGACGTTCAGCGGCGTGGGCGGCGTGATCATCGGCTCACGTTTGAACTCCGCCCAGCCCGCGCTGGGCAGCGGGTACGAGCTGGACGCGATCGCGGCGGTCGTCATCGGCGGCACGTCGCTCAGCGGCGGCGAAGGCACGATCCTGGGGACGATCATCGGTGCCTTCATCATCAGCGTGCTGACCAACGGCCTGCGCATTCTCTCGGTGCCACAGGAATGGCAGATGGTGGTGACCGGCGGCATCGTGATCGTGGCCGTGTACGCCGACGTGCTGCGCCGGCGGCAGCCGGGCAGCTTGCTCTTCGGAGGAGGTGAACCGGGGGTGCTCCGGCCGCCGGGCGCGGAGCGGGGACAGACATCTCAGGGAGGAGGCGTGACATGAGAGCCAGGCACGCGGTTCTCGCGGTGGCGGGAGTCTTGATCGTAGGGATGCTGGCACTGGCTGCCGGGGCCCCGGCGGTCCAGTCGGCCGGGAAGCCCTACATCCCCCTGATCTCCAAGGGCTTCCAGCATCAGTTCTGGCAGGCGGTGAAGCAGGGCGCCAATCAGGCGGCCAAGGACTTCAACGTCACCATCACGTTCGAGGGCCCGGAGTCAGAGTCCATGGTCGACAAGCAGATCGAGATGCTGCAGGCCGCGCTCGACAAGAAGCCCAGCGCGATCGGCCTGGCGGCGCTCGATAGCAAAGCGGTGATCCCGTTGCTGGAGAAGGCCCGCGCGGAACACATCCCCGTGATCGGCTTTGACTCGGGCGTGGACAGCGACATCCCGGTCACGACGGCCGCAACCAACAACGTCGCCGCGGCCGCGCTGGCGGCCGACAAGATGGCCGCGCTGATCGGCAACTCCGGTGAGATCGCCCTGGTCGTGCACGACCAGACCAGCCGCACAGGCATCGATCGTCGCGATGGGTTCGTCAACCAGATCAAGCGAAAGCACCCCAAGATCACGATCGTCGACGTGCAGTACGGCGGCGGCGACCATCTCAAGTCCACCGACCTGGCCAAGGCCATCATTCAGGCGCACCCGAAGCTCAAGGGATTCTTCGGCGCCAACGAGGGCTCGGCCATCGGCGTTTTGAACGCCGTGATCGAGTTGAAGAAGCAGGGCAAGATCGTCGTTGTCGGGTACGATTCGGGCCAGGCGCAGCTGGACGCGATCCGGCACGGTGTGATGGCGGGAGCGATCACCCAGAACCCGGTCGGGATCGGTTACAAGTGCGTGGAGGCAGCGGTCAAGGCCCTGAAGGGCGAAAAGCTGCCAAAGACCATCGACACCGGTTTCTTCTGGTACGACAAGACCAACATCGACTCGAAGCAGATCGCGCCTCTGCTGTACAAGTAGCGAGCATCGGGTCGAAGACCACCGCTGGGCGATGAATCCAGCGGAGCGCGTGCCGTTGGGCGGCACGGGCCTGGCCGTCACGCGCCTCGGCCTGGGGACGGCGCCGCTCGGCGCCCTCTTTGCCCCGGTGACGGACGCGGACGCCCGCGGCACCGTGGAGCGAGCTTACGACCTGGGCCTGCGCTTTTTCGATACGGCGCCTCTCTACGGGCACGGGCTGGCGGAGGAACGCCTCGGCCTGGCCTTGCGGCAGACACCGCGGGACGAGTTCGTGCTGGCGACGAAAGTGGGGCGCCTGCTCCGGGCCGGCGCCCCGCCGGATCCGAGCCAGTTCCACGAGGGAGAGCCGTTCTATAAGGTGGCATCTCCGCTCAACCCCGTGTTCGACTTTACGTACGGCGGCGTGATGCGGTCCGTTGAGGAGAGCCTGCGCCGGCTCCGGCTCGACCGGCTCGACGTCCTGCACATTCACGATCCCGACGAGCACTACGAGGAAGCGCTGCGCGGCGCCTATCCGGCCCTCGACCGGCTGCGGCAGGAGGGCACGATCGGGGCGGTGGGCGTGGGGATGAACCAATCGGAGATGCTGGTGCGGTTTGCGCGGGAGACTCACGTCGATTGCGTTCTCGTCGCCGGACGCTACACGCTGCTCGATCAGACGGCGCTGCGGGAGCTGCTGCCGCTCTGCCTGGAACGCCGCATCGCGGTCATCGCCGGCGGCGTGTACAATAGCGGGATCCTGGCCGATCCACGGGCGGGCGCGACGTTCGACTACATTCCGGCGCCGCCCCAGATCGTCGCGCGGGCGCAGCGTCTGGAAGCCGCGTGCCGCGGATTCGGCATCCCGATGAAAGCGGCGGCGCTTCAATTTCCGCTCGGCCATCCGGCGGTGGCGTCGGTGTTGATCGGCTGCCGGTCTCCGGCCGAAGTCGAAGAGAACGGCCGTCTGTTTCGGACCGAGATCCCGGCCGAGCTGTGGACACACCTTTGCCGGGAGGGCCTCATTCCCGAGGCGGCGGCCGCAACGCGAGGCGACGCCACGCGGTGAGTCGAGCGGTTACCGTCGACGCGCACCAACATTTCTGGGACCCCGGCCGGGCCGATTACCCGTGGATGACGGACGATCTTGCCCCCATCCGGCGGCGCTTCGGACCGGAGGATCTGCGTCCGCTCCTCGCCGAGCAGGGCGTGGACCACACGGTGCTCATCCAAACCCGATCCAGCCTGGAGGAGACGCGGGAGTTCCTGACTCTGGCCGCCGAGACCGACTTTGTGGCGGGCGTCGTGGGGTGGGTGGATCTCACCGACCCGGCGGTGGGGCCCACGCTGCGCGTCCTGCAATCGTCCGCCGCGGGGGCGAAGCTGGTCGGCGTCCGTCATCAGGTGCACGACGAGCCCGATCCCGACTGGCTGCTGCGCGACGATGTTCGGCGGGGCCTTCGGGCGGTCGGCGACGCGGGGCTCGCGTACGAGTTCCTGGTCCGCCCGCGCGAGCTGCGAGCGGCCCTGCAGACGGCGGGCGACTTTCCGGAGATGCGCTTCGTGATCGACCACATCGCCAAGCCCCTCATCCGCGGCGGTGACGACCGCGCCTGGTCCGCGGCGATGGCCTCCGCCGGGCTGCTTGGCAATGTGTACTGCAAGCTCTCCGGGATGATCACCGAGGCAGACTGGGCCACCTGGCAGCCAGAGGCACTCGTCCCCTACGTTCGTCGGGTGGTCGAGTGGTTCGGGGTTGACCGGCTGATGTTTGGGTCCGACTGGCCCGTGTGCCTGCTGGCCGGATCCTACCGCCGCGTTATGGACGCGTTGCTCTACTGTCTGGGTGATCTTCCGGCAGAGGCCAGAGCGAAGATCTTTGGCTCCAACGCGATCGCGTTCTACCGATTGACGACGGTCTAAGGGAACGTCACAGGTAGCTCGGACGCTACCGTGCGCCTACTGTTTGCGACCGTTCAGGAGCGCGGAGGGCCGCCTCCAGGGCACGTGCCTAATGGGTGCGGGATGCGGCGTCGCGGCCGCGCGGATCCGGACCGTGCCCGCCGTCCCATAATGCAGCCGCGCGCACTCTGTTGAGCAGAAGTCGTCCTCCTGCGCGACGGCCAGCGCGGGCTTTGGTCGCCCGCACGCTTTGCAGGTTTCTCTCGGCATTTTCTTGCCCTCCAGGTGCTCTCTTCCAGAAAGACAGAGGGGGGTTCACTCCCCCCCTCCGCGCAAGTGGAGCAACCGATTCTACAGCCTGCGGATACGCTTCTAGTATGACACATTTGCCCTCCGAAATCAAAGCATGTTCCCCGGCACGTCCTGCGGGGGAGGACAGGGAACGCGAGGCACGGAACGGGTAGGCTGTGCGGATCACCGAACTCGAGGCGATTCCCGTCGCCGTCCCCGACCCACCGCTCCGGAACTCGTGGGGTGTCCACGCGCCGTATTTCTTGCGCACCATAGTCCGGTTGCGCACCGACGACGGTCTCGTCGGCCTGAGCGAAACCTACGGTCCCGACATCGTGCCCCCGCATCTTGTCGACCGCGCGCGCGAGATCGTTGTTGGAGAGCACCCGGCAAACATGCAGCGGTTCGCGTTGCGCCTTCGGTCGCCCGCCATCGCCGGGGCGATCGAGGTGGCGTGCCTCGATCTGGAGGGCCGGGCCACCAACCGGCGCGTGTGCGACCTTCTCGGCGGGCCCGTGCGCGACCGCGTCGCGTTCAGCGCGTACCTCTTCTTCAAGTACGGGGCCGACGACCCGTGGGGGGAAGTCGGCGCTCCGGAGCAGATGGTGGCGCTGGCCGAACAGTTCACGGAGCGGTTCGGCTTCACGACGCTCAAGGTCAAGGGAGGCGTGCTGCCGCCGCTGGAGGAGGTTGAAACGATGCGCCTTCTCCGCCGCCGATTCGGCCCCGACTGTGCCCTCCGGCTCGATCCCAATGCCGTCTGGTCTGTCGAAACCAGCCTCAGGGTAGCCCATGAGTTGGAGCGGGCCGGCGTCTGGTTGGAGTATCTGGAGGACCCGACCGCCGGGATTGCCGGGATGGCGCGGGTGCGCGACCGCATCACAATGCCGCTGGCCACCAACATGTGCGTGACGGGCTGGGAGGACATCGCGCCGGCGGTCGAGGCCCGCGCCGTCGATGTGGTTCTCTCTGACCATCACACCTGGGGCGGCCTGCGAGCGTGCCAGGAGCTGGGACGGGTCTGCGCCACGTTCCACCTGGGCGTCGGGATGCACTCGAACAACCACCTCGGCATCTCGATGGCAGCGATGATCCATGTCGCGAGCGTCGTCCCGACAATGATCCCAGCCGCGGATACGCACTATCCCTGGTTGGCCGAGGACGTCCTGGCCGGCGATTCGTTTCAGTTCGACAGGGGCACCGTGACCATCCCGGCCGGTCCGGGGCTGGGAGTGACGCTCGACGAGGATCGCGTCGCCACGTATCACGAGGCGTTTCTCCGCGGCGCGGTGCGGCGGCGCGACGACACGGCTGAGCTGATCAAGCGTGACCCGACCTGGTTGCCAATTACCCCACGCTGGTAGCCTCTCTGGCGACCACGCCGGGGCGGTGACGCCGGCGGTCGCGGCATCGGAAGACGGCTAACCGACCGAGAGGGGCGCGGGGAGGGGTTCGCATGGGGAGCAAGGTCGATCGGCGAGAGTTCCTCAAACTCTCGATGCTCGGTGCCGCCGGGGCGGCTTCCGCGGTGTACTTTCCGACGGCCGCGGCGCGGCGAGCCTTGGCTGCGATGCCGGCGAAGTTCCAGGAAGCGCCGATGCTGGCGGACCTGGTGAAGGCCGGCAAGCTGCCGCCGCTCTCTCAGCGATTGCCGGCCGCGGACGATGTCTTGGTGGTCAAGCCGGTCCAGGAGATCGGCCAGTACGGGGGCACCTGGCGGCTGGTGTGGAAGGGCCCCGCCGATTTTCACGCCTACGGCCGCGAGAACTACGAGCCCGTCTTACGCTGGCCGCGCGACCCCAAGGACCCGATCCAGCCCGGACTGGCCAAACGGTGGCAGTTCGGCGACGAGGGCAAGACCCTGACGCTGTTTTTCAGGAAGGGGCTCAAGTGGTCCGACGGCAAGCCCTGGACGGTGGACGACATTATCTTTTGGTGGGAGGATATCGAGACCAACAAGGAACTGACGGCGGCGCCACACACCGAGTGGGTGGTCAACGACAAGCCGATGACGCTGGAGAGGGTCGACGACACGACGATCCGGCTCAGGTTCGCCGGCCCGAACGGGCTCGTGCTCCAGATGCTGGCGTTCCACGGGAACCAGTGGCCCCTCAACTTCGAGCGCTTTGGGTTCTTCGCCCCCGCGCACTACCTCAAACAATTCCACCCCAAGTACAACAAGAACCTCAAAGACTACAAGCTGTTCAACGAGAAGGCCGACGACCTCAACCCCGAGCGCCCGGCGATGACGCCGTGGCCCGTCTCGCAGTACCGGCCCGGCGACGCCAAGCTCATCGCCACCCGCAACCCCTATTATTGGAAGGCGGATCCGCAGGGGCAGCAGCTGCCCTACATCGACCGCCTGGAGCTCACGCTGGTCGAGAACAACGAAGCGGCGGCGACCCTCGCGCTCTCCTGCCAGATCGACATGCAGTACCGCAGTATGGACCTGAAGAAGTTCCCGCTCTTCGTGCAGAAGTCCGCCGAGTGTGGCTACCACGTCGTCAAATGGCTCTCCGGGTCAGGCAGCCAGCTCGTGTTGTGGCCGAACCAGAGCTATGATCACGACCCCGCGCTCCGCAAGATCTTCCAGGACAAGAACTTCCGGATCGCGCTCTCGCTGGCGGTCGACCGCAAGAAGATCAACGCGGTCTCCTACCTCTATCAAGGCGTGATCAACGCTCCAGCGGTCGTCCCCGACTCCGCATACTTTGTCCCCGAGGCCGGCAAAACGTATCAAGAG
>JACXTT010004521.1_pt1 | contig 20637 bp, 20 predicted proteins | sample 9270951 | NCBI WGS metagenome assembly JACXTT01 (sample SAMN15532306, study PRJNA645909) | rock metagenome | isolation source: weathered quartz diorite | place: Puerto Rico | collected 2017-06-21
ACGGCAAACAGCGCCTGCTGGAGATCGGCCGCGCCCTGGGCCTCAATCCCCGCCTGCTGCTGCTTGACGAGCCGGCTGCCGGCCTGACCGCGCCCGACATCAAGGAGCTGATGGCGATCATCCGCAAGATCCGCGACCACGGCATCACCATCATCCTGATCGAACACCATATGGACGTCGTGATGGCCATTTGCGACACCGTCACCGTGCTCGATTTCGGCCAGAAGATCGCTGAAGGCACGCCGGGTGCGGTGCAGAGCGATCCGAAAGTGATCGAGGCCTACCTGGGCGGCAGCGCAGAAGCAGCCTCGCCCGCCGCGCCGGCCCACTGAAAGGACAACGATGTTAACCATTAAAGATCTGCACGCCGCATACGGCAAGGTGCAAGTGCTGCACGGGATTTCGCTGGACGTCCCGAAGGGCAAAACCGTCACCCTGATCGGCTCCAACGGGGCCGGCAAGACCACCACCATGCGCGCCATCTCCGGCATGATCAAGCCGAAGTCGGGCAGCGTGACACTGGGCGGGCGCGACATCACGGGACTCGAATCCCACAAGATCGCGCGCGCCGGACTGGCCCATTCGCCGGAAGGCCGCCGCGTCTTTCCCACCATGAGCGTGACGGACAACCTGCTGCTGGGCGCCTTCCCCCGCTTCACGGGCGCGCGCCCGCGTGGCGAAATCAAGCTCGATCTGGAAAAGGCGCTCGAGCTGTTTCCCCGCCTGAAGGAACGCCAGCACCAGCTGGCCGGCACCCTGTCGGGCGGCGAACAGCAGATGCTGGCGATGGCGCGCGCGGTCATGTTGAATCCCGAGGTGGTGCTGCTCGATGAACCCTCGATGGGCCTCGCGCCCATCCTGGTGGAAGAGGTCTTCCGCATCATCACCCGCCTGAAAAGCGAAGGCGTCACCATGCTGCTGGTGGAACAGTTCGCCGCTGCGGCCCTCAACGTGGCCGACTACGGCTACGTGCTGGAAAACGGCCGCATCTCGGTGCACGGCCCTGCCGAAAGCCTGAAGACGGATCCGAAGGTGGTGGCGGCCTATCTGGGCGGCGGCGGGGGGCACTAAGCGGCAGGCGGGTGCGGGGGCATTGTCAGGCCCATCACAGCGTTGTCCCCGCACAACTGAACCTGCTGACAGAGAAACAAGCTTTCCCCATTTTGATTGCCGCTGTAATGTTTTTGATGGAGACTAGCTGCCGTCATCTCCACTTTTAACCACCCATTTTCAGCACCGCATGGTCCTTCGGCCCCGCCGCTGACGTGCACACAAAGGCCGACATGCAGCTCGATCCACAGTCTCTTCCCCATCCGCGCCAGCTGGGACAGCGGGCCATGGCGCTGGCCCTGCTCGATGCCATCATCTGCCCGGAAGCGCAATACCGCTACTTCAGCTACGATTGCCAGTTCGCACCGGGCCAGCACGTCGCATCGATGAAAAACGGGGAAGGCGATCACTGGTATCTGCACCTGTCCAGTGCCGGCGTCATCGTCAAGGGTCATGTGCAGGACCTGCCCCGCGGCGAAGCGCGCGCGATGGCGCTGCAGGCGCAGACACTTGTGCCGGAAGATTTCGCGGCCCTGCTGCACGATCCCCGCTTCGGCATGGACAGCGTGAGCTTTTGCTACTGGCGGCGCAGCACCGACGTCCTGTGGAACAAGCTGGCCCACCCCGACGCGCGCATGGCGCACCGCTACGACGGTTCGGAAGACTATCTGTCGATCCTGCTGGCGCCAGCCGCCTGCTACTACGAGTATGCCGTCGATTATTTCGAGTGCGAACCGCCGCTGGCCAGCATCGAACACCTGTACGCGCACGCGCCCCTGAGCGCGGCCATCGTCAAGTCGCTCAATCCCCAGGCCACCCTGGCCGACGCCCTGCTGGCCGCCGAGAAGATCGGCTATCCGGCGCTGCCACGCGCGAGCGCGGGTGGGGGTACGCAACGGCGCCAGCGCGAGCGCATGGCCTGCCCCGGCGCCGCCTGAGTTTTCAGTTCTTTCAGCGTGCCTGCGCCTCGGCCAGCAGCAGCTGCAGCCGGGCGAAGTCGATCGGCTTGGTGAGATGGTGGTCGAAGCCGGCCGCCAGGGCGCGCTGGCGGTCGTCTTGCTGGCCCCAGCCTGTCGCCGCCACCATGAACAGCGCTTCGCCTCCGGGCGCGGCGCGCAGGCGCCGCGCCACTTCATAGCCGTTCATGTCGGGCAGGCCGATGTCGAGCAGGATCACGGCGGGCTTGAACGTCGCCGCCGCCTGCTGGGCGCCGGCGCCATCGTGCGCTGAACGGGTCCGGTGGCCGTGCAGTTCCAGCATGGCGCACATGGTTTCGGTGGCGTCAGGACTGTCGTCGACGACGAGGATGCGCAGTTGACCTGGAGCGGCAGCTAGCGGCCCTGCCTGCGCCGCCACCGGCCCGGTTTCGGCCAAAGGCAAGGCGGGCAGGCGCACCGTGAACACGCTGCCATTGCCCTCGCCTTCGCTGTCGGCGCGAATGCTGCCGCCGTGCAGTTCGACCAGGCCACGCACCAGCGCCAGGCCAATGCCCAGCCCGCCCTGGGCGCGGTCCAGCGCCGGTGTCAATTGCGAGAACATCTCGAAGATGCTGCCCAGCGACTGGGCGGGAATGCCGATGCCCGTATCGCGCACCGTGATCACCGCTTCGTCGCCCTCGCGGCCGGCGGACAGCCAGATCTGCCCGCCGGGCGGGGTGTATTTGGCCGCGTTGGTCAACAGGTTCAGCACCACCTGCATCAGGCGGGTGGCGTCGGCATCCACGCACAACGGTACCGAAGGCAGCGACAAGTCCAGGCGGTGACGGGCGGCGCTGACGATCGGCATGGCGTCGTCGGCGGCGGCGCGGATCGCATCGGCCAGGTCGATCGGCTGGCGCCGCAGCGCCACCTGGCCCCGCGTGATGCGCGAGATTTCCATCAGGTCGTCGACCAGGTGGGCCAAGTGCCCGACCTGGCGCTCCAGCACCTGCAGGGGCCGCGAAGGACCGGCTGGGCCGGCCTTCATTTTCAGCAGTTCGATGGCATTGCGCACCGGCGCCAGCGGGTTGCGCAGTTCGTGCGCCAGGGTCGCGAGGAATTCGTCCTTGCGGCGATCGTCGCGCGAGAGCTGTTCGTTGAGCGCCTGCAGCTGGGCCTCGGCGCCCCGGCGGGCTTCCAGCGCCCCTTCCGCATCGCGCCGCGCCAGCATCAGCTCCCGTTCGTAGGAGCGCCGTTCGACGGTAATGAAAAAAGCGACGTGATCGTAGACGCCATCGCCCTCAACGCGCCGCGCGATGTTCATCAGGGTCGGTACGCGGCTGCGATCGCGGTGCAGCAGGTCGACCTGTACTTCCGCCACCGAGGCCTGCACCTGCAGCATGGGCAGGCAGTGGGTGTGGTGGAACACGCGCCCGCCGATGGTGAACAGGTCTTGCAGCTTGCGGCCCGCCAGCATGGCCTCGGCGCTCTCGCCCAGCCAGGTGCAGAGCGTCGCGTTGACGCGCACGATCACGCCGTCCGTGCGCGCCAGCAGCAGGCCGCAGGCGGCGTGCTCGAACAGGCCGTCGCCGGCAGGCACAGCCGCGCTCATCGCTGGCCGTTCATGGCTGGTGGAACACTGGCATACGCACGCGCCCTATGCCGCAATGCGTTCCAGGAAGCTGGCGATCGCCTGCGAACTGGCGGTGGGAGCGCTCATGTGGGGGCAGTGACCGACGTTATCGATCACCACCAGTTCGCTGTTGGGCAGGTGTTCTTTCATGTAAATGCCCACCGTCATGGGGGCGATGATGTCGTCGCTGCACTGCAGGATCAGGGCCGGCACGGTGGATTTGGCGACGTCGGCGCGGTGGTCCGACAGGAAGGTCACCTTGGCAAAATGGCGGGCGATATCGGGATCGTTGCGGCAGAAGGCATTGGTCAGTTCGGCGCCCAACTGGGGCTGCTCGGGCACGCCCATGATGGCGGGCGCCATGCTGCTCGACCAGCCCAGGTAATTGCTGTCCATCGACAGCAGCAGATCGTCGATGTCCTCGCGCGAAAACCCGCCCGTGTAGAGCGCGTCGTTGATGTAGCAGGGCGAGGGCCCCACCATCACCTGGGCGGCGAAGCGCGCCGGCGCCTTGACCGTGGCCAGCAGGCCGATGATGGAACTGACCGAATGCCCGACCAGGATCACGGGGCCGCCGCAGTACTGCTCGACGATCTCCAGCAGGTCGTCGGCGTAGCCCTGCAGGCTGCCGTAGCGGTCGCGGTCGTAGGCACCGGCGTCGGAGCCGCCGCTGCCCACCAGGTCGTAGGTCAGCACCCGGTAGCGCGCTTCGAAAGCGGGAGTCAGGAAGCGCCACATGCTCTGGTCGCAGCCGAAGCCGTGGGAAAACACCACGGTGACGGCACCGTCACCGCGAACCTGCACGTTATTGCGGCGCTGAAGATCCATCCTGTTCCTTGGTGTATTTGTAATTTCCGCGCAAATTGTACACGCCAATGCGTCGACGGCACCGTTCGCTTAGAAAACAGGCACCACTGCAATGAGGACTAATCACTGTGGCGTAGAAGCGACGCCAGGAAAACATCTGGCCCCCGCATTCAAATATTTTTCCAGGGAAACAAAGATTGCACATCTTCCATGATAAGCTTCGTCACGTCTCCCCCATCCACCGCGCCATCCGACTTCATGAAAACCTGCTCCGGCCTCATCAGCATTGTCCTGGCCATCGGCGGCACGGCGCCGGCGTTTGCCGATGGCGGGTTGACGACGATGCGCAGCGCCAGTTTCGACGCCACCTTGCGTATCGTGGACAGCTGCCGGATCGATGGCGGCGCGCGCGGCGCGCAGGCGCCGCAGGTGGCATGCCGGCTGGCCTCGCCGGCCGCGGTGAGCCGGAATGCCGCCCCCTTGCAAGACGCGGAACCGGATGCCGCCGGGATCTGGGTCGTCAGCTTCTGAACGGCGCAGGGTCGTTCAAAACACCACCGTCGCGGTGACGGTGTCGCGGTAATCGCCCGGCGCCGGCGTGGCCTGTACCGGCACGAGGCCGTACACGGGCACAGGCAGCAGTGCACCCGTCCCCACGCCCGATACGATTGCGCTGCCCAGGGTGCCGTCGCCCCAGCTGGCGCCGTCGAGCGTGGCGGACAGCCGGTAATCGATGGTGCCGCCCGCCGCACTTTTCATCTTCCGTCCGTTGACGTTGTTCGCCACGCTGCCCCCGTTGAGCACGATCTGGTAGGCGTTGTTGTTCACGCAGCGCACCGAGATGGCGCTGGTGGCGCGCACCGCCGACGTCAGCACACCAGCGGCGCCAAAGGCCAGCGGCGTTGCATCGATGCGGCAGTCGTTGACGACACGGGCCCGCGCCGTGAAGCTGAAACTGGCGCTCGATCCCGTCGTGCAGGCCGGCTTGACCAGGTTGTAGAAGGCATAGCTGATGGTGGCGTGACCGGCAAAGCTGGCGCTATAGACGGTGTCGGCGTTGCCGACCGTCGGCACGGCGGCCAGGGCGGCGCCGGCGGGAATCTTGCCCCACACGGTGAAGGGCTGCGACAGCGATCCGCCCAGCAGCAGGTTGGGCACGGTCAGCGCCGCCAGGATCGGCACATTGGTCGACGGCAGACTTTGCGAACCGGCGATCGAGGCCTGGGCCATGCTGGCGTCGCGGTACAGATTGTATTCCAGCCGCGCACTGCCGTTGGCCATGGTACGCGGATTGCCGGACAGCGAATTGTCGCCCAGGCCGATATTGACGCAGACGCTGACGTTGGGCAGCAGGATCACATAGGGCGGCAGGGCCGACAGCAAGGTCCAGTTGCAGCTGATGTTGCCGTTGGCGGTGACGGTGATGTCGCTGGCGGAGAGGGGACTGACGGCGCCGAAGTCGACATCACTGAGCGTGGCCGTGCAAGTGTCGGCGCGGGCGCTGCCGGCGCACGCAAACAGGATCCATGCCAGCATTGGCAAAAGCCAGCGGTACCAGTGCCTGGACATGCAGCGCTCCTTCATGGCTGGATGGATGCCGGCGCGGAAGCCGGCGCCACCGGCAGACAGCGCAGCGGACCGATGGTGGGAATCGGGTCGGCGGGATCGCTGCGCCAGTCGAAGCTGACCTGGCAGCGCGCCCCACCCGGCTGCAGCGGCGCGCGCTCCACCTCGAGCCGGTTGTGCGCCTGCAGGCCGTCGACGAAGGCGAGACCGTCGAATCCCACCATGGAGCGCTTGCCCGATTCGAGCTGCAGCAGCGGCAGGCCGGCGGGAAGCGCTACGCCGGCGGCATCGACCAGCAGGACGTTGGCGGCCCGGTAGGTCTCCACGGGGAAGGCCACCAGCAGTCCGGACAGGGCGCGTGGATTGACGGCCTGCGTGGTCAGCGGGACGCGCCGGTCCACCGCCAGGCCCAGGGTATCGATCGACAGGGTGTTGGCGACGTTCGGATTCAAGTCCGGCACCAGCAAATGGCCGCTGGCGTCGGTGCGTCCGATCACGCGGTTCTCGTGCAGCACCGGCACGCCGCCCACCTCGCCCGTGCTGACGAGCGCGAAGCCCGCGCCCACGCTGCGGGTGGCGGCCGCAAACCCGTCCATCAGCACCAGCGCGCCGTTGGCATCGAAGGCCAGGCTGCCGCGGCCCGCTGCCTGCTGGGCAGTGACTCCCAGCTGGCCGTAGCGGCCCAGGTATTGCCACTGCGCCGCGGCGCTGTTGGCGCCGCCCTGGCGGCTGTCCTGCACGGCCCAGCCGCTGCCGCCATCCATGTCCGGACTGCGCACGGCGCTGACGCTTTGCTGGCGCACGCCGTTCTGGCGGCCGGTGACAACGCTGCCGGCGCTGCGCTCGCCCAGCGCCATCGACACCGACAGATACACGCCGCGGCTGGCGCGATCGATGGTGTTCTGGTACAGCGACAGGCTGGCGAACACGCCGCCGCTGAAACCATGGGTCAGGCCCAGCGAGACGATCCGCGCCGGCGCGCGCGCGGCTGCGCCGCCGCTGTTACCGCTGTCACCGTTGTCACCGCTGCGGTAATACGCATAGGTGCTGCTGATACTCAGGTTCGCCGCCAGCGACACCGCCAGCGCCGCGCGGTCGGTTGCGCGCGGGGCCGCCGAGCGCTCGCGTGAAGACAGATCGGCGTAGCGCCGTGTGGCGCGCTGCGAAGCCAGATCGATGCTGATGCGGGGCGCCACGTACTGGTAACCCAGTCCCGCCTGCCCGCCTGCGCCTGCGGGCGCGATGCCATCGATGCGCGCGCCGCTGGCCGCCAGGTTCGCGCTCAGCACACCGAAGCGGCCCAGGCCCAGCAGGCCTCCCGCGCCGGCGTTCATCAGCCGGGGCGCCAGTTCCGCATGGCCCTCCACGGTCAGGGCGTCGCTCCAGCCGTAGCGGAACGAGGCCGTGGCGACCGCTGCCCCGCGGTAGCCGAAGGAGTCCGTGCCGAAGCCGCGCCGGGCGACGCCCCCTTCGACGGAATACTCGGACAGGCCGGCGGCCAGCATGCGCGCATCCACGTACAGGGGCAGGCTGGTGCTGGTGGCGCGGCCCAGCGGATCGCGCGTGATCAGGGTCGCTTCGCCCGCGCCGTTCACGCCTGCCACATGGTTGAGGATGAAGGGGCCGCCGGGGACGTCGGCGGCGTATTGCTGCACGCCGTTGACGTAGAGGTTCAGGCTGGAGGGCACCGCCGCGCTGCCGGCAATCGAAGGCGTCGGATAGGTGGCCAGGTCCGGCCGCAAACCGAAGCTTTTGCTCCACTGGAGGCCGCCGATGCGCAAGGCGCGGTTCCAGGCCAGGCTGGAAGTGATGGTGTCGCCGACGCGCAGGCTGCGCAGGGTCGCGTCGTCGGACTCGACCCAGAAGCTGTCGTGGCGGATGAAGCGCGCGGCGGTGGCGCCCTCGCCTGCCGTCGCCGAGGCCACGCCGCTGCTGCTGAAGACGCCCCGCTCGTTGAAGGCGCGCAGCTCCAGGTAGGCCAGGCCCGCGGCATGGCTGCCGCCGTGCAGCGCAGCGCTGTAATTGATGATGGCACCCGGCGTGGCCCTGGCCGGCTGGCGGGCGCGCGCCGCGCTGCCCGCGCTCAGCGCCAGCGGCGTGCGCAGGCTGTCGTCCACCGTCAGCGCCAGCGACTGGGTGGCGGCATCGTAGCGCCATGCCAGGCCGGCAATTGCATCGAGCCGCACTGGCGTCTCGTCCTGTCCGGCCAGCGCGCCACGGTTCAAGCCCAGTTGACGCAGGTCGGCGCGGTTGACGGAGAAGCCCTCCGGGCCCTGGCGCACGGCCAGCAGCCGGCCGGTCGCTTCACCGTTCACGGTCACTTCCAGGAACAGTTCCTGCGCAGGCGCGGCCACCGGCGTGCCGGCGGCGCTGGCGCCGCAGTGCGCAGCGAGGGCAGCGCACATCAGGGTGGACAGAATGCGCACCGGCCGTCACGGCGCGGCGCTGAGGAACTGCGCCGGCGCCCGTGCATTGATGACGGCCCGCACCGTCAACACGCCGCCCAGTCTGGCCTTGGCGTCGAGCGGCAGCTTCCACAAGCGCTCGCGTCCCGCCAGCACATAGCCGAACAGGCCCTTGCTGATGTCGAAGCGCTCGCCGGCGCTGTTGCTTATATCGAGAGCGCCGATCTGGGCATGCAGGCCGCCCTGGTTGCGCACGCGCAGCATCCAGCTGCCCTCGCGCTGGAACACCTGCCACACCAGCGCGTCGTCGCGCGCATCGACGGCGCCTCCCGCGGCCGCGGCGACGAAGACAGGAACCGAATAGCGCAAGCGAATGTCGACGCCCTGCGCTGCGCCACCGGCTTCGCCGCCCGCCTCGCGTCCCAGTTCGTCGATGAGGATGCGGTAGCTGCCTTCCCCGACCCGCTTCACGCTGGACGCCATCACCAGCCGGATCACCTGGGTGGCGTGGGCGCCGATCTGCACGATGGGCGGGCTGGCGATCAGGTCGCGGGTGGGCGTGAGCACGTCCTCGCCATCCTTCTGCTCCCAGCGGTACAGGCGTACCTGCCCGTAGATCGGCTCGTCGCCCATGTTTTGCAGCGAGATCGCCGCGGCCTGCTGGGTATCGGCGAAGCGGATGCTGACGGGAGAAATCTGCAGGCTGGCCGCACGCACCGGCGCCATGATGGCAGCAGCCGCGCCGACTACGGCCACCAGCGCGGCACGCGCAAACCGGGGCAAGCGGCGTGGCTTCATCAAAAGTAGACCGTGGCGGTGATGGTCGACTTGTAGGTGTCGGGCGCGGGGGTGGCCTGCACCGGCACCTGGCCGTACACCGTGTGTGTGACGACGGAACCGGTGCCGGTCCCGCCCACCGTGTTGCTGCCCTGGGTGTCGCCCCACAAGGTCGAGCCGGCCGTCTGGAACAGATTGAAGGCCACCGTGCCCGTATTGGCGCCCGTCCCGCTCAATTTGCGGGTGGTGCCCGAGGAACCGGCGCCGGTACCGGCGTTCAAGCCGAGGTTGTACGGCGTCGAATTGCTGCAGGTGACGCTGATGGTGGTATTGGCGTTGACGGCCGCGGCCAGCACGCCCTGGGCCTGACCGAAATCCAGCGGCAGGGCGGCGACGGTGCAATTGGCCACGATCTTCATGGTCACGTCGAAGTTGGAACCGCTGCTGCCATTGGAGTAAGTGGCGGCATCGGCCGTGGCCGTTCCCACGCTGCCCAGCGCCAGGACCAGCGCAAGAGTCGAGATGGTCAGCCGCGGATCGCGCAGGGAACCGGTTTTAGCGGAATGAACACGTGGATCGTGCAACGAATGAAACATACAGCCTCCAAAAGGTTGGGGAGTAAGTCACAGTGTTGTACGGCGAACTCGGGGGCGCGCAAACCGGACGATGTCTTCAGTAAGACCTGTTCGCCAGGGGATGGGGCAAACACATGATGGCCATGCTGGAGACGAAAGTTGCAAAAAGTGAGGTCGCGGGTGCTTGCCGACCGTGAACAGGATTTTCATACGGCAACATTTATTCCGCCTTTGCCAGCGTGCACAGAATCTTTGCTGGAGGTGAAATGCAACATGCAATACACATTTTATGAACTTTGTAACATGGTTGTGTCTACAATGGCTTGTGACCCCTACCCAGACGCATGACCCGGCCAAGATACTCGTGGTGGACGATTCCCCCTTCGAGCAATTCGCCCTGCGCGACATTTTGGCCGGCCAGGGCTTCCGGGTCGGCAGCGCCACCGACGGCCGCCAGGGTTACGACCTGGCCACCCTGACCCATCCCGACCTGATCCTGCTCGATGTGCTGATGGCCGGCATGGATGGCTTTGCCGTCTGCCGCCTGCTTAAGGCCAACAGCGCCACCGCTTCGATCCCCGTCATTTTTCTGACGGGCGCCCACAGCGAATCGGAGCGCATCGAGGGCCTCAACCTGGGCGCGGTGGATTTCATCGGCAAGCCCTTTTCGGCCGGTGAGCTGCTCGCGCGCATCAACATTCATCTGCGTCTGGCCCGCCCCCAGCAGGAGGGCGCGGCGGAGCCGCCGGCCGAGAACGCCGACAGCGGCGCTGACGAAGTGCTTGCCGCCGCTGCCCAGCGCTACATCGACCACAACCTGGCCGAGCCCTTGCACCTGGACGACCTGGCCAAACGGGTGGGCAGCTACCGCGAAAAGCTGTCGCGCGCATTCCTGGCGCGCCGCGGCATGACGGTGTTTTCGTATATCCGCGACCAGCGCATCGCCAGCGGCGCCGCCATGCTGCGCGACTCCGATGCGGGGATCGCGGAAATCGCGCTGGCGGTGGGCTTTTCAAACGCCGGCAATTTCGCCACCGCCTTTCGCGAGCGCATGGGTATGACCCCCGGCGCTTACCGCAAGGGCAAACGCGCCAGCGCCTGCACCCGCAAGGCCTGATCGACGAAGGTGGGCGACAGGGTATTATCGAAGATGCACCAGACCTGGCGGCCCGCCTCGACGTGACTGCGCATCGCCTCGCCCAGCTCTTGCAGGAACGCTTCCTCGTAATCGGCGTAATACACCCGCGGCGAGCCATGCAGGCGCAGATAGATCGCGTTGGTGGTGGGCTGGTGCGGCCCTTCCTGGCCCTTGGGCGGATCGGCGATCACCCGGGTGATGGCGTGGGCCGTCAGCAAGGCCGTCGCATCCTCAGCAAACCAGTCCGGATGGCGCGCCTCGCAGGCCAGCATGCAGCCGAAGCGCTGGCGCAGGGCCGTGAAGAAGCGCTCGGCCACGGCCAGGTCCAGCCCCAGCTTTGGCGGCAGCTGCACCAGCACGCAGCCCAGTTTGCCGCCCAGCGCGCCCGCTTCGCCGGCAAAGCGGTCCAGCACGGCGTCCGGCTCGACCAGGCGAGCCTCGTGGCTAAGCGCCTTGGGCAGTTTCACGGAAAAGCGAAAAGCGTCCGGCGTGCTGGCGGCCCAGCGGGCATAGGTCGAAGCCTGGTGGGGGCGATAGAAGGAACTGTTGATTTCGGCGGCGCCGAACACGCTCGCAAAGCGCTCCAGGTGGCTGCCCTCCGCGGGAAAATGGCGGGCCGACAGTTTGGGAATGGTCCAGCCGGCGCAGCCGACCAGGGCGGCGCCGCCGGCAGCGTGATCAAATTCGGGTGGCAAAAGCATGCGGGTGGTCCAGGCGGCGAAAAGGGTATTGTAGAAAACCTCGCCAGAATTTCCGGTGCGCTAACGAACACGCCGTGGCGGGCAATGGATTTACAATTTGATTAGACTGGTCACTGAATCACCGAAGAGGACATCCCATGAGCGAAGCGAACAGCGCATCCATCCACGTCGTCTGCCCCCACTGCGACACGGTCAACCGGTTGCTTGACTCGCGCCTGGCCCAGCATCCCGTGTGCGGCAAGTGTGGCCAGGAATTATTTCTCGGGCGCCCGCTGGATTTGACCAGCGCCCGTTTTCAGCGGCATGTCGAACGGAGCGAATTGCCCCTGCTGGTCGATTTCTGGGCGCCCTGGTGCGGTCCCTGCAAGATGATGGCGCCCGCGTTTCAACAGGCGGCCCAGCAATTGGAGCCCGCCATGCGCCTGATCAAGGTGGATACGGAACAGGCCCAGGACCTGGCCCAGCGCTTCCAGATCCGCTCGATTCCCACCCTGGCGCTGTTTCAAAACGGGCGCGAAGTAGCGCGCCAGCCGGGGGCCATGGATGCCCGCTCCATCGTGGCCTGGGCTCGCACACATCTGCAGCCGGTGCAATCGCGCCAGGGAGCTAGCTATTAAAATTGCTGCATGATTCAAATCGGTTAGAATTATCACTTCAATAACGGAATATTCTCAACAGGAGTGAGCATGTCGCAAACTTTGGTGCTGGATCGCAGCCTGGAAGACGCCAAGAATTTCGCCCGTATCATGTACGTGGCGCACGCCGTCATTTTCGTGTTTTCACTGGGCACGCTGTCGCTCCTGCCCCTGATCTTCAACTACGTCAAGCGCCCTTACACACAGGGCACTTTCGTCTACAGCCACCATACCTGGATGATCCGCACCTTCTGGTTTTCCCTGTTGTGGGCCATCGTCGGCGGTGCCCTGTTCGCCACCCTGATCGGGATTCCCCTGGCCTACCTGGTGTGGTTCGGCGCCTGGATCTGGTACATCTACCGGGTGATCCGCGGTTTCGTTGATCTGAATAATAACAATCCCATGCCGGTGTAGCGCCCCAGCATCGCCGGTAAAAAATTACCGTGCAGCAATGGCAGACTTGCTGTCATACTGTCGAACAGTTCATTCACCCATCGAGAGCACCAGATGAAAACTGTTCAGCAAGAAGTCGACGAGCGCAGCAACTTGACCGGCACCAATAAATTCGAGTTGCTTCTGTTCCGCCTTGGCGCTGACAAGAACGGCGACCGCAACGAGCTGTTTGGCATCAACGTTTTCAAGATCCGTGAAATCGTCGCCATGCCGGAAGTCACCGCCATCGCCGGCGCCATGGAGCACGTGCTGGGCGTGGTCAACCTGCGCGGCGCCATCATCCAGGTGCTCGACCTGCCCGCCATTGCCGGCTGCGTGCCGAAAACAGGCCTGAACATCATGCTGGTGACGGAATTTGCCCGCACCACCCAGGCCTTCGCCGTGGAATCCGTGGAAGAAATCGTGCGCCTGGACTGGAGCTCGGTGATGTCGGCCGAGCGCAGCGCCGGCACGGGTGGCCTGGTCACCAGCATCGCCCGCCTGGAAGACGACGCCAACGGTCCCCGCCTGGCCCAGGTGCTGGACCTGGAAACGATCCTGCGCAATATGAACCCGACCGACCGGCCCGACGTCAACGCGGCCACCATCGGCGCCCCCATCAAGATCAAGCCCGGTTCCGTCATCCTCGCCGCCGACGACTCCGTGGTCGCGCGCGCCCTGATCGAACAGGGCCTGGACGCCATGGGCCTGCCCTTCATCATGACCAAGTCCGGCAAGGAAGCCTGGGACCAGCTGCACGTGATTGCCAACCAGGCCGAAAGCGAAGGCCGCAGCGTCTACGACAAGGTGGCGATGGTGCTGACCGACCTGGAAATGCCGGAAATGGACGGTTTTACCTTGACCCGCTCGATCAAGAAGAATGCCCGTTTCAAGGATCTGCCCGTGCTGATCCACTCCTCGCTGTCCGGCACCACCAACGAAGAGCACGTCAAGTCGGTGGGGGCGGATGCGTATGTGGCGAAGTTCAATGCCGATGAACTGGCGGCCGCGCTGCGCAATGTGTTGAAGGCGTAGTCGAAGGTGGGGTCTGGCACTTGCTGCCTGACCCCTTTTCCGTTCAAAGCCGCGTCAATGCTTGCTCCATATCCGCGATCAAGTCGGCCGGCTCCTCAAGCCCGATATTGAACCGCACCAGAATCCCCGCATCCGTCCAGTTCCGCCGCATGCCCTGTATGCGGTAGGGCATGACGAGACTATTCGCCCCGCCCCAGCTGTAGCCGATCCCGAACATCTGCAAAGCATCGACGAAACGGTCGGTCTGGGCCTCCGTGTATTCGGCTTTGAAAATCACGGAAAACAAGCCGCCCGCCCCCGTGAAATCGCGTTGCCAGTGGGCGTGGCCGGGGCAGTCTTCGAAGGCCGGATGCAGCACTTTGGCAATTTCGGGCCGGGCCTTGAGCCAGGTGGCGATTGTGCGGGCGCCGCGGTCGTGGGCCTCGAAGCGCAGTTTCATGCTGGGCAGGCCGCGCATGACGAGGTAGGCGTCATCGGCAGAGACGCCCATGCCGAGCCGCATGTGGGCCATGGCGATGCGTTCGATCAGTTCCTTGCTGCGGGTGATCACGGCGCCCATCAGCACGTCCGAACCGCCCGACTGGTACTTGGTGAGCGCGTGCATGATGACGTCGACGCCCAGGTCGAAGCCGCGCAGGGCCAGGCCGGCGGACCAGGTGTTGTCCAGCGCCACCAGCACGCCGCGCGCGTGGGCCGCCGCGCAGATGGCGGGCAGGTCCGGCACTTCCATCGACACCGAGCCGGGCGCTTCCGTCCAGATCAATTTCGTGTTCGGCTGGATCAGTGCGGCGATGCCGGCCCCGACCATCGGATCATAGTAGCGGGCCGTGATGCCGAAGTCGCGCGTGAGCCAGTTGCCCAGTTCGCGGTTGGGATTGTAGACATTGTCCGGCAAGAGCACGTCGTCGCCGCTTTTCAGCAGCGACAAGTTGATCATGGCAATCGCCGCCAGGCCGCTGGGCGCCAGCAGGCAGTGCTCGCCCCCCTCGATCTGCGCCAGCTTCGCTTCCAGAGTGAACGTGGTGGGGGTGCCGTGCAGGCCGTAGGTATAGGATCGCTTGTCTTTCCAGTTCCCCGAGCGCATCGCCGCGACGTCCTTGAACAAGACCGTCGAGGCGTGGTGGATGGCGACGGGATAGGCGTCGAAGCCTCCCGGGGCCACGTAATCGGCGTGCACCAAGGTGGTTTGTAGCGACTTGTCCATGGCCGCTTCCTTTACGCCACCGAGGCCCACAGATCATGGGCGTCCGCGCGCGTGACCAGCACGTCGGCAAACTCGCCCACCGCCAGCTTCTTGCCCGGCACCAGGGATTTCTTGATGTGCACCACGCCATCGATTTCCGGCGCATCGGCGGCCGAACGGCCGATGGCTTCGCGGGCATTGACTTCGTCGATCAGGACCTTGACGGTCTTGCCCACCTTTGCCTGAAGCCGCTTTGCCGAAATCTCTTCCTGCAAGAGCATCACGCGCGCGCGGCGCTCTTCGCGCACTTCTTCCGGCACGGGATTGTCGAGCAGGTTGGCGGTGGCGCCTTCCACGGGAGAATAGGCGAAGCAGCCCAGTCGGTCGATCTGCGCTTCTTTCAGGAAGTCCAGCAGGTATTCGAATTCGGCTTCGGTCTCACCAGGAAAGCCGGCGATAAAAGTCGAGCGGATGGTCAGCTCGGGATTCATGGCACGCCAGGCCTGGATACGGTCCAGGTTCTTCTCGCCGCTGGCAGGCCGTTTCATGCGGCGCAGCACTTCGGGATGGGCGTGCTGCATGGGGATGTCCAGGTAGGGCAGGACGTGGCCGCCGCTCATCATGGGGATGATCTGGTCGACGTGGGGATAGGGATAGACGTAGTGCAAGCGGATCCAGGCGCCGTACTGGGCCGCCAGCTGGCCCAGCGCTTCCGTCAATTGCGTCATGTGAGTCTTGACGGGCTTGCCGTTCCAGAAGCCGGAGCGGAATTTGACGTCGACGCCGTAGGCGCTGGTGTCTTGCGAAATCACCAGCAATTCCTTCACACCCGCCTTGAACAGGTTTTCCGCTTCCAGCATCAGTTCGGCAATGGGACGCGATACCAGATCGCCCCGCATCGAGGGGATGATGCAGAAGCTGCAACGGTGGTTACAGCCTTCGGAAATCTTCAGGTAGGCGTAGTGCTTCGGGGTCAGCTTGACGCCCTGGTTGGGCACCAGGTCGAAGAAGGGTTCGTGCGGTTTCGGCAAGTGCAGGTGCACCGAGTCCATCACTTCGCCCAGCGCATGCGGGCCGGTCACGGCCAGCACTTTCGGATGCACCTTCATGATGATGTCGTCGCCCGCCGCATCTTTCTTGGCGCCCAGGCAACCGGTGACGATGACTTTGCCGTTTTCGGCCAGCGCTTCGCCGATGGCGTCCAGCGACTCTTGCACGGCGGCGTCGATGAAGCCGCAGGTATTGACGATGACGAGGTCGGCGCCGTCGTAGGACTTGGCCGTTTCATAACCTTCCGCGCGCAACTGCGTCAGGATCTGCTCCGAATCGACCAGGGCCTTGGGACAGCCCAGCGACACAAAGCCCACTTTCGGCGCCACGCCGGGGGCGGTGACGATGGGGGTGGGGATGGTGATCGGCGTTGCAAGGGGAGCCGCTGCGGGCGCGGCGGGGATACGGCGAAGTTCGGTCATGGCTGGGTGCGGGTATTCTGGCGGGCAATCTGCCATTGTACCGCGTGCGGGATCAGGCCGCAAAGTGGGCGGCAGCGGGGACTGTCGCTTGCCGACTGTCCCAGTCTTCTGCGACGCCGGACCAAAGCCGACGTCGGGACTGTCGCTTGCCGACTGTCCCCGGCTTTGGGCCGCGGCCTAAGAGCGGGGACAGGCAGCGAGTGCCAGTCCCCGGTGTTGATCCGCCTTACTTCTTATCCGTCGGCGGCACCGGAAACGGAAACGCGCCGAAAATCGACTTGCTCTGGTTTTGCATCTGTTCCTGCATCTGCACGAACAGATTCTTGCTCTGCTCGATGTAGTTGTTCATCATCCCTTGCATCATCGGGCCCTGGACGTTCATGAACTGGGACCACATTTCCGGGCTGAAGGGCTTGGCGTCGAGACCGCCGGCGCCCGTGGTGAACTTGTTTTGGATGTCGGTGAAGGCCTGGACGTTCTTTTCCAGATAGGAACCCATCATGCCCTGCATGGCGTGGCCGTAGTAGCGGATGATTTGCGACAGCACGGCGCTGGTGAACATGGGAGCGCCCGCCGCTTCTTCTTCCAGGATGATCTGCAAGAGGATGCTGCGGGTCAGGTCCTCATTGGACTTGGCGTCGATGACGGTGAACTCGTCGGCGTCGAGCACCAGTTGCTTGACGTCGGTCAGGGTAATGTACGAACTGGTCTGCGTGTCGTACAGGCGACGGTTCGGGTACTTTTTAATGAGGCGTTCACTATTTTTTTTGCCACTACTCATCGCGAATTCCACGTATTGCGCCGCAGCGCGTGCTGAAGTAAAAACGGCATGCGCCGTCTCCCAAAGCCAGCCCGCGTCATCTGGTCTCCATCCTGCGCGGGTTGGGCTACCCGCCAAAATACCATGTTGCGCCCATCGGTGCAGCAAAATTGCACTGCAGCGTAACATTAAACCCACGGCAACAACGATTGCCTTGGGAACTATACTCTAGCGCAACATCAATCGGCCCTCACCTTGACGTAGCGGCCCGGCGCCGGCTCGATCGGTGCGAAGCGGGCATTGCCCAGTTGCGCGCGCGCGGGCACCATCGCTCCGCCATGAGCGGCCAGGAAACCTGCCCACTCACCCCACCAGCTACCCTTGTGTTCGACAGCGCCTTCCAGCCAGTCGGCCAGGGTGGCCGGCAGCGACACGCTGGCGGTGGCCTTGGCCGCTTTCGATTTCCCCTTCGCGGGCGCTGGCGCCACCGCGTCATGGGTCCAATAGCTGCGCTTGCCTTTCGAGGCCGGGTTGATCACACCGGCGATGTGGCCGGATGCGCCGAGTACGAAGCGGTTGCGCTCGGGGTGAGCCGGATTCAACAGGTGCATCGACTTGTAGGCGGCGGCGGGCGGCACGATGTGGTCTTCGCGCGAGCCGTAAATGAATGCCGGCGCATCGATGGCGCCCAGGTCGACGGGCGCGCCGGCCGTGGTCAGGGCGCCCGGCTGGCGCAGCTTGTTTTCCAGGTACATATTGCGCAGGTAGTAGCAGAACATCGGCCCCGGCAAATTGGTGCTGTCCGAATTCCAGTACAGCAGATCGAAGGGCGGCGGCTCATTGCCCTTCAGATAGTTCGACTGCACATAATTCCACACCAGGTCGTTCGGACGCAGCGAGGAGAAGGTGGTGGCCAGGTCGCGGCCCGGCATCAGGCCGCCCTTGCCCAGGGCCCGTTCGCGCTGGCCCACCTGCTGCTCGTCGATGAAGACGTCCAGCACGCCCGTGCTTTCGAAATCGAGCAGGGTGGTGAGCAGGGTCAGGCTGGCGGCCGGCTGTTCGCCTTTTGCGGCCAGCACGGCCAGGGCGCTCGACATGATGGTGCCGCCCACGCAAAAGCCGAAGGCATTGATCTTGCTGCTGCCGCTGATGTCCTGCGCTACCTTGAGCGCTTCGATCGCGCCCCGCTCCACGTAATCGTCCCAGGTCAGCGAACCCAGCGATTCATCGGGATTGCGCCAGGAGACCAGGAACACGGTGTTGCCCTGCTCGACGGCGTAGCGCACCACGGAGTTTTCCGGCTGCAGGTCGAGAATATAAAATTTGTTGATGCAAGGCGGCACCATCAACAGGGGCACTTCGCGCACCTGCTCGGTGGTCGGGGTGTACTGGATCAGCTGGAACAGGGGATTTTCATAGACCACCTGGCCGGCCGTGGTGGCGACGTTGCGGCCCACTTCGAAGGCCGATTCGTCGGACAGGGAAATGCGGCCCTTTTGCATGTCGGCCAGCATATTGCGCAAGCCCTTGGTCAGGCTTTCGCCCTTGGTCTCGATCAGCTTGTGCTGGGCTTCGGGATTGGTCGCCAGAAAATTCGCGGGCGACATGGCATCCACCATCTGCTGCACGGCGAAGCGGATTTTCTGCTGCTCGCGGGGCGGCGCTTCCACCGCGTCGGCCATGGCGTTGAGGAATTCCGCGTTGAGCAAATAGGAAGCGGCACTGAAGGCGGCGATGGGATTGGCCGACCACTCGGGGGCGGCGAAGCGGCGGTCCTTCAGTTCCGGCGTCTTGAAGCTGGCCATGTCCTGCCACAGCCTGGCCGCCTTTTGCATGTAGGCGGCGCGCAAGCCTTCCAGAGTCGCCGGATCGATGTGGGCGGACAATTCCGTCATCGAATTGCCGAACGGCGCAGCCAGCGGAGCGGCCATCGGAGCGGCAACGGCCCCAGGCGCCATCTCACTCATCCATTTTTGCCAGACGGCGGGATCGGCAAACTGGCTCATCCAGTTCGCGGCCGCATTCAGTGGTTCGCTGGGGGTGGCGCTATCGTTCATCGCAATCTTCCATTGGTTACAATCATGGTTCGAATAAACAGCAGACGGAGACATGCCATGTGGATCATCGCCCTCGCCTGGTTCTACGTGGTGGGCCTCATGGCCCTGACCGAACCGTCCCTGGTCGCGGGCCTGATGACCTTCCTCGTCTACTGCGCCCTGCCCTCGTCCATCCTGTTCTACATCGCCGGCTCGAAACGGCGGCGCCGCTTGCAGGAATCGCGCCGGCTCGCGGCCATCCCGGCCCCTGCCGTCGATCCGCCAGCCGCGGATCCCGGCACGTGAAAGTTTACTCTTTTATCCAGATCAGGCTCGCCAGCCTGCCCGTCACCCCATCGCGCCGATAGGAATAAAACCGGCTGGCATCGCTGGCGGTGCAGTACTCGCCGCCCGCCACGTCGGTGATGCCATCTTCAGCAAGCAACAGGCGCGCCAGCGCATTCATGTCCGCCAGGTATTTGCCTGGACGGCCAGGGTAATCGGCAAATGCCGCCGCCACCGCATCCGGTTCGACCGCGTCCGCCATGAATCGTTCCCGCACATCGGGCCCAACTTCGAAGGCCGTCCTGCCGATCGCCGGGCCCAGCCAGGCGGTGATGTCGCCGGCGCCGCGCGCGCGCATCGCCGCCACGGTGGCGCCAAGCACGCCATCGGCCAGGCCGCGCCAACCCGCGTGGGCTGCAGCCACCACCTTGCCGGCGCGGTCGGCAAACAGCACTGGCAGGCAGTCGGCCGTCATCACGGCGCACACCAGGCCCGCCTGGGAGGCAACGCCGGCGTCGCCCGTACGGATCGGCTGGCCGGCGCCCACCATGGCCGCATCGACCACGGCAATCCCGTGCACCTGGGCGATCCAGGCAGGATCGGCCGGCAACTGCGCGCGCAGCAAGGCGCGGTTGGCGTGAACGGTGGCGGGATCGTCGCCCACGTGCATCCCCAGGTTGAGGCCGCCTCCACCGTTGCCGTCATCGTAAGGGGCTGCGGACAGGCCGCCGCGCCGGGTGGTGGCCAGCGCGCCGATGTTGGCAGGCAGGCCGGGCCAGCGGGGCACGATCAGCTCAGCCATCAGTGCTCGTCATCCTCGCCCAACAACACTGCGGGCGGCTCGGCAATGCCCGCATCAAAGATCAGCGCGGCGAAATCGTCCGCCAGCGGCACCACCCATTCCAGCGCTTCGCCGGTGGCGGGATGCACCAGGCCCAGCCGGCGGGCTTGCAGCGCCTGGCGGGGAAACACGGGGGTCAGGTGGCGCTTGCCATAGACCGCGTCACCCACCAGCGCAAAACCGAGCGACTCCATGTGCACGCGGATCTGGTGGGTGCGGCCCGTCTCGAGCTGGCACTGCACCAGGCTGACGGGACGGCGGTCCAGCATGCCCGTTTCCAGCCGCTGGAAATGGGTGATGGCCGGCTTGGCCGAAAAATTGTTCGACACGGCCATCTTGACCCGGTCCTTCGGGTGGCGAGAGATGGGCGCATCGATGGTGCCGCCCGC
>JACXTT010004522.1_pt1 | contig 20633 bp, 22 predicted proteins | sample 9270951 | NCBI WGS metagenome assembly JACXTT01 (sample SAMN15532306, study PRJNA645909) | rock metagenome | isolation source: weathered quartz diorite | place: Puerto Rico | collected 2017-06-21
CAGATCTGGGAGCAAACGCTGGACGCTGGCAATCCCGACTTGGCAGCCAGCCTCAGCAACCTGGCGGAGCTCTACCGCGCCCAGGGCAAATACGCCGAAGCGGGGCCGCTGTATCAGCGTGCCTTAAAAATATGGCAAGAAACCTCGGGTCCGGATCACCCGACCGTTGCCGCGACGTTCATCAATCTGGCTATGCTCGACCACACGCTGGGGAGGTACACTGAGGCGGAGTCGCTGGGCAAGCGGGCGCTGGGGATTTTTGAGCAGATCATGGGGGCGGAGCACCCAGACATTGCGACCAGCCTCAACAACTTGGCGGAGCTTTACTACGCCCAGGGGAAGTACGGACAGGCGGAATTGCTTTTCAGACGTGCCTTGACGATCTGGGAGGGGGTGTTGGGAGTAACGCACCCCAACGTCTCCATCGGTCTCAACAACCTGGCGGAACTCTACCGTGCCCAGGGCAAATATACCGAGGCGGAGCCGCTGTATCAGCGTGCGCTAGCGATACGGGAACGTACCTTGGGGACAGAGCATCCCTCTGTCGCCATTTGCTTGAACAACTTGGCGGAACTCTCCCGCGTTCAAGGCAAGTACGCCGAGGCGGAGCCGCTGTACAAGCTTTCGTTGACGATCCGAGAGCAGACGATAGGCGTACAAAGCCCTGACGTCGCGGCCAGCCTGAATAACCTGGCGGAACTCTACCGTGCCCAGGGCAAATACGCCGGGGCGGAGCCGCGCTATCAGCGTGCGTTGGCGCTCCGCGAGCAAATCTTGGGGCCGGAACACCCCACCGTCGCCACGACCCTTATCAACCTGGCATTACTGTGTTGCGCGGTTGGGAAGTATGACGGGGTCGAGTCGCTCTGTACACGCGCGTTGGGAATTCTGGAGCAGAACACGGAAGCGGAACACCCTGACATTGCGACCGACCTCAACAACTTGGCCGAGCTCTACTGCGCCCAAGAGAAGTACCCGCAGGCGGAACTGCTCTTCAAACGTGCCTTGACGATCTGGGAGCGAATCCTGGGGACTAAGCACCCTAACGTTGCGACAGTCCTGCACAATCTTGCCTTGCTTTACCACAACCAGGGCAAGCGTAAATACGATGGTGCGAAGCAGTTGCACAAGCGCACGTTGGAGATACTGGGACAGACACTTAGCGATGAATATCCTGCTCTGACGGATCTTTACGAGACCCGGGGAAGTTTTATTTTCCGACACGTCGAGGGCTGACTTTCCATGCAGGTATTTGCCCTTCGTGAATACAAGTGTTTACCTAATTGAGCCTTTGCGCCCACCATTTTATTCTCTCGGTACACCCGATAACCCGATAATAACCATTCCGCGCTGGACATCGCGGGACGCATCCTGTTACCATGTGAGTGAGCACTTACTTACATGCGGAACGCGATCATCAAATTAAGCCAGGCGCGGAGGACGCAGAAGTCTTCCGGACGGGAGAGGCAGGCCAGCATTATTGCCGCCGCCGCGTCCTTGTTTGCCCAGAAAGGCTTCAACGGGACGACGACCCGCGAGATTGCCAGAACCGCCGGCATCAGCGAGGCGCTCCTGTTCCGGTACTTCCCGACCAAGCGGGCGTTGTACGCCGCGATCATTGCCGCGAGGAGCCAGCTCTCTCAGCTCCTGGCGACGGTCGAGGAAGCGGCCCAGAAGCGCGACGATGTTCGGGTCTTCACGCTCATCGCCAGCTTCCGCATCCATCGCGGCTCCGACCCCAGCCTGTTGCGGCTGCTCCTCTTCAGCGCGCTCGAAGGGCACGAACTCTCGGATATGTTCTTCCGCAACCGGCACCGAGTGTTTTATGAATTCTTGGCCGGCTACATCGCCAAGCGCGCCAAAGAAGGCGCGTTCCGCAAAGTGGACCCGTTGCTCGCCGCGCAATCCTTCATCGGCATGATCGTGTACCACCGGCTCCTGCACGAGATCTTCAAGGTCCCGCCGCACTGCACGCCGGAAGAGGCCGTCTCCGGCTATGTGGACGTCTTCCTCGAGGGCCTGCGGAACGAGCGTGCAGGCGCGAGAAAGGCAGGGCGGCGCGCATGAGCCGTTTCAAATGCCATCCGTTTCTCACGCTCGCCGGCATCTGCATGTTGACGCTGGTCGCGCTCGTGGCCTTTCGCCTCGTCAGCAGCGGCGCCAAGAAAGACCCGCGCAAAGAACGCGTGGTTTCGGTGGGCACGATGTCGGCCCTCCGGAAAGATCTCGACGTGCGTCTGTCCTACACCGCGGACATCCAGCCCTACCAGCAGGTCAACATCTTCTCGCGGGTGGACGGCTACATCGCGAAGATCCACGTGGACAAGGGAGACTTCGTCAAAGCGGACCAATTGCTCGTCGAAGTGGACCATACCGATTACGTGCACGCCGTGAACCGCGCCAAAGCCAATCTGGAGGCCGCGCGGGCCAACGTGGTGAGCCAGGAAGCAACCATCCGCAATGCGAAGCTGAACCTGGACCGGATGCGGTCCCTTATCAAGGACCAGTACATCTCGCAGCAGGATCTGGATAACGCCCAAGCGGCCTATGACGTGGCGGTCGCGCAAGTGGACTCTTTGCGGGCGCAGGTGCACCAGATGGAGGTGGCGCTTCAGCAGGCCGGGACGAGTCTGACGTACTCGTACATCCGGGCGCCGTTCGCGGGGTCCATCTCCACGCGCAATCTCGACGCCGGCGCTTTCGTGTCGGGCTCGACCGGCAGCACCTCCACGTTGTCGCGCGGGATCTTGGTCCTGCAGGACATCACGACCGTGCGCGTCCTGGTGGACGTGGTCGAGAAGGATGTGCCGTTGGTGAAGATCGGCCAGCCGGCCGAGCTCCGCGCGGACGCCTATCCGGGCCGGGCTTTCACCGGCAAGGTAACGCGCGTTGTCCAGGCCTTGAACCCGAGCACGCGGACCATGACGGTGGAGGTGGACATTCCGAACCCGGACCGCGCCCTCAAGGGCGGTATGTTCGCCCGGGTGGAACTCCTGGTCGGCGTCCATGCGAATGCGCTGCAGATCCCGATCGACGCGGTCACCCGGTTGGAGTCCGACCAGTACGTCTACACCGTGCAGGACGGCAAGGCCCGGAAAGTGCCAGTCGAACTGGGTATCCAGAGCGACGGGTTGATCGAGATCGTCAAGGGGCTGGCGGGCACCGAGCCGGTCATCGTCTCCGGCAAGGACCTTGTCACGGACGGCGTCAAGGTGGACCCCAAGCCGATGGACGCGGCGGCGAAACCCGCCCCGCCGGCCTCGCCCGCGCCGTAACCCTCCGTATGTGGCTGACCCTCCTCGCGCTCCGCAACCGCATTGGTATCCTCATGCTGTCGCTGGCGATGGTTGTGCTGGGGGCGACCTCCCTGGATCGCCTGCCGCGCGATCTCTTTCCACAGATTCAGGTGCCGGTCGCCTTCGTCGGGGTCATCTACAAAGGCGCGCCGCCCATCGACATCGAGCAGAGCGTGGTCTATCCCATCGAAAAGGCGGTCAGCTCCGCATCGAACGTGGAGCACGTCGAGTCGTTTTCCAAGCAGGGCATCGCAGCGGTGCAGGTGTGGTTCAACTGGGGCGCCGACATCAACGTCGGCCAGATGGAGGTGATGCAGCGCGTCACGCAGATCCTCAACCAGCTCCCGCCCGGCATCCTCCAGCCGTTCATCGTCAAGTTCGACGTCTCCAATATCCCGGTCGCCTTCGTGACGGTCTCGGGCGGCAATCAGGATGAACGCGCCCTCTACGATCTGGCGTTCAACACGATCGCGCCGCAGGTCGAGCAGCTGCCCAATGTCGCCGCGGCGACGGTCGAAGGCGGCAAGGTCCGGCAGATCAACATCAACTTGGACCCCGCGATGCTGCAGGCGCGGGGGCTCTCGATCCTGGACGTCATCAAGGCGGTCAAGGCGTCGAACGTCATCCTCCCTTCCGGCGACCTCAAGGCGGGCAACCTCGATTACAATGTCTTTACGAACAACCAGTTCAAGACGGTCGAGCCCATCAACGACGTGATCGTGAAGGCCACGGCGGAAGGCACGCCGGTGCGGGTGAAGGACCTGGGCACCGTGACCGACTCCTCGGACATCCAGACGAACATCGTGCGGACGGACGGCCAGCGGTCGGTCTACCTGCGTGTGAACAAGCAGCCCGCCGCCAACACGGTGGAAGTGGTGGACGCGCTCCGCAAGGCGATGCCGAAGATGATCGGCATCCCGCCGGGCGTAAAGCTGGGCGTCTCGTTCGATCAGTCGGTGTACATCCGGCAGTCCATCAAGAATCTCATCGACCAGGCCGTCGAGGGCTCGGTGCTGGCGGCCGCCGTGATCTTCGTGTTCCTGCGCAACGTCACCAGCACCCTGATCATCTCGGTGGCGATCCCGCTCTCCGTGCTCGTGACCTTCATCACACTGTATTTCACCGGCCAGACCCTGAATATCATGACGATGGGCGGGCTGGCCCTGGGCATCGGCCGGCTCGTGGACGACTCGATCGTGGAGCTGGAGAACATCCAGCGGCATCTGAACATCGGGCAGTCGCGCTGGGAGGCGGTCCTGGAGGCGGCCCGCGAAGTGGCGATGCCGATTTTCGCCTCGACCGTGACCACCGTCGTGGTGTTCCTGCCGATCCTGTTCCTGGTGGGCATCGCCAAGCTCCTGTTTATCCCGCTGGTCTTCACGATCACGATCGCGCTGTTCACATCCTTTTTCATTTCCCGGACCGTGACGCCGGCGCTCTGCTACAAGTTTGTAAAACCCGAGCTTGAGGCGCAGCGTTCCCTGCCGTCCTGGCTGGCCCGGTTCATGGACTGGAGCAGAGCCCGGTACGAGCGGCTGGACGCCCGTTACCAGGAGTTCCTCATCTGGGCGCTGGCCCGTCGCCGGACGTTGATCGTCGCGGTCGTTCTGATCTTCGTCGGCTCGCTGGCTCTTGTGCCGCTGATCGGGAGCGAGTTCATTCCCGTCACCGACGAAAGCCAGTTCCGGATCATCGTGCGGGCCCCGGTCGGCCAGCGGGTGGAGAAGACCGAGCAGCAAGTGGCCGAAATCGAGCGCGTGTTGCGCGAGACGATCCCCCCCAAGGAATTGGAAACGGTCGTCTCCAGTGTGGGAGTTCTGCAGCAGGGGCGGTCCTCCCTCTTCAATCCCAACACGGGGCCGCACACGGCGTTGGTGCAGGTGTACCTGGTGTCGCCGGGCAAGCGGACGCGCAATCAGATTCAGATCATGAACGAGGTGCGGCCCAAGGTGGTCAAGCTCTTCCCCGGCGTGCTGACGATCTTCGACCCCGGCGGGATCGTGAAACGGGTCACCAGCTTCGGCTCGCAGGCCGCGGTGGACGTGGAGATCTACGGGTACGACATGGAAAAAGCCCGCCAGGTCGTCCGCCAGGCGGACGACATCATGCACAAGGTCAAGGGCCTGGCGGACATCCAGATCAGCCGGGAAGAGAACTATCCGGAGGTCAACGTCGCGGTGGACCGGGAAAAGGCCGCGCTGCTCGGCATCAGCGAAACGGATGTCGCCAATGCCGTGCTGTATTCGCTCAACGGCAACGGCCAGGTCGATCCGGTCATCTTTACCGACCCCAAAAACGGGAACGAGTATTACATCAGCGCCTGGCTGGCGGAACAGTACCGCAGCGACTTGAGCGACCTGGAGCGGATCCTCCTCACGACGCCGACCGGGACCCCGGTCCTGCTGAAGAACGTCGCGAGTCTCAAGCTCAACTCCGGTCCGGTGAAAATCGACCGCAAGTACTTCCAGCGGGTGGTACACATCACGGCCAACCCGGTGGACCGGGACCTCGGCTCCATCGCGGAAGAACTGGATACGAAGTTCGCCGCCCTCCGGCTCCCGGAGGGCTTCAGCATCCGCCTGGCCGGGCAGATCCAACAGCAACAGGAGGCCTTCGAAAACTTGATTTTCCTGGCCCTGCCGCTGGCGTTGACTCTCGTCTACATGGTCATGGCCGCCCAGTTCAAATCCCTTGTTGATCCCTTCATCATCATGTTCTCGATCCCGATGGGGCTCCCGGGGGTGATCGTGATGCTGTTCCTGACCGGCACCACGCTGTCGATTACGTCCTTTATGGGCATCATCATGTTGTTGGGGATCGTGGTCTCGAACGGCGTTCTGCTGGTGGACTACACCAACGTGCTCCGCCGCCGCGGGATCGAGCTGCATGAAGCGGTCGTCAAAGCGGCGCGGACGAGGCTCCGGCCGATCCTCATGACCTCGCTGGCGACCGTGTTCGGTCTCCTGCCGATGGCGTTGGGGCTCGGCACCGGCGGCGAGACCAATGCGCCGCTGGCTCGGGCCGTCATCGGCGGGCTCACGGTGTCCACCGTGCTGACGTTGTTCCTCGTGCCGACGCTCTACACGATGCTGGAAGAGCGCTTCCCGCGCAAAGAGGAGCACCTCCCCGAGACCCTGCCCGCCCCAGTCTGAACACCTCGACACGATCCTCCTAGAGGCCTGCCATTTTTGAGTTGACTTCCACGTTTTACGTTGGTATTACGTTTTTAAATTTCGTAATACCAAAGGAGCCGCCATGAAAAAGACCGTCCGCTTTGCGGTGTCGCTGGATCATCACCTGCTGGACAACTTCGACCATGTGTTGGTCAGCAAGAAATACGAGACCAGATCCGAAGCCGTCCGGGACCTCATCCGCGACCACCTGGTCGGGGAGGACTGGGACGCCAAGCAAGAGACGGTCGGGACCATCACGATCGTGTACGACCATCACGTCCATGATCTCACTGAAAAGCTGACGAGCCTCCAGCACGACTTTCACAAGCTGATCCTTTCAACGATGCACGTGCACCTCGACCACGATCACTGCATCGAGGTGCTGGTGGTGAAGGGCAAGGGCCGCGAGGTCCGGACCGTGGCGGACAGCCTGATCAGCACGAAAGGGGTGAAGCACGGGAAGCTCACGATGACCACGACCGGCAAAGAACTGGCGTGAGGCACGCGGTTTTGCTGGTGAGCCTTGTGCTACTCGTCACTCCAGCTTGGTCGCACGAGCCTCCAGGTGAAGCGGAACAAGAGCCCCAGCAACTCGAGCCGGTGGTGGTGAGCGGGGAACGCCCCGTCGCGGCGTCCTCCCAACTCTTGATCCCCGACAAAGATTTCGAAGTGCGGCCCCAGGGGCGGCCGGCCGACCTAGTCCGCCTCGCGCCGGGCCTGATCATCGGTCAGCATGCCGGGGGCGGCAAGGCGGAACAGTATTTCCTGCGCGGGTTCGACGCCGATCATGGCACCGACGTCGCTCTGTTCTGGGACGATATGCCGATCAACATTCGAAGTCACGCGCATGGCCAGGGCTATGCCGATATCCATTTTGTGATCCCCGAAACCATCAAGCTGCTGGATGTGCGCAAGGGGCCGTACCACGTCGAATACGGAGACTTTGCAACGGCGGGCGCGGTCAACTTCGTGACCCGGGAGACCGCGGACGAGAACCTGATCGAGGCTGCCGGCGGCCCGTTCGATACCGGACGGTTCCTGACGATGCTCTCGCCGACACGCACCGGCGTCCGGAGCCTGATCGCCGTGGAGAGCTATTTCACCGACGGGCCGTTCATCAATCCCAACAAGTTTCATCGGTTCACCGGTCTGGCCAAGCTGACGTTCAATCCCACGCCACGCTCGGAACTCGCCCTGGCGGCGACTCATTACAGCGGCGGGTGGAACGGCTCGGGCCAGATCCCGCTCCGCGAGGTGTTAGCCGGGCGGCTCGATCGATTCGGCTCGATCGATCCGTCGGAAGGCGGGAACACGACGCGCACCGCCGGCAACCTCAAATACCACTGGGACATCACTTCGCGGAGCACCTTCCTAGCGAGCGCGTATCTCCAACACTACAAGCTGAATCTCTTTTCTGACTTCACCTTCTTTCTGAACGACCCCGTCAACGGCGACGGGATCGAGCAGGACGATGATCGCTACGTGTACGGCGGCGACCTCGCCTACCAGTACGGCGGGCGGGCGTTGGGCATGGAGGGGGCCGCCAAGATCGGCGTGCAGGCTCGCGTGGATGACGGGCGCGTACGGCTTGGCACGCAGCGGCAGCGTCTGAGCACCGGCACAACGACCGACGTGGACCTGCTGGAGGCCTCCTACTCGCCGTACCTCAAGGTCGAGTTGAAGCCGCTCAGGTGGATCCGATTCGTCGGCGGAGTTCGGGGCGATTACTTCCACTACGATGTGCGGGACAGACTGAATCCGCCGGGTCCGGGTGCGGTGACCGGGAAGGTGGATGACGCGCGTGCCAGCTTGAAGGGCAATCTGGTCCTGGGCCCATGGGCCGGGACGGAGTTCTTCCTGAACGCGGGGTCGGGGTTCCACAGCAATGACGCGCGGGCGGTCATCCGCAACGCGACCGCTCAGACCTTGCCGAAGGCGACCGCCTACGAAGTCGGCCTGCGCACGCAGCAGTTCTCACGGCTGGACCTGCGGGTTTCCTTCTGGCTGCTGGATCTGACGAGCGAATTGGTTTTCAATGGAGACGACGCCACGTTTGAGCCGCGTGGTGCCACGCGCCGCTACGGGACCGAAGTGAGCGCGCGAGTGACCCTCACGGACTGGCTCATGCTCGTGAGCGATTGGACGCTGACGCATGCGGAATTCCGGGGAACGGGCGAGGCCGTACCGTTGGCGCCTGAGTTGACGATCCGCACTGACCTCATCGCCCGGCTGCCGTGGGGGTTGGAATCTAACTTGGAGATGCGCTACCTGGGCGATCGCCCTGCGGTCGAGGATCGCAGCGCCACAGCGAAGGGCTACACCGTCTTCGATTGGACCACCCGTTATCGTTACAAACAGGTGGCCGTCTTTGCGAGTGTTGAGAACCTCTTCAACGCTCAGTGGCGCGAGGCGCAGTTCTTCTTCGCGTCGCAGTTGCGAACCGAGCCTGTACCGGTCAACGACATCCACTTCACGCCCGGCATACCCCGTACCTTCCTGCTGGGCGTGAGCCTGTATTTTTGACTATAATGGTCGTATGCAGACGCTCGATGTGGAGAACTCGGGATTGCCGGACCTGCAGTTCGTCCTGATGGTCCTGGCGCTCTGCACGTCCGACCTGCCCACGCTCAACGTGCCGCAGCCCGTGCGGCAGACCATCTTTCACCGCTGCTGGGCGCTGCTCCACGACGCGCCGCCACCTGAACGCAGGGAAGAGCGCGTGCTCGATCTGCGCGAGGGGACCGAGGTCACGCTCGAAGCCATGGTGGAGCTGATCCGCGGGACGCTGGCGGAGCACGGCATCACGCGGCTCACGTGGGACCATCCGCCCAGCGAGCCGACCCGCGCAACCACCCCGGCAGCGCTTCCCCTGGTCGATCGACTGCAGAAGCTCTACCCGGCCGCCCCCGACGTCGCCGATGATCCTCCCCAGGCCACTTGAGTGGATTGGAAGTGAGAAGGCGCAGGCCAGTTGTTTGGTGTGTTCTGGCCGGCGCACTCTGGCTGCTTGTAGGGATTCCGGCCGCTTCGGAAAATTCCCCGCTCCCTGATCTGAATAACCTCGACGTTCAATTGGAGCACAACCCCATCGGTCCCGGTGAGGAGTTGCGCATCACCACGCTGGTGGAGAGCCCGGAAATGAGCGGGCTGCTGGTGCAGGTGCGTGGGTCCCTCCCGCCGCACTTTCACAAGCTCACGCGGGAAGTGGTCTATATGCTGCGAGGGGCGGGGGTGCTGCAGCTGGGCGCCGAGCGCATTCCGATCAAGGCCGGTGCGGTGGTGCGGATTCCGGCAGGCACGGTGCATACCTTCACCAACACAGGCGAGACACCCGCCGTCTTTTTCGTGGTGACCGCGCCCCGCTGGGACGAGCAGGACCGGTTTACGGTGAAGGACTGAGTTTGTACGCGCTTTCGATCTTGGCTTTCCAGCGATCCATGTAGGAAGGGAAAGTCAGCGACTCCCGGCCGGCCGGACCCTTGCGCCGGATTTGCACGAGCGCATATGTTTCGTTGGACAACACCCTGTCCTTCTTGAGACGATCCACGAGAGACGGCCCGGCGGTTTCAAGCATCCCGGGGTCGAGTTTGAAGGCGCCATCACGCAGCATATTTGCAATTTCTTCTTGCGTCGCGTTGCCGACGAGCAGCATGAGACGTAGGGAGTACCAGGCCGCCAGGTGCTCCCGGCGTGTTTCCTTCGTGATCTTCCGGTCCGGCCAGTAGTGCGAGACGTTCATATATCGGCGGGCGAGGTCTTCGAAGAACGGCGGCACGAGATCCACGTTCACGTATCGCCCGTCCTCTCCTTCGACCAGGATGGCATTCGAGATGATCTCCAGCGCCCAGAGGGAATCCTGGGCCTTCGGGGCGCTTGCAGAATCGGGGCGTTCGAGAATGCTTTCGTTATCCAAAACCTGCGTGGTCAGCGACTCGTAGAGGTAGAGGGCGTACGGCGGCGAGAGGTGCTTGGCGACCGCCACGAGCGCCCCCTCGACTGCCTTCGGCGGCACCGGTTTGGCCTGCTCTTGCGCGCCTGTCGGGGCGGTGGACAGGAGCAACGTCAATGTCAGAAAGAGCCATGGGGTTCGGCGCGCAGGTCTCATTTGTTTCAGCATACCCGCCCCCACCGAAGGGGTCAACCCGGCTGAAATTCAATGTGGCGCAACGGTTGCGCCTGTACTACGATAGGAAGGACACTCTGCCGGGAGGTGGATACCATGACGGATGAGCGGACAACGCAGCGGTCGGCGAATCGTATTCCGGACCAGGACTGGGCGGAAGTATTGTCCCATCCCGGCGGCGAGTCCTTGGCGCTCGGCCACCTCAAGGATCTGAGCGAAGGCGGCATCTCGCTGGACTTGCCCCAATGCCTCCCCAAGGGCGCGAAGGTTCAAATCAAGCTTTCGCATGTGACGCCAGGCGGGCTGCTCCGGCACTTCCAGTTTAGAGGGACGGTCGTGCATGTCGAAATGTCCGGCGACGGCTGCATGCACGGCATCAAATTCAACGATGAGATGGCGCCGACTGAGCGGACGGCGTTGACGGACTACCTCTGCCAGGTAGAATATCGGCCGGCGTCCTGAGTAGTTCCCGAGCAGCCACAGCGCCCGACAAGGGCTATTTTCCAAAGGAAACAGACCCTCCCCGCGATCAGGCCGCTTCCCGATTTTCCTGCCCGCCTATTGATTCATTGACCCTGCCGGAGAGGTGTCGTATAAAAGGGCCTCCTGGGTGCATCAATCTGGAGGTCTTACATGCCCGATCAACTCGCGGAACAAATCAAGAAACTGGAAGCACTCCGTCACGCGGCCGACTCCTCGGCGCTGGAAGAATTCGATGAAGAGACCGAGCAACTCATTCTCCAAAGGTTCGGTGAGGACACCAAGCATTGGGAAGCCTACGAACTGGCCATGATGGGTGAAGCGGAAACCATCGTGAACATGCCCCAGGCCGCCCAGGAGGACGCGACACAGGATCTGTTTCACAAGGGCATCCAGCAGCGCAGGCAGGTGCTCGAAGGCTGCCTGGCGGATCTTGCGGAGGCCGCCGCGCAACCGGTGACTCGGCGCGCCGTGCCGCCGTCCGTTCCGAAAGCCGCGCCCAAGGCGACGAAGAAGCCCAGCGCCATGAGGAAAAAGAAAAAAGCGGCCAAGAAATCCGGGAAGAAGACACCGGCGAGGAAAAGGAAGCCCGCGGCGGCCAAGAAGAAGAAATAAGGAGCCCCGATGCCTACCTATATACGAGTCGCAGGAACGTCGGACGTGGCCGCAGGGGCCGGCATCGTGGCCACCGTCGACGGCAAGGAATACGCCGTCTTCAACCTTGATGGGGCGTTCCACGTCATCGACAACACCTGCCTGCACCGCGGCGGCCCGCTGGGCGAAGGCGAACTGGAAGGGGACGCCGTCACCTGCCCGTGGCACGGCTGGCAGTACAACGTGAAGACCGGCGCTTGCCTGACGAAGCCCGATCTCAAGGTGGCCTGTTACGAAGTCAAAGTGGAGGGCGGAGACGTCAAGATCGCCCTCCCGTGAAGGGCGCGGGGTTTTCGCGAAGATCCCAGACGACTTCGTGGTCGTCGTGCATGAGCGCGACGATGTGGCCCTGAAAGCGGAAGTGCTTCACGGGCCAGAGGTGGGAACCGTAGTCCACGAGCAGGTAGTCCTTGCCGAGAAGCGCGTGAATCCTGGCCTTTCTGAGGTGTGAAATGCCGACGCCGGCGGTCTTCAACACCGCCTCCTTCGCCGTCCAGTAGCGGAAGAATGTTTCCCAGGTTCGATCCCCCAGCGCCCATTCATCCGCGCCGGCGACATAGCCGTACAGATCCTCGTTCCGTGGGCGGATTTCCTCGATGTCGATGCCGATGGGCGTCGGACCCACGACGGCCGCAACGAACCGCGATTTGTGGGACAGGGACCAATGGGTGTTGCCGAACGGGACGGGGGCGCCGCGGGCTCCCGTGGTGAGAGGGCCGAGGCGGACGCCGCTCGCATCGCAGCTGAGGGCCAGCGCTTCGCGCGCCCGCCGGCTCTGCGCCAGCACGCGCTCGCGCCCGCGCAGGTGCTGGTCCTGCGGCAAGACCGGCAGGATGACGGGATGGAGCGTCATGGCGAGCCGAATCTTACCACCTTGGCGATTTGCTTTACCAACGCGGCGCGGCTAGAATCCAGCCCTTGTCACGAAAGGAGCGTGGGCATGCGGGCGCTGGACATCCTTGAAGAACTCTCCCTCTTTTCCGACTTGACGATCGACGATCTCGGCTTGATCGCGCCGCTGGCCGTCATGAAAGACGGCAAGGCCGGCGACTTCATCATCCAGGAAGGCGAATGCGTCGAGAACGTCTACATCCTGCTCGACGGGCAAGCGACCGTCCTGAAGACGCGGTCCGACGGGAAAAAGGTCTCCATCGAGCAGGTTGGGAAGGACGATCTCCTGGGCGAAGTGACGTTCTTCAAGAAAACCCCCGCATCCGCGGCGGTGCAGGCGACCGCCTCCTTCAAAGCCCTGCAGTTCAATCAAAAGGCGCTGCATCGCTTATTGGATAGCCATCCGAATTTAGGCCTCAAGATCTACAAAAATTTCTCCCGCGTCCTGAGCGCGCGCATCAAAAAGCGCCTCACCCAGTTGGCGGAATACCTTCCAGGTCCGTGACAGGAACGGAGCAAAGGAAGTTTGGACGACCGATGATCGTGCCGTGGGCGGTCATTTTGTGCGCAGTGCTTGCGGGCGTTGGAATGACTTTCGGGGACGGCGCCGCCCAGGTGATCACGTCCGGCCCCTCCGGCTGCAAGGCCGTGGCCTTGACCTTTGATATGTGCCCGGTCCGGGAAGGGGGCGGCTATGACGCCCCGCTGATCGACCTGTTGATCGAGCGACGGATTCCGGCGACGTTTTTTCTGTCCGGCCGGTGGATCGCCGCCCACGAGACTGAAGTGAAGAAGCTCCTGGCCGTGCCGTTCTTTGAACTCGGCACGCACGGACAGGTCCACGCCCACCTTCCAGGACTGGATGCGGCCCGTCAACGGGCCGAAATCGTCGGGCCGGTCGCCCTCCTGGAGAAGCGGTTCGGTTATCGCGGGTCGTTGTTCCGGCCCCCGTATGGCGAGTACGACGACACGACCGTGGAGACGGCGCGCGCGCTGGGACTGCGATTCATTCTCTGGAACGTCGTGTCCGGAGATCCGGATCCGCGTCTTTCGCAGGCCCGCATGCTCGACGAGCTGCGCGCGCGGGTACAGGACGGCGGCATCATCGTCTTTCATGCCAACGGCAAGGGCCGCCACACTCGCGCCGTGATCGACGAACTGTCCCGCGAACTGCTTCAGCAAAGAGGCCTTCAGCCGATGACCGTCACCGAACTGCTGGATCGCTGCAACGCGCCTTCGAGCCATGACGCCGGCGCCCGCCCGCATTAGAGCCTACCAGGCGGGCGATCTTGCCGCCGTGGTCCGGCTGCTGAATGGGCTGGAACCGTGGAAACGGCTGCGCTACACCGCGGCCGACTGGGAGAAGCTGTTTGCAATGCCGCTGCAAGGCCGGGAGGCGTTTGTGCTCGAGGCCGACGGCGGGCTCGCGGGCATCGGTGTCTTGCGGCAGAAGTTTCTCGTCGGCGGCTATCTGGAACTGCTGGCCGTCGCGGCGCCGGCCCAGGGCAAAGGCCATGGGCGGAGTCTGCTGGCCCACGTCGAGAGCGTGGCCTTCCAGCGAGCGAAGAACCTTTTCGTGTGCGTGTCTGACTTCAATCAGCAGGGCCGGAGGTTTTACGAGCGGAACGGTTACCAGACGGTGGGGCCGATCCCGGACTTGCTGGTCCAAGGATCCGGCGAGATCCTCATGCGCAAAACCACCGGCCCCGCCAGGTAGCCTGAAGCGTCTCGTCTACTCCGGCTGCGAGGCGCGGCGCATGATGTCCTTGTCGAAGTAGTTGACGGACATGCCGGCATCGAGCACGATCCCTTGGGCGTTGATGCCGGCCGAACGCTCGCTTAAGAGAAACGCCGCCGCCGCCGCGACCTCCTGCGTCGTCACTCCCTTCTTCCGCAGCGTCAGCCGTTCCGCGTAGAGGTAGTAGTCCGCGTAGCCGGGAATGCCGGCCGAGGCCGAGGTCTTGAGCAGGCCCGGGTTGACCGAGTTGAAACGGACGGTGGAGAACGCGCTGAACGATTTCGCGAGGAAGCAGATCGTCGAGTCCAGCGCGGCTTTCACCGGCCCCATGATGCCGTAGTTCTCGGCCGCCATCTTCGTGGTTGAGATGGAGACTGCCACGACGGAGGCATCGGGGGCCAGAATGGTCTTGAACGCGTTCGCGATCGCGATGAGCGAATAGCAGGAGATGTTCACGGACTGAAGGAAGACTTCCGGCTCGTCTCATGGAAGGGCTTGATGCCGCCTTCGTAATCCAGAAAGGCGATGGAGTGGACGAGCCCGTGGATCGCTCGGTGGGACCTGGCGATGGCGTGGGCCACGGCGCGGATCTCCTCTTCCCGCGCCACGTCGCAGACGTGAATCTCCGCCTTCGGCAGCAGCTTGCCGACGCCGTCCTTGCGCTCCTTCGACCGCACGACGTAAACGACCGTCGCCCCCTCCGCTTCCAGCACCTGGCCGATGTGATAAGCGACGCTCTTCTTGTTCGCCACGCCGAAGACGACGATCGTCTTGCCCTCGAAACCGAGAAAGCTCACGCCGTGGTCCTCATATTCGGCTCGTCGCCGACGTCCGCCATACCGACGATGAATTCCGTGCGCAGCACGTTCTGGCCGTTCACGCTGACCGAGCCTTTCATGAACAACGCCCCCATGATCTCTTCCACGATCTCCGCCTCGATCACCAGCTTGGCGCCGGGAAAGACAGGCCGCCGGAAGCGGGCGTTCTGGATCTTGCTGAGCACCGGCACCTTCTTGGGATCGAGCCCGCCGCGGCCGAACAGCAACGCCGCGCCGGCCTGGAACACGCACTCGCAGATCAGGACGCCCGGCATGATGGGCCGGCCCGGGTAGTGTCCCGCCAGGTACGGTTCATCCGGATGCAGCGTCTTGGCGGCCTTGATGCGGCGGTCGTCCCGTTCGAGGACCTCGTCGAGAAAGAGGAAGGGCGGCCGGTGGGGGATCAGCGTCAGCACTTCGTCCATCCGCGCCGTCATGTTTACAGGCCTCCGTCCACGGACAGGACAGAGCCCGTGATGTAGCCGGCCTCGCGGGATGCCAGGAAGAGCACGCAACAGGCAACGTCGTCGGGTGTCCCGAAGCGCTTGAGGGGGATCGACGCCAGGTAGTCCTTGCGGAGTTTGTCCGGCAGGTCCGCGACGAATTCCGTATCGATGAACCCGGGCGATACGCAGTTTACCGTGATGCCGCGCGAGGCCACTTCCTTGGACAGCGAGCGGGTCATCGCGATCTGGCCGGCCTTGGAGGCGGAATAATTCGCCTGTCCTTCGAACCCGAAACGGCCGGCCGGCGACGTGATCGTAATGATGCGGCCGTAGCGGTTCTGCATAAACCGGTGCACGGCCAGCTTGGCCATGTTGAAGGCGCCGGTCAGGTTGACGTCCAGGACCTGCTGCCAGTCCTCCGGCTTCATCATCGCCAGGACGGCGTCTTTGCGGATGCCGGAATTGTTGACGAGGATCGAGAAGTGCTTGTGTTCTGCGTCGAGGTCCTTGTAGAAGGCCTCGACCTGCGCGTAGTCGGCCACGTCGAACTTGCGAAGGTGCAGCGCCTTGGCGGCGGGCCCCAGGGACGCCTTGAATGCCTCGGACGCGGCGTCGTTGGCCGCATACGTGGCCACGACCGTGGCGCCCGCCTCGAGGAAGTGCCGGGAGATGGCCCGGCCGATGCCGCGGGTGCCTCCGGTGACGATGACGGTCTGGTCGCGGAAGTCAAACATGGGAAGCCGCCGCCTCCTGCCCGAAACCGCCTGCGGGGATCGATTCCTGGCGGATGAATTTATCCACCTCGTTGGCCACGATGACGCCGTAGTTGATAGCGCCCAGCCAGCCGGACATGATGATGCCGACGGAGCCGGCGTGGAAGAGGCCGCCGATCGCTTTCGACAGGTTTTGGCTGATCTTCAAGCCCTCGAACTTGGTGCCGAAGGATGCGCCGGCCATGTGCCGCGTATAGTATTCGAACGTGCGCGGCGTAGACGCTTCCAGGTGGTCGATCTTGGCGCTGACGCCCGGCAGGTATTTCTCCAGCGTGTCCACGACGCCCTTGATGAGCTTGTCTTTTTCCCGCCCGTAGTCCTCCTCCGACAGCTTGATCCAATCCTCGTAGTTGGCGTTGGTTGAACAGACGATCGCGTACCGGTCCGACCCGGGCCGCGTGTCCGGATAGTAGAAGGAATAGGTCCGACTGGTTACGTTCATGGAGTTGAGGGCTTCCGAATCGAATTCCGGATGGGTCGAGGTAAAGAACAGGTCTCCGATGTAGGGAACGGACTCGCCCTTGCGGATGCCCATGTAGACCTGGCAGCTGCTGCTGTTGAGGCGGACGGCAGCGGCCTCCCGGAGGAAATCGGGGCTGAAGTGCTCGTCGCCGACCAGGTGGTGGATGGTCGATTTGAGGTTGGCGTTGGACAGGACGGATTTGGCGCGGATCGTCCGGCCGTTGCAGACCACGCCGGCCACGCGGCCCTTCTCTATGAGTACCCGCTCGACCAACGCGTGATGGCGCAGGTCCACCTTGTTGGCTTTGAGCGTCGCCTTCATCTTCATAATGAGCTTGTCCGTGCCGCCTTGGAACGTGTAGACGCCCTTGCTCATGAAGTTGGAGAACACGATCCCGAACGTGATGGCCGGGTCGTCCAGCGTGGAGCCGTTGGCGTAGGCGATGGGTTCCATCAGCAGGCGCCACACGTCGGGGCGGCCGGGGAAGTACCGCTCGAAGAGCTCGCGGGTCGTCGTCTTCTGGTCGTCATAGAAATTCATGCCGCGGGCGAACTTGAAAAACGCTTCGACGGTCTCGGCTGGGATCTTGAAATGGTTGACCAGCTTGTCGGTGAAATCGGCCCTGTCGAAGGTGGTCGTAAAGGAGAACTGGGGGTTGTCGAACCGGATGCCTTTGATCTGGACGATGGACTCCGCGATGTCGGCCGACCAGTACTTGCGGCAGGTCTTGAGCATGCCGATGGGGAAGCCGTGGAGCGAGATGTCGAAGATGTGCCCGCCCTTCCGTTTGAACCACGTCGCCATGCCGCCGAAGTTGTAATGGTGCTCCAGCAGCAGCACCGCATAGCCGCAGGTCGCCAGCCGATTGGCGGCCGTCAGCCCGGCGAGCCCCGAGCCGATGATGATGGCGTCGTACTCGTCCTTGACGCCCCTGAGCCAGTCTTGCGCCATCACGCCTTCTTCAATACGTGCAGGTTGGCCATCGAAATCCCGCTCAACATCGCTCCCACGATCCCGAGGAACCCCTGGTCGTTGCCGCAGATGAACAGGTTCGCCAGGTGCGTCCGTCCCGTCTTGATTTTGTCCGGCGCTCCGTAGACCGCGCCGTTCACGTGGCCCGTCCAGTGCCGAATGGTCCGGGGGGTAAAAAAGTCCGTGAACCGGATGTGGTCCCGGAAGTCGGGGACGAATTTTAGCACTTCCTGGTGGATTCGCGGAAGCCATTCCGCTTTGGCCTGCCGGTAGGCCGGTTCGTCGAGGGCGGCCCAGCGGTCGAAGCTGGCCAGACAGGTCAAGCGGATCATGCTTTTGGAGAGGGGCTTGTCATAGAGAAAGTTGTCGGGGCAGCAGACGACGCCGCTCCGGGGGTCGACCAGATCGGCGGGCACCTCGTAGTGAAACTCCTTGCCCGCGTTGTAGAAGGTGATGGTAGTGTCGTGGCCGAGCGCCTTCATCGGCTTGTCGAGCACGTGGATGATCTCGACGAACGACATCCGCCCCGCCAGCGGCGTGAGCCGTTCCGGATCGCAATCAGTGCAGAGGCGCATGGTCTCGACGTAGCCGGCAGAGGAAAAAATGACGTCGGCCGCGAGCGTCTCGCCGCTGTCGAGTTCCACGGCCGCGACCCGTCCGCTCTCGACGCGCAGGGACCGGACCCCGCACTTCATCCGGACGGCGCCTCCGACCGCCCGTACCTTCCGGCGCAGGGTCGTGATGATGCGCCGGACCCCTTCCCGGGGCTTGGCCAGGCCTTCGCAGAAAATGCTCTTGAACATCACCACGAACTGGCCGAACTCCATGTCGTGCTCCTGCGCGTTGCCGTAGATCATCAGCGGGCAGAAGAGCATGTCGATCAGCAGAGGATCGGTGAGAAAGCGCGAGACGACCTGCCGTCCCGACACCGGCTTGGCGTCAAGGTCGAGCTCGTCATAGTCCCGGATGTAGCGCACGAAGCGCAGGAAGTTATCCTTTTGGGCGGGGAACTTTTCGATGACCTCCCGCACAAAAAACTCGACGTCGTTGTTGAAGCGGAGCGTGTTCTCCGGAAACCGCACCTCGGACTGATACTGGGGGGCCAGCCCGAAATCCTCCGGTTTGAGTCGCAATTGCCGGTAGATCTTGGTCAGAGGCGCGCCGCGCGTGCCGGGCGGCACGTAATTGGTCATGGCGTGGAGGCCGACGTCGAACTGGTGACCGCCCAGGGCATAGAACGAGTTCAGGCCGCCGGCCGCGTAGTGCCGCTCCAGCACGAGCACCTTTTTATCGAAATAGGCGAGGCGGATGGCCGCCGCCAGACCCGACATGCCGGCGCCGATGATAAGGACGTCATAGTGGCTGGAAGGCATACCAGCCGGGGATTATACCGGGGTGGGGGCTATTTGTCTTTCAGCTTGGGCGAGAGGTACGCGACGCAACTGTCCAGGCTGGCCAATTGTCCGTAGTCGGCTTCTGGGACTTCGACCTTGTAGCGCTTGCGCAGCTCCATCACGATGTCGAGAAAGTCCATGGAGTCGAGCTCGAGCTGCTCCCGGAGCGCCACGTCGCTTTTGAGATGGCTTAGGTCCTCATCAGGCGCGATCACGCTGATGATCTGGAGGATCGCTTGCTTGATCTGATCGTTCGTCATGTCGAGATTTCCCCGAGGTCCGGCCGGGCACAATCGGCCTCCGAAAATACACGATTCATATCCGTTTTACAACAACCACCGAGTTAATTCCCAGCATGCCCGAGGAATTGTTCAGAATATAGTCCACGCGGGGTAGTTTTTGGGGAGAATTCAGCACTAAATTAGGGACTTCGCACTGGGGGTCCAGGTGGTCCACGTTGATGGTCGGGTGGACGATGCCGTCGCCGAACGAGGGCAGATTGCCCGCCAGTTCCAGGGCGCCGGCGGCGCCCATAGCGTGACCAATGAAGCTCTTGGTGTTGTTGAAATGCGTCTTGGGGCAGTCGGCAAAGACGGCCCGCAACGCCTGGCATTCCTGGATGTCGCCGAGGGGAGTCGCCGTGGCGTGGGTGCTGACGATGTCGATGTCCCGTGCGCCGACCCCGGCCCGTTTGAGCGCCGCCTGCATGCACTCGATGTGCCGCTGGGCGTTGGGCAGGACGAAGTCCGACGCGTCGGAGTTCATGTGGTAACCGACGATTTCCCCGTAGATCCGGGCGCCGCGGGCCTCGGCATGGTCCAGACGCTCCAGGATGAACACGCAACCGCCTTCCGAGCAGACGATCCCGTTCCGGTCGCGGTCGAAGGGGCGGGACGCCTTGGCCGGGTCCGGGTGGCTGGCGAGCGCCCCCTGGCTGGCGAAGCTGGCGAAGATGCCGAACGTGTGGCTGCTCTCCGACCCCCCGCCCGCTACCGCCACGTCCACTTCGTCCAGCAGCAGCATCTGGACCCCCTGGATCAGGCCGGCGTTTCCAGCCGCGCAGGCGGCGCCGATCGTGTAGTGGGGGCCGGTGATGCCCATGTTCAACGTGACCTCGCCGGCCGGGGAGTTGGCGACCGTGCGCGGGTTGTGATGGTGCGACCAGAACTTGGTGTCGTAGTTGTACTGGCTGATGTTGTAGATCTCGTTCTCGGTCTCCACGTTGCCGTGCTCGGTGATGCCGAGGTAGACCCCGATGCGGCTCTTGTCGAGCGAGGGAAAGTCGAGCTTCGAGTCGGCCATCGCCTCCTGCGAGCAATAGATCGCGATGGACCCGGCCCGCGTGCCCCGGCGGACTTCCTTCTTCAATTGATACTTGAGGGGATCGTAGTTGCAGACGCCAGCCAGCACCT
>JACXTT010004523.1_pt1 | contig 20632 bp, 14 predicted proteins | sample 9270951 | NCBI WGS metagenome assembly JACXTT01 (sample SAMN15532306, study PRJNA645909) | rock metagenome | isolation source: weathered quartz diorite | place: Puerto Rico | collected 2017-06-21
GCCCGCCGCGCCGCGCGCCGGTGCGCCGGGCGGCGGGCGCGGCCCCGATGCGCTCCTGCAAGGCGGCTTCGAGGTCAAATGGCAGGAATACCTCAGCCGCGGTTGGGAGGCCTTCAAGGCCAACGCCGTCATGTTGATCGTGATGATGCTGCTCGTGGTCGTCGTCGGTGCCGTGGTCGGCGGCGTGCTGGCGGTCGTCCTGGGCATCGGCCGCGACCAGATGGCGATGATGAGCGGCGGCGCCACCCCGGGCTTGCTGGTCGGCACGATGCTCAAACGGCTGGTCACGAACGTGGCGGTGCAAATCTGCACGATCCCGATCGCGATCGCGCTGCTGATCTCGGCGAGAAACGCGGTGCGCGGAAGAGCGGTCGGATTCGATTCGATCAGCGAGGGGATGAAGCACCTCGTCCCGATGTTTCTTTACTCTTTCGTCACCGGGCTGCTGATCTTGATCGGGTTCGTGCTGTGCGTGCTGCCGGGGATCTTCCTGATGATCACCTTCAACCGCCCGCTCGGCTCCTATCTCATCATCGACCGTGGCATGTCGTTCGGCGAAGCGATGACGACCGCCTTCAAGATCACGATGAAAAATTGGGTCGGCTTCTTCCTCTTTTTTCTGATCCTCTTCCTGCTCAACATCGCGGGGGTCATCGCGTGCGGGATCGGGGTGCTCGTGACCGCGCCGGTTTCGCTCTGCGCGTTCGCGGCGATGTACGACGACTTGGTGGGCTTCCAGGGCTGAGCGCGGGAATCTCCGCGGCGCGAGGCGGGCGGGGTGTTCGTCCCGCCCGTTTCATTTTCCGGAGGGTAAACTCCGCCCCTCGTGGCGAAGCCCGCCCCCCTCGACAATCCGGCCGCGCTCGCTCCCGCGCTGCTGGCGTGGTACCGCAAAGGCCATCGCGAATTGCCGTGGCGCATGACCCGCGACCCCTACGCGATCTGGGTCAGCGAGATCATGCTCCAGCAGACCCAGGTCGAGACCGTCATCCCGTACTATGAAAAGTGGCTGGCGCGCTGGCCGACGGTCGCCGCGCTCGCCGCCGACGACGAGGAGGGCGTGCTGAAGGGGTGGCAGGGTCTCGGTTACTACGCCCGCGCCCGTCACCTCCACGCCGCGGCGAAGGAGATCGTCCGCCGCTACGGAGGCGCCTTCCCGCGCCGCTTCGAGGAGATCGCGGCGCTCAAGGGGATCGGCCGCTCGACCGCGGGGGCGATCGCCGCGCTCGCCTTCGGCGACCGCCAGCCGATCCTCGACGGCAACGTCAAGCGGGTGCTCGCGCGCCTGAGCGCGGACGGCGGGCGGCCCGACGCGCCCGCAACGCTGCGCCGCTGGTGGGCGCTCGCGGAATCATTGCTGCCCGAGACGCCCGCCGACAACCGCGACTACGGCAACGCGCTGATGGAGCTGGGCGCGACCGTCTGCCTGCCGAAAAATCCGGCCTGTCTCTTCTGCCCGCTCAACACCCGCTGCGCCGCTTTCCAGCGCGGATGCCCCGGGGACCACCCGGCGCCCAAGCCGCGCCGCGAGCGTCCCCACAAACATTGGCTGGCGCTTTTCGTTCAGCGGCGCGACGGCGCGCTGCTCGCCCGGCGGCGCGAGTCCGAGGGATTGTGGGGCGGCCTGTGGGAGATGCCGACCCTCGAATGGAACGGACGGGGGCTGAAAAAAACGCTCGCCGCCGATTTCGCCGCGCGCCGCTGGGGCAGGCCCGGCCCGCTCAAGGGGCGGGCGGCGGTGATCGAGCACGCCTTCACCCACTTCGATTTGACCCTCACCGTCGTGCGCGTCCCGGTCCGCCCGGGGCTGCTCACCGCGCCGCTTCCCGCGGGGGCGCAGTGGCTCTCGTTCTCGCAATTGCGAGACAAGCCGCTGCCCAAGCCGTATGTCGCGCTGCTGGATCGGTTGCAGCAGAAAAAGCTGCGGGCCTGACGGCCCGAGTGCGCGGTGCGCGGTGCGCGGTGCGCGGTGCGCGGTGCGCGGTGCGCGTAAAACGTGCGGGCTGGGAATTGATTTTGCAAATGGCGGTGGCAAATGACCGGCGCTAACAATCAGGTGCGCGTCAGCGATGCCGCGCACCGCGCACGTTCCCCGTCCGCGACGCTACGCCAGCCCGATCCGCTCGAGATGCTCGCGCCGCAGCACGGTCTCGAGGTTGTCCGGCCCGGTCGAGACGATGCCAACCGGTTTGCCGCTGAGGCGCTCGATCTCGCCGATGTAGCCCTGCGCGCCGGGCGGCAGGTCGTCCCAGCGGGCCATGCCGCGGATCGAGGACTCCCAGCCCTTGACGGTCGCGTAGTCGGCGGCGGCGTCCTGGAGCGTCGCGAGGTCGGCGGGGAATTCGCTCACCTTCTCGCCGTCCGGCAGGTCGTAGCCCCGCGCCAGCTTCAGCTCGGGCAGCACGTCGAGCACGTCGAGCAGGGTGACCGCGGTGAAGTCCCAGTCGTTGACCCGCGCGGCGTAGCGGGCGGCGACCCCGTCGAACCAGCCGCAGCGGCGCGGCCGGCCGGTCGAGGTGCCGTATTCGCGGCCGCGCTCGCGAATCAAATTCCCGGTCTCGTTCGCCTGCTCGGTCACGAAGGGGCCGCCGCCCACGCGGGTGCAGTAGGCCTTGCAGACGCCGATGATCGCGGAGATCCGCTTGGGGGAGATCCCCAGCCCGCCGCAGATGCCGGCGGCCGAGGAATTCGAGGAGGTGACGAAGGGGTAGGTGCCGAGATCGACGTCGAGCAGAGTCGCCTGCGCGCCTTCCAGCAGCACCTTCTTCCCGTCGTCGAGCAGCCGGTTGACCAGCAGCGAGGTGTCGGCGAGGTGGCCGAGCATCACGCGGCGCGCCGGCTCCAGCTTCGCGGCGACCTCCGCGGGGGAGGGGGCCTCGAGGTGGTAGATGTTCTTGAGCGTGGGCATTATCCATTTCGCCAGCCGCTCGACCGCGGCGGCGAAGCACTCGCGGCTCTTGAGATCGGCCGCGCGCACCCCCTCGCGCATCGCCTTGGTCTCGTAGGCCGGACCGATGCCGCGCAGGGTGGTGCCGATCTTCGAGTCGCCCTTCTGCTTCTCGCGCGCCTCGTCGAGCATCTGGTGGTAGGGGAGGATCAAATGGGCGCGGTCGGAGAGGAAAAGCCGGCCGAGCGAGTAGCCCTGCGCGGCGAGCCCCTCGGTCTCCTTCACGAAGGCGAGCGGGTCGATCACCATGCCGGAGCCGAGGATGCAGCTCTTGCCGTCGTCGAGGATGCCGGCGGGGATCAGATGCAGCGCGTGCTTGACGCCGTTCTTGACCACGGTGTGGCCGGCGTTGTGGCCGCCCTGAAACCGGCACACGGCATCAAATTTCGGGGCGAGCAGGGAAGAGATCTTCCCCTTCCCCTCGTCGCCCCACTGACCGCCGATGACCGCGAGCGCGTAGCCTTTCATGATCGTTCCCGGTTTGGAGGATTGCCAACACCGCGGGATGTTGACGGGGGATTTTATAGGATGCGGGGGCGGAGCGATCTCGAGCCCCGAGCCTCGATTCACCCGGAGGGCGCGAGGCGCTGGCTACAATCCCGCGATGAAAGCGCGCGGACACCATCGCCCGACCGGCACCCCCGTCGTCCCCCCGATCGTTCTCGCCTCGACCTTCCAGTTCGGCTCGACGCGCGAATTGATCGCGGCCTCGCACGATCCCGAGGCGAATTTCTACAGCCGCTACGGCAACCCGACGGTGCGGGCCGCGGAGGCGCGGGTGGCGGAACTGGAAGGGGCCGAGCGGACGCTCGCCTTCGCTTCGGGAATGGCGGCGATCGCCTCGGTGATGCTGGGGACGCTGCGCGCGGGCGACCGCATCCTCGCGCAGGCGGCGCTCTACGGCGGCGCGCAGACGCTGATGCAGGAGTGGCTGCCCAAATACGGGATCGAGACCGACTTCGTCGAGCCGGAGGCGCTCACCCGCGATTTCGCCGCGCAGCTCCGCCCGCGCCACAAATTGCTCCACCTCGAGACCCCGATCAACCCGCTCGTGCAATTGGTCGACATTCGCGCGCTCGCGAAGCAGGCGAAAAAGGCAGGCCTCAAGGTGATGGTCGACGCCACCTTCGCGACCCCGCTGCTCCAGAAGACCCTCGCGCTCGGCGCCGACTATGCGATGCACTCGGTGACCAAGGGGCTGGGCGGCCACGGCGACATCCTGGGCGGGGTGGTGAGCGGCTCGCGCCGCGCCCTCGAGCCGGTCTACCGCGCCCGCAAATTCCTGGGCGGCACGATGGACCCGATGACCGCCTACCTGCTCTGGCGCGGCATCGAATCGCTCGCCGCGCGGCTCGAGCGGCAGCAGGCGAGCGCGACGAAGCTCGCGAAATTCCTGCGGGGCTCGCGCGGAATCAAGCGGGTCAACTTCCCCGGCCTTCCGGATTATCCGCAGAAGGCGCTCTGGCGGCGGCAGATGCGCGGTCCCGGCACGATGATCGCCTTCGATTGCGGCCGCCCGCTGAATCAGACCGCCCGCTGCGTCGACCGGCTGCGGGTCATCCGCAACGCGCCGTCGCTGGGGGGAAGCGAGTCGCTCGTCTCGCTCCCCGCGCTCACCTCCCACGTCGGCTACGCCCCCGCCGTCCGCGCCGCCCTCGGCATCACCGACGGCCTGGTGCGGCTCTCGGTCGGTCTCGAGGAACCCGCCGACCTCATCGCCGACTTGAAACGGGCGTTTTCACTGTAGACGGCAGCTCGTCATTGGATTGAAGCGAAGGACCGAAGAAGCGCGGAGAAAGCGAAACTGGAGGGGAGGACGACTTCTCCGCTCCCTTCGCGCATCTCCGCTTCTCCGCTTTGAAAAACTCAATCCACGATCTTCGCGTCGGACGGGAGCAGGGCGCGCAACGAGGCGCCGGTGCGGATCGCCGCCCGGCAGCGTTCCATGAGCCGCCCGTAATGGCGCAGGTTGTGGATCGTCGCGAGGGTGAAGAAGGCGAGCTCGCCGCAGGAGCGGAGGTGGTGGAGGTAGGCGCGGGAGTGGGTTTTGCAGGTGAAGCAATCGCAGGCCGGGTCGACCGGCGAGTCGTCGCGCTCGAACTCCGCCCGCTTGATCGAGATGCGGCCCGCGTCGGTGAAGAGCGAGCCGTGGCGGGCCATGCGCGTGGGCGCGATGCAGTCGAACTGGTCGAAGCCGGCCTCGATCGCGTTGATCAGATCCTCCGGCATCCCGACGCCCATGAGGTAGCGCGGCCGCTCCTCGGGCAGCAGCGGGGCGCAGAAGCGGGTGTACTCGTGCAGCTCCGCCTTCGGCTCCCCGACCGAGAGGCCGCCGATCGCGAAGCCGTCGAAGCCGAGCCCGGTGATCTGCGTCGCCGAGCGCCGGCGGAGTTCCTTGTCGACCCCGCCCTGCACGATGCCGTAGAGCGCCTGCTCCGGGCTGGCGTGCGCTTTCAGGCAGCGCTCCGCCCAGCGCGCGGTCCGCTCGAGCGCGCTTTCGATCTCCGTCCGCCCGGCGGGCAGCGCCGGCACCTCGTCGAAGGCCATCGCGATGTCGGCCCCCAGCGCCTGCTGGATCGCCATCGACGATTCGGGCGAGAGGAATTTGCGGTCGCCGTTGACCGGCGAGCGGAAGTCGGCGCCCTCCTCGCTGATCGTGCGCAGCCGCGCGAGCGAAAAGACTTGGAACCCGCCCGAGTCGGTCAGCATCGGTCCGCGCCAGCCGGTGAAGCGGTGGAGCCCGCCCTGCTGCTTGACGACTTCTTCGCCGGGCCGGAGGTGGAGATGGAAGGTGTTGCCGAGCACGATCCGCGCGCCGGAGGCCTCGACCTGCGGCACGGTCAGCGACTTGACCGAGCCGACCGTCCCGACCGGCATGAAGGTCGGCGTTTCCACTTCGCCGTGCGGGGTGACGAGCGTTCCGCAGCGCGCGTTCGTCGCGCCGTGGCGGGCGGCGATCGTGAAAGAGAAGCCGGGTTTCACGGCGAGGAGGCCGGCGGGTCTGCGCGGATCTTTTCAGCGGCTTCGGGATAAATGACCAGCGACTTTAATGTCTTATCCTTAACGACGCTCGCCGTGACCTCCGGGCCGAAATCGGTTCCTCCGGCCAAGTCTCCGCCATGAGACCAGTCCATGGCGCGGTAGGTAAAGCGCATTTCTACGCCCATCACGGAAGCGACGGGTAAACTGTCATCTTGAGCCGGTTTGAACGTCCACTGGCGGATTGAAGTGAGCGCGGCGGCCGTCAGTATCGGCAGATCACTGCACGAAATGAAGGGAACCTTCAGATTCCCATTTTCATCGATCAGCAATACCATCACCACGCGTCCATGAATGGATGGGTTGGAAGCCGAAACGGCCGCAACGCCGGCAAAATCGTAACCAAAGATGATGTCGGGGGTCGGTGTAGCAGGATTCCACTGAGATACGGGGGGCAGCTTCCGTTCGATCGGCCTTGACCTCACTTGCGGGCTTGCTTTCCATTTGACACCGGCGGGAAGCGCGAATCTCGTCAATTCAATTCGCAATGGCTGACCGCTATGGCAGCGGGGGGGGATGAATGGCGCGGTTTCAAGGTAGATGCTGCCGGCGCGGGATCCGGATGCCGAATCGTAGGCGATGCAGGACGGATAGTTTCCGCGCAGGCACGCTTGTTTCAAGAGCGAAATGCCGAATGCGTGAACGGCTTCATCGGATGAATTGACCGCGCTGACGGCCGAGAACGCGCACCAAGCGGGATCGGGGTGGTTGCAAACCGCGGAATAAACCAGGCGGATTTTGTCGAAGATGCCGCCGTCGACGCCGGGTTCCGGCAGCGTCTTGGAAAGCTGTTCAGCCCGGTCGATGCAGCGCGCCGCATTGGCGCCGGCGCAGTCGGGGGTGGAATCCGCCTTGGACGCGGACGCCGGTGCGTTTTGCGCCAGAGCAGCCCTCGCGAGGATGAATGCGATCGTCGGCAGCCGGAAGAATTTGCAGGCGGGTTTCATCGTGAGGTTCCTCGAATCCGCATCACCGCGGCGGCGGGTCGGTCCAGTAATCGCCCGGCGCGGAGCGGAACCCCGCGCCCTCGGGCCGAGAGAGCGTCGGTCGTGCGTAATCCGGCTTCGCCTCGGGGAAATCTTTCCGGTAATGGCCGCCGCGGCTCTCCTCGCGGAGCGTCGCGGCGCCGGCGATGGCGGCGGAGATCGCGACCATGTTCGCGGTCTCTACCGCGCGGCGGGGAAGCGGACCCCGGGGCAGGCGCGCGGCGAGCGTCGAGAGTTCGGCGAGGGCGCCGTCGAGTCCCGCGCGCTCGCGCACGAGACCGACCCGCTGCCACATCAATTCCGCGGCGCGGCGGCGGACGCTTTCGACCGTCTCCTCGCTCTTCGCGTCGAGCGCGGCCGCGCGCGGCGGCTCGGGGATGGCCGCCGGCTCGCCGGCGTCGACCGCGGCGCGCAGCCCGGTCCGCCAGCCGAAGACCATCCCCTCGAGCAGGGAATTGCTGGCGAGCCGGTTGGCCCCCTGGACGCCGTTGCAGGCGACCTCGCCCGCGGCGTAGAGCCCCTTCACCCCGCTGCGGCCGTCGAGATCGACCGCGACGCCGCCCATGTGATAGTGGGCGGCCGGGGAGACCGGGATCGGCTGCTTCGTGATGTCGAGGCCGTAGCCGAGCAGCGTCTGATAGATCTTGGGGAAGCGGCGGCGCACGAAGTCGGGCTCGAGATGGGTGAGGTCGAGGGCGATCTTGTCGGAGCCGGTGCGCTGGGTTTCGAGCAGGAGCGCGCGGCTCACGATGTCGCGCGGCGCCAGCTCGGCGGCGGGGTGGTAGCGCCCCATGAACGCTTCGCCGTCCTGGTTGCGCAGGATGCCCCCCTCGCCGCGGGCCGCCTCGGTGATGAGGAAGCGGGGGCGGCCGGGCAGGTAGAGCGCGGTGGGGTGGAACTGCACGAACTCGAGGTTCATGAGCGGCGCGCCGGCCGCCGCGGCGAGCGCGAGGCCGTCGCCGGTCGAGAGGGGCGGATTGGTCGATTCGCGGAAGAGGCGGCCGATGCCGCCGGTGGCGAGCACCACCGCGCTCGTGCCGACCGAGACCGGCGTGCCGTCGGCGAGCGCGGCCTCCACCCCCGCCACCCGTCCGTCGGCGACGACGATACGGGTCGCGAAGGCGCGGGGGAGCAGCGCGATGTTGGACCGCGAGCGGGCCTGCTTGAGCAGGCAGCTCATGATCTCCTGGCCGGTCGCGTCGCCGTGCGCGTGCAGGATGCGGCGCCGCGAATGGGCGGCCTCGCGGGTGAGCGCGAGCTTGCCGTCCTCGGTGTCGAAGGACGCGCCCCAGTGGATCATGCGGCGGATCGCGTCGGGCCCCTCGGCGACCAGCAGCCGCACCGCGGCGAGGTGGTTGAGCCCGGCGCCGGCGGCCAGCGTGTCGCTGATGTGGAAGTCGACCTTGTCCTCGTCGGAGAAGACGACCGCCACGCCCCCCTGCGCCCAGTCGGTGCCGCTGTCGGCGGCCGCGTCCTTGGTCAGCACCAGGCAGGAGCGGCCGCTCTCGCTCACGGCGAGCGCGGCGGTCAGCCCCGCCACCCCGCCGCCGAGGATCACGATGTCGGCGGTTTGTTGCACGGGGGAAGTTTAATGATGACCGTAGGGGCGAATGGCATTCGCCCTGTGAGTTGCAACCTGTTGACGGAGTACGGAACACGGGGCGAGTGCCCCCCAAGGGGACTTGTCACTCGCTAGCTCGCTCGGGCGCCACTCGCCCCTACGATTTCAGCAGCGCCCGCATCCCCGCGTACGCGGCGGCAGCTAGGACGACGCCGCCGATCACCGAGACCGCGAGGTAGCCCAGCCCCGGCCCGGGCTCCTTCGCTTGGAAGAACTCTACGATCTCGAAGGCGAGGGTGGAAAGGGTGGTGAGGCCGCCGCAGAAGCCGGTCGCAAAGAGGAGCCAGGCGAGCGGCTTGTCATGGAGCGGACCGGATTCGCGCAGGGCCGCGAGCAGGCCGATGACGAGGCAGCCGGCGAGGTTGGCGATCAGCGTCCCGAGGGGCCAGCGGGGCGAGGGGGGGAATTTCATCGCCAAGGCGTAGCGCAGCGCGCCGCCCGCGCCGGCGCCCAGGAAGACCGCGAAAAAATTGAGCCAATTCGCCACCCGGAGATTTTATGAGAAAGCCGGCCGGGAAGAACGCCGTGACAAGGAGGCATGAGGCGGCACGCGCTGGCCCTGTTTCCACCCTCGTCGCCCGATGCTCGGCGGCGTAAAATCCGCGCCATGCCCGGCTTCCCGCCCCCGCAGAAAAAAAAGCTCGAATCCCTGCCCGTCCTGCCGCTCCTGGGCGGCGCGCTGCTGGTCGCGCTCGTCGCGGCCGGCTGGTGGTGGAAGAGCCGCCCCAAGCCCGAGCCGCCGGTTCATCTCCCGATCGTCGAGACGCTGGGCATCTACTCGCTCCAAGTCACTCCGACGCCCTATCCGATGCTGACCGGCGGCCGCGCGACCCTCACCCTGCGCCTCGAAAAAGCGGGCGAGCCGATGGTCGCCGCCGGCCTCGCGGGTTCCACCACCCACCCGGTCACGCACAAGGAGATCGGAATTCCCTGCAAGGAGTTTTCCGACGGCAATTACTCCTGCGAACTCGCCGCCGACCATCCCGGCGACTGGGTCGTCCGCTTCACCTTCTACGACGGCGGCATCCAGCGTTACATCGCGACGACCCTGAAGGCGAGGGGGTAGCGCCCTTGCGCGGTGCGCGGCTCGCGGCGCGCGGATAAAATTGGCCGACTCGCATCCCGCGGAGGGGTGGCAGAGTGGTCGATTGCACCAGACTTGAAATCTGGCAGGCCGCAAGGTCTCGAGAGTTCGAATCTCTCCCCCTCCGCCATCCATCTCGCTTCCGAGTTCGCCATCCAGGCCTGACGACACGGTCGTCCGCTCGTTCGCGCTTCCGTCCGCCGGATGGCGCGTTCGCCGGGGGGCAAGCCCCCCGTACGGCGGGGATTGATTCCGCCAAAGGGCGAAATCAATCCGCCGTCCCCCCGGCTCCGGCTTACCCCGCCTGCGCGGACGGCCGCGGGCCGGTCTCCGAGTGCGCTTCATTCTGCATCGTCGATGCAGGATGTTCGGCGTAAGCCCCGATAGTTTGAAAAGCGTCCACGACACTCCGCCTTGCGACGGCCGGTCTTCAATCCGGCATGTCGCTTGGCGGGTACGCGGACGACGCCCGCCATCGCGCCCCTCGGATCCGGCGCTCAACCACCGGCCATTTCATCCAGCTGCTTCGCGAGCGCGTCCGCAGAATCGACCGGCCGGCGGCACGCGTAATTCGCGCAGAGGAACGCCCACGCACCCCCGCCGGGCGGGGTGAGCGCGGCGAGGGCGGGGATTTCATTCTTGGTGGCGGCGCGGGCGGCGGGATCGTGCGGGCGCAGCGCGACGACCGCGTCGGGCAGGAAGCGGCGGCGGATTTCGCGCAGCAGGGCGTCCGTTTCGTCCGCGGCGAGGTCGCCCGCGATGACGATCTCCATCGGCGGGGCGAGCAGCAGCGCGAGCGCTTGCAGCATTTCGGGATGGCTGGCCGGCTCGGCCTCGAGGCGGGTTATCATCGCGCGGACGATCCGTTCCCCCGCCTTCGCGAGCGCCTCGTCGCCGGTGAGGCGGCCGAGGCGGATGAACACGAGCGCCGCGACCGAATTGCCCGCCGGCTGCGCGCCGTCGTAGAGCTCCTTCTGGCGCACCGGCAGGAGCTCCGCGTCGTCCGCGCAGTCGAAGAGCGCGCCTCCCGCGGGGTCGGAGAATTTGTCGAGCAGGGTCCGCGCCAGCGCCCTCGCGCGCTTCAGGTGAGCGGGGTCGAAGGTGGCTTCGTAGAGCGCGAGATGGGCGGCGGCGAGCGGCGCGTGATCCTCGAGGAAAGCGCCGATCTTCGCCCCCCCCTCGCGCCAGGTGCGGAGCAGCCGGCCGTGCTTGAGCAATTCGCGGTCGATGAATTGCGCGGCTTTTTCGGCCGCTTCGATCCAGCCCGGCTCGTCGAGCGCCGCGCCCGCGCGGGTGAGGGCGGCGATCATCAGCCCGTTCCAGCCGGTGAGGATCTTGTCGTCGCGGTGGGGGCGGACCCGCTTCTCGCGCACCGTGAAGAGCAATTCCTCGGCCCGCTCGAGGCGGGCGAGGAACTCCTTCTCGGCGATCCCCTCGACGCGGCAGAACTCGCGCAGCGCGACCGGGCGATGGAGGATGTTCATCCCGTGCTCGAAGTTTCCCTCCTCGCTGAAGCCGAACCAGCGGGCGATCAGGCTTCCCTCCTTTTCCCCCAGCAGGTCGCGCAGTTCCTTCGCGGTGAAGCACCAGAATTTCCCCTCGACCCCCTCGGAGTCGGCGTCCTCGCCGGAGAAAAACGCGCCGCCCTCGTGCGTCAGGTCGCGAAGCACGTAGCGGACGATGGCGCGGCAGACCTCGGCGTATTCGTCCTTCCCGGTCGCCTGCCACGCTTCGCAGTAGGCCTGCAGGAGCAGCGCCTGGTCGTAGAGCATCTTCTCGAAGTGGGGCACCAGCCACTTCGCGTCGGTCGAGTAGCGGTGGAAGCCCCCCCCGAGCTGGTCGTGCATTCCGCCCCGCGCCATCCCGTCGAGCGTCCGCTCCACCATCGCGAGAATTTCGCCCCGGGCGGGGGCGCCGGGCGCGCGCGAGCGGCCGCGCCACAGCCGGAGCAGCAGGGTGAGGACCGAGGGGCGGGGAAATTTCGGGGCCCGGCCGAACCCGCCGTGGAGCGGGTCGAAGGCGCGCGCGAAGACCGCGCCGGCCACGGCGAGCGGGGCGGGGGTGGGTTCGCCCGCGGCGGAGGGCGCGGCTTCGGCCGCGTGGAGCGCGGAGGTCAATTCCGAGGCGGCGCGCGCGATGTCGTTCGGTCGCGCCCGCCACGCCTCGGAGATCGCGCCGACCACCTGCGGCCACGAGGGCATCCCGCCGCGCGATTGCGGCGGGTAATAAGTGCCGGCGTGGAATGGCCGCTTCTCGTGATCGACCCAGACGTTGAGCGGCCAGCCGCCGCGGCCGGTCATCAGCATCGCGGTCTTCATGTAGAGCGCGTCGAGGTCGGGCCGCTCTTCGCGGTCGACCTTGATGCAGACCGCCTTTTCGTTCATCAGCGCCGCGATCTCTTCATTTTCAAACGACTCCCGCTCCATGACATGGCACCAGTGGCAGGTCGAATAGCCGATCGAAACCAGCACCGGCTTGTTCTCGGCTATCGCCTTTTGGAATGCCTCCTCGCCCCAAGGAAACCAGTCGACGGGGTTGTGCGCGTGCTGGAGCAGATAGGGCGAGGTCTCGTTCGCGAGGCGGTTGGTGTGGGTGGTCATGAGTAAGTATCGCGTTGTCGTTAAAATGAAAAAGTGGCGTCGGGACGGAGAGATGGAGGGAAAGTGAGTGAGGACAAGTTTAGTTGGAAACGACCGCTTCGGTTCGAATCACGGCTTCCAACGGCAAATCGACTCCGAGCTGATCCAGCGGCAGTGCTTTGAAGTGGGCTTGGGCTGAAGTGAAGTCGGCGGCGGAGTAAAGAACTTCTCGAAGTTCATCCCAATTTGCTTTCTTGAAAAATTTCGATTTGGCGATGCATCCGCGCCAAACTTGATCCATCGGTGGGATCACAGCAGATGGTTGCCCTGTATGCTCCGGGTGCTGTGCCGCAATTTCTGCATCGGAGCAATCCCGGACGGCTTTGTAGCGCTTGGCGCTCCAGCCAGGGGGAGGTGGAATACTGAAACTCCAGCTGCTCAGGGCCTGCAAGTGCTGGTGTTCGAATCGATAAAGGTCGAGTTGGCCGGATTGCACGAAATCAAGGGGGAGTTGGCGACCGCAGTTTCCGGCTCCGACACGAAGCTTTCCGTCGTCACCTGGATGCAACCAGTAAAAACGAACGCCCCAGATAAATGTCGCTCTTGCGAGAAATAGGTCATCCAAGGGTGGTTCGAGGTTCGGTGATTTCAAAGTGATGGTGCGTCGATCGCAGGATGAACCATCGAAGCTCGCGGACTCCGGCTCGAAAGCGGCGAAGAACTCATTGTGTTTGGCCGACTCGTTGCTGACGACGAGCGAGCGCCGTGCGCCGAATCCTACGATCTCGCAAAATCTGTCCGATTGGGGACAAACCCGCGGCTCATCAATCGCCACTTCGTACCGCGCAGGCTTGAGGGGGGATTCCGGGCGAAGGGAGATATGCAAACCATCCGTGGAATGGGAAACTACATGCAAGGGAATTGTTCCTCCGTCGGCTGCAAGTAGATGGAACTTGAGCATTCTGAATGCATGGGCGGGGCGCCAATCGGTTTCGATTGAGAGCATGATCGGTTCAGCCGGCAGGACCTCCGAGTTCACGATCAGAAATCCCGGATTGATACAACTGCACGCCTTTAATTCGCGGCTCTGCGATGTCAGGCTTAGCACGGCAATGTAAAGATTTGCGAGTCGAACGAAAGGGGCGCGCACCGGCTTCATGATCAAATGCTAACGGCGCGCTGGTGAAGCTGTGCAAAAGGCGCGAAAAAAATACGATGGATTGTTGCTGATCATTCCGCTTCAACCTGGGAGGTTCGCGCTTTAACCAAACGCCTCAGCTCGTGTGCGGCGCCTCATCGTCTTCGTCGTCGGGCGCGCCCAGCGGCAGTTCGCGGGCGGTGAGCGGCGGCTCGTTCGAGGAGGGGAGCGCCTCGACGGTGCGCAGCTTGCGGTCCATCGCTTTCGTGCGGGTGGCGAGCTGCTCCATCTCCTTGCCGGCGGCGGCGATCTTCTTGTTGACGCTGTCGAGCCACTGGCCGAATTTGCCGAACTCGGTCTTCACGTCGGCGAGCACCCGCCAGACTTCGGCGGACTGCTTCGAGATGGCGAGGGTTCGGAAGCCGACGCGCAGCGCGTTGAGGAGCGCGGAGAGGGTGGTGGGGCCGGCGATCGTGACGCGCTGGTCCAGCTGCAGCCGCTGGAAGAGGCCGGGCAGTCGCAGCGCCTCGGCGTAGAGCCCCTCGGAGGGGAGGAACATCACCGCGAAGTCGGTGGTCTGCGGCGGCAGCAGGTATTTCGACTGGATCCGCTTCGCCTCGGTGACGAGCCGCGTCTCGAGCGCCTTCTCCGAGGCCTTCACCGCCGCGGCGTCGCCCGCGTCCTGCGCGGCGCGCAGCCGGTCGTAGTCCTCGGTGGGGAATTTCGCGTCGATCGGCAGCCAGACCGGGCTCTCGTCGGGGCCGGGCAGGCGGACCGCGAAGTCGACCGCCTCGCGCCCGTCCCCCACGCTCGCCTGCGCGCGGAACTGGTCGGTCGTGAGGTGGTCGGCGATGAGCGCCCCGAGCTGCGCCTCGCCGAGGATGCCGCGGGTCTTCACCCCGCTCAGCACCCGCTTGAGGCCGCCCACGTCCTGCGCCAGCGTTTGCATCTCCCCCAAGCCGCGCTGCACCTTGTCGAGCGACTCCTGGACCCGCTGGAACGACTCGGTGAGCCTTTTTTCGAGCGTCGCCTGCAGCCGCTCGTCGACGGTGAGGCGGACCTCCTCGAGCTTCCGCTCGCTGGTCTTCTGCACCGCCTCGAGCCGCCGCTCGACGCGCCCCGCGAGAGTTTCGGAATTCTTCGCCTGCTCCTCGCGGCCTTTTTGTAACGCGCCCAACTGCTCCTCGCGGGCGAGCCGCAGCGCCTGCTCGAGCCGCTCGGTGAGCGACGCGAAGCTCTCGGCGAACTTCTCGGCCTGCTCGCGCAGGATCGCGTCGCGCGACTCGGCCAACGCGGACTGCACGCGCCCGAGCGCCGCGTTGACCGGCGCGAGCTGCGCCGCGAGCGCCGCCTGCTGCTCCATCCGCTGACGCGATTCGGCGTCGGCCAGCGCCGAACGGACCGCCGCGCTGCCTTCTTCTCCCGGCTTGCGCAGCAGGAGGATGAGCAGCTGGACGATGACGACGATCAGCAGGCCGGCGATCAGCCAGAGCATGGGGGAAGGTTAGCGGGTCTGCGGCGTAGGGGCGAATGGAATTCGTCCGCCGGGGTGTTGGTGCGCGAAGGGGCGAGTGCCACTCGCCCCTACGCAATCAACATCGCATCCCCATAGCTGAGAAAGCGGTAGTCCTCCGCCAGCGCATGCTCGTACAGCGCGCGCCAGCGGGCGGACCCTCGACTCTCGGCCCCCGGCCCTCGGCCCTTCTGCTGCAAAAACGCCTCGACCAGGCACAGCAGCGACGACCCCGGCGCGTGGAAGTTGGTCACCAGCGCGCCGACCGCGCGGAATTCGTCGCCGGGCTTGAGGAAGAGGTCGGTTGAAAACGCACCCGGCCGGAATTCGTCCGCGGCGCGCAGCTCGCTTTCGAGCACCCGGCAGACGGTGGTGCCGACCGCGACGAGACGGCGCCCCTCGCGACGGGCGCGGTTGAGGGTGGCGGCGGAGGGCGGGGAAATTTCGTAGCCCTCGCGGTGGAGGGTGATCTCGGAGAGCGGCAGATCGGGCAGCGGCCGGAAGGTGCCGAGGCCGACCGCGAGGTTGACCGGGACGATCTCGACGCCGGCGGCCGCGATTCGGCCGAGCAATTCGCGGGAGAAGTGGAGCCCGGCGGTGGGTGCCGCGACCGCGGTCGCTTTTCCGGCGAAGACGGTCTGGTAATCGGTCCGGTCGCGCGCGTCATCTTCGCGGGTCATGTAGGGAGGGAGGGGGACGTGGCCGACTTTTTCCATCTCGTCGGCGGCGCGGGGCAGCGCGATCACGAAGCCGGTCTCCGGGTGCTTCTCGAGCACGCGGACCGGCGCGCCGTCCTCGAGGGTCAGCGTCTCCCCGACCCGGGTCTTCTTCGCGGGGCGGACCAGCGCGTGCCAGCGGTCGCCGCCCAGCGGATCGAGGAGGAAAATCTCGCTCCGCCCCCCCCTCGCCCGCGCTGCGAAGAGGCGCGCGCGCCGGACCGCGGCGTCGTTGAGCACCAGCGCGTCGCCGGGGCGGAGCAGTGGTTGCAGGTCGGTGAAAATCCGGTCCGCGATTTCGCCGGTGGAACGGTCATATGCCAGCAGCCGGCACGACTCGCGCGGCTCAGCCGGCCGGCGGGCGATGCGCGGGTCGGGCAGGTCGTACTCGAAATCGCGGGCGTGGGCGGGCACTGGGCGGGAATTATCGAGGCCGGCGGCAAGGCAAGGGATGAGTTCCGAGGGACGAGGGATGAGTTTCACCGCGCGGAATTCCGGCTTGTTTTCAAAAATCGCCGCCGGCTTTTGACCGGCGCCTCATTTCTCATCCCTGTATTCGCCTGCCGCGGAAGCGCATAAAATCCGCCCATGGCACTCGGCGAGTCGATGCAGCAAGGCGACCTGAGGGAACGGCCGTTGCCGGATCTCTTCATGGACCTGAGCGCGCTCGGGCAGAGCGGCGCCCTGACGCTCACCCGCGCCGGGATCACCAAGACGATCTACTTCGAGGCCGGCAAGCTGATCTTCGCCGCCTCGACCGATCCCAACGACCGCCTCGGCGAGGTGCTGGTGCGGCAGCGGGTCATCGGCGTCCGCGACCTGCTGGAGACGCAGAAAAAACTGAAGCCCGGGATCCGCCTCGGCGCGCTGCTGGTCGAGCGGAAGCTGCTCGCGCCCGAGCAGCTAGTGGAGGCGGTGCTGGCGCAGGTGCGCGGCATCATCCTGGGCGCCTTCGAGTGGACCGACGGCGAATTCGAGTTCAATCCGAAGCTGGAGATTTCGAAGGAGGTCATCCGCCTCGACCTGCCGGCGCGCGACATCGTGCGCGAGGGGATCGGGCGGATCGACAATGTCGAGCGGATCCTCGCCGCGCTGGGGCGGCTGGAGCCCGCCTGGAAACTGACGCCGGAGTGCGAAGAGCGGCTGGCGGGCTGGTCGCTGGGCGAGCCGGAGCACCGGCTGCTCGCCCTGCTGGGCGAGGCGCGAAAATTCGCGGCGCTCGCCGACGCGAATTTGATGCCGGAGATCGACCTCGCGCGCTTCCTGTGGGCGCTCGCGATCCTCGGCATCGTCCGCCCGGTCAGCGAAGATGAGTCTTCGCTCGACGCGATGATGGACGACGCCTTCGGCACCCCGCCCCCGGTGGCGAAACAAGTCGCGCCCGCGCCACAATCCACTCAGGCGCTGCGCAAGACGGCGCGCACGGCGGCGCTCCCCGCCGCGCCCGAACCGCCGCCACCGCCCAGGCGCGAATCCGCGCCCGAAAAGCCGCCCCCGCCGCCCAAGCCCCGCCCGCCGACCGACGACGTGGCCGACTTCACCGCCGACGATTTCGAATTCGGCGGCGCGGAGCCGGCGCTGCCCGACCCCAGCGCCCCCGAGACGGTGGCGAAGGTCGAGGCGCCGGCCGACGAGATCTCGCGCGCCATCGCGGAATTCGGCATGCGCCACAAGGCGGTCCTCAAAATCCTCCACGCCCGTGACGCGGCGAAGACCGGCAGCTTCGTCGGCTTCTGCCTGCGCGAGGTTCGCAAGAGCCACCCTCGGCTCTACCAGGGGCTCGAGCCGGAGACCGACGGCGGCTTGGCGATCGACAAATTGCTCGCCAACATCCGCGGGCAGAAGCTCCAGAATTACACCGGCGGACTGCGCGACCTTCACGAAGTCCTCACCCGCCGGGCGAAGACCTGGCAGGGGGTCGAGATCGCGAAGCAATGCCGCGAGGCGGCCGGGTTGCCGGAGGGATGAAGAAGTGCGCGGTGCGCAGCCCGCAGTGCGCGTCGTGGCGTCGCTGACGCAACCGTTTGTCAGCGTCGGCTGCTCATCCCCGTCGCTTGCAAAGTAATTCAGCCGCTGTCTTTAATTTTCGCCGCGCACCGCGCACCGCGCACCGCGCACCGCGCACCGCGCACCGCGCACCGCGCACCGCGCACCGCGCACCGCGCACCGATCTTCTGCTATAATCCCTCTCTCCAAATTCCGTTTGCCTTTCGGTTTGCGTCCATTCGCGGGCTGAGCTGCAATCGAGGTTCATGAAGAATAACGATCCAACCGCCGGATTACAGAGCGGTTGAGAGCAAATCGAAACCCCGAAATCCAACCCTGAAATTAGGACCGCTCCGGTTTGGTCCGCCGCGCCACGGGTCTATCCAGATCCCGCCGGTCGGGCGAACCCGGGGCGTCACGCCCGGGCGGCCCGCCGCCCGATCATTCCCCCGGCCGGTGTGCCGGAATCCCAAGGAGGACCGCCATGGCGGTCGCAGTCACCCGCAAGTCGGAAATCGTCGGCAAGTTCCGTCGTCATGAGAAGGACACCGCCTCGCCCGAGGTTCAGGTCGCCCTGCTCACCGAACGGATCGTCCAGCTGACCGAGCACCTCAAGTCCAATTCCAAGGACCACCACTCGCGCATGGGCCTCTTCAAGCTCGTCGGCCAGCGCAAGAGCATGCTCGAGTACCTCCGCAGCGCGGATCTCGAGCGGTATCGCTCGCTCATCAAGGAACTCGGGCTCCGCAAGTAGGCCCGGTCCCGCACTCGTCCGCCGATCCCGCATGCGCACGAGCGCGGCGCGGGATCGGGACGGGCGGCGGGGGCCGGAACGCCCGCATTGTTGCCTGAAAACCAGGCCCGTGTTCCCCCTCCGCCGTCCGTTTCCAAATCTCCGCCCGGTTGTTTTTCAATCGAACAAACCGGGCGTGCGTGCCGGGAACCGGATGCATCGCGTGCATCCGGCGCGTCTTGAAAGAGAATCCCCGACACGAATTGATCGCCCAGCCCCTCACGTCTTCTTTAGAAGAAAGCCGCGGCACGGAATGCCGCCGAGGGACGCCCCGGGCCACAAGGAAACCCCATGAAACGGAATATCCGCATCGACATCGAAGTCGGCGGCCGCATGCTCTCCCTCGAGAGCGGCACCCTCGCCAAGCAGGCCGACGGCTCGGTCGTCGCGCGCTACGGCGACAGCATGGTCCTCTGCACCGCGGTGCAGGCCAAGAAGCCCAAGGAAAACGTCGACTTCCTCCCCCTCACCTGCGACTACCGCGAGGGGATGTACGCCCAGGGCCGCTTCCCGGGCGGCTTCTTCAAGCGCGAAGGGCGCCCCACCGACAAGGAAACCCTGACCTCGCGCCTCATCGACCGTCCCATCCGGCCGCTGTTCCCCGAGAACTACCACTACGAGACGCAGCTGATCGCCACCGTCATCTCCAATGACGTGGTCAACGATCCCGACGTGGTCGCGCTGTGCGGCATCGGCGCCGCCCTCTACTGGTCGCCGATCCCCTTCATGCAGCCGATCGCCGGCGTGCGCATCGGCCGCCTCGATGGCCGCCTGATCGTCAATCCCACCCGCGAGGAGGTCGAGAACGGCTCGCTCGCGCTCGTGGTCGCCGGCACCGAGGACGCCCTGCTCATGGTCGAGTCGGGCGCGAAGGAAATTGATGAAGAGACGATGCTCGAGGCGCTCATGCTCGCGCAGACCGAGATCAAGCAGATCTGCGCCGCCGTCCGCGCCGCGGTCCCCGCCTCCGAGCTGGGCAAGCGCGCCGTCCCGGCCCCGGTCGAGGACGACCCGCTGCGCGCCCACATCAACGCCAACTTCACCGCCCCGCTGCTCGAGGCGATGCAGGTGCGCGGCAAGCTCGAGATGTACGGCGCCATGGACGCGGTCAAGGACTCGCTGGTCAAGTCGCTCGGCGAAGGCGTCGACGACGCCCGCAAGTCGCTCGCCAAGCGTTACTTCGAGGAGCTGACGATCCGCTTGTTCCGCTCCTATCTGCTCGAGCGGCGCCAGCGCCTCGACGGGCGCGCCATGGACACCATCCGCCCGATCTCGATCCAGGTCGGCCTGCTCCCGCGCGTGCACGGCTCGTCCGTGTTCACCCGCGGCGAGACCCAGGCGCTCGGCATGGTCACGCTCGGCACCAGCAACGACCAGCAGCTCATCGACTGGTACGCGCCGGACGCCAAGAAGCGCTTCATGCTCAACTACAACTTCCCGCCCTACTCGGTGAACGAGGTCAAGTTCCTCCGTTCCCCGGGCCGGCGCGAGATCGGCCATGGCGCCCTCGCCGAGCGCGCGCTGCTGCCGCTGCTGCCGCCCGCGACCGAGTTCCCCTACACCATCCGCGTGGTGAGCGAGATCCTCGAGTCGAACGGCTCCTCTTCGCAGGCCACGGTCTGCGTCGCCTCGCTCTCCATGATGGACGCCGGCGTGCCGCTGAAGGGCGCCTGCGCGGGCGTGGCGATGGGGCTGATCAAGGAAGGGGAGAAGTACGCGGTCCTCTCCGACATCGCCGGCCTCGAGGACCACTACGGCGACATGGACTTCAAGGTCGCCGGCACCCGCCGCGGCATCACCGCCCTGCAGATGGACATCAAGGTCGACGGCCTCTCGGTCGAGATCCTGCGCGAGGCGCTGGCCCAGGCCCGCGCCGGCCGCATGCACATCCTCGACCTGATGGAGCAGACCATCCCGAGCGCGCGCAAGGAGATGAATCCCTTCGCGCCGCGCATCCTCACCATCCCGGTGCCCAACGACAAGATCGGCATGATCATCGGCCCCGGCGGCAAGAACATCCGCGGGATCGAGGAGAAGACCGGCGCCACCGTCGAGATCGACGACGCCACCTCCACCGTGCAGGTCGCCTCGAGCAACCTGGCGGCGGCCGAGGCGGCCCTCGAGATCATCAAGGGCATCATCGCCGAGGCGGAAGTCGGCAAGACCTACATGGGCAAGGTGATGCGGGTCGAGAACTACGGCGCCTTCATCGAGATCCTGCCCGGCAAGG
>JACXTT010004524.1_pt1 | contig 20631 bp, 21 predicted proteins | sample 9270951 | NCBI WGS metagenome assembly JACXTT01 (sample SAMN15532306, study PRJNA645909) | rock metagenome | isolation source: weathered quartz diorite | place: Puerto Rico | collected 2017-06-21
CGCGCGACGTGACGCTCGGCGCGCAATACGAACGCTGGATTCCGGGCGGCACGCCGACGAACTCGTTCGGGCTCGGCGTCTCGGTGCCGATTTTCACCGGCTACGATTTCTCCGGCGACATCCAGAAGGCCGAGGTCGACCGCTACGCGGCGCTCGACGCGCTCGCCAAGACCCGCGCGCAGGCCGCGAACGAGCTTAGGCGCGCCGCGGGCGACCTGAATGCCGCGGCCGAGCGCGTCGAGCGCTTCGACCGCTCGCTCCTCGGCGCCGCCAACCGCAGCGCGCAGGCCTCCGAGTTCGCCTTCAGCCGCGGCGCCATCTCGGTGCTCGAGGTGCTGGATGCCCGGCGCACCCTGCGCGCCGTGCGGCTCGAAGCGCTTACCGCGCGCGCCGACCACGCGAGGGCGCTCGGCGCCTGGCGAGCAGCGCAGGCGAGCGTGCAGGCGCTGGAGGCGAAATGAAGCGCCTCGCGCTCCTTGCATTGGTTCTGGCGCTTGGCGCGTGCGGGCAAAAGGACAAGGACCCGGCGCCGCAGTTCACGGTCGAGCAGCACAGCGTGGTGATCTTCACGCCCGGCAGCCCGCAGGTCGCCTCGATCACCTCCGTGCCGATCGAGCCGCGGCGCGACATGCTGGTGCGCTTCAACGGGCGCCTGGTGTGGAACGAGGACCGCACGGTGCGCGTGTTCGCGCCCTTTGGCGGCCGCGTGAGCGCGATCGCCGTGCGGCCGGGCGACCGCGTGAAGCCCGGACAGACACTCGCGGTGATCGCGGCGCCGGAACTCGGCATGGCGCAGGCCGAGGCGCACAAGGCGGAACAGGACTACGCGCTCGCCCAGAAGAACCTGGCGCGCGTGCAGGAGCTCTTCAACGCGGGCGTCGCCCCGGCGAAGGAGCTGCAGGCGGCGCAGGCCGACGTCGCGCGCAGCGGCGCCGAGCGCCAGCGCACGGCTGCCAAGCTCAAGCTCTATGGCAAGACCGACACGGTGGATCAGACGCTGGGGCTGAAGAGCCCGATCGGCGGCGTGGTGGTGGAGCGCAATCTCAATCCCGGGCAGGAGATCCGGCCGGACAACCAGGGCGAGAAGGGCCTCTTCGTGGTTTCCGATCCCACCAAGCTCTGGTTCCTGCTCGACGTGTCGGAGAAGGACGTTGGCCTGGTCAAGCCCGGCACTGATCTCAGCCTCAGCACGACCTCGCTTGGCAGCGAGCGTGTCAAGGGCACCATCGTGCACGTCGCCGACCTCGTCGACCCGCAGTCGCGCACGGTGAAGGTGCGCGGCGCGGTGGACGGGGCGGACGAGCGCCTGAAGGCGGAGATGTACATCGTCGCCGAGCTGCGCGTGCCGGCGTCCGGCGGCTTCCTCGTGCCCGCGCGTGCCGTGTACCTGCGCGGCGAGCAGCACTACGTCTTCATCGACCAGGGCAACGGCCGCTATACGCGCCGCGCGGTCGTGCCCGGGCCGCTCGCCGATGGCTACCAGGTGGTGCTGCAGGGGCTGGCCGCCAACGACAAGGTGGTGCTCGACGGCAGCCTCTTGCTCGAGCGGCTGCTCGCCTCCAAGGACTGAGGCGTGATCCGGCGCATCGTCGCCTTTGCGCTCTACCAGCCGCTGTTCATCGTGCTCGGCGTGGTCCTCTTCATGGCCGCGGGACTCTGGGCGTTCAACAACCTGCCGGTGGAAGCGTTTCCCGACGTCACCGATACGCAGGCGACGGTCATCGCGCTCTACCCGGGGCGTGCGGCCGAGGAAGTCGAGAAGCAGGTGACCATCCCGCTGGAAGTCGGCCTCTCGGGCCTGCCCGGCGCGGTGCGCATGTTCTCGCACACGCAGTTCGGCCTCTCGTTCGTCATCATTACCTTCAACGACACGGTGAACGGCTATTTCGCGCGCCAGCAGGCCGTGGAGCGGCTGCGCGAGATCGAATTGCCCGAAGGCGTGCAGGCGGAGCTCGCGCCGTTCTCCACCGCGATCGGCGAGATCTACCGCTACCGCATGACGGGCGCGGGGCAGGGGCCGCGGGAGCTGCGCACCTATCAGGACTGGGTGGTGAGCCGGCAGCTGCGCCTCGTGCCGGGCGTCGCTGACGTCGTAAGCCTCGGCGGCCTGGTAAAGCAATACGAAGTGCGCCCGGATCTCGCCCGGCTGCGCGACTACAAGATCACCTTTGCGCAGCTCTCGCAGGCGATCCAGCGCGGCAACGCCAATGCCGGCGGCAGCTACGTCGAGCAGGGTCGCCAGCAGTACCTGATCCGCGGCCTGGGCCTGTTCCAGGGCGTCGAGGACATCGAGAACGTGGTGGTCGCCGAGCGCGGCGGCACGCCGATCCTGGTAAAGAGCCTGGCCCGTGTGCAGGTGGGCTCGGTGCCGCGCCAGGGCGTCGCCGGCCAGGACGCGGACGACGACGTAGTGACGGGCGTCGTGCTGATGCGCCGCGGCGAGAACCCCTCCGTGGTGCTGAAGCTGGTGCGCGAGAAGATCGACCAGCTGAATGCCACCGGGCTGCCGGGCGGCGTGAAGGTCGTGCCGATCTACGACCGCACGTGGCTCATCGGCAAGACGCTCACCACGGTGTTCAGCAACCTGCTGGAAGGCGCGCTCCTCGTCTCGTTCGTGCTGTGGCTCTTCCTCGGCAACGTGCGCGCCGCCTTCATCGTTGCCGTCACCATCCCGCTCGCGCTGCTCGCCACCTTTCTTGGCCTCACCTGGATCGGCATCCCGGCCAACCTGCTGTCGCTCGGCGCGATGGACTTCGGCATCATCGTCGACGGCGCCGTCATCGTGGTGGAGAACGTCTTTCGCCGCCTCACCGAGGAGCGGCACGCGCACCGCGAGCTCGACGACAAGGCCCGCAAGAGCGTGATCCTGCAGGCGGCGGTCGAGGTGGGGCGGCCGACGCTCTTCTCGATGCTCATCATCATCGCCGCGCACATCCCGATCTTCACGCTGCAGCGGCACGAGGGCCGCATCTTCGCGCCGATGGCCTACTCGGTGGTCTCGGCGCTGATCGGCGCGCTGATCCTCTCGCTGACGCTCGTGCCGCTGCTCTGCTCGGTGATGCTGAAGCGCAACCTCCCCGAGGAAGAGAACGCCATCGTGCGCGCCGCCAAGCGCTGGTATGCGCCCGCGCTCGCCTGGTGCCTCGGCCGGCCGAAGACCATCCTGCTCGCGGCGCTGCTCGCGCTCGCCGGTGCGCTGGCGCTCGTGCCGCGCCTCGGGACGGAATTTCTGCCCGAGCTGAACGAGGGCTCGATCTGGGTCAACGTGTTCCTGCCGACGAGCGTCTCGGTGTCGGAGGCGCAGGAGCTTAACCGTCGCATCCGGGAGGCGATCCGCAAGTCGCCGGAGGTGACCAGCGTCACTTCCAAGGCCGGCAGGCCCGAGGACGGCACCGATCCGAAGCTCATCAACATGTCGGAGTTCCTGGTGGACGTGAAGCCCGAGTCCGACTGGCGCAAGGGCATGACCAAGCCGAAGCTGCTCGCGGAGATGGACGCCGAGATCAGCAAGATCCCCGGCATCGAGCCCTCGTTCTCGCAGCCGATCCGCGACAACGTGCTCGAGTCGATCTCGCAGATCGACGGCCAGATCGTGATCAAGGTGTTCGGCGACGACCTCGAGACGCTGCGCGACGTGTCGTTGCAGGTATTGAAGCAGGTGCAAACCGTGCCCGGCGTCGCGCGCGCCTTCGTCGATCGCCTCGGCGAGCTGCCGCAGATCCAGGTGCGCGTCGACCGCGCGCGCGCCGCGCGCTACGGCATCAACGTCGCCGACGTGCAGGACGTGATCGAGAGCGCGCTCGGCGGCAAGGCGGTGACGCAGGTGTGGGAAGGCGAGAGCCGCTTCGCCGTGGCGGTGCGCCTGCCCGAGGAGCAGCGCCACCTGACGAGCTTGCAGGACCTCCTCATCGCGACGCCGGGCGGCGCCTACGTGCCGCTCTCGGAGCTCGCCAGCTTCCGCACGGTGGGCGGCCTGATGAACATCGCGCGCGAGAACGGCAGGCGCGTGTTCGCCATCGGCGTGTTCATCCGCGGCCGCGACATGGGCGGTGTGGTGGGCGACATGCAGGGGCGCGTGGCGCAGAACGTCAAGCTGCCCGAGGGCTACAGCATCACGTGGGCGGGCGAATTCGAGCAACAGGAGCGCGCCATGGCGCGACTGGCGATCATCGTGCCGATCTCCATCCTGATCATCTTTTTGCTGCTGTTCGATGCCTTCAAGTCGTTCGCCAGCGCGCTCGTCATCATCGCCAACGTCCCCTTCTCGGTGATCGGCGGCATCCTCGCCCTGTGGCTCACCGGGATCTATCTCTCGGTGTCCGCCGCCATCGGCTTCATCGCGCTCTTCGGCCAGGCGGTGCTGAACGGCGTCGTGATGGTGACGCTCTTCAACGAGCTGCGCTCGCAGGGCGCTTCGCTGATCGGCGCGGTGAGCGACGGCGCGATGACGCGGCTGCGCACCGTGCTGATGACGGCGCTGCTCGCGAGCCTCGGCCTCCTGCCGATGGCGATCTCCACCGGCATCGGCTCGGAGACGCAGAAGCCGCTCGCGGTGGTGGTGATCGGCGGCCTGGTCACCGCCACGCTGCTCGTGCTCTTTGTGCTGCCGGTCCTGTATGTGGTGGTATCGCGGCGTTTCGGCCACCTGCAGACGCAGGAGGAGCCGGCCGCCGGCAAATGAGCACTATTCGCCGGTGAGCTCCAGGATGGCGGCGCGCACCGCCGCCGGTGCCACCGCCGCGTTGTCGTCATGGCCGCCGCCGCGCACCGTGACAAGTCGCTTGCGCCCGCCGGAGCGCTCATACAGCGCCTCGCTCATCTCATAGGGCACCACCTGGTCTGCGGTTCCGTGGATGTACAGTACCGGCAGCTCGAGCCGTGACACCTTGCTGAGCGAGTCGAAGCGCTGGTTCAGGAGCAGCCTGACGGGGTAGATGCCGTACTGCGGCTCGAGCCGCGCCATGTCGTAGATCGAGGTGAAGCCGCTCTCGACGATCAGGCCGCCGAGCTCCGGATGCCTGGCGGCGAGGTTGATCGCGATGGCCGCGCCGAGCGAATGCCCGTAGACGAAGATCTCGCGCGGGTCGATTTGCCCGCGCAGCAGGGCCGCGAGCGCGGCCTCGGCGTCCTCATAGACCGACGCTTCCGACGGGAACCTGCCGTCGCTCTCGCCGTAGCCGCGGTAATCGACCGCGAGTACCGTGAAGCCGAGCTCGCGCAGCAGCGCGGTCTCGCTTACGCTGGTGCTGACATTGCCGTCATTGCCGTGAAAGTAAAGGATCAGCTTGCCGTCTGCACGCGACCCGGGCATCCACCATGCGTGCAGCCTCTCGCCGCGCACCGGAATCGTGATGTCCGCGACCGGAAAGCCGAGCTCGGCTGGCGCGACGACGAGGTTGCGCATCGGCTCGAAGATGAGATGCGTCTGCGCGGCCCACAGCACAGCGCCCGTCGACACATAGGCCGAGAAGGCGGCGAGGCACGCGTAGAGCACGGCTTTGCGCATGCCAAGACTCTAGTCGCGTGCCGTTACCGCGTGATGCGCAGCTACAGGGCAGACGGCACAGAGGTAACATGAAAATTACACTTGCAACCGCCATTCTCCTCACCGCCTTCGGCGCGGCGGCGCAATCGTCCACGCCGGTAGGACTCTGGCAGACTGTTAACGAAAGTGGGCAGCGCGAAGCGCTTGTGCGCATCACCGAGGTCGATGGCGAGTTGCGCGGCCATGTGGTCGCCATCTTCTCGCCGCCGGCGCCGAGCGCGAACCCGCTGTGCGAGGAATGTCCCGGCGAGCTGAAGAACAAGCCCGTCGTCGGCCTGCAGATCCTCTCCGGCATGCGCTGGGACGGCGAGCGCTATTCCGGCGGCCGGATCCTCGACCCCGACAACGGCAAGGTCTATCGCTGCACGCTGCGTCTCGCCGACCAGGGCCGCGGGCTCGAAGTGCGCGGCTTCATCGGTATTTCGCTCTTCGGCCGCACGCAGACGTGGCTCAGGCAGTGACCTCTTGTCAGCGACTGTCAGCACCGCCGGCCTTCTAACGCAGGTCCTTCCGGCTCAGGCACACATGGCGATCGAGCGCGCACATGAGGTGGGAATATCCCACCCGTGTTAAGCGCGCGTAAACGCCTCATCGCCGTGCCAGCCGCCGACCGCTAGGTCCCAGTAGAGCGTCCAGCGGCTGCGCTCGAGCCAGCGCGGGTGCTCGGCCCACGTCGGGGCTACCGCGACCCGTTTCGAACGACACGCTCTGCACGGCGAGCGCTGCGGGGCAGAACGCGGCGAGCCCCGCGGCAAGGAAGCGCTTCATTTTCCGCGAATATCATAGCGAATGGCTCAATACGTCTACACCATGCGCCGGGTGAGCAAGACCGTGCCGCCCAAGCGCACCATCCTCAAGAACATCTCGCTCAATTTCTTTCCCGGCGCGAAGATCGGCGTGCTCGGGCTGAACGGCGCCGGCAAGTCGACGCTGCTCCGGATCATGGCGGGCGCCGACGACAACTACGACGGCGAAGTGATCCGCATGCCCGGCATCAAGGTCGGCTTCCTCGAGCAGGAGCCGCAGCTCGCGGCGGGCAAGAGCGTGCGCGAAACGGTGGAAGCGGCGCTCGGCGATGTCGCGGCGGCGAAGAAGCGGCTGGCGGAGATTTACGCCGCCTACGCGGAGCCGGACGCCGACTTCGACAAGCTGGCGGAGGAGCAGGCGCGGCTCGAAGCGCTGATCAACGCCGGCGGCGCGGACGAGCTGGAAGTCGCCGCCGATGCGCTGCGCCTGCCGCCGTGGGAGCAGAAGGTGGATGTGCTCTCGGGCGGCGAAAAGCGCCGCGTGGCGCTTTGCCGCCTGCTGCTCTCGAAGCCGGACCTGTTGCTGCTGGACGAGCCGACCAATCATCTCGACGCCGAGAGCGTCGAGTGGCTCGAGCAGTTCCTGAGCCGCTTCCCCGGCACCGTCGTCGCCGTCACGCACGATCGCTACTTCCTCGACAACGCCGCCGGCTGGATCCTCGAGCTCGACCGCGGCTACGGCATCCCGTGGGAAGGCAACTACTCGAGCTGGCTCGACCAGAAGGAGAAGCGCCTGCAGGTCGAGGCGAGCCAGGAGGCCGCGCGCATCAAGGCGATGCAGGCGGAGCTCGAATGGGTGCGCCAGAACGCCAAGGCCCGGCAGGCGAAGTCCAAGGCGCGCCTCGCACGCTTCGAGGAGCTGTCGCAGTACGAGCACCAGCAAAGAAACGAAACGCAGGAGATCTTCATCCCTGTCGCCGAGCGGCTGGGCAATGAAGTGATCGAGTTCAAGAACGTCTCCAAGGGCTACGGCGAGCGCCTGCTCATCGACAAGCTCTCGTTCAAGGTGCCGCCGGGCGCCATCGTCGGCATCATCGGTCCGAACGGCGCCGGCAAGACCACGCTTTTCCGCATGATCACCGGGCGCGAAAAACCCGACTCGGGCTCCATTGCCATCGGCAAAACCGTGCGCCTGGCCTACGTCGAGCAGACGCGCGAGGAGCTCTCGGCGGACAAGACCGTGTGGGAGGACGTCTCCGGCGGCCTGGACATGATCACGGTAGGCAAATTCCAGATGCCCTCGCGCGCCTACATCGCGCGATTCAATTTCCGCGGCGCCGACCAGCAGAAGCCGGTCGGCCAGCTCTCGGGCGGCGAGCGCGGGCGGCTGCACCTCGCGAAGATGCTGCGCTCGGGTGCGAACGTGCTCCTCCTCGACGAGCCGTCCAACGACCTGGATGTAGAGACGTTGCGCGCGCTCGAGGAGGCGCTGCTCGAATTCGCGGGCTCGGTGCTCGTCATCTCGCACGACCGCTGGTTCCTCGACCGCATCGCCACGCACATCCTAGCGGCGGAAGACGACTCGCAATGGGTGTTCTTTCCCGGCAACTACCAGGAGTACGAGGCCGACAAGAAGAAGCGCCTCGGCGAGGAAGCCGCGCGCCCGCACCGCGTGCGCTACAAGGCACTCAAGTGAGCTTCAGAGCCTCGCAGCACTCGCACGCGGCGGTTCTCACGCCGTGGCGGTCGAAGACCTTGCCTCGCAGCGGTTGTCGAGCGGCGACGTCGGCACAGGCGGTGGATTCTCGGTCCGCGTCCGTTTCCGGACACAAGGAGTCTTCGGTCCGTAAACGTCAAGCGGGCGCTTTTGGATTTGTCCGCCCCGCTGACGGGTAGCACCTGTCACCGAATCCGCCTGCAATTTTCAGGGGGCGGTGACGCCGCGCCGCGATTGGCGGTGACTGTTGACGGGTAAGTGCGCACCCACAATGAGCTATGTTCCCGCCGTCCGAGGATGTCCAACGCCGCGTGCTCGTGGTGGAAGACGATCCTGATTGCGCCGAGAGCCTGCGCCAGCTCCTTGTGCTTTGTGGCTATGAGGTCCTGGTGACGCACAGCGCTCAGCAAGGAGTCGAGGGCGCGAGAAACCTCCGGCCGCATGTGGTGCTCTGCGACATCGACCTTCCCGACAGTGACGGCTACACGATGGGATCGGTATTGAGGCAGAGCGGCCAGGCGCCGCGCGCGCGCCTGATCGCCCTCACCGGGCACTGTGAGCCCGGGGACCGCCGCCGGGCGCTCGCTGCGGGCTTCGACCAGCATCTGGTAAAGCCGGTCGATACGAAAGTGCTGCTGCTCGAGCTCGAGATCAAGGCCTAGACAGACAGCATGACGGACGACACGTTACTGAAGGCCGCAGGTATTGCCGGCGGAATCGAAGCGCTCGCTCGACGCCTGCGCGTGCCGAAGAAGCAACTGGGTAGCTGGATGGACGGCGAAGTAGAGACGCCGCGGACTGTCTTGCTTCGCGCCGTCGATTTCCTGCGCGGCACGCATGCCGTACGCCAGGCGCCGCTGAGAAGCGAAACGCCGCTTCAGGCGGCTCGGGCGAGGCGATGAGGACCGTCCCGGGCCACCGCTCGTAATGAACGGCGCTCCGCGCGAATTACCTTAGTCCGGCCGGATCAGAGCGTCGCTGGCGGGTGCATGCCGTCGCGCGTACAAGTTTGTCGCGGGCGAGGGCGCCTACGCCTACAAGACCGCTTACGACGAAGACTATGCGGCGTATTCGCGATGCTGCCGCTCGCGCGCTGGACGGCGCGGCGGCTCAGAGGTACGGCGCAAAGAGCCGCGCCACGCCGTCCCGCAGCTTGACGGGCAGCGAGCGCGCCTTGATCGCCTCAAGGCTCAGCTCGCGCGAAGCGCCGATGCGCGCCTGGATCAGGCCGTCCATGTGCGCGCCGAGCTCGACGCTGTAGCACTCGACGTTCACCTCGAAGTTGAGGCGCAGGCTGCGCGCGTCCCAGTTCGACGAGCCGAGCAGCGTCCACGCGCCGTCGACCACCAGGAGCTTCGAGTGGTCGAACGCGCCCCGCCGGGTCCAGACGCGGCAGCCGTGGTCGAGCACCTGCCAGAGTTGTCCGAACATCGCCCAGCGCACGTGCGGCAGGTCGGTCTCGTCCGGGATCACGATGTCGACCTCCACGCCGCGCAGCGCCGCGGCGTCGAGCGCCGAGATCAGCGCCTGGTCCGGGATGAAGTAGGGCGTCAGCACGCGCACCGAGCGCTGCGCGGCGTTGATGCCGCCGAGGATCGCCCAGCGCACGCGTTCGAACGCCTCGTCCGGACCCGCCTCGATCCCGCGCGCAAGGCAGCCGCCCTGTGCAGCGAGCGGCGGGAACCACTTCGAGCCGCGCAGCGCTTCGTCAGTGGCGAACTGCCAGTCGTCGACGAAAACTTCCATGAGCTGCGCCACCACCGGGCCGCGCAGGCGAAAGTGCAGGTCGCGGTACGCCTGCTCCGGCGCTTCCGGCCGCCAGTAGCGGCAGTCGATGTTAATGCCGCCGGTGAAGCCGACCGTGCCGTCGACCACCAGGATCTTGCGGTGGTTGCGCAGGTTGAGCGCATGCAACCGCGCCGGCACGAGCGGCGGGTTGAACACGGCGACCTGCACGCCGCCCTTGTGCAGCGGCTTGACGGCGCTCGAGGTCGAGAAGCGCGCGTCCACGTCGTCGATCAGCACGCGCACCTCGACGCCGCGCGCCGCTGCCTGCGCAAGCGCGCGCACGAAGTCCGCGCCGATGCCGTCGCCGTCGAAAATGTACGAGGCCATGGCGATCGACGTGCGCGCGCCGTTGATTGCCTCCAGCATCGCGGGGAAGGCATGCAAGCCGTCGACCAGCGGCTCGATCGCATTGCCCGACACGAGCGGCCGCTCGACCACCTCGGAGACGAGCCGCGCGAGCGGCGTGAAGTGCATGCCCGGCTCGGTTGCCGGGAACTGGGCATCGGCACGATGGCGCACCATGCCGCGGCGCAGGCGCAGCGCGCGGCGCTGCACGCGGTTCACGCCGAGGATCGCATAGGCGATGGCGCCGAGCGCCGGCAGCACCCAGATGACCAGCACCCAGATCGCCGCCGAGCGAGAGTCGCGCTTGTAGATCACCGCGTGGCCCGACGCGGTGGCCGCCGCGATCACCACCGCCACCGCAAAAGCGAGGTCTACGGCGTCCTTAATCACGGGCGGCATTCCAGCATGATTTGAACTACTGCGCGCGCGCAGGGGTCAGCGGTAAAGCCGCTTGAATTCCGATCCAGGGTCGTAATTCAAAATAGGGCGTTGCTAAGCCCGAGGGAGTCCGGGCTCCGTCCCCGAATTCAGGTATAGCATCCCCGCCGAGGAGGTTCACCCATGGGTCGATGGTTAGCGGCGCTCATTGCTCTGGCGCTTGCGCTGCCCGCCGCCGCGCAATATCCCGAGCGGCCGGTCACGCTGCTCGCGGGTTATCCGCCCGGCGGGCTCGTCGACATCGTGTCGCGGCTCATCGCCGAGGCCACGAAGCCGCGCTTTCCCAGGGGGCTCGCGGTCGTCAATCGCCCGGGCGCCGCCGGCGCAGTCGCCGTTGCAGAGGTGACGCGCGCGGCGCCCGACGGCTACACGATCGTGCTCACGCCGCAATCGGCGCTCGTCATCGTGGCGCAGCTCCAGGACCTTGCCTACAAGACGCCCGACGACTACGACGCCTTCATCAACCTCGTTTCGTACTACCCGATGATCGCCGTGCGCAGCGAGTCGGAGTACAAGACCATCCAGGATCTCATCGCGGACGCCAAGGCGAACCCCGGCAAGGTTCGCGTCGGCTCGCCGGGCGAGGGTACCTCGAGCCATCTCAACCTCGAGGAGCTGATGTACCGGACGGGAACGAAGATGGTGCACGTGCCGTTCCAGGGCTGGGCGCAGTCCAGCCCGGCGCTCCTCGGCGGGCACATCGAGGCGGCGGTGGCGCAGCCGGGCGAGCTCAGGGGCCAGGTCGATGCGAAGCGCATGCGCGTGCTCGTCAACTTCCGGCCGCAGCGGCTGCCGGGTTTTCCCGACGTGCCGACGGCGAAGGAGCTCGGCTGGGACGTGGCGAACGGCGTGTGGTACATGCTGCTCGCGCCGAAGGGCACGCCCGCGCCGGTGATCCGCTATCTGCACGACGCCGCGAAGGCGGCGATCGAAGATCCCAAGTTCGCCGCCGACATGGCGAACCGCGGCATCGATGTCGACTACCGTCCCGGCGCGGCGCTACACGCCGATCTCTGGCGCGAGTACAAGGTCGACAACGAGCTCCTGCGCCGCATCGGCCTGCTCAGGAAATAGCGCCAAGGACGTCGCCCCCGCGAAAGCGGGGGCCCAGCTTTTCCCAAAATCATCGGTTCCCGCTTACGCGGGAACGACGACTTGCCGCGTCTTAGCGCGCCACGAAGCCCGCGATCAGGTCGTTGATGCGCTCCGGCGCCTCGGCATGCGGCGCGTGGCCGATGCCGTCGAGCGTCCGGTATTCGCCGCGCGGGAATGCGCGCGCGATGGCCTTGCAGCCGGCCTCGGGCGTGATGATGTCCTCGGCTCCGCAGGCGACCAGCACCTTCTTGCCATAGCGCCGCGCATCGGCAGCGAGCCGTCCCTGCGCCAGGCAGTACACTGCCTGCCGATAGCCTTGCGGCCGGATGCGCCGCTGGCTCCAGCGCACCAGCTCGAGTGCGATCGGCGGCGAGGCCTTCGCCACGAGCGTCGGCGAGCGTTGCTCGGCCAATCCCTGCGGGCCGAGCTCGTCGAGCTGCCGCAGCCGCTCCGCCAGCTTCGCTTCACGGTCGGCTAGATCACCGTAGCCGCCGGCCGGACCAAGCAGCACCATGCCGCGCACGCGCTCCGGATGCGCGGCCGCATACGCGCCGGCCATCAGGCAGCCGAGCGAGTTGCCGACCAGCACCACATCCTTCAGCAGCAGCCGCTCGAGGAACTCGTGCAGCGCCTGCGCGTAATCGGCGGCCCGCGGCTGCGCCGGTGACAAGAACGCCGAGCCGCCATATCCCGGCGCGTCCCAGGCGATCAGCCGGTAGCCCGCGAGCGACTCGAGCTGGAAGAGCCAGCTTGCGGAGCTCGAGCCGATGCCGTGCAGCAGCACGAGCGCCGGCCCCGCGCCCGTCTCGCGATACGAGATGCCCTTCGACTCGCGCGGCGCGAACCGCGCAATGCGCTCGTCTAGCATGGTCCGCTATTCTGCCCCCATGAAACGCAAGGCGGAGATCGTGGGCGGCGGCTTCGCGGGCCTCGCCGCCGCCTGCGCGCTCGCGCAGCGCGGCTGGCGCGTGCGCCTGCACGAGCGCGCTGACCGCCTGCGCACCGCCGGCGCCGGCATCAACATCTACGAGAACGGCCTGCGCGTGCTGGAGGCGCTCGGCGCGCTCGAAGAGACGCTCGCCGACAACGCGCGCCACCTCGTGCGCGAGACGCGCGACCAGCACGATCGCCTGCTCTCGACGCATCCCTGGCACATCCGGGTCTACGGCGTGCTGCGCCAGCGCATGATCGACGCGCTCGCCGCTAACGCGCGGCGAGCGGGAGTGGAAATCGCGCTGAACTCGAGCGGCGTCTCGGCTTCACCTGCCGGTGAGCTGGTCCTCGCCAGCAGCGAGCGTGTGAGTGCCGATCTGATCGTCGCCGCGGACGGCGTCAACTCCAGCCTGCGCGACTCGCTCGGCCTCGTGCGGCTGCGCCGCTATCTGCCCGACGGCGCCATCCGCGTGCTGATCCCGAAGCTCGACCAAGCGGAAGCGACCGACGGCCGCACCATCGAATACTGGTCGGGGAGCCGCCGGTTCCTCTACAACCCGTGCAGCAGCAGCTACCTTTATCTCGCGCTCACCATGCTCCACCGCGACGCGGCGGCATGCGCGCTGCCGGTGGACAAGGCGCTGTGGGAAGCGACCTTCCCGCCGCTCGCACCGCTCATCGAGCGCATCGGCGACATCGCGCGCTATGACCGCTTCGAATACGTACGCCTGAAGCGCTGGTCGTCCGGGCGCGTCGCGGTGATCGGCGATGCGGCGCACGCGATTCCGCCGAACATCGGGCAGGGCGCGGGCTGCGCCATGATGAATGCGCTGTCGCTGGCCGTGTTCCTCGAGCGCGGCGACGACATCCCGGCGCAGCTCGCCGAATGGGAGCGCGCCGAACGCCCGCTCACCAACCACACGCAGCGGATTTCGCTTCTCTTCGGCATGCCGGCCTTCTGGCCGCCGAAGCTGCGCGAGCTCTTCTATCGGCTCGCGGCGCGCTCGCGCTGGCTCACCGAGCAGCGCACGCGCACCGCGCGGCATGTGCCGACGGGAACCTAACGACCCCGCTTGCTGCGCGGACGCACGCCGATCTTCCAGTAAAGCAGCCACAGCATGACGGCCGCGGCGGCGCCGACCAAGACGAAGTACAGGTTGGCGAGGCCGCCGGCATGACCGCCGAGCGCGCCCACGCCGACGCCGACGGAAAGAAGCACCAGCAGCACCCAGACCGAGAGCAGCCTGAAGCCGGGGCGCAGGTCGGCCTGCGGCGCGTAGCGGTGGCGCAGCAGCACCCACGCCACGATGGCGATCGGCGTTCCCCAGAAGATGACGAAACCGGCGAGGGAGTCTTCGGCGCCCATGGGCGGCGCGCTACTTGGAAGTCCCGATCCAGCCCTTCTCGGAGATATCGAAGATGACGCCGTCGGGGTCCCGGTACTTGACCTCGAAGTTGGCGTCCTCCTTGGTCTTGCCGAGCGTGAAGAAGAACTTGCCGCCGGCCGCTTCGACGCGCTTCTTCGCCGCCTCGAGGTCGTCCACCTGGAAGCCGAAGTGATGCGCACCGACGAAACCGGCAGCGTCCTTGAGGCCCGAACCCGTCTCGCCCTTGTACTTGAGAAGCGCGAGGTTGATGACGCCGTCGCTCAAGTAAATCGCTGAGCCCATGTCGATGTGCTCTTCGCCGACCCGCTTGAGCTCGAACACCTGCTCATAGAAGCGCGCCGCTCGCTCGAGATCGCGCACCACCACCGCTATGTGCCGCAGCTTCGCCATTTGCGGAGTATAGAACTCATTCGTCTCCCCAGCGCCAGCGCGGCGGCTCCCCTTTGAGCCAGCAAATCACCACCAGTAGTCCACTCAGCGCGACGATGTAGGCGAGGAAAGCAGCCAGCTCGCGCTGCGGGGGAAACAGTGCGAAACCGAGCGCCAGCAGTACCCAATAAAGCGCATAGGCCAGCCATCCTTGCCAGGCTAATGGCAGGCCCCATCCCCAGCCATAGCGCTTGGCGCGGAACCAGTAGGGCGCCTTAGCTTGCATCCGGCGCCTTCGCGCGCGGCACGGCGCGCCGCTCGTAGTGGCTCACATCGTCCGCGCGCCACGGGCGCGGCTCGCGGCGGTGCGACAGCCACAGCAGCACAAAGCCGGCGATGCTCGCCGCCACCGCGGGGACAAGCAGCACGCCTTGCACAGTCAGGCCGAGCGCACCGAGCACGAGGCTGAGCGCAAAAGCGCCGACGCCCGCCTCCCAGAGATGGCAGCGCGGCGTCCGGCGCCAGCCGCGCGCGACTTCCCAGCCGAGGATCGCCGCCGGCACGGCGAGCCACCACGGATGCGGATGCTCGCGCCCGCCGAGTACGCCGGCGAGCAGCACCACCATCAGCCCTGCGACGAGCAGCGTCATCGGCCGACGCTGCTTGTCGCGCCAGGCGCGGTATAGATCGCGCCCGAGCAGCGCCAGCGCCGCCACGGCGAGCGCAATCTCGACGGCGGATTGCAGGCTCACACTGTCCTCGTCATGAACACGCTGTTCGGATCTTCGACGTAATCGGCAAACGGCCCGCACGGCTGGAAGCCGTAGCGGGCGTACAGGTTGCGAGCGGGCGCGAACGCCGCCATCGAGCCGGTCTCGAGGCTGAGCCGCCGGTAGGAGCGGCGCTTCGCTTCCGCGAGGATGTGGCGCAGGAGCGCGGAGGCAATGCCTTTGCGCAGGTGGCGCGAGGCAGTGCGCATCGACTTGATCTCGCCGTGCTCGCGATCGAGCTCCTTCAGCGCGGCGCAGCCGAGCAGCTCGCCATCCTCCCACGCGCTCCACATCGTGATGTCCGGGGCACGCAGCCGCTCGATGCCGAGCGCATGCACGCTTTCGGGCGGTGAGTGCAGGTACATGCCGCGCAGGTGTTCGCTCAGCAGCGTGGCGATCTCGGGGCCGCTCAGATCGTCTACGCGGATATCCATTGCACGTCGCGGATCCAATTGCGCGCGCGCCGGGAGAGACGCACCTCCTCGCTCTCGCCCTCGAAAGTGACCGGCGCCTTGCGCAGCAGCGCCGGATCGACGCCTTCGAACGCGTTGACGCTGACTACCGCATATTCCCGGCCGTCGATACGGCTCGTCACGACCGGCACGATGCCGCATGCCGAGCAAATGTGGAACTCGGCGGTCCTGGTGCCGAACGCATATTTCGAGACGCGCGAACGGTCCTTGACGCTCACCTTGAGCGAGCCGCCCGGGCACGAGGTCCACACGCCGCCATGCTTCGTGCAGAACCCGCAGGTGCAGGCGCGCGCCGGGATCTCGGACGGCTCGGGCTTCCAGTCGAGCGTGAAGGAGATGTTGCCGCAGTGGCAGCCGCCGCGGATGAGCATCGTCAAATTTGCTCGTTGCAACTAGAGTTAGACGGAAGCATCCTTGTAGGCTTTCAGTACAGCGTTGATGCGCGTTTGATATCCGGGACCCTGTGCCTTAAACCACTGGAGGACATCGGCATCTACTCGTAGAGATATCGAGGTCTTGCCTGGTGCTCGCTTCAGGCCCCGTCGTGCGATGCCTCGAACGATGTGCTTTACGTCGGCTTCAGGATGTTCGGCGGTGCGCTTGATATCCTTGTCCTTCATTCCCCGCACCCGCGCCCAATCGGTTTTAGAGGTTCTCGAAGAGGACGCCCGCTTCACGCTTTGTTGCCTTTCGAAAAGAGATTATGTGGATGCGGTCCTTGGTTTCGGTGTGGACGACGGAGACAACAATGCCCTCAAGAAGGCCAAGAGTCACGAAGCGTTGCTCGTCATACCGAAAGCGATCGTCTTCGTAGGTGAACGTAGCCACCCTCAAACACCCGATTTGCATCCACAAAATCGAGCCCGTGGTCCTTCAGGTTACGCTTGCGCTTAACCTCGTCCCACGTAAACCGCATTGCGGCAGTGTATATTCAACGTGTATATACGTCAAGACCGCGAATGCCGCCGGACAGCGATCCGCTACGCGGCTGCCCGAAGCCGCGCGCGCACGAGGTCGATGTGCTGGCGCAGCGCGTAGAGCTCCTCGGCGTACGCGAGGGGCACGGTGATCGAGGCGACGCGCGCCTCGAGCTTGTCGAGCGAGGCGAGCAGCTCGTCGCGCGTGCGCTCGCGGTCCTCGAGCTGGTGCTCGATCGCGCGCAGGTTCCGGTACCAGCGGAAGATGCGCGAGCGTACGCGGAGGCGGTAAAGCGGCGGCAGCATGCGTGAGACCGGGATCAGCACGGCGACGATCGAGAAGAGCGCCACCCACATGCGGTCGATCAGGTTCGCGAGCCAGAAGGGCAGGTAGCGCTGCAATAGCGGCGGGCCGGTGCGATAGAAGCGCTCGGCGTCCTTGGCGAGCGGAAATTCGTTCTGCGCGGCGCTCGGGAACTGGCCCGCGCGCGCGATCCAGCCGGGGCCGCTGTGGATGCGCGAGGCGGCCTGCACGAAGAGCTCGATGATGGCGGGATGCGTCTCCTCACGGGCGACGAGCGACGTGGTGGCGGCGATGAGCTGCAGGTCGTGGTTCGGCACGTCGAGCGCGAGGTGGGCGACACCGCGCGGCAGGAGCACCGGGCTGATGTAACGATAGCGGCGCGCGTAGGCTTCGGCGTTCGCGAACTCGAAGAGCCGGATGCCCGGCGTCTGCAGCAGCATCTGCACCATCGGCGCCTCCGGCGCCGAGGCGAGCACGATGGCGTCGAGCCTGCCGTCCAGTAGCGCGACCACGGCTTCGGTCTCGCCGAGGAGCGAGCGCTGCAGCTCGTCGCGCTCGATCTGGTTGGCGGCGAGGAGCCGCATGAACAGTCCCGGCGTGCCGCTGCCGCGCGCGCCGATGTTGACGCGCTTGCCGCGGAGCTGGCCGAGCGTGCTGAACTTCGGCAGGCGGTCGGCGCGGTAGAAGATCCACACCGGCTCGTAGAACAGGCTGCCGAGCGAGACGACCGGCTCGTGCTCCCGGCCGTCGTTGCGGATCGTCTCGGCTGCGCCGCCCTGCACGAAGGCGAGGTCGACGTGCTGCTTCGGATCGCGCAGCAGCACGAGGTTGTCGCGCGAGCCGATGGTGTTCCGCAGCTCGACCTGGATGCGGTAGCGCTTGAGCTCCTCGGCGTAGCGCTTGCCGAACTCGGCGTAGGCGCTGTTCTCGGGGCCGGTGGCGAGCACCACGCGATGCGGCGGCGTGGGGTCGAGCAGCCAGTAGGCCGCGACGAGCAGCGCGACGCCGACGACGATGAACGGCCCCCACGCGATCGCGAGATCGCGGATCGAGACGAGCGTCTCGCGGACGACGCGCGGCACTACGCGGCGACTTTGCGTGTGATCGGCGCCTTCGGCAGCGTCGCCTCGCCGCGCTCGAGCTGGAAGGTGAATTGCAGCCGGTAGCCTTCGCCCGACTTCACGAACTTGCCGATCAGCACGCGCCTGCGCGCCTCCGGCGTGCGATGCATCTCCTGCGGCACCGCCGCCGTGACGTCGTCTGGCGTCTCGATGGTCATGACTTCCTCCGGGGTGGAGGAAGTCTACTTCAGCCGCGATGCTTCCAGCCGCCGGCGGCGCCGCGGTTGCCGCTCGCTTGCGCGCCGCCCGAATGGCCGACGCCGATCGGGCGTTCGCTGACGCGGATCTGCGGCGCGGGCATGCGCTGCAGCTGTGGAGCGCTCTGCGCGAACGGCGCGCGGCGCTCGGCGAAACGCGCCGGCGGCGCGACGACCTGCGGGCGCGGCGTCACGACCGGCGCGCTTTGCGTAACCGGCATGCGGCGCGATTCGGGAATCGGCCGGTACGGCGTGACTTCAGCCCGCGGGCCCGCGACGCGCGCACGGTCCACGAAGCGCTGCGGCGGCGTGATCTCCGGGTGCCCCAGCCGCGGCGGGCTGCCGATGATCGGCATGCGGCGCGCTTCGGGGACCGGATGGTACGGCGTGATCTCGACCCGCCGGTCCGGCATGCGGTCCCTCCACCGTGGGTGCCATTCGCGCTCGCGCTCCACGACACGAACGGGCTGCACGATGCGCGTCACGATGATCGGGCGCGCATAGAAGGGCCGGAAGCAAACCGGCCGGTATGCCGGCCACCACCACGTGCCGTATACGACGTACGGGTTGTAATACGGCACATACACCACCGTCGGGTACACGGGCTGGACGTAGATCTGCCCGGCCTGCTGATAGACGTTCTGCTGCGCAGTGCTTTGCAGGTAGCCGCTCGACTGCGCGCGGGCGCGTAGCTGCTGGATGGTGGTCTGGATGTACGGCCCGTGCGTGGCGTACGCGTCGCCAAGGTCGGCGAGCCACTGCGGGCTCTCTACGAGGCGGGCGAGCACGTCGGGATAGGCGACGAGCGACTTGACGCTCGGCGCCCAGGGCTCGCCGTCGACCGCCTGCAGCGCGTAATCGCCCTGCATGCCCGGATTGGCGCGCGACCAGTCCGCCGCCGCCATCACATCGTCCGGATACCCCACGGCGTCTAGGATGCTGTTGAGCAGCGGGTCCGGGTAAAGCGCGATCGGCGCCAGGAGCGCATCGAGCTCGGCCTGGTTGTAGATCCGCGCGTGCGCGTTCAGCGCGCCGAGCGCGATCACCAGTCCGACGAGGATGCGGATGAGCCGCTTCATGCGGCCCACTGTAGACCCCGCCGGGTGCGGCTGCTGCATCAATGTGTAACCAGATGTGCGGGCATGAAGGGTGCAACCGCCTGCGGCATAAGGCGAATCGCCGCTGGGAATTCCGATCCAGGGTCGCAATTGCGGCAATTGCGACCCTGGATCGGAATTCAGAGCTTTACATCCGGAACGGGAAGCCGCGGCGCCGATACTGGATCATGAGCCAGCCGCCGAGCATGCCGCCGAGGTGCGCGAAGTGCGCCACCCCGGCCGCGGTCTGCGTGATGCCGAGCAGCAGCTCGAGCGCCGCAAAGCCGAACACAAACACCCGCGCCGGCATCGGGATCGGCGGAAACAGCAGCATCACGCGGCGGTGCGGAAAGTAGATGCCGTAGGCGAGGAGCAGCCCGTAGATGCCGCCGGAGGCGCCCACCATCGGCACCTGCGGCGCGCCCATCAGCGCCGTGACCACGAGATGGCAGATCGCCGCGCTGATCACGGCGGCGAAGTAGTACTGCGTGTAGAAGCGCGAGCCGAAGAGCCGCTCGATCTCACCGCCGAACATGTAGAGCGCGAGCATGTTGAAGAAGATGTGCGCCGTGTTCGCGTGCAGGAAGCTGTAGGTGACGAGCTGCCAGGGCTCGAAGCGCGACTCGAAGCCCCCCGGCGGCCACAGCGCGAACGCCTCGGCCGAGAACATCCCCGAGCCTTCAAGCAGATAGATCGCGACGTTGGCGATCAGGAGCCACTGCGTTACCGGCGGCAAGTCAATCCACCTTCGCGCCGGAATCGCGCACCAGCTTCTCCCAATAGGGTGACTCCGCCTTAACCTCCGCCTCGAACGCCGCCGGCGTCGCCGAGGGCGTGGCGTCCATTCCCTGGAGCGCGATCTTTTGGCGCACGTCGGGCTTCGCGAGGCCCTTCACCATCGCCGCATGCAGGCGCTGGATGGCAGCGGCGGGCGTTCCGGCCGGCACGAACAGGCCGAACCAGAACTTGAAGTCGTAGCCGGGCAGACCCGCTTCCTCCGCGCCGGGTATTCCGGGCACCGCCGGCGAGGCGAGACGCGAGCTCACCGCCAGCGCTCTTATTCTTCCCGCGCGCACGAACCCCATGACCGTGGGTGCGGTGGCAAAGTTCACCTGCGTATCGCCGGCGAGCAGCGACTGCGTTGCCGGACCGCCGCCCTTGAACTGCACGTGCGTGAATTTGACGCCCGCTACCGCCTCGAAGAGCACCGCGGCGAGGTGCGGCGCCGACCCAGCGCCCGCCGAGGCGTGGAACAGCTTCCCCGGGTTCTGTCGTGCGTAGCCGATGAGCTGGCGCAAATCGTTGATCGGCACGGCGTTGTTCACGCAGAGGACCGTCGGGCCGGTGGCGATGCGCGTCACCGCGGCGAAGTCCTTGTCCGGGTCGTA
>JACXTT010004525.1_pt1 | contig 20630 bp, 13 predicted proteins | sample 9270951 | NCBI WGS metagenome assembly JACXTT01 (sample SAMN15532306, study PRJNA645909) | rock metagenome | isolation source: weathered quartz diorite | place: Puerto Rico | collected 2017-06-21
CAAACTTCGGTCGCCCACTGCAACGAACCCCTTACGACAGGGAAATGGCTTTCCTTCTACCGGCTCGATAGGCGAAATGGTTTTCAAGACCGACGCGCCCGCCGGCTCGAATCTCTACGGGTGCACCTCGCTGAACGCCTGGACGCTCCAGCAGAGCAGCTACCCGGCAGTCTCCGGCAATAGCGGCAAAGTCATGACCACCGACGGCGCCTCGCTCCTGTTCAGTTCCCTCGCGGGCGACGTCAGCGGACCGGCGACGGCGCTTGCAGTGACACAAATTCAGGGTCGCCCCATATCGGCTGCGGCTCCTGCTTCCGGCCAGGCGCTGGCGTGGAACTCGACCTCGAGTCGCTGGGAGCCGCAAACCATCTCAGGTGGCGCTCCCGGACCGGGTGCATCCATGGCCAGCCAGTTGGGCGATTTCGCGGTCACAAGATCGAGTGCTACCGTCCTGGCAATCGGCGCGAATTGCTCAGCAACGACCCCTTGCATTGTGCGATTCGGGAATCTGGTTTATTCTTTCGCCAGCGGCGGCACCGTCTCTATTTCCACAGGCTCCGGCTTAGCATACGTTTACGTTTCGAGTTCGGGCACATTGACTGTAGGGCACAACGTCACAGCTAGTTGTAGTTCCGGATGTACAGCCCAGAGCGGGATTACGTCCTTTCCTCCGGATTCCATTCCGTTGTTCACCTGGTCGGCCACGTCCGGTACCTGGGACTCGGCCGGAGGCGTCGATCAGCGCGCCGTTTTCAGCTCGAAGAGCATCCTGGCGGGCGCCGGCCTCACCACCACCGAGTCTTCCGGCAAAACCACAGTCGCGGTCGACTCCACTCTCGTGGGACTGCACGCATCTGTACCCGCCAATTCGGGCTCGGCCTGCACAACCGGTGCCTGGGCCATGGACACCAGCTTTTATTACATCTGCGTCAGCACGAACGTATGGCGGCGCGCGGCGCTGTCGTCATTCTGAAGGATGGCCGCTATGATGAACGTTAGCGAAGGAAAATATCGGTTCATGTACGTTCTGCGAACGCTCGTGCTATGTATGCTGGCCGCGCCCCTGTTTGGAAGCACCTCGATCGTTTCCATTGATGCGACGCAAATGCAGGCCAAGATTGCGGTCCAAACCAGCCAGCAGGGTTTCTGCACCTATCGCGCGTCAAAGGGAACGTCCTTCAGCACGAACATTTCTGATTTGGTGAATAACGGCAACACGGACGCGCGCACGGGCTCGATCGTCAATACAGGGTCGCACGTGTTCATTCTCGGCACGCGCAAAGGCAACGACGCCCTCGCCGCCGGCGCAGCCTATTGGGTAGGCGTGACTTGCGGGGCTGATCCGGAAGTCACCGCCATTTTCAACACCCGTCCCGTGCAGTGGGGAAATACCGCGCCCGATATTGTTCCGTTCAATGCGTCCAAGTTCGGCAATATGGATTTGCCAGTAATCGACTGGGCAGACTCAACGAAAAGTTATGTCGATCCGAATACGGGAGTGGAGTACTGGCGCATCACTCAGCCGGGCTGGGCGCACGTCAACGCGTTGAATCTTGCTGCTTCTAACGCCGGCAAAATGGGAGTGCCGCTCGATGCTTCCGGAACCGGCAAGTGGGCGAGCATTTCGAACCTGACTTCTAACGGGGCGTCATACGCGGTCGGCAACGGCGGGCCCGCCGACAAGCTCTTTGCGCCACTGGGTACGCTTGGCTGCGGCAGTGGAACGCAACCTATCGGATTTGGCGGCAATTGCAACATCGAAGACTTGAGCCTGGATGTCTACTGCGGAAATGCAGCAGTCGGTGGCATCACCCTTACGTTGCAGCTTTCGATTGACGGCGGCCAGACCGTGGTTGGAAATCCCACTACCACGGCAGCCTGCCCGACAACAGCACCGGTGAAACTTGCCACCTACCCTCAGTTGACGCCCCAGACGCCGTTCCGTGACTGGGGCTACACGCCGCAGCGCCACATGATCGCCCCGCCCTCGGGAACCGTAAATGTCTCAGGAACGACTGTGACTCTCGCGGGCAGCCCCGACTCGAACAAGTTTTTCAACCTGGACTGGGCCGCGGGTACGCCCATCCTCATTAACGGAACCTACGCCCACCTGGCCGCTTCTCCCACAACATCGACCAGCATTGCCACCCAGGAGAATCTCGGCACACAGACGAATGTTCCGTATGTAGGAGCTAACTTCGGCGTCGTGATCACTAAGTCGAGCCCAGGTTCCAATGTCAGCCTTTCGGTCGGCGTGAACTATGCGGAGTCGGACATGATTTCATCCTGCTGCAACGGCGACATTGAAATGACGAATCTGGCGGCGGTGTCGGTATCCAAGACTGCCGACGGATCCCAGACGCTGAATCCACCGCTGCCCGGATACATTACGTACCTGCAAAGTAACGCACTCAACAACGCCATCATCCTTTGGATCCCGTTCAACTCGGACGGTTCCGTACGCGCCGAGTCCAGACTGCTAACGACCTTGTCGAAACCGGGCGGAAGCCCGCGGCTCAATTGCGCCGGAGATGCTTGCCCCTTCGGAGCTTCGCTGTCTGGCGGAGTGTTCTTCGACAACCAGGATGGGCAAAGCTTTTACACGATGGATCAAAACGGCACGCGGGCCTGGAAGTTGACGTACAACGAATCCTATGCGGGTTGCGCCGGTTATCCGAGCTATCATCCATTTCCCTCAACCGGAGACTACAACGCCTCCGTTCCGAGCGCGGACGATTGTTTTACGTGGACGAATCTCACGCCGCTTGCGAGCGGCCACGACCTGCGTTCTCAAATCATCAGCGCCTACAAGACCGGCCAGAACTATCTGGGAGAGACCGTGGGCCCCGCGCATCCCGGCTTCGATTTGAGTTGGCTGGTGAACAACCGGTCGCCGGTCGGCGCTGACGGCGGATTCTTCTCAGTATCCATGGACAACGGACAGAACCGGCTCGCAGTCCTGGCATCGTTCGACGTAAACACCGGCGCCCTCAAGGCCATTCGCAATACCTGGAACGAGGGCGCTCTACGCTGGAGCGGATCACACTGCTGCCCGATTCTCGACATGGGCAATTACCGCTTCTGCGTGATCGATCCGCTCGATGATACCAACTCCCCTAACATCGTCTTCCCCAATGCCTTCAAAGCGAATGTCATTCAAGTCAACCGCGCCGGATACGGCTCCGCGCCGGTCTGGGACTGCAGCGGATGCCCGAGCGGGCCGCAGCACAACACCGGTCTCGGCTCACTCGAATACTACACCTGCCCCAGCGGACTCCCTCCGCCGTACACTTCGTTTTCAGGAACGCCCAACTGTGTTCAAGTGAAAATCAGCACCCCACTCTGCCAGCAGAATCCCAACTCAACCTACACTTTTCCGGACGGCAAGACTGAGAAAGACGAGTTTCCGTGCACAACTCCTGGCTACGGTGTCGCTAATGCCGCCTATTCAAAGCTGCAGGACATGCAAGTCGGAGACTGGTTGTTTGGGGAGTGTGGAACCGGGGCGGAGCGAATGGTGATCCTTTCCATTACGTACAACTCCGCCACAAATATCGATCTCTGGCTCCTGCGCACGGCTGGCTATCTAATAGTTCAACCCACGTATGGATCGGGCGATGACACCTCGGCACAAGGACACACCGCGCCCGCCCCGAATACTCAACACAGCGATCCGTGGTACGTCTGGGCAGCTCAAACGTACGCTGGTTTTTCAGTTGCCATCGATGTTTCGAGCCCGAATAACACATGGGTGCTCGACAATCCAGTAAGATTCTCAGGCCATGGCTCTTCTGGAGGCGGCGCAGCTCCGGCAACATTTAACTACTCACAGGCGGGCTCGTCGTGCCCCAACAACAGCTACTGTGGCAACACTGACCTGCCGTCATCCGGCCACGTGAATGCCGTCTTCGTCAGGCAGGCGAGCCAAACGCCGCAGTTCGCGGGCACCTCCGGCTCGGCCATGGCCTGGTCCCAGTCGTATCAAAACGCGACTTATGGGGCGAACACGACGCCTCTTCCGTTCTACGTCGACTTTCGCCACGTGAATCCACCCGGTGGTGGCTCCATTGAGGGCGCGAACGCATTCGGGAACAGTTTCACGATGACACCGGTATCAGGAACCAATCACACCTACCTTGTTTCCGCGGACTGTTGTAATTCAGCGCCCGATTACAAGCGTTGGGGACTGCAAGGATTTGCCGGCCGGTTTTGGCTCAAGGACGTAAGCAGCCCCGCGACGTTCGGGAGCGCCGCCGACATGGCCGATTGGTCGGTGTGTCAGGCCCGCAGCGCCAACGAGTGCGTATATGGTTCGATCACCGGGCAATATTACGTGACTGTACCTAAGCACGATATTCAATCGCAGTGCTGGTCGGGCATGTTCGGGATGGCCGTCCCCTGCGTGAGCGCATTCGCCCCCTGGCTCGGACAAGTCAACCAGTTTCGGGTCGACAAGTTTGAGTCCACGGGCCTGACTACCAGGAAGCTTGGATTCGCGCATGGACATGTCGGCCTCGCTTATGCGTACAGCAACTGCCGTACAACGCCGGACGCGCAGTTCTTATTCTGTCCAGGCTATTGGCTGGACGGCATTCGCACCGAGTGGCTGGCCCTGCACGTCGGGACGCTTCCGCCTGTCGACAGCACCAATCGCACCACCTTCGTGCCTGTCACTGTGAGTGCACAAGGCGTGTCGTACGCGAGCAACATCCGAGCGCGATTCGGCTACCTGGAAAATGCCGGCGGCTTGCTGCACTGCACTGCATATGCGCAAGACTGCTCCACCGAACTCCCATCGAGCACGCCAACCGACCCATTCAGCTTTACCAACGAAACGGTGACGCGGCAGAACTGTCCCAATGGATCCACATGCACGGTGACTGTGCCGAGTCTACCAAATCGAATTTTGTACTATGTGATCGACCGGCTCGACGGCGCGGGCAGCGTGGTCGCGACCAGCGCGATGCAGGCCGTCGCGGTCCCTTGAGCCGTCAAATCCCCGCTTCCAGGCGCAGCGCCAGCAGTTCGGGCAACCCTGCTTCGAGAATTTTCTTCTGCGCTGACGCGACGTCATATTCGGCGCGCCGCAGTGTCACCTGGTGAGTGTCTGGCTGATAGACGGCATAAGCCGCCCGAGGATCGCCATCGCGAGGCTGCCCCACTGAGCCTGGATTAATCAAGTAACCGGCTTCTTTTTCCAGATCGAGAACCTCGCGGTCTACGTCGACGTCGACGTTCCTCAGCCGCTTTACGCCGTTGCGGTGGCATAGGAAACCGCATTGCAGGTGGGTATGCCCGAAAAAGGATACCGCCGAATCCAGATAGGGCGCCACCTGCGCCACATCGTACTCGGAAACCACATACTCATCCTCATCGAGCGGCGACCCGTGAACAATTTGAAAGCCATCAATACGCTCCGGCCCTTTGGCGAGGTCGCGCAGGTAATCGATATTTTCGGGCTTCATGATTTCCTGCGTCCACACCGCCGATGCACGGGCTACAGTGTTGAACCATTCCAGGTCTTCCAGGCCGGCACATGCCCGATCGTGATTCCCGCGCACGATTAACGCGACGTTGTTCCGCACCCACTCGGTCACTGCGTCCGGATCCGCGCCATATCCGACCACGTCGCCACAGCATAGGATGCGGTCGTAATCCGATTCCGCGTGCGTGAGCACGGCCTGGAGTGCTTCCCAGTTGGCATGGATATCGCTGAGGATCAGATAGCGCACAGGCGAAGGAGAGACACCTCAGGCGGAGCGCCGAGGCGGACAGGCACGCCGATTGTTCCTATTCCGCTGGACACATAGACCGAAGATTCGTCCTCGCGATAAAGTCCGCGCACATATCTGGTGTAGTAGCGTGCCACGTTGAGGTTCTCGTGCAACAGTTCGACGTTCACTTGGCCGCCATGAGTGTGACCCGCGATGGTCAAATTGTAACCCTGCACGGCTGCCACCGGGAAAACGTCGGGATTGTGCGACAGCAGAACGTTCACTGCCCCGGGAACAATCATACGTTCGGCTCCCACCAGATAAGGCGTACGCATCCTTTGATAATCTACGCCTGCGAAATTGATCGTCGCCTCGCCAAATTTCAGCGCCTTCGCCTTCCTGCGCAAAAACTCCATCCCCATACGGAGACCCTGCTCGGTGACGTAATTCTCAGCGCCGGTGTAGACTTCGTGATTGCCCAGACAACCCAGTACGCCGGCATCGGCGCGAAGCCGTGCAAGTTGCCGCAGGCAGGCGTCCAGTGGATCGCCACGCCGCGTAATCAGGTCCCCGGTCACCAGCGCCAGATGCGCGCGCGCTTCGTTCGCCATGTCGATGGCTCGTGCAAACTCCGCCTCGCTCAGGAACGGGCTGAGATGAACATCGGTGATTTGAACAATCCGCAGACCGTCCAGATCTTTCGGCAACCCCGGCATGGGAATGTTGACCTGGGTGAGCTGAAAATGATTGCGCTGCAGGATTCCAAAAACTGTGCCGGCTATGGGAGTCATGCACAGTCCCGTTCCAGCCGCTTTGAACAAAGCTCGGCGCGACGGCTGAAAGTCAGGTCCGCGGCGCCACGTAAGCATGCCCACGTATAGCCCGATCAGGCACATGGTCTCGACCAACGCCGCGCACTCCAGCCACGTGGACGCCCAAACGGGAAAATACTTGAGCACCCTCTGAAATTCCAAGAGGTAGCCGAGAACCAGCAGCACACTCGAGGCGGCCATGGCTGCCGGTAGACCGGGTCCGCGGTCCGGATAGCGCCGCCGGAACCAGCGGATCACCTCGTATTGAAGACCTAGACCCAGCGCCAATAAGCAGAGCCCTGGAAAGAAATGCACGCGGAAAAGCATTGAGAAACTAGTACTATTCTATCGGCTTCCACTCCGCCGACATGTTAGTCGGCGTTACTCTATCGGCAATTTCAAAGATACAATGTAGTCGGAGGCACACCTCATGATTCTCGAAGCGACCCAGTCCGTCGACAAAGAAATCAATCCGTGGCTGTCCGCCGCCGCTCGCTTCGATGAAGCTGCCGAGCGGCTAGGACTGGATGAGGGGCTGTGCAAGGTTCTGCGAACTCCGTCGCTCGAACTGAAGGTAGCCATTCCCGTGATGCTGGACGACGGGCGCATTGAGGTCTTCACCGGCTATCGGGTGCAGCACTCGATCGTTCGGGGCCCATCGAAAGGTGGCATTCGGTTTGCGCCCGACGTGACACTCGACGAAGTCCGCGCTCTGGCTGCCTGGATGACCTGGAAGTGTGCTGTTGTCAACATCCCGTTCGGCGGTGGCAAGGGAGGCGTGATCTGCGATCCTGAACTACTTTCGCCTGGGGAACTGGAGCGCATCACTCGCCGCTACACCGCCGAGATCATGGACATCATCGGACCCGAGCGTGACGTTCCGGCTCCGGATGTCAACACCAATCCGCAGACCATGGCGTGGATCATGGATACTTACTCGATGCACAAGCGCCAGACCTCCACCGCCGTCGTCACCGGCAAGCCCCTCGATCTCGGTGGATCGCGCGGCCGAACGGAAGCGACCGGGCGCGGTTGCATGATCGTCACCATGCAGGCGTTGCGCCGGTTTGGTCTCGATCCCGCGCACACCCGCGTTATTGTGCAAGGCTTCGGAAATGTCGGCGGCATGGCGGCCAAGCTGATGGCACGCGCGGGTTTCAAAGTGGTCTGCGTGATTGAATATGACGCCGCGGTCTACAACGCTCACGGCCTGCACATTGAAGAACTGATGAAGCACCGGCACGATACCGGTTCGATCAGCGGTTTTCCCGAAGCCGAAGATGTCGATCGCGAGGAGGCGCTGTATCGGGATTGCGAGGTGCTCCTTCCGGCTGCGACAGAAAACGTTATCACCTCCGCCAACGCCGACCGCATCAAAGCGAAAATCATCTGTGAAGGCGCCAACGGTCCGACAACTTCGGAAGCGGACGCCATCCTGGCCGAGAAGAAAATATTTGTGATGCCGGATATTCTGGCCAACGCAGGCGGCGTGACAGTCTCGTACTTCGAATGGGTGCAGGACCGCCAGGGATACTTCTGGAACGAGCAACTGGTGAATGGCCGCCTGGAAGAAATCATGGTGAACAGTTTCCGCGACGTGGTCGGATATGCGGACAAGCACAAAGTCCACAACCGGCTGGCGGCGTACATGCTGGCCATCGACCGCGTAGCTTTCGCGCTTCAGACCCGCGGCATCTATGCCTGATGCCGGCGAGGGGACGGAGTCCAATTCCCCCTCCACGCCGCTGATGCGGCAATACCATTCCATTAAGCAGCAGGTTCCGAACACTCTGCTCATGTTCCGGCTGGGTGATTTCTATGAGCTGTTTTACGACGACGCTGTTACCGCCGCGCGCGAGCTCGAAATCACGTTGACTGCGCGCAACAAGGAAAAAGGCCAGCCCATTCCGATGTGCGGCGTCCCTTATCATGCTGCAGAAGGTTATCTCTCACGCCTCATCCAAAAGGGTTACCGCGTCGCGATCTGCGATCAGATGGAAGACGCTGGGCCAGGTAAGAAGCTGGTGAAGCGGGAAGTGACCCGTGTGGTAACGCCCGGCACGGCTACCGAATCGTCGCTGCTGCGATCGCACGAGAATAACTACCTGGCCGCAGTCTCGCGCAACGGGTCGCGCGTGGGAGTGGCGCATGTCGACATCACGACCGGCGAATTTCGCGCCACCGAGATCGACGGCGCAGACGTTAACGCTACGCTCGAAAATCTCAGTGTCCGCGAGGTGCTCGCGCCCGAATCGCTTACCGGGTTGCCGGGATTCCGCACCGCGATCGACGACTGGGTTTTCGGACTCGATTACGCCGATCGCGCCTTGCGTGAGCACTTTCGCCTGCTGACACTCGATGGCTGCGGCTTGAACGATCGTCCGCTTGCAGTTTCAGCTGCTGGCGCCATCCTGCATTACCTCCGCGACACGCAGAAGTCGGCGCTCGATCATCTGGATCGCCCCTCCTACTACGACCGGAGCGACTCGATGATTCTCGACGCCGTTACGGTGCGCAACCTCGAATTATTGGAGCCGCTGTTTGCGGGCGAGACCCGGGAATCGACGCTGATTCACGTCCTCGATCAGACCTCGACCGGCATGGGCGGCCGCCTGCTGCGTCATCGGCTGCTGCGTCCCTGTTTGCAGCTCGACGAGATCAACGCACGCCTCGACGCGCTCGAAGAAATGCTGCGAGCGACCATCACCCGCTCGGAAATCCGCAAGCTGCTCACGAGCATGCTCGATCTGGAACGTCTGCTCGCCAAGCTGACGCTCGGAACGGCGGGGCCACGAGAACTGCTGGCGCTCGGCCGATCGCTCGCCCTGGTGCCGCAGCTCAAAGAGCACGTATCGCGCCTGGAATCTGCGCGCCTGCGCAGGATTATGACCGGGCTCGACGAGATTCCAGATGTTCGCGATCGCATTCTCACCGCTATCGCCGAGGAGCCGCCCGCTAATCTCGCTGACGGCGGTACCATCCGCACCGGCTACCACACCGAGCTCGACCAGTTGCGCGACATCAGCCGCAATAGCCGCCAGTACATCGCGCAGATCGAGACGCGCGAGCGCGGGCGAAGTGGAATTCAATCGCTCAAGGTCCGCTTCAACAATGTCTTCGGCTATTACATCGAGATCTCCAAGGCCAACCTGCACCTGGCGCCCACCGGCTATGAGCGCAAGCAGACGCTGGTGAATGCCGAGCGGTTCACCACGCCGGAGTTGAAGGATCTGGAGAGCAAGATCCTCGACGCGGAAGATAAAATGCTCACGCTCGAGCGCGAAATTTTTCAGGAACTGCGGCAGTTCGCGGCCGAGCATGCGGCGCGCATTCGCCAGACGGCTGCAGCCGTCGCTGAGCTGGATGTTACTTGCGCGCTCGCGCAAGTGGCTGCCGAAAACCGTTACGTTCGCCCCTCCTTCTCCGGTTCCGGCGAAATCCGCATCGTCGCGGGCCGTCATCCAGTGATCGAGAGACTCACCGAAAAGGAAGCGGCACGCTTTATCCCTAACGATCTTTACTTCGACACGGATTCGCAATTCATTGCTTTGATTACAGGCCCGAACATGGGCGGTAAATCGACTTATCTCCGGCAGGCCGCCTGCATCGTGATCCTGGCGCAGATGGGATCGTTCGTGCCCGCCGATTCCGCCACGCTCTCGATCGTAGATCGCGTGTTCACGCGCATCGGCGCCGCCGACAACCTCGCCCGCGGGCGCTCGACCTTTATGGTCGAGATGACCGAGACTGCCGTTATCCTTAACACCGCAACGTCGCGTAGCCTGGTGGTGCTCGATGAAATCGGACGAGGCACCGCCACCTACGATGGTCTCGCGTTGGCCTGGGCCGTGATCGAACAGCTCCACCAGCGCATCCGCGCCCGCACACTTTTCGCAACCCATTATCACGAGCTGACCGAGCTCGCCGACCAGTTGCCCGGCGTCCGCAACCTGCATGTATCAGTGAAAGAGGCTGGCGATCAGGTGATCTTCCTGCGAAAAGTGGAACCGGGACGCGCCGACCGCAGCTACGGAATCGAGGTGGCGCGACTGGCGGGCCTTCCGGTTGCCGTGATCGAGCGCGCGCGTGAAATCCTAACGCTGCACGAGCGGTCTGAGCAAGCTGTCACCGAAGAGCTCGCCCCGCGCGGCACGCCCGGTCCAATGCAGATTCAGTTGTTCGAGCCGGTCAAGCATCAGATCGCCGAGCGCATCCGCCGTCTCAACGTCGATGAGCTGCGGCCGATCGAGGCGCTGCAACTCCTTCATGAGCTGCAACAGGAGCTGAAGAACAAGTGAGAGTGGCCGGCCTGATCAGCGGCACGTCTATCGACGGCATCGATGTTGCCGTGGTCGACATCGGTGACTCGATCCAGGTGGTCGCAACCACTACGGTGCCTTATCCGCCCGAGGTCCACGCGGCGATCTTGTCGGTCTCCAACGCCGCTACTCACACCGCTACCGTCGCGCGGCTTAACGTGCTGCTCGGTGAGCTCTTCGCAGAGGCATTGCGAAAATCCGGTGTGCCCCTTCAAACCATCGAGCTGATCGGCTCTCACGGCCAGACCATCTTCCACGAAGGCGAGCCGGTCGAGTTCCTCGGCCGCAAGATCGCGAGCACTCTGCAAATCGGCGAGGCCGCAGTGATCGCCGCTCGCACGGGTATTCAAACCATCGCGGACTTCCGGACAGCCGATATCGCTGCCGGGGGAAAGGGCGCTCCGCTGGTTCCATTTCTCGACTATCAATTGTTCCGCCATGCCGAGCGCGCGCGCGTGGCGCTGAACATCGGCGGGATCGCCAACATCACCGTAATCCCCGCCAACGCCCGACCGGACGAGATCGTCGCCTTCGACACCGGGCCGGGGAACATGATCATCGATGCACTGGCACCGCCCTTCGATCGCGGCGGCGAGCGCGCGAAGGCCGGCCGCGTGAACGAGCCGTTGCTCGCGAAGTTGCTCGAGGACCCCTATTACCGGCTGGCACCGCCGAAATCCTGCGGCCGCGAACAGTACGGCGCGGAGTTTGTCGAAAAGACCGGCATCGACATTACGACCGCTACGGAACTCACCGTCCGGACGATCGCGCTGGCAATCGAGCGGTATCCGGCGACCAGCGAAGTGATCGTATCGGGCGGCGGTGCGCACAATCGATATATCATGGAGCGGCTGCGGGCGGTTTTGCACGCGCGCGTCACCACTTCGGAAGAGTTCGGAATTGGCGTCGACTCCAAAGAAGCGATCCTGTTCGCTGTGCTAGCGTATGAATCGGTTCACCGGCGTCCCGGCAACCTGCCCTCGGCGACGGGTGCGAGCAAGCCGGTGATCCTAGGAAAGGCTTCACATCCATGAATCTGACGCGAAGGACACTTCTTCAAGGGATTGGAGCGAGTATCGCCCTCAGAGCCGCAGGCGGCGGGGGACTCACGGGCTACGTTTCGGAATTCGTCGTGCGCACCAGGTATTCGGACATTCCCGGCAACGTTATCGAGCTGGGAAGGAAGTCGATGCTGGACGGGCTCGGACTTGCGCTGGCCGGCTCGGTCGCCAAGCTCGGTCAGATTACCAGCACCTATCTTCAGTCGATGGGCGCTTCGCGCAACGATGCGACCGTGATCGGCGCATCGCGAAAAGCTCCCACGCGATTCGCTGCGCTCGCGAACGGCGTCGGGATTCACGCCGACGATTACGACGATACACAGCTCGCCGTTGCGCCCGATCGCGTGTACGGATTGCTCACGCACCCGACTGCACCGTGTCTTCCGGCCGCGCTCGCAATCGCCGAGGCGCGCGGGATGAGCGGGCGGGACCTGATGCTCGCCTACCACGTGGGCGTGGAAGTGGAATGCAAAGTTGCCGAAGCGATCGCACCGCGTCACTACGAGGACGGTTTCCATTCCACGGGAACGTGCGGACCGTTTGCATCGGCTGCGGCTGCCGCGAAGTTGTACGGCTTCAACGCCGATCAGTGCGCGCGGGCGCTCGGCATCGCCGCGAGCGAGGGCGCGGGCTTGCGTGAGAACTTCGGCACCATGACCAAGCCGTATCACGCCGGCCGTGCCGCCGAATCCGGGATTGTCGCCGCCGATCTGGCGGCGCTCGGCTGGACCGCGAGTGAAGAAATTCTCGAAGCCCCGCGCGGTTTCTTTCACGCGGCCGGGGGCGGTTATGATCCTTCCGCGATTCAAGACAAGCTCGGCCATCCCTGGACCTTCGCCTCACCCGGCGTCTCCATCAAGCCTTTCCCTTCAGGCTCGCTTACGCATCCCGGCATGACAGAACTGCTGCGTCTGATTCGCAAGAACGACATTCAGGCCGGACAGGTGGAGAGCGTCGCGGTCGGCACCAACAAGAACATGCCCAACGCGCTCATCCATCACCATCCCACCGATTCGCTGCAAGCGAAGTTCAGCATGGAGTTTTGCATGGCTGCGCTGCTGCTTTACGGCAAAGCCGGTCTCACTGAGTTCACCGACGAAGTCGTGCGGAGGTCCGAAGTTCAGCAGATGATCCAGCGCGTCCACTTTGGCGTGCATCCGGCAGCCGAGGCGGCCGGATACAACAAGATGACCACCATCCTAGACATCAAACTAAAGGACGGTCGCACCATTTCCGGCCGCGCCGACTTCGGCAAGGGCAGCCCCACCGATCCGATGAGCTTCGACGATGTCGCGGCCAAATTTCAGGATTGCGCGGCGTTTGCGAAATGGCCTAAACAGAAGGCCGATCGTATCGTCGAGCTCGTTCGGAAGCTGGAAACTCTTGCGAATGTTCGAGATTTAGCAGCATTGGTTTAAATGGAACGAAACCCGGGCAAATCGCGTTGACTTGAAAAGAGGGGGACCTCAAATGTTCTGTACCAAGTGCGGTATCGAGCTCAGAGAACAGGATAAGTATTGCTGCGAATGCGGGACGTATTCGGGTCGTGGAGCGCCGCCGCCGATTCAGCCAGTCCAGCGACTCACGCGGCCGGCCGACGGCGGAAAGATCGGCGGAGTCTGCGCGGGCTTCGCGCGATATTTCAACTTGGACGTTACACTGGTCCGGGTTGTCTGGCTGGTGCTCACCGTTTGGCCGTTGCCATTATTCGGCGTGATCTCCTACATCGTGGCTTGGATCGTGATGCCAAAGGAGCTGCTGCCGGCGCCCGCCACCCAGATGCAACCGGTCAACCGCCCGGCGTCCTAACGGCTCAGCGCGACTCACGCGCGACGTTCCTGAACACCCGCCCGCCCTTCATCACGAACAGGACTTTGCGGACGTTTGTGATGTCGTCGAGCGGGTTGCCATCGGTAGCGACCAGGTCGGCTTCCATGCCCGGCGCGATACTGCCGATCTGGTTTCCTAAGCCCAAAGCTTCAGCCGCGCGTGAGGTGGCGCTGATAATCGCGTCCATCGCGGGCTGACCGGCGTCACGAACGCGGTTGACGAACTCCTCGCGATTGCGGCCGTTGCCGCCGGCTACGGCGTCGGTTCCGAAAACGATCTTCACGTTCTTAGCAATGGCGCGATGAATGGAATCGATGCGGATCGGTAAGTCCTCAGCCATCAGCTCAAAACCTTTTTCCGTATAATTGCCCAGACCCAGGAAGGCTTTCTTGTTCTCGAGATAGTTGTGGACGTTCGACAAATTCGGATCGAGATACACTCCCCGCTGCACCATCAGCTCTAAGACATCGTCAGAAAGAAATGTTCCATGCTCGATGCTGGTGCAGCCCGCCAGTACCGCAGCCTTTGCGCCGCTCGACGCGTGGGCGTGCACCGCGGACCGCCGTTTCTGCGCGGTCGCCTCGCCGCAGGCGGCCTGAATCTGTTCATCGGTCATGGTCTGCTTGCCGCCGTCGCGGCTGCTCGCCGTCGCAAAAAGCTTGATCACATCCGCGCCATCCGCTACCAGTTTCATTACTTTCGATCGAATCTCATCGGGTGTTCCAGACCGCTCGGTCAGCGGCGTAAGCGAGGTTAGAATTTTCGGACCGGGAATCACACCTTCGTTGATCAGGTCCCGCAGCGTCTTATCGGTTGCAGCGCCGAGGCTCTGGACAGTTGTAAATCCACCTTCGAGAGTAGCCCAGGCCGTTCCTTCCGTGCGCAGGCCGAACTCAGCAGGCGATTCCTGCTTGGTATCGGCGCGACCTTGCCGGTTGAAGTGCCCGTCCATGTGAACGTGCGTATCGATCCAACCGGGCATCACCGTGAGGCCGCTCAAATTGTAGGTCGCAGCACCGGTCCCAGCGAGCTCGATTCGCACGATCTTCGATCCTTCGACCACAATCCGAACGTTGCGCTGCACGCCGCCCTTGCCGTCGAGCAGCGTGCCCGCGCGAATCGTGATGGTTTGCCCGCACGCAGCAGCCGCGAGGCCCAGGATCAGAGCAACGAATCGAAGCATCGGCCTAAAACCGGATCTTCAGACCGAACTGTAACTGCCGCGCCGCTTCGGCCTGCTGAATCTGACCGAAACTCGGAGTGTCGAAGGTCTGTACCGGTGCGTCGAGATTCGGATGATTGAACGCGTTGAACGCCTCGACACGGAACTGCATCATGACGCTCTCCCAGATGTGGAAAGTGCGGCTCACGACGGCGTCCAGGTTCTTGAACGACGGAGCGATGAGATTGTTGCGGCCCTCGTTGCCGAACGTGCCGGCGGGCGCGAGTTCGAAGGCATTTATGTTGATCCATTGCTGCACCGTCTTGGGACCCGCGTTGCCGTCGCCTTTGACGTTGGGGCGGTCGACACTGGCAAGCACATTGGCATTGTCTTTGCTCACCAAAGCAGTAAACGGCCTTCCGCTTTGCAGCGTGAGAATGCCGGAGATTTCCCATCCGCCCACGATGTAGCCGAGTGCTCGATTGTGGTTCAGGTATGGCTTGCCCTGACCGAACGGAAGCTGGTAGACCGGGCTGATAACCAGCCGCTGCCGGATATCGAAGCCGGACAGGCCCCGCTCGCGGTGGAAATTCGTCGGATCGGATGCGGCCGAGCGCGACGGTGTCACGTTGTAGGGTGTTCCTGGCGTATCGTCGATGGACTTGCCGTAAAGATACGAGAGCAGGAACGAAAGTCCGCCGTTGTAGCGCTGCTCCAGCCGGACGATCATCCCGTTGAAGCTGGAGTCGCCGCGCGAAGTGTTGAAGTTGATGTTCCCGAATTGTGGATAGGGCCGCAGGGCTTGCTTTTGCGCAACGGTGCCGAGTCCCGGCGGCGGCTGATTCAGGTTGTAAAGCAAAGGAAGATGCGTTCCTTTCGAGCCTTGATAACCCACCTCGAGGACGAGCGAACGCCGAAGTTCCTGCTGCACGTTCAAATTCCATTGCTGGATCTGCGCATCCGGTAGGTACCGGCTGATGGCCGAAAGAGTGAGCGTTCCGGCGACAGCGTTGTTGGTCGGAAACGGATTGCTCAGTGAAATCGGATTGGCGATGCTCGCGTTAAACGTCTGCGCGGAAACGAAGGGCGCATTGCTCTGCTGCGGTCCGCTGTTCACATTGTTCAAGGCCGGCGCGTTGTAGAAGATTCCGTAGCCGCCGCGCACGACGGTTTTCGATGAAGAGAACGGCTGATAGGAGAAGCCGAAGCGAGGCTCGAAATCCTTGTAGTTCGCATCCCACACAGCCCGCGGAACGCCATTCACTCCGGCCACATCGATCTGGCCGGTCACGGGATTGAAGTTACTCAGCAAATTGCGGTGATCGTAGATCGGAATGTTGTACTCGTAGCGGAGTCCGATGTTGATCGTCAGCCGCGGAGTGATCTTCCAGTCATCCTGCGCGAATCCTGCGTACAGGCCCGTGCGATCGTAATAACGCGGGCTGAAGGGGCTGCGCGAAGTACTGGTCGGCAGTCCGAGCAGCAAATCGGCGAGCGAGTAGCCGCTCGATAGCGTCGTGGCTGTTTGCGCATTGAATGTGAACGCTCCGCGGCCGTTGCCGACGACGGTTCCGTTGGTTTGAAATCGAAGCAGGTCGATGCCGAACTTGAACGAGTGCCGCCCATGCACGTATGTGACACCGTCAGTGAGCTGATAGGTGTGATCCAGGCGGGCCTGCGGGAAATTGGTCGGCTCACCCAAGGTTGCAAACCCCTGCACGCCAGTCTGAGGAACGCCCGGATAAGGAGGGCCATCGAATCGTGTGCCCTGAATGTTGAATTGCTCGAGAAACTTAATGTTCTGATCGTTGGTCACGCGCGGGTTCGAAAACTGCGAGTACCCGATCTTGAACTCGTTCACCAGATTCGGATTGAAAATGTGTGTTTCCGTAAGGCCCGCCAGGCGTGCCAGCAGGTCGACCGTGCAGTCGAACCCCGGCACTACGCGCGACCCGCACACAGTATTGTTCTGCGTGAGCTGCGAATCTTCGAAGTCGTTATAGGTCGCGCTGAGCGTGTCCTTGTTCGAAAACGTATGATCGATCCGCAGCGACCCCAGGTTCAGCGCGTCGACCTGGGGCTGGTTGAAGGCGTAGTTGCTCGAAGGAAGCTGTCCTGAGGCTGTGGACGATGTGGGAGTGGGATAGTATTTTGCAAGCGCCTGGCCAATATTGTTGATCAGCGATTGTGGAATCTTGTTCTGGTCGAATGGTGCGTTGTTCGAAAACGGATTGCGGATCGTGGTTCGGATGCTGCTGAAATCGCCGTCGGCCATCCCGGGGAGCGGGACGTTGGTCAAGGCGGTTACTTGCTGCGTCGAGCGCGTACCTTCGTAGCTGGCGAAAAAAAACGTCTTGTTGCGGATGATGGGGCCGCCGATAGTGCCGCCGAACTGGTTTTGCTTAAAGGCCGGGATGGCCGAGTTCGGCGGAGTGAAGAGATTCTTGGCGTCCGTCACCTGGTTGCGAAGAAATTCGAAGACGCTGCCGTGAAACGCGTTGCCGCCGGCTTTGGTAGTGACGATCACCTGACTGCCTGAGTTGCGGCCATACTCCGCCGGAAAAACGCCCGTGAGGATCTTGAACTCCTGGATCGCATCCACTGAAGGCCGAAAGGCCGGCGCACTCAGCAATTGATCGTTGTTTTCGAGACCGTTCAGCGTGAAGTTGTTATTCAGCTCGCTCGCTCCGGCGACATTGAATCCGCCACGGAAGCTCAGGATCGAACCTTGCGCGGGAGGAGCGACGCCCGGGACCAACAACGCCAGCGAATAAAACTGGCGGCCGTTCAGCGGCATCTCGACGACTTTCTGGTTGTCGATCACTGCGCCCACTGACGACGTGTCGGTCTGCGTGAGTGGAAGTTCCGCCGTTACTTGAACGCTTTCAGAAGCCGTTCCTACCTGCAGCCGGAAGTCGACGCGCGCCTTCTGATCCACTTCGAGCACGACGCCGCTCTGGATGTATTTCTTGAAACCGTCCTTCTCGGCCGTCACGTCGTACGCGCCGATCGGCAACAACGGGATGGTATAGTTCGCAGTCTCGTTGGTGGCCGCCTCGCGCTCGATGCCTGTTTGCAAACTCCTCGCGACAACTCGCGCGCCCGGGATGCCTGCCCCCGAAGGATCGAGCACCTGTCCGGAAATAGTGGCGGTGTTAACTTGTGCCCACGTTGGAATAATCAAGGCGGACAGGAGAAGGAGACAGATCAGACGGAGTGTGTTTCGGGCCATGGGGAAAACCTCGTTTCAAAGAGTATAGCCCGTTCGAGGCCGGCAAAGGCTAGCTGATCCAGAGCGCTTTTGTTTTTTCCCGAACGTACAACGGCAGCGCTTTCCGGATCAGCAACCGCTTGAACTGAGGATGATTCAGCGCCCCGGTTGCGTAGCGCGCCAGCAGATCGGCGAGCGCTTCGTTGCGGCCGGCCGCTTTGATGATGCGGTCCACGCGATCGGGATCGCCGAGCAGCAGCTTTTGTAGTGAAACGCTCTTCCCCAGCTCGACTCCGATCTCGCGCCTCCAGGTGCCTTCGTAGCGCGCGATCTGCCGGCTGCTGAAGTCATTGGCGCGTACGGCTTCGATCGCCGTCTGTGCCGCATGGGCGCCGCTTACCATCGCGTAGTAAATTCCTTCAGCGGTCAAGGCGTTCACGAATCCGCCCGCGTCGCCGCTCAGTAACACTCGTTCGCCGCGGGTTCGTGGGAGCGGTCCTGAGATCGGAAGAGGAAAGGCGCGAAAGTTGCTTCGGTTGGATCGGCCAGTGACCAAGTGCTTGGAAGAAAGCTCATCCACGAAGCTGCTGTGATGTGCGTAATTCGCGCCGCGCAGCTTCTCCAGATAGTAATCCAGCTTGAAACCGATCCCGAGGTTGACATGACTCGCTTTCGGGAAGACGTAGCCGTAGCCGTAGTGGCTTCGAACACGATAGTAAATGTACATGCGGTCACGCTCGGCCAGATTCAATTCCTGGTAAGGCGTCTCCTCCATCATGTCGATGGCGTATTCGTTGTGAATAGTCCCGCTTCGCAATCCCGATTCGCGAGCAACGACGCTGTTGGCTCCGTCGCAACCGAGCACCAGTTTGCATCGATACTCTCGCGGTGCGCCGTCCACGTCCGCCGTGACGATCGCGTGATCCGGATGGATCGCGAGCTTTCGCACCAGGGCCGCCGTCTGACACTTGACGCGCTCGCGTGCCATCGAGAAGAGCAGGTTGTCGAACTCGCATCGCCGGATCATCAGATACAGTGGAGTTTCCGATCGATAGTCAACCGTGAATCCGGCCGGCGATTCGAGATAGACTTTGTTGACCCAGTTGACCGGGATCTGCGAAAGGGCGGATTTCAGATAGGGAAAGCGGCTGATTACCCGAGCGCTGATTCCTCCGCCGCATGGTTTGTCACGTGGGAAAGCGCTCTTGTCGAGCAGTAGCGTCGAGACCCCGGCTTCTCCGAGCAACTTTGCCGCAGTGGCGCCGGCGGGTCCGCCACCCACCACGATGACGTCGAAGGTCACTTCACCGGGTTCGCCGGATGCAGGTATCGCGCCAGGAATTGGTAGACTTCGCGACGCGATTCCTTGGCCAGCGGAGTGTCGGTGCGATTGAAATGATGGCCGCCGGGAGCGTTCTCATAGATCTTGTACTCGAACTTCTTGCCCGCAGCTTTCAGCGAGTCGATCAGGTGCCGGACCTCGAGCACGTTGACATCCTCATCATTGGTGTTGGTGTGGATCAGAAGCGGCGTCTGCAGCTCGTCCACGTGCGAGTAAGGCGACCGGCGAACGTATTCCTGAATGTCTTCGCGAACGTTCTTGCCAATGTGATACGGCGCGGAATAAAGCTCGCGGTATCCTTCCGATTCGTAGCCCATGCGAGCCACCAGGTCGCTCACCGGCACGCCGGCGTAGGCCACCGCGTAGGTTTGCGGATGCTGGAAAATATTCATGAGCGTTATCAGCCCGCCGTGGCTCCAGCCGACGATGCCCACGCGCTGCGGATCGAGAAAACTGTGTTCACCCAGCATCCACTGGCAACCGAAAAAGACATCGTCGATTTCGCGCCCGCCGTAATCGATCTGTTGATAGAAACCGCGTCCGTAGCCAGTGCTGCCCCGGTAATCGGTCGAGATAATCGAATAGCCTTGCTCGACGAACTCGCGGACAATGTGCGCCTCGGATGAGTCGAAATTGGCGTGCACGCCGCCATGGATCAGCACGATGAGCGGCTGCTTCTTACTGCGGTCGAGCTTCTTCGGAATAAATGTATAGGCGCGGATGATCAGCGGATTCGTCGCCCCGGGAGCATTCGGATTGGCGACCCGATGCGGCGGCAGGCTGGTGTACTGGACCTTGTCGACGTCGGCGATGTCGCTGAGCTTCATCTGCCACATCAGGTCGTCGACGGCTTTGAGCATTTCATCCCATCGGCCTTCCGGCGCGCCGGCCGGCGGAGTTCCGGTTGCAGTAGCAGTGCCACCGCGGCCTCCGCCTGGAGCCGGCGTCGTTATGGGCGAGGGAGGCTGCTGCGCGATCAGCTGAAAAAGAGTACAGAACAATCCGATTAGCTTCTTCATGGCCGTTTCACTATTGTATTCGGCGGACCAGGGTGGGCGCTAAGGCAGCCGGTGTGGCGAGCGCCTGCCTATGCCGGGAAAAACTGGCGCAGCGTGCTGAAAAACGACTGAACGAACTCGATTCCGATCTGGGTGGCATCGTCCTGCTGCCCTTTGATGA
>JACXTT010004526.1_pt1 | contig 20629 bp, 16 predicted proteins | sample 9270951 | NCBI WGS metagenome assembly JACXTT01 (sample SAMN15532306, study PRJNA645909) | rock metagenome | isolation source: weathered quartz diorite | place: Puerto Rico | collected 2017-06-21
GGCAGGCGCGGATCCGCCATGAAACCGTCAACGTAAGTCGGCATGGCAGGGTGCGCGGTGCTGTCCATATCCAAAACGTCAATGCCTATCATGGTCGCTTTAAAAACTGGCTGCGGCATTTCAATGGGGTCGCGACGAAATATCTGGAGAATTATCTCGGTTGGCGATGGGCAATCGACTTACGGCGCATCGACACCGCCGAGGGCTTTCTAAGAGCGGCGCTGGGGATTTTCAACAGCAGACGGTGAAAGCGCCGTATTGAATCGGCTACGCATCCATCGAAGGGCGGGACTGGCACTTGCTGCCCGCCCCGGGGTAGGACCGCGACGGGAGCAAGACCGGTCGGCTCCCCGTTCAGCGACATGCTACAAGCGGATAACGGTGGGAAGATGCGCGCGCAGCAGAAAGCGGGGACAGGCAGCGAGTGCCAGTCCCCGGTGCCGCGTCTTGTGGAGGGGAAAATGGGGACAGGTCCGCAGGACCAGTCCCCGGTGCTGCAAATCGTGCGGGTGGAGCGGGAGGCGGGCCACCTGGCCCGTCCCCGCCGCCAAAGCGCCAGCCGGTTACGGCATCAACTGCATGCGGATTTCACCGCCGGGGAACTGGGCGCTGTGGACGTTGACGTAGAGCTTGCCGGCTTTGTAGCTGGCGTACTGGGCGTCGGTCAGTTTGGCGCCGGCGGGTGGGGCAAAGGTGCTGGGGCCGGTCTTGGTGAAGGGGACGATCACGGGGCCGTTGGCGCCCATGGCGGCTTCGTGGATGTGGGCGGCGGTCGGGGTCATGCCGGTCACTTCGATCATGCCTGTGACGGACATGTCGGCGCCGATGGCCACCGTGCTCTTGCCCGTGGCAGTCGAGCTGTTTGGCGGCACTTCCTGGGCGCCGGTGAGCATCATGCTGCCGCTGGCACGGGATGGGGTGACGGCGGGCGAACCAGCCGGGCTGGGCGTCGGGTTGATGGCGGTCGCAGTTTTTTCCACTGCCATCGGTGCATCGCTGTCTTTTTTCATGGCAGAGCAGCCGGTGGCGAGCAGCAGTGCGCCCAGCGCGGCGATCCATGCGGTGCGGACTGGGTAGGTATTGTTTTTCATGCGTCGATCTCCAGGTTTGTTGTTGGTATAAGCCGACCCTGCACCGCGCAAAACGCCGATGCAATATCGATATTACCCGCCTGGCGAATCCAGGTGCGCACGCCATCGTGGCATTTAAACAACAAGCACCCCGATGGTGGGTCGGCTTGTACCGGTGAAGCCGGGCGCGCCGCTCCATGGGCCGGTCCAGACGCAGCGCCGGCCCGCCCCGAGGCCGCCCGGATATTGCCGCGCTTCGTTGCCGCGCTTCATTGCCGCGCGCGCCGCTGCGGCGATGTATGTTTGTTAAGATTGCGTTTATTTGGCGGCCGCTCCATGTTGATACTCTGGACTTACCTGCGTCCCCACGGCCGCCTCGCCCTGCTGGCGCTGCTGCTGGCGGCGGCCAGCCAGGTGCTGGCCCTGGTCGATCCCATCATCTTCGGCCGCATCATCGATCAGTTCGGCCCGGCTGCTCCCGCTCAGACGGAAGATGCGATGGTACGCGGCGTGCTGCGCCTGCTGGCGCTGGCGGTCGGGGTGGCGATTCTGTCGCGCCTGGCCAAGGCGGTGCAGGAATACCTCACCCGGCTGGTGGTGCAGCGCCTGGGTACGGCCATTTTTAACGATGGTCTGCGCCAGCTCTTGCGGCTCGAATTCCAGGAATTCGAAGACTTGCGCAGCGGCGAGACCTTGTCGCTGCTGCAAAAGGTACGGGCCGACAGTGAGCGCTTCATCAACGCCTTCATCAACACGGGCTTTGCCGCCGTGGTGGGCATGGGTTTCCTGATCTGGTATGCCGTGACCAAACACTGGTTGCTGGTGCCCGTGTTCCTCATCGGCGTGCTGGTGCTTGGTGGCTTGACGGGCCTGCTCAGCCGCGAGATCAAGAGCCAGCAACGCTCGATCACACGCGAAACCAACCGCAACTCGGGCTTCATCAGCGAAGCGCTGCGCAATATTGAATTGATCAAGAGCCTGGGCCTGACCTTCTTTGAAATCCGCCGTCTGCGCGCGCAGTCGGACGCCATCTTTGCGCTTGAAATGCAAAAGGTCAAACGCATCCGCCTGCTGTCGTTTTTGCAAGGCACCACCCTAAGCATGCTGAAGCTGGCCGTGTTGTTCGCCCTGCTATGGCTGATCTTTCGGAAGGTGCTGAGCACGGGCGAACTGATTGCCATGCAGTTCATCGCGGTGGCCATCTTTGCACCCTTGCAGGAACTGGGCAATATCATCCTGGCCTGGCGCGAAGCAGAGGCCTCGCTGCTCAATTTCGGCGCCCTGCTGGCCAAGCCCATCGAGCGCCGGCCGCCCGGCGCCATCGACGTGGGCGCCATCGAGCGCGTCGCCTTCGATCAAGTCAGCTTCCGCCACCGCGACGCGCCCGACCTGGCGCTGGACGGCGTCACGTTTTCGGCCAGCCTGGGCCAGACCATTGCCTTTGTCGGCCCTTCCGGCTCCGGCAAGTCGACCCTGGTGAAATTGCTGGTCGGCCTGTACACGCCCCTGTCGGGCACGGTGCGCTACAACGATGTGTCGACCCGTGCCTTGCGTTTTAATGTCGCGCGCCGCCAGATTGGTTTTGTGACCCAGGAAACCCACCTGTTAGCAGGCACCTTGCGTGAAAACATCCGCTTCGTAAAACCGGACGCTACCGACGAGGAAATTGTCGCCGCCATGCAGCAGGCCGCCTGCGCCTATCTGCTGGAAAAATCGGACGCAGGGCTGGACACCATGATCGGCGAGATGGGCATGAAGCTCTCCGGCGGCGAGCGCCAGCGCCTGTCGATCGCCCGCGCCCTCGTGCGCAAGCCGCCCCTGCTGATTTTTGACGAGGCGACCTCCGCCCTCGACTCGCTCACCGAGCAGCAGGTCAGCGAAACGGTGCGCGCCGTGTCGGCCGAAGGCCAGCGCATCACCATCCTGATCGCGCACCGGCTGGCCACCATTCTGCATGCCGACACCATCTTCGTGCTGGAAAAAGGCCGCATCGTCGAAAGCGGTGGCCACGTGGCACTGCTCGCCCAGAAGGGTTTGTACTATGCCATGTGGCGCCAGCAGATCGGCGAACGCGCGATGGCGCCGGGCGCGCTCGCGGCGGTGGGAGCCTGATCCAGTCGGCGCGCCAGCGGCAGGGAAACATTCTTGCCTCATGCGGCAAACTCCAGCCGGCCGATCTGCCCGTAGGCATATTTGTAGCCGTAATGGGCCAGGCGCGGCTTGACGTCATTGAAGATCACACCCGCCGTGACGATGCCGGCCTGCTGCAGGCGCTTGACGGATTCGGCGATTTCACGGGCCGTGCTGACGCCCGCGCGCACCACCAGGAATACGGCCCCTGCGTGGTTGCCGATGACCAGGGGATCGGCCAGCGCCAGCACGGGCGGCGAATCGATCAGTACGATGTCGTAATGGCTGCGCAGGGCTTCCAGCAAGCCGCCGATGTCGACCTTGAGCAGCAGCTCGCGCCCTTGTGCCGCCAGGCTGCCGGTGGTGATCAGGTCGAGATTGGGCACCACCTCGCGCACCACGACCTGACCGGGCGCGATGGCGCCGCTGGCCGCCTCGCACAGGCCGTGCCCACGCGGCACCCCGAATGCCTGGTGCAGCCGGCCATTGCGCACGTCGGCGTCGATCAGCAGCACCCGCTTGCCGCTGGACGCCAGCACGGCGGCGAAGTTGGCAGAGACGAAGGATTTGCCCAGGCCGCTGGTGGGTCCGGCAAACATGATGACGTTGTTGTGAAACTGGGGCATGGAAAAGCGCAGGGAGGCGCGGAAGCTGCGCAAGGCTTCGATGGCGCCGTCGAGCGGATCGTCCAGCGCCAGCAGGTTCGGCTTGCCGGAGCCGGCCCTGCGGCGGGCGAGGCGCGTTTGCGACTGGCTGTGCGGGATGCTGGCGTGCACCACCCGCTCGCCAAGCAGCTCTTCCACCAGCAGCGGATCCTCCACGCCGCGGCCGAAATTTTTGCGCATCAATACCGCGCTCAGTCCCAGCAAGGCGCCCAGCACCGCCCCGATCAGCAGGATCATCTTGCGGTGGGGACGCACGGGTTCGTCGTCGATGACCGGCGGATCGACCATGCGCACATTGCTGACCTTGCCGACCGAGACCACCCGCAATTGCTGGGCCGTGTTCGCCAAAGCCGTGTACAGGTCGGTGTTGACCTTGATTTCACGGTTGAGCCGCCCTGCTTCCTGTTCCAGCTGGGGCAAGGCCTTGATGTGCTCGTCCGTCTCGGCCAGCTGGTGGTCGATGTCGCCGATCTGTCCGTTCACCCCCACCACCATGGGATGGTTGACGGTGAATCGGGTCAGCAGCTCAGTGCGCCGCTGCACCAGCTCGATGCGGCGGCTACGGGCCGCCGCCGCCTGCATGACGCTGAGCTTGGCTTCTTCAGCGAAATCGACCGTACCGTTACGGTGCCTGAAACTGTTGTAGGCGTTTTCCGCCTGTTCCAGATTGGCTTTCAGCTTGGGCAACTGGGCGTCGAGGAAGGCCAGGGTCTTCTCCGCTTCCTCGCTCTTGCGCCGCAGGTTTTGCGCCATGTACTGCTGGCCCACTTCGTGCAGGATGGCGTAGGCTATCTCCGGGTCGCCCGATTCGAGCTTCACCTCGATCACCCCGGATTGCCGGCCCTGCTCGCTCACGTTCAGCTCGCGCTGAAGCATGCCGGTGGCGGCCATGGTGGACACCCGCGTCAGCAGGAAACGCGCGCCCGGCAGGCCGTCCAGGTGGTCGACCAGCAAGGCCAGCGGGCCGGCCGGCGTGTTCGTCTGAAGCAGCTCCCCCACCTGGCCCCGCACCTGCAATTTACTGATGGAATCGCTCAATGCGTAGCTGCCGGGGCCCAGCACGGTCAGCGCCAGGTTGCGGCGAAACCAGGACGGCGGCACGTCGAGCTGGCTGACGCTGATGGCCTCGCTGCCCCACACCTGGCCGCCCCAGCCGAACAGGCCCGGCGTGGAAAGGCGCCCGGGACGGAGGTTGCGCATCAGCTTGCCCAATACGGGAAAATAGTCGGGGCGCGCATAAATGCTCATGCGCAGGCGCTCCACCGTCGCGCTCACCACGGCGCGCGAACGCAGCAGTTCCATTTCGGCGCTGGCCGCCTTTTTGGTGTCGAACATGGCGGCGACGTCGTTCAAGGCGTTGTGCGGGGTGTTGGGACTGGTCTCCTCAACGTAGATGAGCATGCTGGCCTGATAGACCGGTCTGGCCAGGACGGCGAACAAGACGGCGACCAGGAACACCGCCAGCCACACACCTGTGATCAGGCGCCAGTGGTCGCGCAGCATGTGAGCATAGGCGGCGAATTCGGTTTCGTCGTCGGCAAGCGGCGGCGGCAGGCCGACGGCGGGCGGCGCCAGGCGGCGTTCGCGGTGGCGGTGGGGATCGAGCGAGCTGGTGGAGGTCATGGTGTGGTCGGGTCGTGAAGACGGCGTTGATTTATGCCTCCACGCTAAGCGCCTCGGGCCGGCCGAGTTTGCGATAGCACAAACGAACGCCGGGAGCCGCTGAATCCCTGCAATTGCACGAAGATCGCTGAAGATCAGGCTGCTCGTACGGTCCACGCCGGTAAAACGGCATGCGATCGCCTTACAATGCTATCCAGTTGGCAATACACAACAGCCTGCGGCGGCGTGCGTCTCGACTTATCGATTCCAGCTAAAATGCGATTTCTGCATTTTTCAGTCTTTCGCTGACCCAAAAACCGATGAGCCAGGCCCTTTCCGCCGCCCCACTGGACCTGTCGAGCTGCGACCAGGAGCCGATCCGTATCCCGGGCAGCATCCAGCCGCACGGATTCCTGCTCAGCCTGTCGATGGGACTGGAAGTGCTGCAGGCCAGCGACAATCTGCAAGCCATGGCGGGCGTGGCTGCGCTCGATGCCATCGGCCAGCCGCTCGCGCGCGTGGCGGGCGCGGCGGCCGAGGCGCTGCTGGCGCCCTACCCGCACGGCCAGGGCCTGCCCAACCGTCCTACCTACCTGGGCGCGGCAATCTTGCCCAACGGGGCCAATTTCGATGTGCTGGGCCACGCCTGGGACGGCGTGCTGATTCTCGAATTCGAAGCGACCGCGCGCCACGGGCCGGCCGACTTCCGCGAACTGTTCCCGCTGGTGGGAGAATTCATGCAGAAGCTGCCTGGCGCCACCACCGTCGAGGCCATGAGCACCCTGGCGGCGCGCCAGATCCGCGCGCTCACGGGTTTCGGCCGCGTGATGGTCTACCAGTTCGACCGCGACGGCCACGGCCACGTGATGGCGGAGTGCCGCGACGAAGGCTATCCCTCCTACCTCGGTCAGCATTTTCCTGCCTCCGACATCCCGCGCCAGGCCAGGGAACTGTATAGGGTCAATCGGATTCGTCTGATCCGCGATGCCAATTACACGCCATCGCGTCTATTGCCGCCGCTCAATCCTGTAACCGGGCAGCCCAACGATCTGACCTTCGCCTCCCTGCGCAGCGTGTCGCCCATCCACCTGCAATACATGCGCAATATGGACACCCTGGCCTCGATGTCGGTGTCGGTGATGGTCAAGGGGGAACTGTGGGGCTTGATTTCCTGCCATAACGCCGAGCCTCGCCCCCTGCATTTCGACAAGCGCAGCGCCTGCGAGCAACTGGGCCAGATTTTGTCGCTGTGCATTGAAACGCGGGAAGATGCGGACGATTTGCAGTTCCGGCTGGAACTGCGCCGCATCATGGTGTCGATGCTGGCGGGCTTGACCCAGAGCGCCGATTTCATTGACAACATGAGCAATGTGTTTCCGGAACTGCTGCGCTTTGCGCGCGCCGGGGGCGTGGCCATCGTGGTCGACGAGCGCGTGATCCTGCACGGCGACACCCCCGACGAGGGCCAGATCCGCCGTCTGGTGAACTGGCTGGACGTGCACAGCCAGACCGATTTGTTCCACACCGATCATCTCAGTTCACAGTACCCGCCGGCCGCCGATTTCATCCGCAGCGGCAGCGGCTTGCTGGCCATGCCGATTTCCCGCATCCACAAGCATTATCTGCTGTGGTTCCGGCCCGAGCTGGTGCAGACGGTCGAGTGGGCCGGCAATCCGCACGGCAAGGAAGAGGCGGCGGAGCAGTCGGCGCCGTTGACGCCACGCACCAGCTTTGCCACTTGGCGCGAGACCATCCACGGCACCAGCGCGCCCTGGCACTCGGGCGAAATCGAGCTGGCGCTGGAGTTTCGCAGCGCGCTGCTGGGAATTGCCCTGGAGCGTGCCGAGCAGATGGCGGAGCTGGCCGAGGAATTGGGCCGCGCCAATAAGGAACTGGAAGCGTTTTCCTACTCGGTGTCGCATGATCTGCGCGCGCCCTTGCGTCATATCGTCGGTTTTTCGAACTTGCTGATGGAATCGGCTGACGACAGCGCACCCGATACCCGCATGCGCTTTTTGTCGAACATCAAGGATTCAGCGCGCCTGGCGGGCAAGCTGGTGGACGATCTGCTGAGCTTTTCGCAGATGGGCCGGGCAGCGCTGCGCCCCATCACCGTGAACATGAACGACCTCGTCAAAGGGTCGATCAGCAAGCTCGCGCCGGACACCGCGGGGCGCACCATCGAATGGCAGCTGGGGGAACTGCCCCAGATCACGGCCGACCCCACTTTCCTGCAACTGGCCGTGTTCAACCTGCTGTCGAACGCCGTCAAGTTCACCAGCCAGAAAAATCCCGCTATCATTGCGGTCGACGCCAGCGAAACGGACACTGAAACCGTGTTCCGGGTGGCGGACAATGGCGCCGGCTTTAATATGGAATACGTGCACAAGCTGTTCGGCGTATTCCAGCGCCTGCACCGGATGGAAGATTTCCAGGGCACCGGCATCGGCCTGGCCAATGTGCGCCGCATCGTCGAACGGCACGGCGGACGGGCCTGGGCGGAATCGCGCCCCGGCCATGGCGCCACATTTTATTTTAGTATCCCCAAAGTTTTGAATCTGTAAGGCACCCATGTTAAAGCCCATTTTATTGGTCGAAGATAACCCGCACGACCTCGAACTCACCCTGATCGCGCTGTCGCGCAGCCAGCTTGCAAACGAGGTCATCATTGCGCGCGATGGCGCCGAGGCGCTCGATTATCTGATGGCCCGCGGTCAGTTCGAGGGGCGCCAGGCGGGCAACCCGGCCGTCGTGCTGCTCGACTTGAAATTACCGAAGATCGACGGCCTCGAGGTGCTCAAGGCGATCCGCACCACCGACGGTTTGAAAAGCACGCCGGTGGTGATGCTGACGTCCTCGAAAGAAGAGCAGGACCTGATCCGCAGCTATGAACTGGGCGTGAACGCCTACGTCGTCAAACCGGTCGACTTCGGCGAATTCGTGCGCGCCATTGCCGACCTGGGCATTTTCTGGGCCGTGCTGAACGAACCGCCGCCAGGCTCGGCGCGCTACATCAAGCCCGCCAACTAGACCAGGTCCCGTCAGGCGGCGATGGCCGAGCGGCGGCGCCGCAGCAAGTGCCGGATGCGTGCGCTCAGCACGTCCGGCGTGTAGGGCTTTTGCAGCAGATTGACGTTCGCCTCCACTTTTCCTTCATGCACCAACACCCCTTCCGCGTAGCCCGAGGTAAACAGCACTTCGGCCAGCGGCAGGCGGGCGCGCACGCGGTCGCGCAACTCGAGGCTGCTGACATTGCCCGGCATGATGACGTCGGTAAACACCAGGTCGACGTGCACGCCGCTGTCGATCAATTCGACCGCGCTGGCGCCGTCGTGGGCAGCCAGCACTTCGTAGCCCAGGGCTGACAGCAGTTCGACGGTGGAGGTGCGCACGTCACCCTCGTCTTCCACCACAAGAATGGTTTCCAGGCCGCCGAACAGCTGCGAACTATTGCCGTCTTCGTGCCTGGTCGGTACTTCATGGCTGCGGTGCAGGTAAATCTTGACGCTGGTCCCCCAACCCGGTTCGCTTTCGAGCTCGATCTCGCCGCCCGACTGCTTGACGAAGCCGTAGGCCATCGACAGGCCCAGTCCCGTGCCCTGGCCAGTGGGCTTGGTGGTGAAAAACGGTTCAAAGGCCCGGGCCAGCACCTCGGCCGGCATGCCGGCGCCCGTGTCCCTCACTTCGATCATGATGGCCTCGCCCCCGCCCAGGGCCTTGGGCGCGCCCCCGCTGCCGTCCGCATTCTGGGGCAGGTTGCAGGCGCGAATCGTGAGGGTGCCGCCGTCGCTCATGGCGTCGCGCGCGTTGATGACCAGATTGAGCAGCACATTGTTGAGCTGGCCGGGATCGACCACGGTCGGCCACAAGTCGGCGGCGATCTCGCTGACCACGGTGGCGCGGGGACCGAGCACGCGGCGCATCATGTCTTCCATGTCGCGCAGCACGCTGCCGGCATCGACGACGATGGCTTGCAGGGGCTGGCGGCGGGCGAAGGCGAGCAGGTGGGAAGACAGCTTGACGCCCCGCTCCACCCCGGCCAGGGCCAGTTCGATGCGGTTGAGGGCCTTTTCGCTGACCCCGCCCAGCAGCTTGATCAATTGCAGATTGCCACCGATGATTTGCAGCACGTTGTTGAAATCGTGGGCGACGCCGCCCGTCAACTGGCCGATCGCTTCCATCTTCTGGGCCTGGTGCAGCGCTGACTGGCTGGCCGCCAATTCGTCCTGGCTGCGCCGCAATTCGATGAAGGCGGCATCGCGCTGTTTGCGCGCCGCGCAGGCTTCGTGGTGGTAGCGCACCCGCGCCACCAGCTCGCGCGAATCGGGCCATTTGACGAGGTAATCGTTGGCGCCGGCGGCAAAGGCGCGCGCCTTGATGTCCGCGTCTTCTTCCGAGGACAGCAGGATGACGGGGATATGTTCGGTCGCCGCATTTCCACGCAGCAATTTGACCACACCGAAACCGTCCACCCGCGGCATGCGCAGGTCCACCAGCACGACCGTGGCCGCCACTTCCATCGCCACTTCCACCGCCCTTGCCGGGTCCGGTTCATAGCGCAGGCATAAATTGGAAAAGTCCCGCAGGCTGTGCGAAATCAGATCCTGAGCGAACGGCTCGTCATCGATCAGCAGGACCGAGCAGTCTTCGAAAACGTCATCTCTCATGTGGCTGCATGCCAGCAGGGTCAGGGCGGGCGATGTTGGGCGATTGGCGAATTTTACATGAGACAAGCAGATTTTCTATATGCAAATACTCTACCGTGCGCGACTGTTTTTTAATGAAAAACTATTTACGGACTGCTTTCAACTGGCGCAGATCGGCGACCGCATCGCGGCCAAAATCCTTGCTCATCAGATAATCCACCAGTTGGCGCGCCACCCGCGCCGGGGCCGCCAGCTCGCCCGTGTCCTTCAAGGCATCAAAGCGATGGCGCAAGGGGAATTGTTCGAGCGACATGGCGCGGATTTCACCCTGCATGTCCGTGTCGATCACGCCGGGCGCCAGGCTGACGATGCGCAGGTCACGATTATCATCCTGGGACGCGGCGCCCGCATGCAAATCGAGCGCCGCCTTGGTGGCGCAGTACACGCTCCAGCCGGGATAGGCGTTGCGGCCGGCGCCGCTGCTGACGTGGACGATGCGGCATTCGGCGCCTGGCCGGCGGGCCTGGCTGACGGCGGCGGCCAGCATCAGGGGCGCCGCCACGTTGACTGCCACGGCGCGGGCGACGGCGGCGGGATCCTGGCTGGCCAGGGGCCCGACCGGCTGCACGGTGCCGGCATTGTTAATCAAGAGCACAGTGCTGGCATCGGCCAGCCAGTTGCGCAGCGCGTCGCCGCCCAGCCAGAAGGCCAGCCCGGCCGTGTCGGCCATGTCCAGCGACATTTCCGTCAAGCCATCCGGCGCGCCTGTCTGCCCCGTGCTGCGGGCAATCCCCAGCACCCGGGTGCCGCGCCCGAGCAGGTCGGCCGTGATGGCCGCGCCCAGCCCTTTTGAATGCCCTGTAACAATCGCCTTGATCATTCCGTCTCCCTGCAGTGGTCGTTCGTGCATTCAGTCTACCCCGGCCGGCGCGGCAGCGTGCTCCCGTTCGCCAGCGTCCGGTGCGGCCAGGCGCGCCGCTACCACCGCGTGCTTGACGCCGGCGACGAAGGCCACCGGATCGTCGACGTAGAGCAGCACCCGGCGCGCATCGATCATGTGCTGGCTACCCAGTACGGTGGCGTGGAACGGCGCGCCCGCCAGCTCCAGCGCCGCGTTGGCTTGTTCGCCCAGAGTCAGGTGCCAGGCGCCCTCGGCGCGGGCATGGCCGCCGACTGCGACGCAGTCGTCGATATTGTTCAGTTGGATTGCGGCGCAGGCGCGCAGGCCGATGTCGAGAAGCAATTGGCCATCTTCGATGCGGTGGCCGCCCTCGCGCAGGGCACGGCGCCCGCCCAGGATCCATACCAGGGCGTACAGCACCACCACCAGCAGAGCGGTTGCTGCGCCCAGCAAAGGCCAGACCATGGAGAAATAGCGGGGCACGGCGGTTGCCAGGGCGGCGCCGCACACGATCACGGTCAACGTCAGGGAGGCGGTGCGCATCTTGCCGTGGGGGCCGGCGGCCACGCCGAAGCGCGCCGACGCCGGCAGCTGGTGTCCGGTCAAGGCACGCCAAGTGTAGCGGTAGGCGCGTTTTTCCATCGCATAAAAGCCGCGTAGCCAGCCGGGCATGGCATCGACCACCAGGGCGTCGGCCGCTTGCAGGCTGATGCCGGCGGCTGTGTGCTGGCGGACTTTTTTGACGCTGCGGCGCAGGGCCAAGGCGGCCCGCAGCAGCACCACGGCTGTCAGGGCCCAGCCGGCCGCCACCCACTCGATCGCATAGGTCGCCGCGCCCCGTTCCTTGATCCACCAGCCAGCTGCCAGCAGGCTCAGGCCTACCAGTATCTGCAGCAGCTTTCCTGCTTTAGCTTGCATATTGTTTCCTCCCGACACAGTGTGACTGAAATCGGCGGTGTTTTCAATATGGCAAGAGATGAAAGGGGACTGGCGCTCGCCGCCTGTCACCGATTTATTTAGCGTGCGCAAAACCGGGGCCCGCAAAAACGGGGACAGTGCCAGTCCCCGGAGCTAGCAATTACAACGATCGAACCCTACTCCTTCGGCATATCAAACTCATCCTGATTGCCTCCCGTTTCTCTCGCGCCCAGGCCGGTACCGGTGGACCCTGCCTGCCGACTGCGCGTGTCCTGCGCGGTGCGGTTGGAGGCGGTGGCTGCGCTACCCGGCTCGGCCGACTGGCGGTTGCCGGCAGGCTGGTCGGTATTGGTGTCCTTCATATCATGCGTCAATTGCTCACCGCCGTTGCCGCCCGTTTCCTGCTGCGACGGCGCGCTGCTGTCATTGCCGTTGCCGATTGCTGTCTGTCCCATGGCTGTCTCCTTAAAGTAAGCAACCATGCTGGCGCAGGCGTGACGGCGCGTCATCAGTAACACGAGCGTGGCCTTGTAGGAAACCGCCTTGCGCAGTCCGGCATACAATGCATGACCTGTCGCCTTCCAGCATACCGACCATGAGCCAGCCCGTCAGCAGGACCGCACCATGAGCACCGCCATTGCCGCCCCCTGCGACCGCGCCAGCGCTGCCGCGATCCGCTGCGAGGAAACGGCGGGGCATCCCCGGCTGACCCTGGCCGCCACCATCCTCGGCTCCAGCGTGGCGTTCATCGACGGCTCGGTCGTCAACGTCGCCCTGCCCGCCCTGGCGCGCGATCTCGGCGCCGGGCCGGCACAACTGACCTGGGCGATCAATGCCTATCTGCTGCCGCTGGGCGCCCTGATCCTGCTGGGCGGTGGCATGGGCGACCACTTCGGCCGGCGCCGCCTGTTCATGGCGGGCCTGGGCTTGTTCACGATTGCCTCGGTGCTGTGCGCCGCCGCGCCCGGCTTCGGCTGGCTGCTGGCGGGCCGGGGCATGCAGGGCCTGGGCGCGGCGCTCTTGATGCCCAACAGCCTCGCCATCCTGGGCAGCGCCTTCCAGGGCGAAGCGCGCGGCCGAGCCATCGGCACCTGGGCCGCGGTGGGCGCGCTGGCTGGCGCCCTCGGTCCCCTGCTGGGCGGCTGGCTGGTCGATGCAGCCGGCTGGCGCACCATCTTCCTGATCAACGTGCCGATCGCGGCCGGCGCCGGCCTGCTGGCCTGGCGCTACGTGGCGGAAAGCCGTGAAGCGAAAAAAGCGGCGCTGGACTGGGGCGGCGCAGCGCTTGCCACGGCCGGACTGGGTCTCTTGACCTGGTCGCTGACCCAGGCCTCCAGTTCGGCCGCCGAGCGCGCATCCGTCGCCGTGTGGAGCGCCGCCGGGGCCGGCGCCCTCTTGCTGGCCGCCTTCGTCTGGCTGCAGCACCGCCGCGGCGAGCACGCCCTGATGCCCCTGTCGATGTTCGCCACCTCCAGCTTCATTGGCCTCACTTTGTTGACCTTTTTCGTGTACGGATCGATGGGCGGCCTGCTGGTACTTTTGCCATTTCTGCTGATCCGCATCGAGCACTGGAGCGCCATCGCCGCCGGCGCCGCCCTGCTGCCCGTGCCCATCGTCATCGGCCTGACCTCGCGCCTGATGGGCCGCATCACCGCCCGCATTGGCGGGCGCTTGCCGCTGGCAGCGGGCGCCGCCATCGTCGGCAGCGGCCTCGCGCTCTACACCCGGCTCGGCACCGGCTCGCTGAACTACTGGACCGACATCCTGCCACCCACCCTGCTGGTGGCGCTGGGCATGGGATGCAGTGCCGCGCCGTTGACCACAACGGTGATGGCCTCGGTCGACACCGACCACGTCGGCGCCGCCTCCGGTTTCAACAGCGCCGTGGCCCGCATCGCCGGCCTGGTGGCAACCGCCCTGCTGGGCTTCGTGTTTGCGCGCCAGGATTCGGCCGCTGCCTTCATCGGCGGTTTTCATCTTGCGGCAATGGTGGGCGCAGGCTGTGCGGCGGCGGCGTGCGTGTGCGCGCTGGTGCTGATACGGACAGAGCAACAATGAAAAAAAGCCACGCTGCGTGCGTGGCTTTTTCCGTATTCTGGCTCCCCGACCTGGACTCGAACCAGGGACCTGCGGATTAACAGTCCGTCGCTCTACCGACTGAGCTATCAGGGAAAAGAGCGAATATTATATACGGTCGTGCAGAAAATGGCGAGGCCTGGGAGCAAATTCGTGTTCGGCTTCAGCGAACCCAGCGGGTGTCCAGGCGCATGCTGGCGCCCACGGTGGCGCCGGGCGCGAGGATGCCGCCGCCGATGTGGCCCTGCGGCAGATGGCGCAGGTTGGGCCAGTCGGTGCAGTTGCTCACCGCTTCGATGCAAAAATAGTGGGCGGCGGGCGGTGCGTAGATCACCGCGAAGTCGCACGGCGCAGTCGCGCTGATGCAGAGGGAACGTGGGCCGCTGGCGGTGGCGAAGTCGATGCGGGCGCGGCGGTCCCAGCCGATGAAATTATTGTCGAGCAGGAGGTCCCGGGTGGCGACGCCTTGCCGCAGTTCGGCGATCAGGGTCGGCGTGGCGAGTCCGGTCGGCAACAGCGAGGCATCCGATTGCCAGATGGCGCCGGTCGAGAGCGTGATGGTGGCGCTGTCGCGGTGGGAGAAGAAGGGGTGGAAGCCCAGGCCGAGCGGCATCGCCTCGTCGTCGAGATTGCTCACCTCGAGGCGCAGGTCCAGCCCGTCTTCCAGCAGAGAAATCGTCTGCACGGCCCGAAAACGCCAGGGCCAGGCGCCTGCCGCATGGTTCCATCCCAGCCGCACTGCATGCCGATCGAGGTGCAGCACTTGCCACGGCTGTTGCCAGCCCATGCCGTGCAGGGCGTGGGGCGATGGCGGATCGTTCGCGGGCAGGACGATCTGCCGGTCTTTCCAGGTAAAACGGCCATCGCGGATGCGGTTGCAGAACGGGACCAGCGGGAAGCAGGCAGTGGCGTCGTCGATGGTCGGGCGCAGCCAGTCGAAACGCTCGCCGCCCCGCACGCTATAAAAATTGGCGATGGCGCCGCCCAGCGCGGGCGCGATATCCAGCACCAGTTCGTCCCGGCGCAGTTGCACCAGCTTGCTGTTCACTTGCGGATCGATGCCATCGCGGCCGTGAACGCGCGCGCCCGTTCGGTGACGGCGGCGTAATCCCCATCAGCGCCGGGGCCCGTCAAGCTGCCGCCGATGCCCACCGCCACGGCGCCGTGGGCAAACCATGCCGGCAGATTGTCCACCGTCACGCCGCCCGTGGGCATCAGGGGGATGTGGGGGAGCGGTGCGCGCAGGGCCTTGATGTAGGCGGGGCCGAACATTTCGGCGGGGAAGACCTTGACGATGTCGGCGCCCGCCTCGATGGCCGTGACGATTTCCGTCGGCGTCATGGCGCCCGGCATCGACAGCACCTGGTAGCGCTGGCACAGGCCGATGGTGTCGACGTTGACGGAAGGCGAGATAATCATTTGCGCGCCGGCGAGAATGGCGGCGCGGGCCGTTTCCGGGTCGAGCACGGTGCCCGCGCCCAGCAGCACTTGATCGCCATGGCGCGCACGCAAGGTTTTCAAGACCTCCAGGGTGTCCGGCGTCGTGAACGCCACTTCCAGCGCGCGCATGCCGCCCGCGATGCAGGCTTCGGCCAGGTCAAGGGCGGCATCGGTCGTGTCGGCGCGCACGATGGCGACCATGGCGTGGCGCAGCACGGTGTCGAGCAGATCAAGTTTGTGCATGGTCTGGTCCTTATGCAGGTAATGCGCCGAAGCGGGGCTCGGCAACGCCCCGCACGCGCGCGATGGCGCCGTGCCACAGGCCGCCCGCCTCGGGTTCGGCCGCGCGCGCGGCGTCGCTCATGTGCTGGTGGGCGCTGGTGACGAACAGTTCGTTGAGGGCGGCGCCGCCCAGGCAGACGCAGCTGGGTTGGGAGACGTCCAGCGCCACCTCGCGTTCAATGGCGCCCTCGGGCGTGAAGCGCACGATTTTGCTTGCGCCCCATTGCGCGTTCCACAGATGGCCTTCGGCATCGATGGTGGAACCGTCGGGCGACCCGGCGCCATCGCGCAGGTCGGCGAACACCTTGATCGCGTCGAGCTGGCCACGTGCGTAGCCATCCCAGCGCCAGATGAGTTTTTGCGGGGAGTCGCAGAAATACATGGCTTCGCCGTCCAGGCTGAAGCAGATGCTGTTGGCGATCGCCACCTTCGGCAGTGGCAACTGCTCCAGACTCAGGTCGGTGTTCAGGCGGTAGAAGCTGGCGATGGCCTGCTTGTCCTTCCTCTCGTCCATGGTGCCGAACACGAAACGGCCCTGGCGGTCGCAGCGGCCGTCGTTGACGCGGGTGGCGGGCAGCCCGGGCTCGACGGCGTGCAGGCGCTTGAGGGCGCCCGTCCTGAGATTGAACCAGGCGAGGCAGGAAGCCAGGCCGGCCAGGACGACATCGGGATCGTCGGTCAGGGCAAAGCAGGCCAGGCGCTCAGGCAATTGCCAGGTGTCGCCGCTGCCCGTGACGGGATTGTGGCTGTGCAACTGGGCCGCTTCGATATCGGTCCAGAACACGCGGCCGGTGCGGGCGCACCACTGCACGCCTTCACCCAATTCGTTCTGGCCGTCCACCAGCAGGCGCAGCATGGTCGGCGCGCCCATCAATGCGATTCCCGCGGCACGGCCGAACCGCGGCATCCCACCAGGAAATCCAGGTCGACGCCCTGGTCGGCTTGCAGCACGTGCTTCGTGTACATTTCCTGATAGCCTCCGCGCATGGCGGGCTCGGGTGCCGTCCATGCGGCGCGGCGGCGCTCCAGTTCTTCATCGCTGACGTCCAGGTGCAGGCGGCGGCCGGCGACGTCCAGCTCGATCATGTCGCCATCGCGCACCAGCGCCAGCGGGCCGCCCACGGCCGCTTCGGGCGCCACGTGCAGCACCACGGTGCCGTAGGCGGTGCCGCTCATGCGCGCGTCGGAAATGCGCACCATGTCGCGCACGCCCTGCTCCAGCAGTTTTTTCGGCAAGCCCATATTGCCCACTTCGGCCATGCCGGGATAGCCTTTGGGGCCGCAATTCTGCAGCACCATGATGGAGTCGGCATCGATCTCGAGCGCGGTATCGTCGATGCGCGCCTTGTAGTGTTCAATGCTGTTGAAGACGACGGCGCGGCCCCGGTGCTGCATCAGGGCGGGGGTGGCGGCCGAGGGCTTGATGATGGCGCCCCGCGGCGACAGATTGCCTTTCAGTACCGCGATGCCGCCGTTGTCCTTGAAGGGCATGGGCAGCGAATGGATCACGTCGGCGTTGAAATTTTCCGCGTCCACCACGTTGTCGGCCAGGCTCCGGCCCGTGACGGTGAGGATGTCGCCGTGCAGCTTGCCCAGCATTTCCTTGATGACGACGGGCAGGCCGCCCGCATAATAAAACTCTTCCATCAGATACTGGCCCGAGGGCATCAGATTGAGCAGGCAGGGGACGTCACGGCCCAGGCGGTCCCAGTCGGCCAGGGTGATGTCGACGCCGATGCGCCCGGCAATGGCCAGCAGGTGCACCACCGCATTGGTGGAGCCGCCGATGGCGCCGTTGACGATGATGGCGTTTTCAAACGCTTCGCGGGTGAGCACCTTGGACAGCTTCAAATCCTCGTGCACCATGCCGACGATGCGGCGGCCCGTCAATTGCGCCTGCAGCTTGCGGCGGGCGTCGACGGCGGGGATGGCGGCGTTGCCGGGCAAGGTCACGCCCAGCGACTCGACCATGCACGCCATGGTAGATGCCGTGCCCATGGTCATGCAGTGGCCGGTGGATCGGGACATGCAGGACTCGGCCTGTTTGAAGTTGGCAATGCTCATGCGCCCTGCCCTGACGTCCTCGGAAAATTTCCACACGTCGGTGCCGGAGCCGATCGGCTTGCCACGGTAATTCCCGTTGAGCATGGGCCCGCCCGACAGCACGATGGTGGGCAGGTCGACGCTGGCCGCGCCCATCAACAGTGCCGGCGTGGTCTTGTCGCAGCCCGTCAGGAGCACCACGCCGTCGATGGGATTGGCGCGGATGGATTCTTCCACGTCCATGCTGGCCAGGTTACGGAACAGCATCGCGGTGGGTCGCAGATTCGATTCGCCCAGGGACATGGCGGGAAATTCGACCGGGAAACCGCCCGCCTCCAGCACACCGCGCTTGACCGCTTCGGCCAGTTCGCGGAAGTGGCCATTGCAGGGGGTCAGCTCGGACCAGGTATTGCAAATGCCGATCACGGGGCGGCCATCGAAGGCATCGTTGGGCGTGCCCTGGTTTTTCATCCAGCTGCGGTGAATAAAACTGTCCTTGTCGTCGCCGCCGAACCAGGCTTGCGAGCGCAGGCCGCCCTTTTTGGTGTCTGTCATGGTGGTGTCTGGTGAAATCGAAGGTTGAGGGTATCAAAAACGGGCCGACACGAGCGCCAGTGCGCCCGCGCCCGCCAGGTTGGCCTGGGTCGCATCGTCCACGACGATCCGTCTGCCATAGAAAAAATCCTGTTCGTCCAGCAGCAGCGCGAGGGCGTCGCGCAGCATGGGCTTGCCGCAGATGACGATGGTGGTGTCGGGTCGCATCTGGATGGCGCTGCTGTTTTTGAGCGCCAATAAATCGTCGGCCAGCACGGCGCCCAGCAGGAAACTGGCGCGCTCATCCTGCTCGAGGTCGCTGAACATGGCGAGGATGCGCACGGAAAAACAGGCGCGCGCCAGGCCCACCTTGCGCGCCGTGGCCGCACCCGCCCGCACCTGCTCCGGATGCAAGACCTTGCCGAAGCCTGCGACCGACTGCTTCACCAGCGTGTGCTCGCTGATCGCTTGCAAGAGTTCGCCTGCAATGGTGGTGGCGCAGCCGAGAATGCGGCCGTCCTCGTCGACGCTGAGCAGCTTGGTGTGCGAGCCAGGCAGGATGAACATGGCCCGTTCATGCAGTTGCAATCGCCGGTGCAGGCCCATGATTTCCGTTTCCTCTCCCCGCACCATGTCCATCGATTCGTGGTTGTGCAGACTGACCTGGCCGTCGCGGTTGCGCACGCCGGGCACGAACCACAGCGGGCCCGCGAACAGGTCCGGCTGATCCGCGCGCACCATGCCCGCCGCCAGTTCCAGCAAGCCGGCAGGGGCCAGCAGATGGGGCACCTCGTGCAGGCCCGCGTTCGAAGTGATCATGCCCGAGGCCACCGCCAGCGCCACGTCCGTCTCAGGCACTTGCGCGTCCGCCAGCGCGCGCACGATGGTATCGCGCAAGGCCTGTCGCAGCACGTTCTTGCTGCCGCTCAGGGCGGCATCGCGCACGCCCACCGGTGACGCGGCCTGCGCCAGCAGGACGCCGTCCTGCCACAGACCGCTGCGTGTGTTGGAGGTGCCCATATCGATGGTGAGGATGCGCATGGCGGAGCAGGTGTGCGTATTAAAGTGGAATCATCATAAGAGAGCCTGACATATCTTACAAATAATTAGTTTCGAGTTTTTGATATCGGTTTCGGTATGGGCTCTGCTATCATTTCTCGATGGACAATCTCAACCCCAACTGGTTCCTGCGCGCCCGCCTCAAAACGCGCCAATTGCTGTTATTGATCGCCCTGGACGAGCAGCGCAACATCCACCGCGCCGCCGAAGAACTGCACATGACGCAGCCGGCCGCATCCAAGCAATTGAAAGACCTGGAAGACATGCTCGACGTGCGCCTGTTCGAGCGCCTGTCGCGGGGGATGGAGCCGACCATTTACGGCGAAACCATGATCCGCCACGCCCGCATGGCCTTGACCAGCCTGTCGCTGGCCCACGACGACATCGTGGCCCTGAAATCCGGCCTGTCCGGCCAGGTCACCATCGGCGCCATCATGACGCCCGGCATGGCCTTGCTGCCCCGCGCCATCTCGCGCGTCAAGCAGGCGGCGCCCCTGATGCGCATCGGCGTGGAAGTCGAGACCAGCAATATTTTGCTGGACCGCCTGCAACGCGGCACCCTGGATTTTCTGGTCGCACGCATTCTCGACGCGGCCAACCAGGCCGACCTGCAATACGAGGAACTGGCCGACGAGCCCGTCTGCGTGGTGGCGCGGGTCGGCCATCCTTTCGAGAACGCCGAGCATTTGCAGCTGGCTGACATCGTCCGCTCCGGCTGGGTGCTCTCGCCCCAGGGCAGCATCCTGCGCCACCGCTGCGACATGATGTTCCGCCGCGCCGGCCTGGCCCCGCCCGACAACGTCATCGACACCACCGCCCTGCTGCTGATCATCTCCCTGCTGCAGCAGACGGACAGCCTGCACCTGATGCCCCAGGAAGTGGCGCGCTACTACGCCCAGCTCAATATTTTGACGATCCTGCCGATCGACGTCGCCATCAAGATGGATGGCTTCGGGATCATCACCAAGCGCAACGATTTGTTGTCGCCCAGTGCGGCGGTGGTGCTCGATGCGATCCGCGTGGCGGCCCGCGAAATTTATTAAGGCCGGGGACTGGCACTCGCTGCCTGTCCCCGATTTTGCTGACGCCCCGTCCCAACGGCGGTGACAGGCGGCAAGCGCCAGTCCCCAACAAAAAAGGCGCATTCACCGCTAGCTGTGGAACGCAACCGAACCATTTAGGTTTGCCGAGGTCATACCTGCCCATCCCCTCATCAGGAGAGCAGCATGGCCACGCACAAGCAGGTTTCTCCACCAGATTTTC
>JACXTT010004527.1_pt1 | contig 20625 bp, 17 predicted proteins | sample 9270951 | NCBI WGS metagenome assembly JACXTT01 (sample SAMN15532306, study PRJNA645909) | rock metagenome | isolation source: weathered quartz diorite | place: Puerto Rico | collected 2017-06-21
GCGTAGGCCGGAATCCAGTCCTTCGTATATTCAAATACTTGGTCGGACTGGGTCCCGGCCTTTCGATGGAGACCCCATTCGGGGCGCCGGGACGACGCGGTTTTTAGAAGTTCCCTTTGCTTAGTTGTCGATCTTGATATCGCCGTCCTTGACGACCTTGGCCCATTTGACGATTTCGGCGTGGATGAAGGCCGCGAATTCATTGGGCGGCAGGCCGCCCGTGGTGGCGCCCTGGGACTCCCAGATTTTCTTGATGTCCGGGTCCTTCAAGGCCTTGACGTTCTCGGCGTACATCTTGTCGAGAATCGGCTGCGGCGTGCCCTTGATGCCCCAAAGCGCATACCAGGTGGTGACTTCAAACCCCTTGTAGCCCGCCTCCGCCATGGTCGGCAGATCGGGGAAAGCGGGCGAGCGCGTCGGGCTGGTGATCGCCAGCGCGATCAGCTTGCCGGCCTTGATTTGCGGCGACGATGAGCTGAGGCTGTCGAAACAGACTTCGACCTGTCCGCCCAGCAAGTCCTGCATCATCGGGCCGATGCCCTTGTAGGGCACATGCACCATATCGATGCCGGCCATGCGCTTGAACATCTCGCCGGCCAGATGATGGGAGGCGCCGCTGCCGGCCGAGCCGAAATTGAGCTTGCCGGGATTGGCCTTGGCGTACTTCACCAGTTCATCGACGGTCTTGATGCCCAGCTTGGGGTGCACCACCAGCACATTCGGCACATAGGCCAGGACGGTGATCGGTACAAAGTCTTCTTCAAGCCGATAGGGCCGTTTCAGATACAGCGATTCGGCAATGGTGTGGTGGATGGCGCCGACGAAGAAAGTGTAGCCGTCGGGATTGGCCTTGGCAGCGACCGCAGCACCCAGGGTGCCGGCGGCTCCACCCAGATTTTCGATATAAACGCTTTGTCCCAGCGATGTGCCAATCTTCGCGGCCATGGGCCTGGCAAATACATCAGTGCCGCCGCCAGCCGGAAAGGGATTGACCCATTTGATCGGCTTGGTCGGCCACGTCGCTTGCGCGAAACTGGGCAAGGGTGAGAGCAGTGCTACGGCGGCAAACCAGCATACGGTGCCGAGCAGGATGCGTCGATTCATGTTTTCTCCGAAGTGTTGTACCGCTCTGCGGCGGATGGCGTGAAATGCAGACAATAAATATACGCGCCAGTTTGACGGACGGATGTCGCCGGGCAATGCAATTTACCGCTAGATTCATGCCATTCCGCAGCCGAACAGGCATCATTTTATAGTTTGCCACAGCAAACAATTGAAAAAACCCACCTGGATCAATTGCCTATCAGTCACGCGGCATGCTTCTGCAACGCCTTCGCAGCGGCCCGTTCCGCCAGGTAGTCCATCGCCACCCGGGCGCCGCCCTTCTGATGCGGCACGCCGGCCAACTGCAGGCCCATTTCCACACCGGACAAAGTGCCCATCAGCGTGAGGTCGTTGAAATCGCCCAGATGGCCGATGCGAAAAACCTTGCCCTGCAATTTGGCGAGACCCATACCGAGGGACATATCGAATTTCTCGAGGATGACTTTGCGCAGATTGTCGGCATCGTGGCCGGCCGGCATCATCACCGCGGTCAGCACGGAGGAATACTCTGCCGGGTTCGCACACAACACCTCCAGGCCCCAGGCGCACACCGCCCGGCGGGTCGCCTCGGCATGGCGATCATGGCGGCTGAATACATTGGCCAAGCCTTCTTCCTTGAGCATCAGGATCGCTTCGCGCAAACCGTAAAGCAGATTGGTATTTGGCGTGTAGGGGAAGAAGCCGGTCTTGTTGGCGTTCAGCATGTCTTCCCAATCCCAGAAGGATTTCACATGCTTCGAGGTCTTGTGCGCGGCCAATGCCTTGGGGCTGAGCGCGTTGAAGCTGATGCCCGGCGGCAGCATCAGGCCCTTCTGCGATCCACCGACCGTGACGTCCACGCCCCATTCATCGTGGCGATAATCCATCGAGCCCAGTGAGGAAATGGTATCGACTAAAAAGAGTGCCGGATGGTGTGCGCGGTCGATAGCCTTCCGTACTTCATGCACGCGCGAGGTCACGCCGGTCGAGGTTTCGTTGTGCACGATGCAAACCGCCTTGATTTCATGCGCCTTGTCTTCCGCCAGTCGCGCCTCAACCGCAGCGGGATCCACGCCGTGGCGCCAGTCACCGGCCACAAACTCGGGCTTCAGTCCCAGCTTGTTGGCCATTTTTTGCCATAGCGTGGCGAAGTGGCCGGTTTCAATCATCAGTACCTTGTCGCCGGGCGACAGGGTATTGACCAGGGCCGCTTCCCAGGCGCCGGTCCCGGAGGCCGGATAAATGATGACCGGATGCTGCGTCTGGAAAACGTCGCGGATTCCGGCCAGCACTTCCTTGCCGAGCGCCTGGAATTCCGGGCCGCGGTGGTCGATGACCTGGCTGTCGATGGCGCGCAGGATGCGCTCGGGCACCGTGCTCGGGCCTGGGATTTGCAAAAAGTGACGACCAGCGGGACGGGGGGCGGCGGGCATAGTGGCTCCTGGGCTTTGAGGATTGCGGGGCGATTCGAAATGCGATGAATGGACAGCCAGAGATCGGGAATTTTGGCTTGCATCGCGGATAATTTTGTATACAATATTTAAATTGTCACAAGCTGTCAAGCTGAATTGCAGCACAAACAAGGTGTTTATTTTGTATGCAAAATGATGAGATTGTCCTGCCGTCGGATTCCCCGTGCGCCTTTGGCCTGCGTGCCCAGTCCACAGCCGGCGGTGCGCGCATGCTCAATGAGGCCGCCGCCGAACGCTTGCGCGAAATGATCGTGCACGGCGCACTGGCACCGGGCGCGCGGCTCAATGAACGCGAGTTGACGGCGCTGCTGGGCGTCTCGCGCACGCCGCTGCGCGAGGCCACGCGCATGCTGGCCAGCGAGGGGCTCGTCGATCTCTTGCGGAATCGTGGCGCCCGCGTGGCGGCGCTGAATATTGAAACTGTGCAGCACACGCTGGCAGTAATGGGCGCGCTCGAAGCCTTGGCAGGCGAGCTTGCCTGTCGCCATGCCAGCGATGCGGCGATCGCAGAAATTCGCGCCACCCATTACGAAATGCTGGCCGGTCATGCACGTCGCGATCTCGATGCCTATTTCAAGCACAACCAGGCGGTGCATTTGCTGATCATCGATGCCGCCGGCAATCCGGTGCTGTCGCAGATCTATCGCTCGCTGAACGACCAGGTGCGGCGGGTGCGCTACATGGCAAACCTCTCGCAGACGCGATGGGACAAGGCCATTGAAGAGCACAACGACATCATGGATGCGCTCAGCAAGCGCGATGCCGTTCGCCTCAAGGCGATGCTGGCCGACCATCTGGCGCACAAGGTGACGGTGGTATCGCAGACGCTGGCGATGGCCGCTGTCGCCGATTCCCCGGCGGACAAGCCATGAGCGCACAGCCCATCCAGTTCAGCGCCGGTAGCGGCCATCCGCTGGCGGAGCGCCTGCGCCGCGAAGTCGACGGCGAGGTGCTGTTCGATGCAGCGTCGCGCGGTCGTTACGCCACCGATGCCTCGATTTACCAGATCATGCCGGTCGGCGTGGTGGTGCCGCGCACCATGGATGCAGCCCTCAGCGCCATGCAGATTGCCGCCGAACAAGGCGTGGCCATCCTGCCGCGCGGCGGCGGCACCTCGCAATGCGGCCAGACCGTCGGCGCGGCCCTGGTGATCGACAATTCCAAATACCTCAATGGCATCCTGCATGTCGATTTGCCCGAGCGGCGCATCCGCGTGCAACCAGGCATGGTGCTCGATACCCTGAATGCGCGCCTCAAACAGCACGGCCTCTGGTACCCGGTGGATGTTTCAACCTCGGCCCAGGCCACCATTGGCGGCATGGCCGGCAATAATTCCTGCGGTTCGCGCTCCCTGTTCTACGGCAATATGGTGCACAACGTTTCCGCCATCGACGCGGTGCTGGCCGATGGAAGTGTCGAACATTTCGGCGAACTCCACGCGCGGCCTGAATCAGGGCGTTCAACGCGTTTTCGCGAGCTGCTGCATGGCATCCAGGCGATCTGCGAGCGCGAAAAAGATGAAATCGCGGCGCGTTTTCCGCAGTTGCTGCGCCGTGTGGCCGGCTACAACCTCGATATTTTTTCGCCGCGAGATCCACTGGGCTACAACACGCCGGTTCCCAATCTGGCGCATTTGCTGGTTGGTTCCGAGGGCACCCTGGCGTATTTCAAATCGCTTGAACTGAAGCTCTCGCCACTGCCCAAACACAAGGTGCTGGGCGTGGTGAATTTTCCGACCTTCTACCAGTCGATGGAACTGACGCAGCACATCGTCAAGCTGGGGCCGGTCGCCGTCGAGCTGGTCGATCGCACCATGATCGATTTGTCGCGCAACAACCCGGCCTTCCGGCCGGTGATCGATGCCGCCCTGATCGGCGAGCCGGAGGCGATCCTGCTGGTCGAATTCGCCGGCGAAGATCAGCTGGCGCAACTGAAAAAACTGGAAGAACTTTCGCAACTGATGGGCGATCTGGGTCTGCCGAGGAGCGTCGTCAAGATGAGCGACGCCGGTGCACAGAAAGCCCTGTGGGAAGTGCGCAAGGCCGGGCTCAATATCATGATGTCGATGAAGGGCGAGGGCAAACCGGTCAGCTTCATCGAGGACTGCTGCGTGCCGCTGGAGCATCTGGCCGAGTACACGCGCCGCCTCACCGAGGTGTTCGAGAAAAACGGCACCCGTGGAACCTGGTACGCCCATGCCTCCGTCGGCACCCTGCATGTGCGGCCGATCCTGAACATGCGTGCCGATGGCGCCGTCAAGATGCGCGCCATCGCCGAGGAAGCCGCCGCCCTGGTGCGCGAATACAAGGGCACCTATTCCGGCGAGCATGGCGATGGACTGGTGCGCAGCGAATGGATTGCGCCGTTTTTCGGGCCACACTTGACGAATGCGCTGGGCGAAATCAAGGCGCTGTTCGACCCCAAAGGCCTGATGAATCCGGGCAAGATCGTCAATCCGCCGAAGCAGGATGATCGATCGCTGTTCCGCTTCAAGCCGGGTTACGCGGCACAGAAAATCGACACCGTGCTCGACTGGAGCGAGTGGGGCGGCGCAGAAACGAACGCCACCGCAGGCGGTGGCTTTGGCGCTGCCGTCGAGATGTGCAACAACAACGGCCACTGCCGCAAATTCGATGCCGGCACCATGTGCCCCAGCTATCGCGCCACGGGCGACGAGCAGCATCTGACGCGTGGCCGCGCCAATACCCTGCGCCTCGCCATCAGTGGTCAGTTGGGTGCGGATTCGTTCACCTCGGACACCGTGGCCGAGGCCATGGACCTCTGCGTGGGCTGCAAGGGCTGCAAGCGCGAATGTCCGACGGGCGTGGACATGGCGAAGATGAAAATCGAATTCCTCCACCATTACAAGCAGCGCCACGGCCACAGCTGGGCCGACAAGCTGGTCGCCTTCCTGCCGCGTTACGCGCCGAAGGCATCGCGCTGGTATTGGCTGATGAATTTGCGCGACGTCATTCCCGGCGCGGCCTGGCTCAGCGAAAAAATACTCGGCATGTCTGCGCAGCGCAGTCTGCCGAAATGGTCGGCGACACCCTTCACCGCCGCGCCCGCGACCGGCGAGGGTAGCGCGGGCGAGGTCATTCTGTTCGCCGACACTTTCAATACGTATTTCGAAAGTGAAAATGCCTTTGCCGCGCAGCGTGTGTTGCAAGCCGCCGGCTATCGCGTGCACCTTGTGTCGGCCGCTGATGATCCGCGCCCGCTGTGTTGCGGCCGCACCTTCCTTGCCACCGGCATGGTCGATGAGGCCAGGCGCGAAGCGCTCCGTACCCTCGACGCCCTCAAGCCCTTCGTGGAGCGTGGCGTGCCGGTGGTCGGCCTCGAGCCTTCCTGCCTGTTGACCCTGCGCGATGAGTTCAAGGCCATGCTGCCCGGCGTCGATGCCGATAAATTGGCCGCGAACGCATTCCTGTTCGAGGAATTCCTGCTGCGCGAAAAACAGGCGGGGCGCTTGAAGCTTGCGCTGCAGCCGATCGAGGCGAAGACCGCCTTGCTGCACGGCCACTGCCACCAGAAAGCCTTTGGCGTGATGAGTTCGGTCGAGCAGGTGCTGGGCTGGATTCCCGGCCTCAGGACCAGCACCATCGAATCCAGCTGCTGCGGCATGGCCGGCGCCTTTGGCTATGAAGCCAGGCACTACGAGGTGTCGATGAAAATGGGCGAGCTGTCGCTGTTGCCGGCAGTACGCGAGGCCGATGCGGCCACTCTCATCGTCGCCGACGGCACCAGTTGCCGCCACCAGATTGCCGATGGTGCGGACCGTTCTGCGCTGCATGTAGCCGTCGTGTTGGAGCAGGCGCTGGCCCAGGATCGACGCTGACACCATTCGGTGCAAAGAATGCTTCAGCTGGCGACGGTCGCGCGGTCAGCGGTCGGATTATCAAACTCCAGCATTGGCGCGGGTCTTGAGGCATTTTTGGCTCAAAACCCGCGCCAAATGGCGTTCTGCGGTTTTTGCAAATGCGTTTGTCTGGCGAGCAAATCAGAAACGCCGCGCTTGCCTGCATAATCCTGATGCACGTCCGCGTTGAAAATCCGCGTTGATTTCCCGGCCATGAAAAAAGACCTTTACCAGCTTCTCGATGTTCCCGAAAACGCCTCGCCGACCGGCATCACCCGCGTCTATGAACAGCGCGTGCTGGCGGTCGAAACCGATCCATCCCTGAGTGACAAGCAGCGCGCGGCACGGCTGGTCGAGCTCGGCGCGGCGCATCGCGTGCTGTCCAATACGGTTCGTCGCGCCGACTACGATGCAACGCGGCTGCGCGACCGCGAGAGCGCCGCGCGCGCGGCCGAGCAGCGTCAGGCGCGACGCAAATTCATGCTCATGGTTGGGTTGCCGCTGCTGGCGGGCGGCGGATATTGGGTTTACGCGCAGCACCAGCGCGAGTTGGCGGACCAGGCGCGCCAGCGCGAGGCCGCCGAGCAGGAAGCGCGGCTGCAGGAAATGCAGCGTCGCGAAGACGCGCGCAAGGCGGCGCTGGAACGCGAGCGTCTCGAACTGAAAGCCCTGGAAGAACAACGCCGGGAACAGGAGCGCCAGGCGCATGAAGCCGAGCTGCGCGGCAAACGCTACGAGGTGGACACCACGACTTTCAAATCGCCGGAACAGCTGGCGCGCGAAAAGGCGGCACGCGAGGAAGCGGTTCGTCGCCAGCAGCAGCTTGAAGAACTGGATCGCAACCGCGCGTTGCTGGAACTGGAACGGCAAAAGCGATTCCTGCGCGAATCCAGCGGCCAGTAAGGCGCCGGTCCGGCGCACGGCTCAGCGCTTATCCGCGGCCTTGCCGCGGCGGCGCTCCTCAAAGAAGCCCGCCTTGCGGTTTTTGCGCACATTGTCCCACTCGAAAAATCGACCGTTCATGGCCACATAGACCCCGGCCGGCAGGACTTGCGCATAGGCCAGCGCGCTGCCGAGGTTGAACAGGCCGTCGGAAGAGCCGAACTTGTAGGGCACCATGGCTCCGGTCAGCACCACCGTCTTCTCGGCAACCCGCGCCGCCAGATAGCGCGCGGTATGTTCCATGGTGTCGGTGCCGTGTGTGATGACAATCCGGTTTTCCTTGGCCTTCAAGCAAGCCTTGGCGATCAGGGCGCGGTCGGCATCCGTCATCAGCAGGCTGTCCTTCATCATCAGGGTGTTGATGCGCGCCGGCACCAGGGAGCGGCCGATGCCCAGCATGTCCTTGACATGGGTTTTCTTGAAAAACAGCTCGCCGTTGAGCTCGTTGTATTCCTTGTCGAAGGTGCCGCCGGTGATGAGAAGCGCGATGCGCATGCGAATTCCTTGTTTGCGATGGGGGCAAATCCCGGTGCGGGCGCCGGTCGACGATCGGCGCGAGGATAGCCGGTTTGTGACTTGCAGGCAAAACACCTTGCTGCGCAGGGTGGCAGCGTTTGCGGCATTGTAATCGTGCTTTTCCCGGATATTGCCGGGTAAAACACCGCGAGCCAGACGAACCGGTCCTCAGTCAACCCACAAGGAGACATCATGAGCGCGACCCTGCCCGCCATCGCCGAACGCCTTCGCAGCAGCGATCGCGAACGCATCCAGAACCACTTCCTGCAATTGAACGCCGACGACCGTCGCCTGCGCTTCGGCGGCGCACGCGCAGATGAGTCGATCATCGACTATGTCCAGTCGATCGATTTCGGCCGAGACGGTGTTTTTGCCGTCAGCGATGATGAACTGCGCCTGATCGGCGTGGTGCATATCGCCCACGGCCCGCAGGCCGACAGCCCGGCCGAGCTCGGCCTTTCGGTGCTTGAAAGCGCGCGCGGACTCGGCATCGGCAACGCGCTGTTCGCGCGCGCCACCATGCATTTGCGCAACCGCGCGGTGCGCGAGGTCATCATCCACTGCCTCAGCGAAAACGCCGCCATGCTGCATCTGGCGCAAAAACACGGGATGGAGTTGCTGCGCGACGGCGCCGACAGCGAGGCGCGCCTGCGCCTGCCGCTGGCGACCACCGAAACGATCATGCTGGAATGGCTGCAGGACCAGCAGGCCGGCTACGTCGATATCCTGCGCGAAAACAACCGTCTTGCCCGCTCCATCCTCGACCGCCTGCAGCTCCGCTCGCGTCCCGTCAGTGCCTAGCTGAACTTTCAGGCGTCCGCTTTGGCTGCCTGCCGCTACGGCGGGCAGCCGATCTTGTGTCGCCCGCCCGCAGCCTGTCGCGACCGTCGATCGCATGCACTCATGTTTTCCCCGAAATTTAACGAGCAGCGAATTGTCCTGCCCTGAATGCGGGATGCTTCCTGTAGTGGCATAGTTTGGAAATCCGGGATTTTCCCTGATAATGCCAAACAGTCTGCCAATGCAGGATGATTTAAAACAACGATTTCTGTCAGGTTCCGGGAGGATCTCATGTTGAAACGATTGTTCATTGCCGCCATCAGTTTTGCCGCATCCGTCGCCCTTGCTGAAGAGCCGGTCAAGATCGGTTTTGCCGGGCCCCTCAGTGGCGGCTCCATCGACATGGGTGAAAGCATGCGCAATGGCGCGCGCCTCGCGGTCGAGGAAATCAACCAGTTCAAAGGGGGCGTTCTGGGTCGTTCGATCCAGCTGGTTGAGCGGGACGACGCCTCCAAGGCCGAAGTCGCGGTCAGCGTCGTCAAAGATCTGATCCAGAAAGAAAAAGTGGTGGCCGTGGTCGGCTTCGCCAACACCGGTCCCACGCTGGAAACCTTGCCTGAATTTCAGGGGGCCAAGGTTCCCTTGATCGTTGCGGCGGCGACGGGCGCCAAAGTCACCGCCCAGTTTGCCGGCCCCGAAAACTATATCTTCCGTGTCGCGGTCAGCGATGCCATCCAGCCGCAACTGATCCTCAACGACATCATCGACAAGCGCAAGCTCGGCAAGATCGCCATCTTCCACGACGCCAGCCCCTACGGCGTACTCGGCAAGGACGATGTGCTGAAGCTGATGGAAAAGCGCGGCATCAAGCCCGTGATCGTCGAATCCTTCAAGGTCGGCGACAAGGACATGAGCGCCCAGGTGGCACGCGCCAAAGCGGCCGGTGCCGATGTGGTTTTGTCCTATTGCCTGGCAGTGGAAGGGGCGGTGCTGGCCAATGACATGGCCAAGGCCGACTGGAAAGCGCCTCTCGTCGGCAGCTGGGGACTGTCGCAGCGCCAGTTCATCAAGGGCGCCGGCAAGAATGCCAATGGCGTCAGAATGCCGCAGACCTTCATCGCCGCTTCCAACAATTTCACGCGCAGCGCCTTTCTGAATGCCTATTACACCAAGTACAACACCAACAGCATTCCCTCGGCGGTATCGGCGGCGCAAGCCTACGATGCGATGATGCTGATGGCCGCAGCCATCAACCAGGCCAAGTCGCTGGATGGCGCCGACATCAAGAAGGCGCTCGAATCGCTGAAGCGCCCGGTGTACGGCACCATCACCACCTACCAAACCCCATTCTCGTCGAGCAACCACGAGGCGGTGACCGAGCAGATCGCCCTGATGGGCGAAATCCGCAATGGCGAAGTGGTTTTCGCCTACAAGGAAGACGAGGTCGATCGTTTCCGCAAGAAATAAGCTGATGACAAGCGAAAAATGAAACCGGCCAGACGGCTGCCGTCTGGCCGGTTTTTCATTTGCGACCGCCTGGCGCCTAGCGCGCCGGATTCGCCATCATCGCATCGCGGCGGGCCTTGAATTCGGCGCCCGGCTTCCATTGCGGATAGCTGCTGCCCTGGGCGACATCGAGGCCGACCAGGAACAGCATCTGCACATCTTCCACTGCGCCGCTCAGGTCCCAGTCCGGTCGCACGATATCGCTGACCTTGTGGTAACTGTGAGCGACAAAATCGTCGGCCTTTTCAGCGGCGTAATTGGCGGGTTTGCCGATGTAGCTGTCGCTGCCCTTGGTGTAAACCACCGGCACGCCGACCTTGGCGAATTCAAACTGGTCGCTGCGGTAAAAGCCGCCAATTTCCGGGCGAGGCGCGGCGACCACACCGCGGCCCTGGCCGGCAGCGATGCGCGCCACGACGTCATCTGCGGTCGATTTGCCGAGACCCACGATGGCCACATCGCGGGTGCGACCCCAGGTGTTGATGCCGTCCATATTGATGTTGAGCAGCGTTTTGCGCAGCGAATACAGCGGATGCTGCGCATAGTATTGCGCGCCGAGCAGGCCGCGCTCCTCCGCCGTCACCGCCAGGAAAATGATGCTGCGTTTCGGCGCCGTCGGCAGGGCGCGGTAGGCCTTGGCAATTTCGAGCAGGGTGGCGACGCCGGAGGCATTGTCCACCGCACCGTGGTAAATCTGATTGGTGCGCGGTCCGGGCAGGGTTTCGTCGATGCCGAAATGATCCCAGTGTGCGGTGTAAATGATGTATTCATTCTTCAACTGTGGATCGTTGCCCTCGATCATGCCGATGACATTTTTCGAGGCCACATCTTGCCAGGTATTTTTCACCTCGAAATTGGCGACTGCACCGAGCTTGACCGGTTTGAAGTCCTTCGACAGCGCCGCTTTTTTCAGCGCATCAAAATCCAGCCCGCTGGCGCGGAACAACTCGCGGGTGCGGTCCAGATGCATCCATGCCGGCACCGCCGGGAAATCCGGATGCACGCCCGTCATCTTCACCGCAAAATTTTCGCGTCCCCAGGAATTGCGCACCACTTCGTAAGGGTAGGAGGCTGCCTTGGTCTCGTGCACGATGATCGCCGCGGCAGCGCCGAGCTTGGCGGCCATTTCATATTTGTAGGTCCAGCGCCCGTAATAGGTCATGGCATTGCCCTGGAACATGTTTGGGTCCAGCTTGCTCGGATCCTTGGGGTCGGGAATGGCCGGGTCGTTGATCAGCATCACCAGGGTCTTGCCGCGCAGGTCCATGCCCTTGTAATCATCCCAGCCGTATTCGGGCGCGACCACGCCATAACCGACAAAGACCATTTCCGAATTACGGATGCTGACAGTGGATTCGAGTCGCGGCGACCAGGCGACGAAATCGTCGTTGGGTTTTAACGCGACCGTCTTGCCTGCCACGGTGTAGCTCAGGGTCGGTTTCGACAGGGTGCCGACCAGGGGCACGCTCTGGAAATAACTGCCGTCCGGATTGCCCGGCTTGAGGCCCAGCTGGATGAATTGTCTGGAAATGTAATCGGTGGTCATGGTCTCGCCGCGGGTGCCGGGGGAGCGGCCTTCAAAGTCATCGGAGGCGAGGATGCTGATGTGGTTCAGCAAGGCCGGCGCCGTGATGGCCTTGGCGGCGAGAGCGGCGTCCGCGGGTGCCGTCCAGGTTGCTGCAGATGTTTTGGATGCCGGCGAATCTGCGGAAATTGCGCATCCGCCGACGATTGCCGCCGCACCGAGCAGCACACCCAGCATGCATTGCGAATTGATCTTCACGAAATATTCCTTCAGTACGAATAAAAAACGGCTGCAAAGAAAATCGGAGGCACAGGCCTCCGATTTTCACTCAAATTGACGACCTGATGGACAACTAGACCGCTTTTTTCACACGCGCCGTCCAGTACAGGAAACCAATCAGCAAGGCATAAGGCAGCAGGGACAGCAGGTCGGCGTTAGGACCTTCGAAGAAGGGATTGCTCTTCGTCGACCAGTCGGTGACAGCCTTGTCGAAGTCGGTCAGCACGCCGGCGGTGAAGGCGATCAGGATACCGGCCAGGGCGCCACCGGCAATGTAACCGGAGGCCAGCAGCACGCCGGGACTGCGATCGCCGGCGGCGGTGCGTTCTTCTTCGCTTGCATTGGCGAATTCCGCCGTTTTGTTGCGACGGCGATCGACCAGCCAGCGCACCATGCCGCCGACAAAAATCGGCGCCGAGGACGACAGCGGCAGATACACACCCACCGCAAAGGGCAGCGAAGGCACGCCGGCCATTTCGAGGATGATGGCGATCATCACGCCGAAAATCACCAGCGCCCAGGGCAATTGCTGGTCGAGAATGCCCTTGATGATGTAGGACATCAGCACCGCTTTGGGCGCATCGTATTTGCGCACTTCGGAGCCATCCGGGCGCTTGTTGAAAGCGCCGTTGATGCCCGGATCGACCAGATAGACCGCCGCGCCGGAATCATCGACCAGATATTTGCCAGCCGGAGCGCCGACGATGTCGGTTTTGTGCCAGACGCGATAGGACTTGCTGTCGGCCGCGGCTTGCGGGCCTTGCAGGCTTTCCCTTTCATTCAGATTGGCGGCATCGGTGCCGAGACCGGCGGGTGCCACTTGTGCGATCGGCACATAGATGGTGGCCGCATCGTTCAGCTTCAGCAGGATCGGTCCCAGCATGATGGCCGAGGCCAGGGCGCCGATCAGGATCGAGTACTGCTGCAGACGCGGCGTGGCGCCGATCAAAAAGCCGGTTTTCAAATCCTGCGAGGTGGTCCCGGCATTGCTGGAGGCGATGCAGACGATGGCGCCGACCGACAGCGCCGTCACGTAATACGGCCCACCGGTCCAGCCGACCAGCAGGAAGACGAGGCAGGTGAACAAAAGTGTGGCGACCGTCATGCCGGAAATCGGGTTGCTGGAAGAACCGATCTCGCCGGTGAGCTGCGAAGACACCGTGGCAAACAGGAAACCGAAAATCAGGATCAGCAGTGCGCCGAGCAGGTTCATATGCAGGGGTGCGGCCAGCATGATGATGACGATGATCGCGAGTGCGCCGACCAGAACCCATTTCATCGGGATGTCCTGATCCGTGCGCTTGCTGCCGGCGTCACTCGATCCATTGAAACTTTTCAAACCGTCTTTGAGGCTGTGCCAGATGGTCGGCAGGGCGCGTGCCATGCTGATGATGCCGCCGGCCGCAACGGCGCCGGCGCCGATATACAGCACATACGCGCTGCGAATATTGCCTGGCGACATATCGTGAATCAGCTTGGCGCCAGGCGCTAAGGGGGCCGACAGCGCATCGCCAAAAAACTTGATCAGGGGAATCAGCAGCAGGTAGGCCATCACCCCGCCCGCCGCCATGATCGCGGCGATGCGCGGGCCGATGATGTAACCGACGCCGAGCAATTCCGGCGAAATTTCCGCGCCGACCGAGCCGCCCTTGAGCGGGGCGCCGAAGACCTTCTCCGGAACATCCTTCCAGCCCTTGAGGGCGACGTTGATCGCCTTGTACAAGAGGCCGATGCCGAAGCCCATGAAGATCACGCCGGCGCCGCTGTTCTTGGCGGCGGAGCCGTCGCCTTTGGAAATTTCCGCGGCTTTCAATACCTCGGCGCAGGCAGTGCCTTCCGGGTATTTCAGTTCGCCATGGCGCGCCACGATCAAGGTGCGGCGCAGCGGGATCATCATCAGGATGCCGAGCAGGGCGCCGAGCACCGCGACCAGCATGACGCGGGCGATTTCAAGATCGAAGCCGAGGATCAGGATCGCCGGCATGGTCACGCCGAGGCCGAAGGCGATCGATTCTCCGGCCGAGCCGGCAGTCTGCACGATATTGTTTTCAAGGATGGTGGAATCCTTGCCGCCGGTTTTCGAGAACAGGCGGAACAGGGTGATGGCGATCACCGCCACCGGGATCGAGGCGCTGACCGTGAGGCCGACTTTCAGCACCAGATAAAGCGAGGACGCGCCGAAGACCATGCCGAGCAGGGCGCCCATCACCACCGAGCGGATCGTGAATTCGGCGACGTTGGCGGAAGCGGGGATGAACGGCTGGTGTTCGATGACAGGGACGCTGGCCATATTGTTGTTCTCCGTTGTGATTTAACGTGAAGCGTTTGTTGAGCGCGGCTCGCCTTTTGGACGGTCGCGTCGAGCTGTGGCGTACTATCGCACAGAAGGCTTGATCGTTGAAACGCCGCGTATTCTACCCGTCATTAGGCGGATTTCTCGCTGCTAAAATTCGCTTTCCCAAAAAAAAAACTCCAGCATTGGCGCGCCTTTCAAGCCAAAAATGCCTGGAAAAGCGCGCCAATGCTGGAGTTTGCGTTTTCAAGCGGGGCGCAACATCCCTCTGCTGGAACCGGTCAGCGAATGAATTTTCCGGTCTTGGAAATGATCGACAGATCGACAAATTCCGAACCGGTGCGATTGCCCGGACCGAAATTTACGGTAAAACCGCCAAGATCATAGTTGCGCAGGGATTCCAGCGCCCCGGTGACTTTCTCCGGGGTCGGGTTTGGTCCGGCGCGCTTCAGCGCTTCCACCATCACCTTGGCAGCGATCATGCCTTCCATCGTTCCATAGGAGGGTTCCAGCTTGGCCCTGGCGGTCAGTTCGCGCAGTTCCTTGCCGACCGCTGTCGCCTCCGAATTGGGATAGGGGTAGACCTGGGTGACGATGACGCCATGCGCAACGTCTGCCAGCTCCTTGATATAGGAATTCGAACTGGTATTGGCCAGGGACAGGAACGTGCTGGTCACGCCCTTGGCGCGCATCGCCTTGACCAGGGCCGCGCAGGCTTTGGGAATGCAGATGCCGACGGTAGCCTGCGGCTTGGCCGCCGACAATTTGTCGACGGCGGCGGCAACATCGGTCGAACCGCGCGGAATGGTTTCGCGCACCACCGGTTTGACGCCGCGCGCGGCCAGCGCCTTGTCGATGCCCTGGACCGCATCCTTGCCGAAGGCGTCATCGGTATAGACCACCGCCAGCTGCGTCATGCCCTGTGCGCTCAATTGCACGATCGCCTTGAAGGCCTCGGTCTGCGTCTGGGTGCGCAGGTTGAACAGGTAGCGGTTGGGCGGCGAGTGCATGGGCTGCGAACCGCCGACAGGCCCGAGCAGGGGGATCTTCACCTCCAGCAGCACCGGCAACATCGCTTCCGCATTGGCCGTGCCCCGCGACAGCATCATGGCAACCACCGTTTTATCGGCGGCGAATTTTTTCAGATTTTCAACCGAACGTTTGGGATCGAAACCGTCGTCGACGCTGCGCAACTCGATCTTTTTGCCGTTCACGCCGCCCTCGGCATTGACCTTGTCGAAATAGGCAATCGCGGCGGCCGTGGTTTCCTTGACAGCGGCAGCTTGCGGACCGGAATAATCGGCCGTCTGCCCGATCACGATCGTGCCTTGCGAATGCGCTGTCGCGCTCGAAACCAGCGCCGCCGCGGCGACTACGAATGCAAGGCGGCGGCCCGCCGCCACAAAAAGGGGATGACGTTGCATGTTTTTCCTCCGAATATTGTTTGATGGAGCGTATTTTTGCTCAGGCTATTGGTTGCCTCTGCGTCTTTGCTTGCGTCTTGCGGTCTATGTTTGGTTGTTTATGTCCTCTTGGGAATGTTCTGCAATACATGCTCTGCCGGCGCGATACTGCCGCAATTCCGGCAATGCATTGCGGCATTGCCCGCACTTTCGCTGCCGGCTACTGGCCGTGCCGTTGCTGTGCTCAGCCCGCCAGCGCCTCCACCCATTTCGCCACCGCCATCCACGCCGGCGTGGTGCTGAGAGGCGCCACCAGCAACTGCATGGCCAGCAGTGTACCGCCCCCCACAAGATAAACCGGATGGAGGCGCCTGTGGCAGCGCCAATCGTAAACAATTGATGCGACGATCAGCAGATCGACAAAAAGCCCCGGCGGCACCGAGACAAATACCGGCGGCGGGCCCTTGGCATCGGGCGGTGCGAACAGGGTCATGAACACCCGCGCCATGGCGGCATGGCAGAGGGGAATCATCGCCAGCAGCATCAGGCGCTTGTGCAGTTCCTTGCGGTTCACATTGACGATCGCGAGCGTGAAGAAGGTCGAGAACAAAAGCAGCGCGCTCAAGGGAACAACGGCGAAGCGCCGCGCCTCGTCGCCCAGACCCATGGCCGCCGCCACCTTGATCGAATTGATTGCGGCCAGCACCACCGTGATCGACATCGCCGTCGCCAGCGAAATGCCGGCCAAGCCCCAGCTGCGATGGCTGGGCGTGCGGCCGTTGGCCACCAGCCAGGTCTGTATGAAGAACAGCAGGGTCCAGCCGAAGAACAACATGCCGTGGATATGCAGGATCGGTGCGCCACGGAAGGAGCTTGTCGCCAGTCTGGACCAGTAGGTCGGGATGAAGCCGCCGAAGGCGATCAGCACGAAAATGCCTGCCATCCAGACATAGAAGCGGCGGGCGTCGTCTTCATCGACTGGCGCAATCGATGCAACGGTGGCGCTCATGCGACTAGCCCTTCGCGATCGAATTGCGCGGTGTGCGGCGGGTAGTCCATGTTCGGTCCCTTTTCAAATGAATCGGCGCATTGTGGGCGGGCTGCGCACATGACACACCGGCATTGTCTCCGGAACTTGGCCTGCCGGGGCCGCCTCAGGCATCCCGCAATTGCGGCAACACGTCCCGGTTGGCGGAACGGGACAATATTCCGGGAACGCGGAACGTATCCGTCACAGCGCCTGCACTATTTTGGCTTGGGCAAGCGCGCCCAATGGCGATTCCCCTGGCGGAGAAAGCGATCGGGCGGATGGATTCATGCTGCCGTCAACGTCGCAATGATCGGGCAAGCCCTTGGCCGCTTGCCTGAATCGCATTCGGCGATAAGCGATTTCAACAGCTTCTGCATGCGGCGCAGATCGAGCAGCCGCGCTTCGATGACGCTCAATTTGCCCTCGGCCAGGGCGCGGGTTTCGCGGCAACTCTGCCCATCGTCCAGGGCCAGCAGGCTGCGCACCTCGTCGAGCGAGAAGCCCAGTTGCTGGGCGCGCTTGATGAAGCGCAGCCGGGCGATGGCGCTGTCGTCGTAACGGCGCACACCGCCTGACGGTCGCGGCGGCTCGGCGATCAGACCGAGGCGCTGGTAATAGCGGATGGTTTCAACATGGACGTCCGCCAGATTGGCGACCTTGCCGATAGTCAGGGATTCGTTTTTCATGGTGGCGGGAGTCCGTAGCAAGGTACGGAAATTTATTGGTCCGATTTCGACCGCCAGCAACAGGCGTCGGTTCCCCGTCTGACGCAATATGCCCCGGATAATGCTTGACTCCGTAGCGCGCTACGGACTTTATGATGGCTAACATGAACCCTTCCACCGCAACAAAATCTTCCCTCATCGCCGGCCTGCTGGCGGCTTTCGGCGCCACCGCCTGTTGCTTCGGCCCGCTTCTGCTGGTGACGCTCGGCCTGGGCGGGGCCTCGGTGGCCTCGCTGCGCGCGCTTGAAGCCTGGCAACCACTGTTCATATTGCTGATGCTGCTGTCACTGGGCTTTGCCTTTTACCGCCTGCACATTCTGCCGCGCCGATGTGCGCCGGGTGAAGCCTGCGCGGTGCCGGCGATATTGGCGCGACAACGGATCGTGCTCTGGGTGATCGTGTTCATCGTCGCGATGATGTTCGCCTTCCCGTTCTATGCACCATTACTCTACTGACGAGGATTCCAATGAAATCGCTGCTTGCCGTTTTTGCCCTGTCACTGTGTTCCGGCACCGCCATTGCGGTGGAAAACAGCGCCACCCTTGAAGTCAAGGGCATGACCTGTTCAGCCTGCCCGTTGACCGTCAAGCAGCTGCTGAAGAAACAGCCCGGCGTGAGCGAGGCCGGCGTCGATCTGAAAACGCAGACCGCGCTGGTCAAATTCGACCCGGATAAGATACAGCCCGAGCAACTGGCCAAGGCTGTTTCCGATATCGGCTTCCCGACGACCGTCAAGAAATGAGCACGCCGCAAACGATCGTTTTGCAGAGCGTCATCCGCTGCCCGGCCTGCGGCGCCAGCCGCGAAGAAACCATGCCCACCGATGCCTGCCAGTGGTACTACGAATGCACCCGCTGCAAGACCTTGCTGAAACCCAAGGCAGGCGATTGCTGCGTTTTTTGCAGCTACGGCACAGTGAAATGCCCGCCGATTCAGGCGGAGGGGCGTTGCTGCGGCGACTGAAACGGAAATCGTAGAACCAGCATTGGCGCGCCTTTCCGGGCAAAAGTGCCTGAAAATCCGCGCCAATGCTTGAGTTTCAATTTCTGAACTCAGGCCGCTTCGTAACCCGCATCCTCAATCGCCGCGGCGATTTTTTCGCGATTGAGCTTGGCCGGATCGAAGCTCACCGTCGCCATCGCCTTGTCCAGATCGACCTCGGCTTTGTCCACGCCGGGCAGGGCGCTGAGTACGCGGGTGACGCTTTTGACGCAGCCGCCGCAAGTCATGCCGCCGACTTTGATATTGAGGGTTTCCATCATGGCTCCTTGTTTGAAATTGGCATGTGTCGTGAAGGCCGCCAGCGTTTCAGCAGCAGGGAATTGCTGACCACCGATACCGAACTCAGCGCCATGGCGCCGCCGGCGATCACCGGGTTCAGCATGCCGAGGGCCGCCAGCGGAATGCCGAGCACGTTGTAGACAAAGGCGAAAAACAGGTTCTGGCGAATCTTGCGCAGGCTGGCGCGCGACAGCTCGATGGCATCGACGACTGCATTGAGATCATTGGCCATCACCGTCACATCGGCGGTCTCGATGGCGACATCGCTGCCGGCGCCCATGGCGAAACTCAAATCGGCTGCAGCCAGCGCCGGCGCATCGTTGACGCCGTCGCCGATCATGCCCACATGTTTGCCGGCGGCCTTCAATGCGGCAATTTCGCCGGCCTTGTCCTGCGGCGTCACGCCAGCGCGGAATGATGCGATGCCGGCCTCGGCGGCAATGGCGGCCGCGGTGCTGGCGTTGTCGCCGGTCAGCATCAGCACCTCGATGCCCTGTTTTTGCAAACGCGCCACGGCTTGCCTTGAACTCGCGCGCAGGCGATCGGCGATGCCAATCAGACCGATCAGGCTGGCATCGCGCGAAATTGCGATGACGGTTTTTCCCTGGCAGGCGAGGCGATCGACGGCGGCCATTTCGACCGCTGCGAACTTGCCGATCCACGAGGGCGCACCCAGCCGATAGAGCGCGCCATCGATCATGCCTTCGACACCGGCGCCGGCGACGGCATTGAAGGATTGCGGCGCCGTCACGGCCACATTGCAGCGCGCGGCTTCCGCGAGCAAGGCGCGCGCCAGGGGATGCTCGGAGCCCTGCTCAAGGCTGGCGGCGAGGCGCACGATCTCATTGCGCTCGACGCTGGACATCTTCACCACATCGGTCACCGCCGGATTGCCCTCGGTCAGCGTGCCGGTCTTGTCGACCACCAGCACATTCATTTTTTCCGCATTCTCCAGCGCTTCGGCATTGCGGAACAGCAGGCCATGCGTCGCACCCTGGCCGATGCCGACCATCACCGCCGTCGGCGTGGCGAGACCCAGCGCGCAGGGACAGGCGATGACCAGTACCGCGACCGCGTTGATGATCGCGGTCGCGAAGTCACCGGTCCACCACCAGCTGCCGATGAAGGCGAGCAGGGCGATGGCCACCACCACCGGCACGAATACGCCGGAGATCCTGTCGGCGAGCCGCTGGATCGGCGCTTTCGAACCCTGCGCCTCGGCGGTGAGGCGCGCGATCTCGGCCAGCTGGGTTTGCGCGCCGACGCCGGTGGCGCGAACTTTCAGCATGCCATCGCGGTTGCGGGTGGCGGCGAACACGCGTGCGCCGATAGTTTTGGTGACGGGCATGCTTTCACCGGTCAGCATGCTTTCATCCAGCGCCGCGCGGCCTTCAACGACAATGCCGTCCACCGGCAGAGATTCGCCGAAACGCACGATGACGATATCGCCCTCATTCAGCTGATCGACGCCGATTTCCACACTGCCGCCCTCGCGCTCGACGCGCGCCGTGCGAGGCGCCAGGCCGATCAGGGCCTCGATGGCGCCTGAGGTGCGGCGCTTGGCGCGGGCCTCCAGCAATTTGCCCAGCACCACCAGGGTGATGACCGCCGCGCCGGCCTCGAAATACACATGCTGTCCATGCAGGCCCGATAGCGTGACCACGGCCGACAGCAGCCAGGCCATGCTGGTGCCCAGCGCCACCAGCACATCCATATTGGCGCCGCCGCCGCGCAGGGCGTGATAGGCGCCGACATAGAAGCGCCAGCCGATCCAGAATTGCACCGGCGTGGCCAGCGCCAACTGCACGATGCGTGGCAGGAATTCATGGCGGCCCGCGAACATGGCGGCCATTTCCAGCAGCAGCGGCAAGGTCAGCAGCGCGGCAATGATGAAGTGCTGACCTTCCTTGCGGTAAGCCGCTTCGCGCCGT
>JACXTT010004528.1_pt1 | contig 20618 bp, 18 predicted proteins | sample 9270951 | NCBI WGS metagenome assembly JACXTT01 (sample SAMN15532306, study PRJNA645909) | rock metagenome | isolation source: weathered quartz diorite | place: Puerto Rico | collected 2017-06-21
TGGAAACAATTCGTTTTTTACCTTAATGATGTATCGCCGGTGAGCATCGATTCAAAAGAAGCCATTGAAAAAAAGAAGCTGCGGGGCTTTTTTATTGGCGGTAATACCCGGCTTTCGCTGAAGGCGCCTTACCTGCGCCGTTCGTACCAAACCAAAAAAGATGTATGGGAGCTGCTCATGGAAGCCCTGCCCGGCACGCTGCTGCTGGCCCTGGCCGCCATGGTCTTTGCCACGGTAGCCGGTGTTTTCCTGGGCGTAACGGCCGCGGTAAAAAAAGATACCTGGATGGATGGCTCGGCCATCTTTACCAGCATACTTGGCATTTCAGCCCCTTCTTTTTTTATGGGCATTATCATTGCCTACCTGTTTGGTTTTGTGCTAACCCGTTATACCGGGCTGCACATGATTGGCAGTTGGTTTGATCTCAGTGAAACCAGCGGGTATAAATACCTTACCATCAAAAATCTTATTCTTCCTGCTATAACGCTGGGCATCCGCCCGCTGGCCATCATTACCCAACTGACCCGCAGCTCCATGCTGGATGTGCTGAACCAGGATTATATCCGTACAGCCTATGCCAAGGGGCTCAGCAAAAGGGTAGTGGTATGGAAACACGCCCTGCGCAATGCGCTGAACCCGGTTATTACTGCTATTACCGGCTGGTTTGCCGAATTGCTGGCCGGCGCATTCTTTGTAGAATACATTTTCGGCTGGAAAGGCATTGGCAAGCTAACGGTAGACGCACTGGAAAAACTGGATTTCCCGGTGGTAATGGGTTCGGTACTGGTCACCGCCGCCTTCTTTATTCTTATCAATATACTGGCCGATTTGCTCTACGGGGTAATTGACCCAAGGGTGCGGCTGCAATAATCCCCCCAACCCTAAAGCCTGGTTATCACTATACTCTTAAATGCATTGCTTCCTGAGCGGATATAATAGGTACCGGCGGAATACGTATGCAGGTCCCATTCCATTTTATTAATACCATCGTGAAGGCTTACCTGCTTTTGCTGCAGCAAACTGCCAGAGGCATTATAGAGACTGATAATATCATTGCATTCGCATGTACCGTATACCACCAGGGTACAATGATCATGCGCCGGGTTGGGATACAGCTGTACCGCCGGTTGCGCCGTGGGCGCTTCTTTGGCAGCAAGGGTGGGTTCTTCCTTCGAAATCCTGCTGTTGGAACCGGGAGGAAGCCCGATAGTAAAAGTGCCAAGCGATGTAATGCCGCTTTTGCTGACCAGGTTATTGGCTGTATCCAGCGCGGTTCTGCCCAGGTAGCTCCACGCCCCCGGGCCGCCGGACCAGATATTGAGTGCCGGTTTGCTTAATCCGTTCAGCTCAGCATTGAGGTAATGAATGCTGAAGCTGTATGCCGGGCCGGTGATGGGTACGCTGGCAGCTGTTCTTCCCCCGCCCGGGGTAAGACTGTATACCGTATACGACCGGGCAATGGAGGGCATCCCATTGGGCAGTATATACGGCGTATCGGAGCGCAGCACGGTTACCGTGCCCATGTTGGCGGTACTGGTAATCGTCAGGCCAAGATTGCCCAGGTTAGCCAGTTTGGGCGCATTCAGCATGCGGTTGGCCGTGATATAACCATTGCCGGTAACGCGCGACTGATCTTTTTCGCCGGCAAGAGAACCGGTGCTGCCCAGGTCGAGGGTATGGTTATTTAGCAGCAGGTTGCCATTGTTCATGGTAAGCATTCCTTTTACACTCGCCTGTCCCACCAATCTTACATTGCTGGATGATTTGCTGATCGTAAGATTGTAAAAAGCCGGTGCGCCAGCGCCGCCGATAACGGCGATATCGGCGCCTGCGTTGCCGGTGAACAGGACCGTGCCGGTATCTGGCTGCAAACTGCCGTTGCATATAAAACCAGCGTTATTAAGCACTATTTTGGGAGCTACACCCCCGGAGGTACTCATGACGATGCTGGTATTGCTGCCTACATAAAGCTGCTGTGCCGGCAAGCCTGCCGGTAGCAGGAACAGCCCGTATAGAAATGCGTTGTATTTATTAATCACGTGGTATTATTTTGTTGGTTGCAACAATTGTTTAATCTCACCGAGCTGCTGTTTCAGCTCCGCGATGGTTTTATTTTGTTCATCAATTGTTTTCTGTTGCTCCTGCACGGCTTTTACCAGCGGCACCACAAACGATTCATAGCTCAGGCTATAATGCTCCTGTTCTGTTTTAGGGGTGATAATACCACTGAAATCATAGCCGGATGCCCTGGCCGCTTTTTCTACTTCCTGGGCAATAAAGCCGCTGCGGCGGATAAGGGATGCTTCATTGTAGGCAACTTGCAGTGCATAATTTGTATGGGCGCCGCTTTTAGCTTCCTGCGGGTTACCGTGTTGCGCATCGAAACGACCTGCATCAAAGCGGTAGGTTACGGGACGCAGCTTTAAAATAAAGTCAAGGCCTTTCACGTCTTCCTGTACGGCATATTTGAAGCGGCCGTCCGATGGAGTAGTGAAGGGCACCTGGCCTTCGATAACGGTTACGGCGCTGTTGCCAATGCGCACTTTGTTGGAAGCGTCTGCAATAGCGCCATAGCCGATGGCGGTGGCATTGGATAGCCCGCTTACGCTGAAATCCGCGAGACTTCCAATAGCAGTGTTGTAATTGCCGCTTCTAATAGTATACATTGATTGAAATCCAAAGGCGGAGTTGTAGTTACCCCCCGTGATTTGCAGCGCTTCCGCGCCATTGGCGGTATTAAATTGACCGGCACTATCAGCCCCCAGCGCATAATAGCCGCTGGCTGTATTCCACCATCCCAAATAATTATTGCCCAGGGATTGCGCACCAACGGCTGTATTGTAACTTCCCCTGGTATTCCTGGCCAGAGCAATTACGCCTATAGCGGTATTGCCGCCGCCGTCGATATTATATCGCAATGCGTATGCGCCAATGCCGGTGTTCCCGGTGTCCTGGGAAGGGCCGGAAACATTCCGTGTACTATATCCCCAATACGTATTGTCGGTGCGGGGGTCGATAAAGCCTGACGGATTGTTATTCACCCGTATTTTCAGGGGTGAATAATTGGTGGTGCCAAGGAAATATCCCAGGCTGCTGTCAATACTGTTGCCGGTAAGCGACCAGGTGCCGGCTGCATACATATTCTGCCAGGCTGCGCCGGTGTTGTACCAGAACGAAGCGGTAGCCGTATCATACACAAGCAGGCCCCTTGTATTGGGCATGGCAAGACGGGCGGCTGTGCCGGTGCGGGGAATGAGCAGCCCTTTGTTGTATGATTTTATATCCAGTATAGCACTGGAGTCGGGCAATGAGCCATCGGCATTAATAGCGATGTTCTGCGAAACAACGGGTAACGCAACTAACAGTGCGAAACCCAACGATAAGGTTAAACGGTTTTTTTTCATATCCCACAAAACAAACAAATCCAACGGGTTTTGTTAACGGGACTTAGTATACGGCATGACGTTCCTTTGAGGTCCGGTAGTATTTATTGATTGGCTTTTATTGTACCGCAATCTTTTCCGTTACTGTATTTTTCGCCGTCATTACCTGCAGCACATAGATGCCCGGGCTAAGCGGACTAAGGATTACCTGCCCGTTTTGCAGGGTTCCCCGCAGGAGCAGCTGCCCGTTAATGCCGCTAAGGCGGTAGGGCTCGGTTGTGCCGTTGTGCAACAGCACCTGCACCGATTGAGCGCCACGGGTATACCATGTAAGCGAAAGGGGAGAAGAAAACGTTACAGCAGCTATTTTACTGTACAGGGCATGGTCAGTGCTGCCGGTTAGCTGCAACCGGTAATAATTAACGCCTGTACAAGGCTGGTTGTCGGTATACCGGTACGCGCAGGTTTCATGGCAGGCAGTGTAAACGGGCACGGTACCGATAGTTTGCCAATGTATGCCATCGGTGCTGCGCTGCATGCTGAACAATAAACCGGCAGGCTGTTCAGCTGTTTGCCAGGTAAGCAGGGAATGGTTGCCAAGTGGGGAGGCGGTAAAATCAAGCAGGTTAAGGGGGAGCGACAAAAATACGAGGCTGCTGGCGGAAGCCTGGTAGCCCCAGAGATCATTCATATAAGCAATACCGGTAGAAGCGGCATAGCCATAGCCGCCAAAGATCCAGGGGTTGCCGGCGGCATCCATCCAGCCGGCGGCAATGCCGCGGGCGCCCGGTTTATTGGGTGCGGAGGCGCTGCCTTTTGCCCCGTAAACACCGTATTTGTTGAGCGTGCTGTCGCCGCGCATCCAGGCCCACCGGCCGGTAGCGGTATTGTATTCCCACATATCGCTTAACAGCCCCACGCCGGTGGAAGCCGCATAACCCTGGCCGCCAAACATCCATACATTGTTGCTGCTGTCTATCCAGGTAAGCGTACAGTAGCGGGCGGAGGGGTAATTGGCTGCAGTGGCAACGCCCTGGGTGCCGTAAACACCATACTTATTGAGCGTGCTGTCGCCCGCCACCCATTTCCACTGGCTGGTAGCCGTATTAAACATCCAGAGATCGTTTTCATAGCCTGCAGCAGGACCCGAGGCAGGCAGGCCCGCCCCGCCAAACAACCAGAGATTGCCGCTCATATCTTTCCAGCAGGTGCTGCCTACGCGTACACCCGGTGTATTGGCCGCAGCTGCGGTGCCTTTGGTGCCGTATACGCCGTTTTTCTGAGTGGTGCTGTCGCCCAGTATCCAGGTCCATTGGCCGGTGGCGGTCGTGTATTTCCATAAATCATTGGTATTGCCGGCGAAGCCCGAAGCGGCATAAGCCGCGCCGCCAAACAGCCAGAGATTGCCGCCGGCATCGATCCAGGTATTGTCGTGCATGCCCGAACCGGGTTTATTGGCCGCGGCGCTTACACCTTTGGTTCCATAAACGCCATGCTGGTTGCTGATGCTGTCGCCCGCCACCCAGGTCCATTGGTTGGTAACGGGATTGTATTTCCATAAATCGCTTAAATAACCATAGCCTCCCGAATGGGCCAAACCGCCACCGCCATAGATCCAAACCATGCCGGAGGCATCCTTCCAGTGAGATGATACGGTTCTGCCGCCAGGCATATTGCCGGCGGCGGTAACACCTTTACTGCCATAAATGCCATTTTTGCTGATGGCGCTATCGCCCGTAATCCAGGTCCATTTATAAGAAGTATGATCGAATTTCCATATATCGTTGAGATAGCCAATGCTCCCGGAAGCGCCATAGCCTGTGCCGCCAAACAGCCAGAAATTGCCGGCAGCATCCACCCAGCTCATGTAAGAGCCCCGGGCGCCGGGTTTATTGGCCGCGGCCGCCACGCCTTTAACCCCGTAAATACCGTATTGATTGATGGTACTGTCGCCACCCACCCAGGTCCACTGGTTGGTGCTGATGGCCTGTGCAGACAGGCGGGCTACTCCGGCTACTACCAGTATAGCGCATGCGCAGATGATCCTGCAAAGCAGGTTAAAAAGAGCAGTATTCGTTTTCATAGCGATCGGATTAAGGTACAGAAGCATGAGCCCTGTTACAGGCGCACGCCTTCAGGGTATAAAAAAAACATTTCTTTGGGGTATTTTTGGCGGGAATTAGGATACGGCAGATCGCAATTTCCTAATGAAAAGAATACCAATGCAGTATAATTGCCCCTGGTGCGGCAGCGGGAGTTCCTGTTTAATTAATAATCACTTCCCTGATCACATTTTCCTTCAGGGCTTCGTTAACGCGCAGGATGATGTTTTCTTTCTGGAACTGCAATTCCTGTTTGAGGGGGGCTACTTTAGTGGAGATATATAATTTATCGCCGTATATTTTGATACTGTCGGTGTATTTGGCAATGGTTTTACCCATGAGCTTTTCCCAGAGATCATTGATGCGCAAAGCCTGTATATCGCCTTTCAGCCGGCTGGTCCGGATGAATTTGTTCATCGCTTCGCCCAAGGAGTATTCGCCCATAGAACAAAGGTAAGATTTTAGTTGATTGCAAACGCTCATCAACTATCAACTACCATCTATCAACTCAATAATCGAATACGGTTGCTGCATTTCTATCAATGCGCTTTCCAGGCGTTCGCGATGGGTGTCGGTAATAAAAATTTGTCCCTGGTTTTGCACACACACCCAATGCAGCAGGTTATACATACGGCGCTCATCCAGTTTTTCAAATACATCGTCCAGCAGCAAAAGGGGGGGGAAGCCCTTGGCCTGTTTAAGCAGTTCAAACTCGGCCAGCTTGAGCGCAAAGAGCAGGCTTTTGCGCTGGCCCTGTGAAGCGGTGGTTTTAAACGGGCTGTCGCGCAGGGTAATATCCAGGTCGTCGCGGTGGATGCCCTGGGTAGTGCGCTGGAGCAGCAGATCCTTCTCGCGCTGGCGCCGCAGCAAATCGGCAAAGCCGGTATGCAGCAGGGCGCTTTCATATACCAGCCCGATGGCTTCGGTGCTGCCGGCTATTTTTTCATAAAAGCTGTTGACCAGGGGCAGCAGTTGCTGAAGAAACCCCCTGCGCTGTTCAAAAACATAAATGCCATGCCCGGCCAGCTGCTGATCGTAAACTTCCAGCAGGGCAGTATCGGCGTTTTTTTTCTCTGCCAGGGCCTTAAGATAGCTGTTGCGCTGCTGCAGGATTTTATTGTAATCCATCAGGTGTTGCAGGTAGGGCGCGTCCAGTTGCGAAAGCAGGGCGTCGAGAAACCGGCGGCGTTCTTCGCTGCCATCGGTAATGATCTGTACATCGTCCGGCGCAATAAATACGCAGGGAAACTTACCGATATGATGTGAAAAACGTTCGTAGGGCTCGCCGTCCACCATAAACTCCTTGCGGCCGGTTTCGCGGAGAATACAAACCAGTTCACGCGGCCGGCCATCCTGCTCCAGCAGCCCGGCAATACGAAAGCCCTGGGCGCCTTCCAGCACATGGGGCGTATCGCTTTTACCGAAATAACTCTTTGTAAAGCAGAGGTAATGGATGGCATCGAGCAGGTTGGTCTTGCCTTTGCCGTTGAGCCCGCAGATGCCGGTAATGCGTTCGGGAAAGGCAAAAGAGGCCTGCAGGTAGTTTTTGAACTGGAAGAGCGATATGGAGGTAAAGGTGAACAAGGCGGCAAGATAGTGCCTTCGGCACATTTTCAACACGGAGAAAACAGGGATACAGGGCTAAGAGTTCAAAAGAGAAAAAGAGAAGGAAAGAGGTTTTACGCAGCCCTCCTTTAACCCTTTTTCTCTTTTGAACTCTTAGCCCACCGAAGGCGCCGCCTATTCCATTAAAAATCAAACCCGGAACTGAAAATGCCTGTTTTAAATTGCCATTTCCCCCTTATCTTTGCCCCCTTTAAAACCAAGCAATTTATCCGTGGCTACTAAATTTTCTAAAGAAACATACCTCTACTGGTACGAATTGATGCAGTTAATCCGCCAGTTTGAAATGATGGCAGAGGAAAAATACAAAATGGACGGAAAGATTCGCGGGTTCTTCCACGCCTATATCGGCCAGGAAGCCATTGCCGCGGGTTGTATGACCGCTACCCGTCCCGAAGATCCTTTTATTACCGCTTACCGCGACCATGGCCTGGCCCTGGCAAAAGGCATAACTGCCAATGCCTGTATGGCAGAGCTGTACGGTAAAGCCACCGGATGCGCCAAAGGCAAGGGAGGCAGTATGCACTTCTTTGGAAAAGACGTTCATTTCTTTGGCGGCCACGGTATAGTAGGCGCACAGATTGGTACCGGCGCCGGGCTGGCTTTTGCTGAAAAATACAAGGGCACGGACAATGTAAGCCTTACCTTCTTTGGCGACGGCGCTGCCCGCCAGGGAATGGTGAACGAGGTCTTCAATATTGCCATGACCTGGAAGCTGCCCATTATCTTTATTTGCGAGAACAACAACTACGCCATGGGAACTTCGGTAGAACGGACTTCCAACGTAGTGGATATTTATAAGCTGGCCGATGCATTTGAAATGCCGGCGGATTCGGTAGACGGTATGAGCTGCGAAGCCGTACACGAAGCCGTGACCCGCGCGGTAAAAAGAGGCCGGGAAGGCGGCGGCCCCACCTTGCTGGAAATAAAGACCTATCGCTATAAAGGCCATTCTATTTCCGACCCGCAGAAATACCGCACCAAGGAAGAAGTGGAAGAATACAAGCAACGCGACCCGATACAACAGGTGCAAAGCACTATTCTTAAAAGCAAGTTCGCCACCCAGGCCGATCTTGACGCTATCAACAAACGTATAGAAGCCGTGGTGGCAGAGTCTGTAAAATTTGCCGATGAAAGCCCCTGGCCCAATGATGACGAAGTATTGAAAGACGTGTACGTAGATCAGAACTATCCTTTTATTGTTGATTAAACTCTTCCATCACCGAATTGTAAAACCTGCAACAGCGCAATCATGACAGATAAAAAAGACATCGCCCAGCCCGAAGCAACCGATCCGTTTCATAAAGTAACCGGGGCATGGAACCAATATGGTAAACAAATTTCCATCGGCCTGGCCGCCATTGTCATTGTAGTGGGCGGCTATTTTGGCTATAAATATTTTATATCGGAGCCCAATGAAAAAAAAGCCCAGGAAGCCATTTTCCCGGCAGAGGCCTGGTTTCGCATAGATTCCGTTAAGCTGGCGCTGGAAGGCGACAATATGAACCCCGGCTTTTTAAAGGTCATCAGCCGGTACAGCGGTACCCGTGCAGCCAACCTGGCGCATTTTTATGCCGGCAGCTGCTACCTCAAACTCGGCGATTATACCAATGCCGCCAAACAACTCAGCGAGTTTTCCTCTCCCGAACTGCTGGTAGAAGCCCGTGCCAAGTCACTGCTGGCAGATGCCTACAGCGAATCCGGCAAGAAAGAAGAAGCCGCCAAATTGTATAAAGAGGCCGGCACCCTGTTTGAAAAAGACGATTATAACAGTCCCCAGTATTTATTCCGTGCAGGTTTTCTCTATGAAAGCATGGGTAAAAACCAGGAGGCGATTGAAATGTATAAGCTCATTAAAGAAAAATATCCCACGTTCAGGGATTACGATATTGATAAATACCTTGGACGGCTTGGTTCCGTAGAGTAATTCATAACAATATGGCTGACAGCAGCAACAGCAATTTATTTGACAACAGCACAGGCATTCTACCGAAGGATGCCTGTGTTGTAATAGTGCGTACCGAATGGAACGCAGCCATTGTAGACAAACTGGAAGAAGGATGCCGTAAGGTGCTGGAACAGCAGGGCGTGAGTATGAAGCTGGTTACGGTGCCCGGGGCCGTTGAAATCCCTTTTGGCATTAAAAGCTACTGGGACGCTACCCGGTACTGGGATTACCGCCCGCATGCTTTTATCGCCCTGGGTTGCGTACTACGCGGCGATACCCCGCATTTTGATTATGTATGCAAGGCCGTGACCGATGGCATTACACAATTGAACCTCAGCTTGCCGGTGCCGAGTATTTTTGGCGTGCTTACGGTAGACAACCAGCAGCAGGCCGATGAACGGATAGGAGGCAAACACGGGCATAAGGGCGAAGAAGCGGCTATAACAGCGCTGAAGATGATAGCGCTGCAGCATAGTTTTAAGAAGAAGAAGGAGGAATGAACGTCCAGCTATTCATACCATGCTTTGTAGACCAGTTGTACCCGCAAACGGCGTTCAATATGGTAAAGGTATTGAAGAAAGCAGGATGCACGGTGCAGTACAATGCCAACCAGACCTGCTGCGGGCAGCCGGCTTTTAATGCAGGCTTTTGGGACGATGCCCGGCAGGTATGCACCAAGTTCCTGGAAGACTTCAGCGGGGCCGGTTACGTGGTAGCCCCCAGCGCCAGCTGCGTGGGCTTTGTACGTAATTATTATCCCAAACTCTTCGATAATTCATCCCATCATAACGAGGTAAAGGATTTGCAGAAAAGAACCTTTGAGCTGTCTGAATTCCTCATCAATGTATTGCAAGTGGACGATTTCGGCGCCTCGCTGCCGGGCAAAGCCACCTATCATGATTCCTGCGCCGGCCTGCGCGAGTGCAAAATAAAAACCGAACCGCGCCAATTGCTCAGCAAGGTAAAAGGGCTGCAACTGGTGGAGATGAACGATGTGGAAACCTGCTGCGGTTTCGGCGGCACCTTTGCCGTAAAATTTGAATCGATTTCAACCAGTATGGCCGACCAGAAAGTGACCAACGCACTGGCTACCGGTGCGGAGTATATCATATCTACCGATCTTTCCTGCCTCATGCATATAGACGGGTATATCCGCTACAAGGGCGTAAAGCTGAAAGCCCTGCACCTGGCGGATGTACTGGCGGGAGGGGTATAAACAATAGCCATATTTAACACCGGTTACAAAGGCTTTCCTTCCTGTTTCTACGTATATACCGGTAAACATTTCAATTGAAACATATTATCATCAGCCTGGCCCTCACGGTAGCGCTTATTTCCTGTAAAAACGATACGGAAAGGGTGGTGAGCCCGGTTTTTACCGATAGCCTCATAACGCATTATACCCTTCCCGCAACCGTTAAAAGCACCGACGAGGAAATGCAGTTCTGGAAAAACAGGATAAACCCGCAGGTCAATGGCCTGGTCAATGAAACGAAATATGCCGGTACGCTGATGCGCAGGTACCATCTTTTGGGTGATATAGAAGATGTACGGGAAGCAGACAGCGTTGTGCGCCGGGTAGATACTGCTTTTAATCAAAAAGAAGCGGCGGTGGCGCTTTCCCTGGTAGCCCATTCCATTTTACAGCACCGGTTCAAAGCGGCGGATCAATACCTGCAACGTGCAAAACAAATTGGGCTGAAACGATATGAGTCCTTTGCCGGTTCATTCGATGTGGACTTTGAGCTTGGCCGGTACAGCAATGCCGCGCTGGAGCTGAAATTAATGAAGCCGGCCGCTGATTACGGCTATTATTTCCGCCAGTCAAAGATGGAACATTTCAACGGGGCCATCGACAGCGCCATTCAATCAATGCTGAAAGCCGCTGCGTTATCAGAAGGTGTTGATTATCTCCGGCAGGTAGCGCTTTCCAATGCAGCAGACCTTTGCATTCACGCGGGAGAGCTGCAGCAGGCCAATGCCCTGTATGAGGAATGCATCCGCATCAGCAGCGCCGATTTTCATAGCATTATGGGGCTGGGCTGGATAGCCCTGGTACATGATAAAAACGATTCGCTGGCGGAGCGGCTATTCCTGCTTGCGCTTGCCCATACTAAATTGCCCGATCCGCTGTTCAAACTCGCGCAAATGGCGGAGGCGCAGGGCGACAGCGCTTTGGAGCTAAGCTATGCCCGCCGGTTTGAGGCGCTTGTAACCGACACGGTATATGGCAACATGTACAATAAATACCTTATTGAATTATACACCGGTATTTTGAATGAACCGGCCAAAGCACTGGCGCTGGCTTCCAGGGAAATAAACGGCCGTGCTACCCCGCAAACATACGCATGGTACGCATGGTGCCTGGTAGCGGACAATAAAAAAGAGGAAGCCTATAAGGTATTTGAACAATTTGTATCGGGCAAGCCACTGGAAGGCCTGGAATTATACTGGATGGGGAAACTGATGCAGAGGCTTGGAAAAGGATATAATGCGCAGGAATTCTATAAGGCGGCTTATAAAAACAAATATGATCTCAGTCCCGCTATGATAAAAGACCTTGAAAAGAACCTAGAAGAATAAACGCTGAACAGTCCAGAAACCGGCAACGGCCACAATGACGATCGACAGCGGTACAACAATACGCTTCCTGTAATACGGTTGCTGACCAAACTGCCTGGCCAGAAAAAACCAGGCAAGTAAGATTACGGTAAGCTGCCCCAGTTCCACCCCTGCATTAAACATGATGAGTGAAAGCAGGTAAGCATTTTGCGGCAATCCCAATTGGCCCAGCGCGCCGGCAAACCCCATACCGTGTACCAATCCGAATAGAAATACAACTCCTATCCGGCCGGGCTTCAGCCGGGGAGAGATAATGTTTTCCAGTGCTACATACATGATAGATAATGCAATCAACGGTTCAACTATCCCGGAAGGAATTGCAATGACATGATACATGGCCAGGCCCAGCGTAACCGAATGCGCAATGGTAAATGCCGTTGCCTGCCATAATACCGGCTTTAGTTTCGGGCTTAACAGGAACAGGCTCAGTACAAATAAAATATGGTCGAAGCCAAGCGGCAAAATGTGCTTATAGCCTAACCGGAGATAAAGAAAAGCAGCGTCGGCTCGTGACATCTTCTCCAGTTCGCCTACAATCACGTGCGCCCATAAAGGCTGGCTGAGCAGGAGCGTGATGAATAATACCCCTGTAACGCGGCTATAAAACGATGGCGGACGGCTGGTAAGATGCTTCATGGTAACACGGTATGAATATTACGTATATACGTAAAAAATGCAAGGCCGGTTTGTATAAAAGCAAGTCCCGGTAATCAAATAATTATTGATTACCGGGACTTCTATATAACTGCCCGATTTATTACAACAGTAGTTCTACCAGGGGCTTGCCAGGTACGGGAATGAGGTTAAGAATGCCTTATCATTGGCGCTAACATGGTCGCTGGTAAGGCCAGGGTTGGAGGTGCCATTGGGGCCGCCGAAGATGAGCAACAATTCCACATCAATTACATCATCAGCCAATGCCCTGCCGGTCAGTACATTGGTACCGTCAAAAAACGTGGTTTTACCAGTGGTTGATACATTGAGCACATCGGTAGCCAGCAGGCCGGTAAACTGGTCGGCCGTCTGTGTCAATGCATTGGTAGTATAGCCTGGATTGAGGGCCAGCAATTGAGTTTTAAACTTTGCCTGGAATGCGGCGCTCATAACAGAAGGAATGGTGGCATTAAAATTATCCTTATCTGCAGTAGTTACGAATACCGTATTAATAGCAGGGCGTCCCATGGCATCACCACCCATATAATATGTAGGGGCAGGAGTGCTATCGCTTTTTTTACAGGAACCGGCTACAATAATTATAACGGCGCCGATTAATCCTATTTTGATGAATATCTTTCTCATTAGTATGATTTTAAAAATTATTTGTGAGTATTTATGACAAGGGATAATTGTTGTCTAAATTTTCTTTTTAGTTTGAGCCCAGATGCTGATTTTGCCGGAAGAAGGCGGGTTTAATAATGTCTTGGGTACTTCAACCACAACACTCAATACATTAAGGCCGGCAAAAGCATCCGTTCCGGGATTATTAAAGCTGGTTGCTGTACCTGCAATAATCTTTTTGTATTGGGCCAGGTCAAAAAAGAAAGGGTCATCGCGCGGGCCTGCAAAAACCTGCATACCGTTTGTGCCCGTAGCCACTGTTGGAGAAGCGCCATAGGCAGTTACGGCTACAGTAGCCGTGGGAGTGCCTTCCAGCTTGCTTTTGAGGCCCGTCATCGTTGGCGCAACAGGCCCATAAAATTTGATATTGGTTCCATCATAGATGGCCTGGATAACCAGGTCTTCCACATTGTCGCCGTTATTGTCAATATTAATCTGCATAAGGGTATTGGCATCAAACTTTGCCGCCCCGGTGGCAGAAGGAGCAAGTAAGCCCTGGGTATTGAGCGCAAATACCATATTGCTGGTATTGGCTCCCTGGAACGCATATACGTCTGTAATATCAGTAGACTGGTTGGTTACAGCAGGTGCGTCAATGTGATCTGCTGCCCATAAGATACCGCCCCCCAGGACAAGCGCTATTGCAATGGCAGCGATTGCCAATTTTGTCTTTTTCATTTTTATGATTTTTGATTTCAATCATATACGGGTGGATGTAACGATTAGATTCGCCGGCAGTTATTATTTTAAAAATAAAAATGCCATACGTTAATGTATGGCATTCCTGTTATCAATCAAAACTGTGTTGTTATAAGCCTGCGTAATAATCATACCCGCGCTCAAACCAGTAATCGGGCGGGCGTTCATTATCAAAATACATGGTACCGATGCGCTTGATGCTTTTGATGCCGTATTTAACGGGTATAATCATGCGTAGCGGGAAGCCCTGGTTCATGGGCAGGGGCTGGCCGTTCATTTCATAACAAATAAGGGTTTGCGGGTGGAGGGCGCTGGGCATATCGATACCCACATAATATTCATTGTCGGGTGTGGCCATGCCCACGTATTTCATAGACGATTCGCTGTTGAGACCGTAAGCGGCCACAAAGTCGCTGAATTTAACGCCGCCCCAGTGGGTAACCTGGCTCCAGCCTTCAATACATTTAAAGTCGAATACAATTTCCGTTTTCGGCAGTTTCCTGATATCGTCCAGGGTCAGCGCCAGCGTGTCGCCTGCCGCTTTAATAACGTATAATTTCCAGGCGGCGGGATCAAAATCATTGCCCAGCCCTATGTTGCCGTTTACCCGCGGGTGGCGGGCGGCGGCCGACAGGGGATAGGTTTTCGCCAGGCGCTGGTTGCGCAGCACTTTGCCAAAAATAGTGCCGTTGGCGTCCAGCACCTTGCGCAGGGGTGGTTGTACGCCGCCCAGCAGCCCGTTATCGGGCGGAAGGTTTTTGATGTATATCCAGGTGCTGATACCGGCAGCCATCAATACCAGCAGTGCAGCAAAGGCCACGATGGATTTGCGGCGCCATTGCTTCCGGGTTATGATAAGTTCCTCTTCCATGGTACTACAATTAATTTAGTTGACTGGGAGTTTCCTGTGTTTCTTTTTTGGCGGGCTCGCTATAGGGCAGCACATCAAAACCGGTCACCATGCTTTGAAAATTATTCCATCCCGCCAGGATGACCTGTACTATATGGATCACAAAAAACAGGCAATACCCGATGGTGAGCGCAAAATGAATAACGCGGGCCGTTTCATAACCGCCGCAAAGCAAACAAAGCCAGTTAAACTGAACGGGTTTGTAAATGGCCAAGCCGGTAACCAGCGAGCCAAATCCCATGACCACGATAGCCGTATAGGCAATCTTTTGCGCGCCGTTGTATTTGCCCTGCGGGGGCGCTGTTTTGCGGATATGCAAATCGTGCAACAGCACTTGCCAGGCCTCTTTAAACGATTTTTTACCGGGCAGGAGCTGTCGCCATTCGCCGGAAAAAGCCGTGTAGAGTACGTATAGCAGCCCGTTGATAAAAAACAGCCACATAAAAACAAAATGATACGACATGCCTTCGCCAAGGTGAAAAGGAACATGAAGGGCATCGTAAAAGCCTTTCGGGAAGAATTTGAGCAGGGTTTTATCGCCAAAGCCAATCTTATACACATCGTTGGCCCAGTAAATGAGCAGGCCGCTCCAGATCATCATGGCCAGCACCGGGAAATTTACCCAGTGAAACCAGCGGATGGCAAGAGGGTGTTTCTTAACGATTCGTTTCATCCGTGATTGATTTGATGGTGAAGGGGCTGGCTGAAGGTACGAAAAAAGGCCCACCCTGGAAAGGGCCGGCCTGTGTGTGAAAAATCCCACTATACACCAACCGTTGTTTTATTATTTGGGCAATACAACATGGTCAACTACATGAATGACGCCGTTGCTTTGATATACATTTTTGATGGTTACCACTGCCATGCCGCCTTTTTCATCTGTGAGAATGATTTTGGGGCCTTTCATCGATACCCAGAGCTTGCCACCGGCTACGGTTTGCAAGGCTGCTTTGCCGTTACCCGCTTTTATTTTTTCCATCAGCGCCTTTGCATCCAGTTTGCCTGCCACCACATGATAGGTAAGGATTTTGGTAAGGGTAGCTTTATTTTCTGGTTTAAGCAATGTTTCCACTGTTCCTTTGGGCAGCATATCAAATGCTTCATTGGTAGGAGCAAATACGGTAAAGGGTCCTGCGCCTTCGAGGGTTTCCACCAGGCCGGCGGCCTTTACGGCGGCTACCAGCGTGGTATGATCTTTAGAGTTAACTGCATTTTCGATAATATTCTTTGAAGGATACATGGGCGCACCGCCAACAGTAACCGTTTTATCGTTCGACATCTTCATATCGTCCTGGGCATTTACAGTATTCACCATAAAAGCAGCCGCGGCCAGCAATCCTAAAACCTTGATACGTTTCATGAGTTTCTTTTTAAAGTTGATTTGTTTAGATTATTTAGCTATTCCCGGGTGTGTTGCCTTAAAATGGTTACATGTAAACAACGCTAATAGTTACGGCAAACAGAAAGGGTTGGATTTACGAGCCTTAGTTTTTTTATCTTCGCCCAAATAATAACCCCGTATGGCCTACTGGCTGGTAAAATCAGAACCTTCCGCATACAGCTGGGAACAGCTGGAAAAAGACAAGCAGGCTTCATGGACCGGTGTGCGCAATTATGCCGCCCGCATCCATTTAAAGGCAATGAAAAAAGGGGAGGAGGTACTTTATTACCACAGCAACGAGGGGCTGGCCATCGTGGGCATTGCCCAGGTAGCTAAAGAATATTACCAGGACCCCACTACCGAAGATGATGCCTGGGTAACAGTAGATTTAAAACCCCTGAGAAAGCTGAAACAGCCCGTGGGGCTGGCGCAGATAAAAGCAGACAAGCGGCTGGCCAATATGGCGCTGGTAAGAATTGGCCGGTTAAGTGTTCAGCCTGTAACCGAAGCGGAATGGACAATCATTCTTGAGCTGGCGGGAGAAAAATAACCCGGGTTCCAAAATCCGTATTATACTACTCAAAATATCCCGGTAAAGACAGGTAAAAAATCCCGGTATTTACTCTAAATCGTAAAATTCCGGGTCAAAATCGGATGATTTCGATCAATATCTATATTAAATAAATATTAAAAAAAATCTTGACGGAGGTTAACGCCCCGTTTAAACCGGTCTTAGTTCGTTGCATTTCCTTGCCCACATAGCTAGTAAATAGATACTTATAGATTTATTGTGTAGGAAAACACTTAATTCTTCGAGATGCGGTACATATATTTGTGTTCATAATTCGATTTAATTCCTAATATCTGTACTAATGAAACGCCTGACCCATTATCTTGTGAAAACGATCCTATGCGCGATCCTCATTGTCGCCTCTTCGGAGTTTTCCTTCGCACAATGCCCTTCCGGGTATAGTAAGTTTACCCTTAAGTGGGACTATCTTGATTTTCTAATTTACAATGCGCAGTATACCAGCGGTAACGGCTATTTGCCGTCGCTTGCTACAGCGCAGACCCAGTATTTTACATTTGGCAACCAGCGCCTAACTATCAACCACAATTATGCCGCAATTGCATTTAGTGGTGAAAATAACACCCATACGGGGCAAACAGGGTCCTATGGCAACAGCAACGGCACTGGTAATGACGCTGATGTACAGTTTATCGGCGACGGCAAAATTGTACTGACATTCGATATCGCGGTATCAAATCTTCAATTTTCCATTTTTGACTTAGACCAGGAGGCCCAGGCCAGCCTGGCTGCTGTTGATGCATCCGGTACCTCGTTACCTATTACCGTTTTATTGCTGGGAGGAGGGTCAACCAAACTCGCACTCACGGGCAATAACACGGTGTCACCGCTGGTAACCTCGATTGGCAGCGGTAATGTAGGCAATGGCCAGGTAAAAGCTTCTTTCAACGTAGATGTTACCGGGCCGGTTAAACAGTTCACCATTACTACCAGCGGTTTCAATGCTAGTGCCGGTTCAGATAATGGTTCATACTGGCTGTCGGATATCACCGCCTGTACATCCGGTTCCTTTCCCACCAGCTATTACAGTGCGTCCAAACCTTTCACAGGCCAGCCTTCCTATATCCTTACTTCATTGGATAAAACCGTTTATGCGCTTGATCCTGCTACCGGCAAAATGAAAGCGATGTTTACCGATGCAGCAGTAACGAGCTATATCAATTCCATGGCCTATGACCCCAACAACCATGTGCTGTACTATGTATCCAACGGTTCTGCTACACCCGGCTCCAACCGGGCCATTAAAAAATACGATTTTACTACTGAAACCGTCAGTACTGTGCTTGCCGATATTAATACCATTGGCATTCCAACTTCCTCTGTTGTGGGTATAGAGCAGGGCGGGGCCGCTTTTTATAATAACAGTTTGTACCTGGCCCTGCAAACCACCAATGCCAACAATACATCCGCCCGCGAGTCCATTATATGGCGGATAGATTTCAACTCATCCAATGTGCCTTACCGTGCCAGTCAGGCGTATGCATTGCCTACCGATGATGGCTCCGGCCTGTTGCACAAATGGGGTGATTTTGCCATCCGGGATGGAGTATTATTTGATTCCGATGCTTCAGGTAACGATCCTGACTTGTATCATTTTAATATGACTACCGGGCTTGCTACCGTATACCCCGGTTCCGCTCTTACTTTTGACCCGGGCCAGATAGCACAAAGCTGGTCGGGCACCCTGTATGAAATAGCGGGCGACACGGCAACGGCCAGCTACCAGGTGCCTTATGTAGCAAAGTATACAGAAGACGGGGATATTGGCACACAATACACGCTCACCAGCACCCCTGCCTATAACCCGCTTTCGGCCAATCTGGGCGATGCGGCAGACGCATTCCACCCCAAAAGCGATTTTGGCGATGCGCCCAGTTCGTACGACCCGTCCTCCGGCGATCCCGCCAACCATGAAAAAGACAGTACCCTGCGGCTGGGCAACAGCTGGGGAGGCACCTGGGCTAAAATCAGCACGGTGAATGGCGATACCAATGACGATGGTATCGGCGCCGCACCAGCCCTGGATTATTTCGGCACCACTACCTATTCCATCAGCGTAAACGTATACAATCATACCGGCGCCAATGCTACTATGGTAGCCTGGCTGGACTGGAATTTCAACGGGGTATATGACCCGGGTGAAGGACGGTCGATAACCGTTCCTTCCAGCGCATCATCGCAACTGGTACCGCTGAGCTGGACCATGTGGGTTCCCTATACCACCAATACCAATACCTGGCTGCGCATACGGCTTACCTCGGCATCCAACGGTATGACCGTCAACAATATGACCGGTTATTTCTCCAACGGCGAGGTAGAAGATTTTCCCGTGGTAATGGGAACATTGCTGGCAAAAGATTTATTATCCTTCAGCGCTACCCTTAACAGCCGGAAAACAGTTGACCTGCAATGGGAAGAAAATAGCTTTCCCGGTATCCTGCGCACCAACGTTGAACGCAGCAGCAACGGTACGTTATGGGATAGTCTTACCTCAGTCAACGCATATAAGGGTAATACCGGTATTGCCGCCAGCGCATACAGCACTATCGACTATGCACCACTGCCGGGTACATCATATTACCGGTTAAAGATTGTATACAACGATGGCAGCGCACATTACAGTGAGGTGAGGAGTATCAGCATCTGGGGCGGAGAAAACAGTTTCCATATATACCTTAACCCGGCCAACCAGTACACGACCCTGAAGATTAGCAGCACCGTGGCAACGATAGCCATCATAGAACTGACCGACAATACCGGTCGCGGCCTGAGCCGGAGAAGCGTTTCACTCATTGCCGGCGATAACTTTGTCCGGGTAGACGACCTGGGCAGGTATTCCTCCGGCCTCTATTATGTAAATGTAAAAACAACAGAGTTCAGCGCAGTAGAAAAGCTTATTATAAGAAGAGAGTAATGCCCTGGTAATACCCCTCAACTCAAACAGGAGGCCCGGTAATCAGTAAACTGATTACCGGGCCTCCGTTTTTATTTTAACAACTGCGAAGGGTTACTTTTTGCCGGTTAGCGGCATCAACATCAAATCCATTCCTCCCCGGGGTTTATTTTTTATACAGTGTATGTAATCATTACCCTTTTGGCATCACTTTACCAGTAACACTAAAAATTACCATTATGAAATTTGCAGGTTCATCACCGGCAGCACTGCTGCTACTGCTACTTATTGCCTGTAACCATCGGGCAGCATACGAGAAGGCGAATGCGCCACTGCAACATTTAAAGAGCAGTTATAAAACAGCCGATGGTGCAGTACAATTTGCAGCCACCGATTCTACAGCAGCCCCGCAAGATGAAAAGGAGCGGCAGGCTTCCCCAGTCAATAAAACAGCGACAAAAGAGGATTGGGACAAGAAAATAATTAAAACAGCTACGCTCTCCCTGGAGGTAAAAAACTACCGCGATTTTAACGGATTACTGCGAAGCAGGGTTAAACAGTTGGGAGGTTATGTGGCAGAAGAAGAACAAAATCAATCGGATTATAAAATTGAAAATGTGGTGACGATTAAAGTGCCTGTAGACCAGTTTGAAACTGCAGTAGCGCAGCTGGTTCCTGAAAGCGAAAAACTGGTGGAAAAAAAGATCAGCTCGCAGGATGTCACCACGGAAGTTGTAGACACCAAATCAAGAATGGAAGCCAAAAAGCGGGTACGGGACCGCTATATGGATTTGTTAAAACAGGCAAAGAATATGAATGAAATTCTGCAGGTGCAAAACCAGATAGACGAAATACAGGAGCAGGTAGAAGGAGCCGGAGGCAGGATAGCCTATCTTTCGCATGCTTCTTCTTACAGCACCATCAACCTTACCTATTACCAGGTACTTAATGCTGCTGCTGTTGTTGAAGCCGTTCCATCCTATGGTTCGCGGATAGCCGCATCTTTCCAATCGGGACTGACATGGTTCAGCGAATTGCTGGTATTTATTATTTCGTTATGGCCCGCATGGCTTGGAGGCATTGGCGCCTGGATGCTTATAAAAAGGCGCAGGCTTTTTGCTACAAAAAAA
>JACXTT010004529.1_pt1 | contig 20614 bp, 15 predicted proteins | sample 9270951 | NCBI WGS metagenome assembly JACXTT01 (sample SAMN15532306, study PRJNA645909) | rock metagenome | isolation source: weathered quartz diorite | place: Puerto Rico | collected 2017-06-21
GCCCGGGGAGCGCATCCAGGAACAGAAGGTCACGTTGGCGCTCAATGTCAGCCGTGGCTCCGTACGCGAAGCGCTGCTGATTCTCGAGCGCCGCCACCTGATCGCCATCCTGCCCAGGCGCGGTGCCCATGTCACCGAGCTCACCGCGCACAAGGTGGAGAGCCTGTGCACCCTGATGAGCGAGTTGTATATCCTGCTGGGCAACGCCGTGGCCGAGCGCTGGCGGGAGCAGGCCGACCTCGCGCCGTTCCTGCAATTGCAGCAGCGCCTGAGCGCCAGCTTCGAGCGCCAGGATATCCGCACCTTTGTCGAAGACAGCTTCAGTGTGATGCGCGCCGCCTTTCCGTTTGCCGACAACCCGTACCTGCAGGAAACCGTCGAGAACCTGCAACCGGCCATGAGCCGCGCCTACTATCTGGCGCTGGAGCGGCGCAAGGCGGAAATGAGTGAATACCTGACGCTGTTCTCGCAACTGCTGGCCGCCGTCATGGCTCGCGATCTGCCGCTGATCCGCACGATCCTGGCCAACTACTGCCAGCGTAGCTGCGACATCGTCCTGTCTGCCCTGGCGGTCGACTAAGCGTGCGGCTCAAGTGCATCAAGTTGGCGGGGTTCAAATCCTTCGTCGACCCGACCACGGTGAACTTCCCCAGTAACATGGCGGCGGTGGTCGGTCCCAACGGTTGCGGCAAGTCGAACATCATCGACGCCGTCCGCTGGGTGATGGGCGAGAGCTCGGCGAAGAACCTGCGCGGCGAGTCGATGACCGACGTCATCTTCAACGGCTCCACCAGCCGCAAGCCGGTGAGCCAGGCGAGCATCGAGCTGGTGTTCGACAACGCCGATGGCACCCTGGTCGGCGAGTACGCCGCCTACGCGGAAATCTCGATTCGCCGCAAGGTCACCCGCGACAGCCAGAACAGCTACTTCCTCAACGGCACCAAATGCCGGCGCAAGGACATCACCGATATCTTCCTCGGCACCGGCCTGGGCCCGCGCAGCTACTCGATCATTGAGCAGGGGATGATCTCCAAGCTGATCGAGGCCAAGCCCGAGGACCTGCGCAACTTTATCGAGGAAGCGGCGGGCATCTCCAAGTACAAGGAGCGCCGTCGCGAGACCGAAAACCGCATTCGCCGTACCCATGAAAACCTGGCGCGCCTGACCGACCTGCGCGAAGAGCTGGAGCGCCAGCTCGAACGCCTGCACCGCCAGGCCCAGGCCGCCGAGAAATACCAGGAATACAAGGCCGAGGAGCGCCAGCTCAAGGCCCAGCTGTCGGCCCTGCGCTGGCAGGCGCTGAACGAGCAGGTCGGCCAGCGCGAAGCGATTATCGGCAACCAGGAAATCAGCTTCGAAGCCCTGGTGGCCGAGCAGCGCAATGCCGATGCCAGCATCGAACGCCTGCGCGATGGGCACCATGAGCTGTCCGAACGCTTCAATCTGGTGCAGGGGCGCTTCTATTCGGTCGGTGGCGATATCGCCCGGGTCGAACAGAGCATCCAGCACGGCCAGCAGCGTCTGCGCCAGTTGCAGGACGACCTGCGCGAAGCCGAGCGGGCCCGCCTGGAAACGGAATCGCACCTGGGGCACGACCGCACCTTGCTGGCGACCCTCGGCGAAGAACTGGCGATGATCGAACCCGAGCAGGAGCTGACCAGCGCCGCTGCCGAAGAGGCCGCCGCCGCGCTGGAAGAGTCGGAAACCACCATGCACGGCTGGCAGGAGCAGTGGGACAGCTTCAACCTGAGCTCGGCCGAGCCGCGGCGCCAGGCCGAAGTCCAGCAGTCGCGCATCCAGCAGCTGGAAACCAGCATGGAGCGCCTGGCCGAGCGCCAGCGGCGCCTGGCCGAAGAGCGTGCCTTGCTGTCCGCGGACCCGGAAGACGCAGCGATCCTCGAACTCAACGAGCAGTTGGCCGAGAGCGAGCAGACCCTGGAAGACTTGCAGGCCAGCGAAGAGGGGCAGGTTGAGCGCCTTGAGCAACTGCGCCAGGACTTGCAGCAGGCCATGCAGGACCAGCAGCAGGCCCAGGGCGACTTGCAGCGGCTTAACGGCCGCCTGGCCTCCCTCGAAGCCTTGCAGCAGGCCGCGCTCGATCCGGGCACCGGCACGGCCGAGTGGCTGCGTGAACAGCAATTGGCGCAGCGCCCGCGCCTGGCCGAAGGCCTGAAGGTCGAGACGGGTTGGGAGCTGGCGGTGGAAACCGTGCTCGGCGCCGACTTGCAGGCCGTGCTGGTGGATGATTTCGCCGGCCTCGACCTGGGCGGCTTCCAGCAGGGCGATCTGCGCCTGCTCAGTCCTTCGGCGGATGGCACCCGGGTGCCGGGAAGCCTGTTGGAGAAGGTCGAGGCGGATATCGATCTGTCGCCCTGGCTGGGACAGGTCAAACCGGTCGAAAGTCTTGAGCAGGCCTTGTCCCTGCGCGGCCAGTTGGCGGCCGGGGAAAGCCTGATCAGTCGTGACGGTTTCTGGGTCGGCCGGCATTTCCTGCGGGTGCGGCGGGCCAGCGAGGCCAAGAGCGGCGTGCTTGCCCGTGGCCAGGAAATCCAGCGCCTGGGCCTGGAGCGTGAGGAGCGCGAAGAAACCCTGGCCAGCCTCGAAACCCGCCTGCAAACCCTGCGCGCCACCCAGCGCCAGCAGGAAACCGGTCGCGAACATCTGCGCCGTTTGCTGCAGGATGAAGCCCGCCAGCAAGGCGAACTCAAGGCCAAGCTGTCCGCCGGCAAGGCCAAGGCCGAACAACTGCAACTGCGCCGTACCCGTCTCGATGAAGAGTTGGGTGAGCTGGCCGAGCAGCGCGCACAAGAACATGAAGAGGTCGGTGAAGCACGCCTGCAACTGCAGGAAGCCCTCGACACCATGGCCGTCGACACCGAGCAGCGCGAGTTGCTGCTGGCCCAGCGTGACAGCCTGCGCGAACGCCTCGACCGGGTTCGCCAGGAAGCCCGGCAGCACAAGGATCACGCCCACCAACTGGCGGTGCGCCTGGGTTCTCTCAAGGCCCAGCACGACTCCACCCGCCAGGCCCTGGAACGCCTGGAGCTGCAATCCGAGCGCCTGAGCGAAAAGCGCGAGCAACTGAGCCTGAACCTGGAGGAGGGCGAGGCACCGCTGGAAGAGCTGCGCCTCAAGCTCGAAGAGTTGCTCGACAAGCGTCTGAGCGTCGACGTCGAACTCAAGCGCGCGCAGATCGCCCTGGAAGACGCCGACCGCGAGTTGCGTGACGCCGAAAAACGCCGCAGCCAGGCCGAGCAGCAGTCACAACTGATTCGCGGCCAGCTCGAACAGCAACGCATGGAATGGCAGGCGCTCAGCGTACGACGCAAGACCTTGCAGGACCAACTGCTGGAAGACGGTTACGACCTGCACGGCGTACTCGCCACCTTGACCCTTGATGCCAGTGAGAAGGAGGCCGAGGAAGAGCTCGAACGCATCGCTGCGCGGATCCAGCGCCTGGGTGCGATCAACCTCGCGGCCATCGACGAATACCAGCAACAATCCGAGCGTAAACGCTACCTGGATGCCCAGGACGCCGACCTGGTGGAAGCCCTCGATACCCTGGAAAACGTCATTCGCAAGATCGACAAGGAAACCCGCAATCGCTTCAAGGACACCTTCGACCAGATCAACGGTGGGCTACAAGCTTTGTTTCCAAAGGTGTTTGGTGGCGGCAGTGCTTACCTGGAGCTTACCGGAGATGATCTGCTCGACACCGGGGTCACTATCATGGCGCGGCCGCCGGGCAAGAAGAACAGCACCATCCATTTGCTCTCCGGTGGCGAAAAGGCCCTCACCGCTCTGGCCCTGGTGTTTGCCATCTTCAAATTGAATCCGGCACCGTTCTGTATGCTCGACGAAGTTGACGCCCCGCTGGATGACGCTAACGTTGGACGGTACGCCCGACTTGTCAAAGAGATGTCACAAACGGTGCAGTTCATCTATATCACCCACAACAAGATCGCCATGGAAATGGCCGATCAACTGATGGGCGTCACCATGCACGAGCCGGGTTGCTCACGGCTGGTGGCGGTGGATGTGGAGGAGGCCATGGCCATGGTGGACGCCTGAGTCGTCTGCCGATGAGGCAAGGATATTTGAGGCGTAAGGGGATTTCCTTGGCCGTCGTGGGAACTAGCATCGATCCTTGGGGACTTATAAATGCAAGCCTGTACGACAGACGGTGTAAAGTTTCCTTGGGTCGTGTTAATTTAATGTCAAGTTTTCTTGTGCGTGGGAAAAAAGGCCTGTCAGAACATAGAGTTGGCGCCACGCTTTAAAGGGTTTTCAGCCCTTTCTTCATAGAACCATTTATTTAGAGGCACGGGATTACATGGAAATCGGTCTGCGCGAGTGGCTGATCGTCATCGGCATCATTGTCATTGCCGGTATTCTTTTCGATGGCTGGCGCCGGATGCGCGGTGGCAAGGGCAAGCTCAAGTTCCGTTTGGACCGGAGCCTGTCCAACCTGCCCGATGAGGACACCAGTGCCGAATTGCTGGGCCCGGCCCGTGTGCTGGACACCCACAAGGAACCTGAGCTGGACGAGCATGACCTGCCGTCCGTGAGCATGCCGGCGCGCGAAGGTCGCGAAAAACCGTCCAAGCGCGGCAAGCGTGGTGGCGAGCCGAGCCAGGGCGATTTGAACCTGAACCTGGACCTGGATGAAGGTCCGAGCTTCAGCAGCCGCGACGACGACTTCCCCGTGGAAGGCAACAAACCGGCGGCGCGTCAGGAAAAAGAACAGCCGGCAGCGGAAGAAGTGCTGGTGATCAGCGTGATCAGTCGCGATGCCAACGGTTTCAAAGGTCCGGCGCTGTTGCAGAACATCCTTGAAAGCGGCCTGCGTTTTGGCGAGATGGATATCTTCCATCGTCACGAAAGCATGGCGGGTAATGGCGAAGTGTTGTTCTCCATGGCCAACGCGGTGAAACCGGGTGTGTTCGATCTCGACGATATCGACCACTTCACCACGCCGGCGGTGAGCTTCTTCCTCGGCCTGCCGGGTCCGCGTCATCCGAAGCAGGCGTTCGACGTGATGGTGGCCGCGGCTCGCAAATTGTCACAAGAGCTCAATGGCGAACTGAAGGATGACCAGCGTAGTGTGCTGACTGCCCAGACCATCGAGCACTACCGCCAGCGCATCGTCGAGTTCGAGCGTCGCGCCCTGACCCAGAAGCGCTGAGTGGTTGAGCGCTTCGCCAGCATGTCGGCTCCTACCGCACTAACAGATTGAGCAGCCTCGGCTGCTCTTTTGCTTTACGAGAGAACTCCATGACCGCCGCCCACACCCGGATTCTAGAGCTGCGCGCTGAACTGGATCAGCACAACTACCGTTACCACGTCCTCGACGAGCCGAGCATTCCGGACGCCGAATACGATCGCCTGTTCCGCGAACTCAAGGCCCTGGAAGCCGAGCACCCGGAACTGGTCAGCGCCGACTCGCCGACCCAGCGTGTCGGCAGCGCCGCCTTGTCGGCCTTCACTCAGGTCCGGCATGAAATCCCCATGCTGAGCCTGGGCAACGCCTTCGAAGAAACCGACATGCGCGAGTTCGACCGCCGGGTCAGCGAAGGCCTGGACCTGCCGGCCGGCGACCTGTTCGGCGGCGGTGCCGAGGTCGAATACAGCTGCGAGCCCAAGCTCGACGGCCTGGCGGTCAGCCTGCTGTACCAGGATGGCGCGCTGGTCCGTGGCGCCACCCGTGGTGACGGCACCACCGGCGAAGACATCAGCGTCAATGTGCGCACCGTGCGCAACATCCCGCTCAAGCTCCATGGCAGCGGCTGGCCGGCAACCCTGGAGGTGCGCGGCGAAGTCTTCATGTCCAAGGCCGGCTTCGAGCGCCTGAACGCCGCCCAACTGGAAGCCGGCGGCAAGACCTTCGCCAACCCGCGCAACGCTGCCGCGGGCAGCCTGCGCCAGCTGGACTCGAAGATCACCGCCAGTCGCCCGCTGGAGTTCTGCTGCTACGGCCTGGGCCAGGTATCCGCCGAGATTGCCGACACCCATATCGGTAACCTGAAGCAGCTCCGGGAGTGGGGCATGCCGGTCAGCCGCGAACTCAAGCTGGCGAAAGGGATCGGCGAGTGCCTGGATTATTACCGCGACATCGGTGAGCGGCGTAACGCGCTGCCGTATGAAATCGACGGCGTGGTGTTCAAGGTCAACAGCCTGGCGTCCCAGCGTGAACTGGGTTTCCGCGCCCGCGAGCCGCGTTGGGCCATCGCTCACAAATTCCCGGCCATGGAAGAGCTCACCGAATTGCTCGACGTGGAGTTCCAGGTTGGCCGCACCGGCGCCGTCACCCCCGTGGCCCGGCTCAAGCCGGTCAAGGTCGCGGGCGTGACCGTGTCCAACGCCACCTTGCACAACATGGACGAAGTGGCGCGTCTGGGACTGATGATCGGCGACACCGTGATCATTCGCCGGGCCGGTGACGTGATTCCGCAAGTGGTACAGGTGGTGACCGAACGGCGTCCGGAACATGCCCGTGCCGTGCAGATCCCGGAAAGTTGCCCGGTGTGTGGCTCCCATGTCGAGCGCACGCAACTGGTCAAACGCAGCAAGGGCCGCGAGACGATCAGCGAAGGCGCGGTGTATCGCTGCGTCGGCCGGCTGGCCTGTGGCGCGCAACTCAAGCAGGCGATCATCCACTTCGTCTCGCGTCGGGCCATGGACATCGAAGGCCTGGGCGACAAGACCATCGAGCAACTGGTGGATGAAAAGCTGATCGCCTCGCCGGCGGACCTCTACACCCTGGCGTACGAGCAGATCGTCGACCTGGAAGGCTTTGCCGAGCTGTCGACGCGCAACCTGCTGGAGGCGATTGCCGACAGCAAGAAGCCGAGCCTGGCGCGGTTTATCTATGCCCTGGGCATTCCCGATGTGGGCGAGGAAACGGCCAAGGTCCTGGCGCGCTCCCTTGGCTCGCTGGAACGGGTCATGCAGGCCTTGCCGTCGGTGCTGACCTACCTGCCGGACGTCGGCATGGAAGTGGCCTACGAAATCCACAGCTTCTTTGAAGACGAACACAACCGCACGGTTATCGCGCAATTGCTGGAGCGCGGGCTGGAGTTGCAGGATCAGGGCGAGCTGGGCGCCGAGTTTGCCGCCAGCACCACCCTGGGCGGACTGATCGCCAAGCTGGACATCAGCTCGGTGGGGCCGACGGCGGCGGAAAAGCTGGCGACCAAGTTCGGTTCGGTCGAAGGTGTTATCGCGGCGGACTGGCTGGATTTGCGTCAGACCTTGAGTGAAAAGCCGGCCAATGCCGTACGGGAATTCTTCGCCCAGTCGGGGAATGCCGAGCGTGCCTTGGCGATCGAGGCGCAGTTGCGTGATTTCGGCATGCATTGGCAGAGCGAGAAAAAGGCGGTGGAAGGCTTGCCGCTGACGGGGCAGACCTGGGTGCTGACCGGCTCGTTGGAGTTGATGAGTCGCGATGTGGCCAAGGACAAGCTGGAAAGCCTGGGGGCCAAGGTAGCGGGCTCGGTATCGGCCAAGACCCACTGCGTAGTGGCGGGGCCGGGCGCCGGTTCGAAACTGGCGAAGGCCAACGAACTGGGGCTCAAGGTGCTGGATGAAGAGGCGTTCGTGGCGTTCCTGAAAGAGCGTGGTATCGAGGTCTAAGCCCTGCACTCACTCTGAAACCCCCGCGCTCCCCCTGTAGGAGCCAGCTTGCTGGCGATGGCGGCCTTGAGGTCGCCAAAGCTTCGCGGGCAAGCACCGCTCCTACAGTTTTCAGTCGTATGCGAACTCTCGGTTCGACACGGACGGTGTGGGAGCCGGATTTATCCGCGAAGAGGCCCTTGAGGTCGCTAAAGCTTCGTGAGCAAGCTTCACTCCTGTAATCCGCGTTTCTTTCCCACTTTCAGGGAGCCCGCCACCGCACCCAATGATCTAGTCTTGGCAGGCCCAAGGAGAGATCGCCATGTACCGGTTCTTCAAACAACTCAGCTCGCGCATTGCCGCCCCCTTCGTCAGTGAGCCCTTGCGCAACAGCAAGATCTGGCAATGCCGCTGCGGCCAATCGGTATTCTTCCGCAACAGCCAATGCCTGGCCTGTTCCGCGGCATTGGGCTACGAGCCACAGAACAGTACGCTGTCATCCCTCCAACCTGGCCCCTACCCGGACAGCTGGCAGCTGGACACCGACCCCGACGCCGGTCTGTTCCGCCGCTGCGCCAACCTCGACACCGCGGCCGCCTGCAACTGGCTGATTCCCTACTCCCACGGCAGCAGCCTGTGCACCGCCTGTGCCCTCAACCGCACCATCCCCGACCTGTCCATCGCGGAAAACCCCGAGCGCTGGCGCAAGGTCGAAACCGCCAAGCGTCGCCTGGTCGCCCAACTGATCAGCCTCGGCTTGCGCGTCATCCCGAAAACCTGGGACGAAGAAAACGGCCTGGCCTTCGACTTCGTCGGTGTCGACCTGGAAGGTAAGACGCCCATGACCGGCCACGCCAACGGCCTGGTCACCCTCGACATCAAGGAAGCCGACGACGCCCACCGGGAAAATGTCCGCGTGCAGATGCGCGAGCCGTACCGCACCTTGCTCGGCCATTTCCGACATGAAGTGGGGCATTACTACTGGGACCGGCTGATTGCCGACAGCCACTGGCTGGAGCCGTTTCGCGTTCTGTTTGGCGACGAGCGCGCCAGTTATGCCGACGCCCTGGAGCGCCATTACCAGCAGGGTGCGCCACAGGACTGGCAGCAAGGCTTCGTCAGTGCCTACGCCAGCATGCATCCCTGGGAGGACTGGGCGGAAACCTGGGCGCATTACCTGCACATGATGGACGCGGTGGACACGGCGCTGGGCTTTGGCATGAGCGCCAAGGAGTCGGATTTCGACTATCCGTCGTTTCCGTTGAGCGCGCTCTATGACGCAGGACATCCGGAGGGACCGTCGTTCCTGTCGTTCGTCAATGCCTGGATCGAGCTGGCGGGCATGCTCAACGAACTGTCCCGCAGCATGGGGCAGCCGGATTTCTACCCCTTTGTGCTGCCGCCGGCGACCATTGCCAAGCTGCACTTCATTCACCTGGTGATCCAGGAGGAGGGTGGTCGGGCGGATGAGGTACTGCAGGTGTCATAGCCGGCTCGACCTGACTCTCTCACTGTAGGAGCCAGCTTGCTGGAGATGGCCGCGAGAGCGCCGCGCCGCTCCAGGGACCCCGCGTTCGAGTTAACGCTTCACTTGTCCTGCCTGTAAATCCGATTTGGGTGGATAACCAGGCGCTTGACCTACGCATCCAGCTCCTTGCTGTTTGTCAGTCAGAAAAGTTCGCTAATTGATGTGGATTTTTCTTTTAGTTGATGTTGCTCGGGCTATCCATCAACGGTGCGCGTGTCCACCGAGGTAACCGCTGCCGAGGGGGCTTCTCCAGGCTCTAATTGTCGAAAGATCTCTTTAACTTGCCTGAAATTTCCTAGAAAATCCCAGCCTGTTGCGCCTGTTCGAACCGGCGGCTAGTCTGCATTCCGTCACTGCAAAATCGGTGACGTGGACGTGCAAGTCCGGTTCGCAACATCAGGCGCACTGTCGCTCCCCGCCTTCAGTCATTCTCTGTGTCTGAAATCTGGCGTTATGGTGGCTGTGCGCGGGAGATCTTCGGGATCTGCCGGGTTTCCTATGTTGCCCCGGTCTTGCACACCTGCGTACAGCTGCCACCCTAATTCGCGTGCAAGCGAGCGGGTGATGGCTCCCATTCAGCAACTTAGGACCATCACTATGTTCAAGATCACCCCCAATCCGCCAACCGAAGGCCTGTCGTCTCTTGCCGACCAACTCGCCATCGAGCGAGCTTTTGCCCACTACGAGCTACCACCCGATACCGCCCCACGTCGTCTACCCGAACAATTCAGTACCGAAGACGCCCTGACGCAAATCGACGAGATTCTCCAATCCGCTTCGGCCACTGCTTACGAGTGTGCGGACAACCTGCAGGGTTCCAATCGCAAACTGGTCTTGGGCGTGGTGCACCTGGTCGATTTGGCCCTGAGCCGCATGGATGACCTGCTGGACAAGCAAGCACGCCCCGCCTGACCCGGAACTGTAGGAGCGAGCTTGCTCGCGATGGTCGTCAACGATAACGCGGGGCACCTGGCACACCGCAGCGTTCTCCGGTCCATCGCGAGCAATCGAGCGTCGACCGGCTGCTCCTGCAAAGGGCCGGCGCTCGACGATATTTTCGCGCTGAAACACCGCACTGCAGGAGCCGGCTTGCTGGCGATGACGGCAGTGAATCCACCACCGTCGTTGCTGGCCCGCCACATTGTTCCTGCAGGCTCGGCCATTGTGCCAAAACCCCTGCCGTGTTCTGACTTCCTGGGTGATGGCTATTTCACAACTTTCAAAACACCCTCTGGACAACCCCAAAACAGCTTGTTAGTTTCCGCCAACCATATACTAGTGGTGCAGGGATGATATTAAGGTGATGGCACTTTTCTGTCGTCCTCTATAACTAACAAGGATGTCTGTGATGAAAAGCCTGCAGGGTTTGCCCTGTCTTATCAGTGCTTCGGTCGGTGCGCCTGGCAAGGCTCGAAACTTGCCTGTTGATGTTCAGTGCATCCAATACTTATTTAATCTGATCATTCCCAAGATGGGTTTCCCGCTGCCCGAGAATGGCAAATGCGATGGCCAGTTGGTGCAGTGCATCAGCCAATATCAATTTCGCCATCTCAAGTATGCCCACCCCGATGGGATCATCGATCCGACCGGCCGTACCTTCAACAGCCTGATCGAAGAAGCGATCAAGGTGCCGGTCAAGCCTCACCCGAGCCTGCGCCTGCCGACCTTCCTCAACGTGTTCGGCAACACCAGCAGCGACATGGTCCAGGCCACCGTCAATCATTACCTGGACCGCATGCGTGCGATGATCGAAGCCGAGCGGCGTAACCGGCAGATGGTGCTCCAGGCCACGTGCGACGGCGGCATGAGCCTGACCGATAGCGACTTTCAGAACGCCGCGACGCAGTTGGGCAACGGTATCTCGGTCAATATCATCAAGGCCTTTGCCACGGTGGAGTCCGGTGGGCGTTCCGGTTTCGGCCCGGCCAGGTTGCCGGTGATTGCCTTTGAGGGCCACCTGTTTCGCAAGTACACCAAGTCCAAGTACGACCAGACGCATCCGCTACTGTCTTACCCCTATGTGAAAAAGGCTGGACCCCAGTGGCAGACCAACAACAAGGATCAAACCAAGGCCTGGGAAACCATGGCCACCGCTTTCAGCCTGGATCAGGAAGCGGCGTTGATGTCGGCGTCGTGGGGCATGTTTCAAATAATGGGTTTCAACTTCGCCGCCTGTGGTTACAAGACTGTTTTTGAATTTACTGCGGCCCTGAAGATTAATGCCGGTAACCAGCTAAAGGCATTTCTGGGCTTTTGCAGCAAAAGCCCGGCGCTGGTCAAGGCCATGAAGAACAAGGACTACGCCGGTATGGCGTCGAACTATAACGGCAAGGATTATGGCGACTATGACTCGCGCATTAAAAAAGCCTACGAAGCACTTGAAGGGAAAAAATAACATGGCGTTCAAGTTTTCCATTTCCCATTGGCTGTTGGCGGGGGCGATGTCGTTTTGTGTCGGTACACCCGCCTTCGCTGTGGGTTCGGCGCTGCATTCCGGCAAGTACGAGCAGTTGATGCTGGCAGTGACGCCTGAGCATCAGGTCGAGGGGTTCTATGCGGAAGAGCGGGGCGAGGGGCCGACCTTCAGTTGCGCTTTCTACCTGCAAGGCAAGGTCGAGGCCGGGAAGGACGTATCGGTGTCCACCTGGCTCGATGAGGTTTATCCGGGATCCGTGAAGCCTTCGGTTGATGGCGTAACCCTGACGGTCGAGCAAGGTCAGCAGCACCCGGGCTGCATGAATGTGCTGATGCCGGATATCGCCACCGGCCTGGACCTGACCCAGACCGCGAGCAAGCAGTGGATCGGTCTGGTGACGGTTTCGGCTGACAAGGCCTGGCTGCAGAAGACTCCGGAGGCCAAGGAGACTCGGGGCCCCTATATCGTCAAGGGCGATGTCGTCGGGGTGCTGGCGTTCAAGAATGGCGCGGCCCAGGTCGAGTTCATCAATGCCAAGAACCGTTCCTTCACCGGCTGGATCAGCCAGGACCAATATGCTCGACTGAGCGTGCCCAAGCACTGATTCTGCCGGTTTATCCAATCGAGTGTGGGAGCGGGCAGGCCCACTCTCGCAGGGGATGAGGGTAGAGGCCAAAGGCCGTAGGCAAGTGCTTGAGCACCCTCATATTTTTTATCTGGAGCCAACGGTTGTAACTTCCGATGAGATCGGTACAATGGCGCGGCTTGCCGAGAGGCGAGCGTCGTTATGGTGACCCCATCGGTCCCCCCGCAACGATCAGCCGTGAACCCGGTCAGGCCTGGAAGGGAGCAGCCGCAGCGGTGACATTGTGTGCCGGGGTGTGGCTGGTGGGTTCACCACCTATCTCTAAGTCCTTGATTCTGCAAGGATTTGTCAGTAAAAAAATCGAAATGTGACAGCGTTTAGGTACACCGAAGTGGTGCACCATGAGCGGCGTACTGTCGTGCTGGCATCAATCGCTCCACAGTCTGGCAGCAGCCTAGCTTCGGTCTAATACATTTCGCACCAACGCCAACGCCAAAGCCCATGCCAGTAGCGGCGAATGCGTAGAGCATTGGGAATACGTGCTCTGTGAACCATGGCGACAGGAATAGGGTTCTTTGATTGTCAGATTATTAGGACCTTATGCAGCAGCGAGGATGCTAGTCGAAGGCAAGATCTAAATGCGTGGCTGGGGACTGGAACGGGGCTATCGATGGAGATGATCATCTCGTCCGAGGGCCGTGGATGGATGCGAATCATGGCAATGTAGTATCATTGAGGCCGCACGCTGGGTGCTTTCTAAGGGACTATACGTATGATCGGGCTCATCGTGATCGGCATTTTCGCAGCCTTGGTTTGGTGGAGCTGGAAGCTGCGTAAGGTGAAGGCTGAAGCCTTGAGGGCATACCGGCGATCCTTGGCAAGGCTAAAAGAAGATCCGGGCAATCCCGATCTTCGTCAGCAGACATTGGCGCTGGGTCGCCACTACTCAAACCTGATTCGGAATAAAAAGGGTCACTCCGTGTTCGATGAAGTGGCGCTGATGAACGACATCAACGCTGCATGCGCAGGGGCTGGATCTCAAACCCGTACCTCGCTTCCTGAGTCTGCTGAGGGCGACATTGAGCAAAGATTGGAAAGGCTGGCAGGGCTCAAGAAGCGTGGCCTGATCGACGACCATGAATACACGACTCGTCGAAAGGAAATTCTGGAAAGCATCTGATCGGCCGACCGAAGACACTGTGGCCAACTTCTGAAGCACTGCACTGGTTCTTCAGGATTTGGCTGAACTTGACGGTCACCGGAAAGGTGGTGTCGACGTAATACCAGACCCGGTCGGTGCTGCCCAAGGCGTTTCCGTGGTTGATATGTGCGCTGTCCAGGTGCTGGTGATGGTAAATCCTGATCAAATATTTGAAGTGCCGGCAGCGCTTTAATAACTCGCGAAGGGCCTAAAGCGCCGCCCGCAACTCCCTCGGCGACAACCCATAATGCTTGCGAAATCGCACCGCAAACCGTGAGGCCGAGGCATAGCCGCTGGCCGCGGCAATTTCTCCAATCGGCCGTGGAGTGACCTGCAACCACTGCAATGCCATCCCCAGCCTGACGTTCTCGAGGATATTGCTGAAGCTGTCGTCCTCGTTCGCCAACTGTCGGCGCAATGTTGAAGCGCCGAGGTTCAAGCGCTCGGCGACACTGGCGACGGTCCAGTCCCGTGCCGGATCGCTCATGACAATCTGCTGCACGCGCTCGCACAGCGGATCGCGGCGATCCAGTAACACCGGCCCGGCCCAGCCGCCCAGGGCCAACGCCAACAGCACCGCTTCGGCGTAATGCGTGCGCAAGGCGTCCGGCGAGTCGGCGTTGATGCAGTCCAGCAGGTTTTCCCAGGCCTGGGTCGTATGCCGATCCAGTGGTACACAGAGTTCCTGCGTCGCCGCTCGCCCGGGAAACGTGGTGATCTGCTGGCTGTAGCGCACGCTGAACGCCCGCAACAGCTCCGTAGGAAAAGTTACCGCGTCGGCGATGTAATAGCCCTGTGCCCCGGGATAGTTGCTGAGCCCCACTTCGCACCCCGCCGGCATCAGGATCAGATGCCGTGAACCCACGCGCATTTGCCGATCATCCCAGTCCATCAGCTTTTCGCCCTGGCGGACGCGGCACAGGGTGGTGACGAAAATCGGCACCCGTTGCAGTGCATGGGGCTGGCGCGCCTGTATGACACTGGCGCCGATGCGGCTTTGGCGATGCTGGATGCCGGTGGGGGCGTTCATGGTTCCTAGCGTCCGTAAGGGGCGGTGAGAGTGGCTTTTGCCAGCGCGTTGGCATTGAGCATGTAGCCGACCATGGCGCCGCTGGACTGTTCGTTGATCGGCAGTTTATCGACCTTCAGGGCCCAGACGGTGAATTGATAGCGATGCGGTTTATCGCCAGCCGGTGGGCAGGCACCGCCGAAGCCTGGCTGGCCGTAATCAGTGCGGCCCTGGACGGCGCCTGCAGGCAGTTGGCTGGCGGAAGGGTTGCCCGCGCCGGAGGGCAGTTCGTGGGTGGAGGTCGGCAGGTTGGCGACTGTCCAGTGCCACCAGCCGCTGCCGGTCGGAGCATCGGGATCGTAGACGGTGATGGCGAAGCTTTTCGTGCCGGCCGGGGCGTTTTTCCAGGACAGTTCAGGGGAGGTGTTGCCGCCTTCGCAGCCGAAGCCCTGGAAGACTTCGCGAGTGGTCAGGGGCTTGCCGTTGCTGATGTCGCGGCTGCTGAGGGTGAAGTCGGCGGCGTGGGCGGTGAGGCTCAGACCGAGGGAGAGGGTGGTGAGGAGAAATCGGGTTTTCATGCTGATCTCGTCATTTGTGGGAGAGGAGAGACGAGTGTATTGAGGGCGGGAAGGGGCTGCTGTGCCGCTGCGCTCGACCATTGTGCCGAAACGCTCAGGGTGATTTTTGTAGGAGTGCTCGGTCGACGCTTGATTGCTCGCGATGGGGGCGGAACATCCCGGTCGGTGTCAGGTGTTCCGCGTTATCGTTGACGTTTATCGCTGGCAAGCCAGCTCCTACAAGGGTTAGCGTGTTACTGACGCTTGAACAGCTTGCGGAAGAACCCGGCAATCACCACCAGTCCGAGCACGATAAACTTCTTCAGCGCCAGCAACGCCACGCCGATCTTGGCGAACAACCCGGCCTTGGCCGCAATACCGCCCGCCACCAACGCCGCCAGCCCATAAGGCGCCAACTTGTCGGTCTTGGAGTCGTAGTCGGCATAACGGTTACCGTCTGTGAAGTTGGTGAACGCGAGAATCTTCGGCGTCTCCAGCTTGATGGTCTGCAAGTCGGCCATCGCCGCCACCGCATTGAGCTCCAGAACACCTTCGCGCCCCAGCACGCGGATGCTGTAGTTCAGGGTGGTCTGTTGTGCATCGTCGGCCTTCAGCTCGCGGGCCCAATACATCTTGTGGCTGCCCTGGTCATAGCTCGGCGGCTCGGCCCAACCCAGCAGCGACAGGCCGGCATAACCCTGCTTGCGTCGCTCCTGGTTGTTTTCCTCGTCATCGGCCTGCATCTGCTTGAGCAGGTCGGCGTAGTCGATCTTGGCTGCCTCGTCGTCGGAAATATGCCCGTCGTTCTTGTAGCTGATGATCACGCCCCAGCCGTTGTCCGCCAACGGACTGACCGACGTGGGAATGATCATGCCCAGGGTCTTGTGGCCCGGTGGGTTGCCCCAGCCCTGGGTCAGCAGGCGCTCGGTGTCAGCCGGCGACAGGTAGTAGAAATCGTCATTGAGTTGCAGGGTGGCGATGCCGCTGGGCAGGGTGACGTTGCCGTGCTGCTGCTTGAGAGTGGCCAGCCATTGTTCGGGGCTTTGGTGCGCTTGTGTGTTGGTCGTTGGTGCCGCTGCCGGTGCCGGAGCAGGTGAACTGGTGGCCATGGCAGGCAAGGTAATGGCGCTGAGCGCCACCGCGGCCAAAAGTTGGCGCAGCTGTTGTTTCATCGTAGTCCCTTACATTTGGAAATAATTTTGCCGGCAGGATAGCGGAAGTGACTTTGCATTACCAAGTTTCAGGCGGGTCCAGACCCGCAGGCGCGAGGTTTTTCAGCGAAGTGTCGGACGGTCTTGAAGACCTCTTCGCGGACAAAACCGGCTCCTGCGGGTTCAGGTGGCGTGCAGTCTTGCGACCGCATATCGGTGGACGGCAGGTGTGAGGCTAAGGCTTGGACAAGGCCAGCTCGACCGCAGCGATCAGCTTTCCCAGGTCCTTTGGGGGAGCGTTGTGAATGACGCCGAACAGGTAGGCACGTTGTTCGTCTTCGTCACCCAGATCCGTGAAAAAGGCTTTGAGCTTCACACCCAGCACGTCGGCAAACAGGAACAAGGCCTCCACGCTGGGTGTATAAGTGCCGGTTTCGAAGCGGCTGATGGTTTTGGGGTCAAAACCGGTTTTTTCTCCAAGTTCAGCCTGAGTTAGCCCGGCTACCTTGCGGTAGCGCCTGATGGCTGCACCCAAACTTGAAATTTTCATCGCTCAATTCCCATTTAGAATCAAGAACTTAACGATAAATCTTTACATTAGACAACGCCATGTATCATCACCTTATGTTGCATAATGTGATGTAATTCGTAGAATCAGCATTTAGGACAAGTATTTGGCGATCCAGTTTCAGGTGAAATATTTGTGAAACAGGAAATCCGCGGATGTCTTTGCTGTCCATGTCGTGATGGCCATATGCCCTGAGTCATGCATTGTTTCGGGGTGGTCACGCGTATTTGCGCCAATTGCTGATGACCTTCATATAATACTAGTTGATCTTCGTCGAAGTACGGCCAGGCGCTGCCGTCAGTCGCGGTCATGCCGCGAATTTCGGGACGACCTCTAGCTGCCCAGGTGAGTTGACTCATGGATGAGACGTATCGCAGGGTCGTGGACGTCGCCGCCATTCTCTCCGAAACAGACCTGAATGGACGGATCACCTACGTCAACGATCCCTTCTGTGTGATTTCCGGCTATAGCCGCGACGAGCTCCTGGGGCAGAATCACCGTCTGTTGAATTCCGGCTACCACCCGCCCGAGTTCTTTGTCGACATGTGGCGCACCATCGCCCTGGGCCAGGTCTGGAAAGGCGAAGTCTGCAACCGTAGCAAGGACGGTTCCCTGTACTGGGTCGACAGCACCCTGGTGCCGCTGCTGGATGAGGCCACCGGGCGGGTGCGCAAGTATGTGTCGATCCGTTTCGACGTCAGCGAAAAGTTGCGCCTGCTGCATACCCTGCAATGGCGGGTGGGGCACGATGTGCTGACCGGTCTGCCTAATCGGGTGTTCCTCTCGGACCTGCTGAACCAGGCCCTGGATTTTTCCCGGCGCGAAGCCATTCCCCTGGCGGTCTGCATGCTCGACCTGGACGGTTTCAAGGCGGTCAACGATGGCTACGGGCATGCCAGCGGCGATTTGCTGCTGGTGGAAGTGGCGGCGCGCCTGCGCAGTATCATGCGCGGCGAGGACGTGGTGGCCCGGTTGGCGGGTGACGAGTTCGTGCTGATCCTGCGTTATGTGCGTAACCCCCAGGAGTTGCACGCAGCGTTGCACCGGGTGCTCGGCGCGATTTCGGCGCCGTATTCGATACTCGGCCAGACCATCCATGTGGATGCCAGTATCGGCGTGACGCTGTTTCCCGCCGACGATGAAGACGCCGATACCTTGTTGCGCCACGCCGACCAGGCGATGTACCTGGCCAAGCAGGGCGGGCGCAATCGTTTCCATTTGTTCGACGTGTCGCTGGACCAGGAGGTCAAGGCAACCCACCAGACCGTGGCGTTGATGCGCCAGGCCCTGGCCAATGGCGAGTTCCGCCTGGTCTATCAGCCCAAGGTCAATATGCGCACCGGCACCGTGGTGGGCTTCGAGGCGTTGATGCGCTGGCAGCACCCACGCGACGGTCTGCTCCAGCCCCTGGCGTTCCTGCCGCTGGTGGCGCAGACCGATGTGATCGTCGATATCGGCGAGTGGGTCATCGATCGGGTCATGACGCAGATGCGGGCTTGGCGCCAGGCGGGGCACGAGTGGCCGGTCAGTCTCAATATCGCCGCCCGGCATTTTCAGCGCGGCGATTTCGTCGAGCGTCTGCGCGCCTTGCTGATGCGTCACGCCGAGGTCCCGCCGCACCTGCTGGACCTGGAAATCATCGAGTCGGTGGCCATCGAGAATATCCAGCGGGTGAGCCAGTGCCTGCAAGACTGCCAGGCGTTGGGGGTGCGTTTTTCCCTGGACGATTTCGGCACCGGTTACTCGTCCCTGAGTTACCTCAAGCGCCTGCCCAGCCAGACGATCAAGATCGACCGCTCGTTCGTGCGCGACATTCTCCATGACCAGGACGATCTGGCGCTGACCACGGCGGTGATTGGCCTGGCCCGGGCTTTTGGTCGGGAGGTGATTGCCGAGGGCCTGGAGTCCGCCGAGCACGGTCGCTTGCTGATGAGCCTGGGGTGCGACGTGGCGCAGGGCTATTTCATTGCCCGGCCAATGTCGGCGGACGAGGTGCCGGCTTGGGTCGAAGGCTTCGAACCGCCGCTGTCATGGCGCAGCGGCACCTGATTGCGCAGCGTCCATCGGGTCGCCATGCCCGGTATAGAGTTGGATGATTCTGTCGATTTCCCCGGATATTTTCATCTGCAGCAAGGTCCCGAGTATGCGTTGCACCGGCAGGGCCGGGTCATTGCGCACAAGGCAGCCCACGGCTTGTTCCTGCACGACCATCACGGCGTACAACTGGCGATCCGGCATCTGTGTCTGGTTGAACCAGCCCAGCGCCCACTGGCTGCTGATGGCGTAGGTGTAGCGGCCCGCCTCGAGCTTTTGCAGAGCCTGCTCCTGGTTACGCGCATCGTCACGGATCAACCGACCGCTTTCGAACTGCGCGCGCAGGGACGGGTACGAGTAGCCCAGTACGGTACCGAGGCGTTGTGTCTCAAGATTTTGCAGCGTCAACGAAGGGGGCGGCTTGGCGTTGCTGACCAGCATGTCCCGTTGGGTGAGGAGTGGAACGCTCCATAGGTAGTCGCCGGACAGGTTGGGTAGCCAGGATTGCGCGACGTAGCAGCGCATATCGATTTCGCCGCGCTCCATGGCACTTTGCACCCGGGTGCGGGGCAGTACGTGAAATCTGGCCGGACTGCCGACCTGATGGGCAAGACTGGTCATCAGGTCATACAGGATGCCCTGGGTCGGTTGTCCGTGATCGATCTGTATGAGCGGCATGCCCCAACCGTCGGCCACGGAGAAACGCAGGGGGGGCGGCGCGGCCAGGACAGGAGCGCTCATCAAGGCCAGGGCGTAAAGAACTACACGCATCAAACTCTCCGGCGGGAGCGCAACGAGGTCACCAATTTTTGCACAAAGTGCAGCTTAGCCAGATTAGCACCGCGTGCCGGATGCATTTTTACCCCTGCTCCGCTAGCATTAGCGGTCTTCCGCTTCCCCGACGCGATGGTTATCGATGAGTTATCAGGTTCTTGCACGTAAATGGCGTCCGCGCTCGTTCCGCGAAATGGTCGGCCAGACCCATGTGCTCAAGGCCCTGATCAATGCCCTGGACAGCCAGCGGTTGCATCACGCCTACTTGTTCACCGGTACCCGCGGGGTCGGCAAGACCACCATTGCGCGGATCATCGCCAAGTGCCTGAACTGCGAGACCGGTATTACCTCGAGCCCCTGCGGGACCTGCTCGGTCTGCCGGGAGATCGACGAAGGGCGCTTCGTCGACCTGATCGAGATCGACGCCGCGAGCCGGACCAAGGTCGAGGATACCCGCGAACTGCTCGACAACGTGCAGTACGCGCCCAGCCGCGGGCGCTTCAAGGTCTACCTGATCGACGAAGTGCACATGCTCTCCAGCCACTCCTTCAACGCCTTGTTGAAAACCCTGGAAGAGCCGCCGCCCTACGTCAAGTTCATCCTGGCAACCACCGATCCGCAGAAACTTCCGGCAACAATTCTGTCGCGCTGCCTGCAATTCTCCCTGAAGAACATGACCCCGGAGCGGGTGGTCGAGCACCTGACCCACGTGCTCGGGGTCGAGAACGTACCGTTCGAGGACGACGCCCTGTGGTTGCTGGGGCGCGCCGCCGATGGTTCGATGCGCGATGCCATGAGCCTGACCGACCAGGCCATTGCCTTTGGTGAAGGCAAGGTCATGGCGACTGATGTGCGGGCGATGCTCGGCACCCTCGACCACGGCCAGGTCTACGACGTGTTGCATGCGTTGATCGACGGCGATGCCAAGAGCCTGCTCGAAGCGGTGCGGCATCTGGCCGAACAGGGCCCGGACTGGAATGGTGTGTTGTCGGAAATCCTCAATGTGCTGCACCGGGTGGCGATTGCCCAGGCGTTGCCGGAGGGTGTCGACAATGGCCATGGTGACCGCGACCGCGTGCTGGCGCTGGCGCAGGCCTTGCCGGCCGAAGATGTGCAGTTTTATTACCAGATGGGTCTGATTGGCCGGCGCGACCTGCCGCTGGCGCCGGACCCGCGAGG
>JACXTT010004530.1_pt1 | contig 20614 bp, 24 predicted proteins | sample 9270951 | NCBI WGS metagenome assembly JACXTT01 (sample SAMN15532306, study PRJNA645909) | rock metagenome | isolation source: weathered quartz diorite | place: Puerto Rico | collected 2017-06-21
AATGCGCATACCGTTGCCGTGGCTACGCCATGCTGGCCGGCACCTGTTTCTGCAATGATGCGTTTTTTGCCAAGTCGCTGCGCCAGCAGTATCTGGCCGATGGTATTATTGATTTTATGTGCGCCGGTATGGCAGAGATCCTCGCGTTTTAAATAAATGGTGCTGTTGAATTGCTTGCTGAGGCGCTGCGCAAGATACAGGGGTGTTGGCCTGCCTACATAGTCTTTCAGCAGGTTTTGAAACTCCTGTTGAAAAGAGGCATCGTACATGATGTCCAGGTAGCGGGCTTTTAGCTCCTCCACATTGCGGTGCAGCATTTCCGGAATATAGGCGCCACCGAATTTTCCGTAATAGCCCTTTTCACTGGGAGCAGCATACGATGCGCCGGTTTCTTCCATCGCCACAGAACGTATATGTTGTATTTCAGGTTTCATGTTATAGCAGCTATTTTAATCATTAATCATCCACCGGGTGTGCCGGCGTATTCAACATCAGTTGCAAAAACTTCAGGTCAAGCCATCGGCCGAATTTATATCCCACCTGTTTAAAATGCGCTGCTTCTTCAAAGCCAAAGCTTTTGTGCAGGCGCAGGCTTATATCATTGGTGGCGTCGATACCTGCTATTATCGTGTGCATGTCCATTTGCCGGGCTGCTTCAATAATGGGAGGCATCAGCAAACGGCCTATTCCCTTGCCGCGGGCAGCGGCGGCCACATAAATGGAATTCTCCACCGAATATTTATATGCCTGCCAGGCCCTGAAAGTGCCAATGGTGCTCAGTCCAAGTATGGTATTGCCTTCTTCCGCTACAAACACCGGGTAACCTTCTTTTTGCTTGGTGGCAAACCATCCTATTCGCATGTCCAGCGTATGCGGCTGGTATTGGTATACCGCCGTGGTATTCAGGATTACTTCATTGTAAATGTCCAGCACCTGTGGCATATCGGCTTCGGTAGCTGTACGAATTGCTATCATACCATTGGTTTTATGCGCCCGTTAACCCATGTTGCCGCAAAACTGTTTTACCTTCTTCATATCTTTTATACCCGGGCTTATTTCAAAGCGGCTGTTGATATCAATGGCAAACAGGGCTTTGGCTACGGGTTCCTGGGCGAACTCCTTTAGTTTTTCCTCATCGCCTTCTTCTATACCCCCGCTCAGGAAAAACGGCTTACCGATGGTTTGTCCACGGAGGGTACCCCAATCGAACTTTTTGCCCGTGCCACCGTAACCCGCGCCCATGGTATCAAACATAAACATATCGCACACGTCCATATACGGTTTAATCATCCACTGCACGCTGTCGTTATCGCTGAGCCGGAAGGCTTTTACCACCGATACATAGTCCGCAATTTTTTCACAATACCGGGGCGACTCATCACCGTGCAGCTGTACCATGTGCAGGCGGCATTCATCCACCATGTGCAGCACTTCCTCTATCGTAGCATTCACAAACACCCCTACTTTGTTGATGTTGTTTTCCTTCCTGATCTGCGTGGTGGTCATGTGCTTAAACACATACCGCGGGCTTTTCGGGTAAAAAATAAAGCCGGCAAAGGTAGCGCCGGCATCCGCCAGCTCATCTACCTGTTCCAATTGTGTCATGCCGCATACTTTTACTCTCATGGGTGTCGATGATTTTTTAAGGTTCGGGTATCCGGCAATACAATCGGTTGTTTAGCTGCAAGCTCCTAATGCACCAGCAGGCTTTCGGCAAATGCTTTAAACGCGGCACCCGGGTCTTTTTCCTTCATAAAGGTTTCGCCCGCCAGGAAGCCTTTAAAACCGTTTTCCTTAAACAAGCGGATCATGCTTACCGAGCTGATGCCGCTTTCTGCAATTTTAATTTTATTTTCCGGAATACGGCGTCCCATTTCCAGGCTTCTTTCAATATCTACCTTAAACGTCTTCAGGTTGCGGTTATTGACACCCACCAGTTCGGTTTCATCACAAATATGGCCCAGTTCCTCCTCGCCGTGAAGTTCTAATAAAACTTCCAGATTCAGGCTTTTTGCAAAAATAGCCAGGCGCTTTGTATCGGCCGGGCTGAGACAGGCGGCAATCAGTAAAATCACATCGGCGCCCATGGCCCGGGCTTCTACCAGCTGGTATTCGTCAATGATAAAGTCCTTGCGCAAAATGGGTACCTGGTTTACCCTTGCTTTGATTAAATCGGCCGTGCTGCCGTCAAAAAACGTTTCATCCGTCAACACCGACAGGCCCGAGGCGCCATGGTCGGCATAAGCCCTTGTAACCGCTTCCACGGAGGCATCGCCATTGATCACCCCTTTGGAAGGCGAACGACGTTTAAACTCTGCAATAATGCCCGTACGGCCGGCGTCGAGCAGGAATTCCTTCAGCGAAAGAACAGGGCGCAGAAAATACCCGCTCTTTTCCAGTTCTCCTACCGGCACCGCCGCTTTGCGTTCTTTGACTTCCGATTTTTTATGTTCAATAATGGTATCCAGTATATTCATGTTGTTCTAATCATTTATAGTTCACGTACTACTGCAGTTGGATGAGCTTTTGCAGGGCGGCATGGGCCCTTCCGCTTTCCAGGCTCTCCACCGCCGCGCTGTAGGCTTCCTCGTAGGTTTTATAATTGCCCGTACAATGCAGGGCCATGGCGGCATTGGCAAATACCACGGCATTCTGCGCCCAGCTGCCTTCGCATTTGATTATTTTCAGAAACAGTTTAGCCGCTTCTTCCACGCTATTGCCCCCGTAAATATCCACGGGGCTTACAGCCCTTTTGCCCAGTTGCCCCGGTGTCATTATCTTTTCGCCCTCACCGGTAATCACCCGGGTATCGTTAGTGAGCGATATTTCATCGTAACCATCCAGGCTGTGGATGATGGTAAATGCACTGCCTGCCTGCTGGAGCAGGTAATTATAAATGCGGGCCATTTCAAGATTGTACACGCCCACCAGCTGGAATTTGGGAAAGGCGGGATTGACCATCGGCCCCAGCATATTAAAAAAGGTGCGGATGCCCAGGTTTTTGCGGATGGGGCCTACGGCCTTTAAAGCCGGATGAAATACCGGTGCATGCAGAAAGCAGATATTGGCTTCTTCCACTTCTTTTTTCAGCCGGTCTTTATCGCTTTTAAACTTGTAGCCAATCTGCTCCATAACATTGGAAGCCCCGCTTACCGAGGTAGCCCCGTAATTGCCATGTTTAGCTACTTTTTGTCCCGTGCCGGCCACTACAAAGCAGGAGAGGGTGGAAATATTAAACGTATTTTTGCCGTCGCCGCCGGTACCTACAATGTCAATGGTATCGTGCCCGTTTAAATCTACCGGTACGCAAAGCTCCAGCAGCGCATCACGGAAGCCCTGCAATTCGGCGATGGTAATACTGCGCATCAGGAACACCGTCATAAAGGCCGTTACTTCGTGCTCATTGTACAAGCCCCTGCTGATGTTGAGCAATACGTCTTTTGCCTGCTCGCGGGAGAGGGTTTTGTGTTCAAATAAATATTGTAAAATCTTTTTCATCTTATTTGTTTTAGTTCCATCCATAAGGTGAGCCGCTTTTGCTATGCCCAGGGCCAGGCGCAAAGCGACCCACCTAGCTGCCCAGCCAGTTACGCAAAATGGTTTCCCCGGTTGGCGTTAATATGCTTTCAGGGTGAAACTGTACGCCCTGTACATCATACGTTTTATGCTGTAAGCCCATAATAAAACCGTTATCGTCAGTCGCGGTTATTTCCAGTTCAGCCGGAAACCCTTCTTTTGCTACTACCCAGCTGTGGTAGCGGCCCACTTCTATTTGGTCGGGCAGGCCTTTGAAAAGATCGTTACGTGAAACGTTAAACGTGAGACGTGAGGCGCTCCCGTTTAACGTTTCACGTTTCACGATCTGTATCGGCGTTGCCACGCCATGAAAAACAGATGAGAGGTTGGTGAGCTTCGCGCCAAAGGCTTCGCCAATGGCCTGGTGGCCCAGGCATACGCCCAGTATCGGTTTGGAAGGGGCGTATTCTTTTATAAGGGGCAGCAGCAGCCCGGCTTCCACGGGAATGCCCGGTCCCGGCGACAGGATGATTTTATCAAATTCCTTTACTTTCTCCAGGGCTATTTCATCGTTGCGGTACACGCTTACTTTGCTGTGCAGAATTTTTTCCACCAGGTGCACCAGGTTGTAGGTGAATGAATCGTAATTGTCGAATACCAGTATCTTAGGGTCCATTGTTGTTGTATTACTTAATGATTTCTTCTGCAAAGGCGATGGCTTTTTTCAGCGCGCCCAGTTTATTGTTTACTTCCTGCAATTCACTTTCGGGATTGCTGGCCGCTACTATGCCCGCGCCGGCCTGGTATACCAGGGTATTATGGCGGCTCAGGAAAGTACGGATCATGATGGCATGATTGCAACTGCCGTCAAAACCCATAAAGCCAATGGCGCCCCCGTAGTAACTGCGGGCGGTGGGCTCATAGGTATCAATCAGCTCCATGGCCTTGAACTTGGGTGCCCCGCTGAGCGTGCCGGCCGGGAATGTTTTGGCCAGCAATTCAAACGGGTTGCTGCCGGCAAACACGTTTCCTTTTACCTCGCTTACCAGGTGGATAACATGACTGTAGTAATGTACCTGCCGGTATTGTTCTACCGCCACGTCACTGCATACCCGGCTTAAATCATTTCTTGCCAGGTCTACCAGCATCACATGCTCGGCGTTTTCCTTGGCGTCTTTCAGCAGGCGTTCAGCGGCCTGTTTGTCGATAATATCATCGCCGGTGCGTTTAAAAGTGCCGGCAATAGGATGCACCACGGCCTGGCCATTGTGTATAATGATTTGCGATTCGGGCGATGAGCCCATCAGCTTATAATCGCCGTAATCGAAAAAGAATAAATAAGGGGAAGGATTGATGCTGCGCAGGGCGCGGTACACATTGAACTCATCGCCCATAAAGGGCTGCTCAAAGCGGCGGCTGAGCACTATCTGGAACACATCGCCGCGGCGGCAGCTGCCGATGCCTTTTTCTACCATGTTGCGGTAATCAGTATCCGTCATATTGCTGGTTTCCGCACCCTTTGTTTTGAATGGGTACACCGGCACATCTTTGCTGCTGATAAGGCTTTCCACCAGGTTGCGTTCGCTTTCCAGCCCGGGGATGGTGTTTTCGCAGAGATACAGCTCGTCTTTATAATGATTGATGGCTATCACGTACTGGTACAGCCGATAGCGCATCAGGGGGATGGCGGGCGGCAAAACGCCGGACTTCAGTTTGATGGTATCAAAAAACTGTACAGCATCGAACGACGTATACCCGTACAAACCCTGTGCATACAGTCCTTCCTTTATAGTGGGCTGTACATCGAAGCGCTGCATAAACTCCCATAACAATGTGGGCACTTCGCTGGTGTTTTTTACGGCCACCTTTTCCGGCGCCTGGCCGGGGAGTTTGAATTCGATGCTCCGGGTATTGGTAATTTCGATACCACCGATGGCGTTGATGCAGATAAAGGAAAAGCTGTTGTCGGCCGCGTGGTGGTCGGTGCTTTCCAGCAGGATGGTATCCCGGAAGCGGTCGCGCAGGCGGAGGTAAATGCCTACGGGGGTAAACACATCGGCCAGCATTTTCTTACAACTTGTCTGTAAATCTATTTTCTTCATAAAATCGTTGTCGGCCCCCGCAGGAGCGTTTGAAATTCAAGCATTTACTCCTTAACCGGGAGGTTTCAGAAAAGCCAATAAAAAAGGCCCCGACTTACATCGGGGCCCTGAATATGGTGTTTCGTGATAAACAACAATAGCAGCTTACAAGCCCCGGTTAAGGTTTGTATGCCACCACCACTGAATATTTTGAATTTGTTTTGTCATTTGTAGTGCAAATATGCAGGAGAAAATTTGTTTGAGCAAATTTTTTATTAATGGTTATTCAAAGCGGTTTTTGGAAGGATTTTGACGGGTGTCGAGCAGAGCTAATATTTCGATCATTCCTTTATTGGCTTGATAGTAGAGCAAATTGTGGGATGTAATAACAGTTTTCCGCACATTGGGCTGCTGCCCGGACACCCTGCCAATACCTGGGTTGAATGAAACGGACAAAGTCTTTTTATCTATTTTGTCGGCAAAAGAATTAGCTGGCCCCTTTCCCCAAGCGGCGGAAAGATAGGTCAATACCTGGATATAGTCGTTCAGCGCAGCAGGCGCCCAGTTTATTTTGAAAGCCATTCCCTAACCTTTTGCTGCACTTCCTCATGGGTGTAAAACTCGCCCCTTTCGAGCTGCGCTATTGATTCCCTTATATGCTCTAATTGCCCTGGTGTCAGCTCTTCAGAGATAGCAGACCTGGGCGATCTGTATTTTCCCTCAGGCTCCCTTAGCACATTCGGATCAAATTCGTCTATAGGCTCAGCATAATAATTTGATACCAGCAGGCGCACCTGTTCCATCTCTGCATCATTGGGAACAAACTCCTGTTCTTCTGCCCGGCGAATGGCTTTCTCCAATCTTCTTACCTGTGCCGGCGTCAATTCATCCAGCAGGTCACTGCCCAATGCGCCATACTTCATGGCGGCATAATACAACACCTGTACCGCGGTATCACCGTCCCGTTTGTTTAACAGGCGATATAATTCTTCCTTTAATTCCTTTTTATTCATCGGATATAGTGTTTCCATAAAAATACGCATTTTAATACAGAAACCGAACCAGCATGAATAAAGGAGAATTCATTACATTCATATACAAAACCATTCACATGCTTATTCAACACAAACTGGTGGGTACAAAAGGAATGTTCTTTGTAGGGCAGGACGGCAATATTCTTGCCGAGCTCGTATATACCATGTCTTCGCCGCAAAAAATGATTATTGAGCATACCGAAGTAAGCGATGAGCTGAAAGGCAAAAGCGTTGGACTGCAACTGGTAAGCACTGCCGTTGAGTATGCGCGCGACCATCACATAAAGATTGTGCCGCTTTGCCCCTTTGCCAAATCGGTCATCGATAAAAAACCGGAATTCCAGGATGTATTATAGTACGCCCTTGGTGCTGGGCAGGTAATTGCTCAGCGGGTCGCGCTTCACCGCCATGCGGATGGCTTTGGCAAAGGCTTTAAAGATGGCTTCTATTTTATGGTGTTCGTTATCGCCGTGGCATTCAATATTCAAATTGCATTTTGCCGCGTCGCTGAACGACTTGAAGAAATGGAAAAACATTTCGGTGGGCATCTCGCCTATATGTTCCCGTTTAAATTCCGCATTCCACACTATCCAGTTGCGGCCGCCAAAATCAATCAGCACTTTTGCATCGGCTTCGTCCATCGGCAGGGCAAAACCATAACGCTCCATGCCCCGTTTGTCGGCCAGCGCTTTGGCAAATGCTTCGCCCAGCGCAATACCGGTATCTTCAATGGTATGATGTTCGTCAATATGCAAATCGCCGTTGCTGCGAATGGTTAAGTCCATTTTACCGTGACGGGCAATCTGCTCCAGCATGTGATCAAAAAAGCCAAGACCGGTAGCGATTGCCGCCTTGCCCCTTCCATCTATATTGAGCTCTATTTTGATTTGCGTTTCGTTGGTATTGCGTTCATGGATCACCTGCCGCAATCCCAGCCGCAGGTACTCATAAATAGCGCTCCAGCGGGTGGTTTCAAGGGCAATGACCGGCTCCAGCTCCACCACCTTATCGCTTATCTCGCCCGAGCCAAGACCGGGCTCATTGTTCAGCCAGATGCCTTTGCAACCCAGGTTTTTGGCCAGTTGTATGTCGGTAATGCGGTCGCCAATGACATACGAGTTTTCGATATCGTACCGCTCGTTGTCCAGGTATTGGGTAAGCATGCCAATGCCTGGCTTGCGGGTAGGCGCATTGTCGGCAGGAAAGCTGCGGTCGATGTGCACCGCGCTAAAATGAATGCCTTCGCCCTGCAGGCTTTTTATCACCAGGTCCTGTACAGGCCAGAAGGTATTTTCAGGAAAGCTGGCGGTACCCAGTCCGTCCTGGTTGGTGACCATGACCAGTTCATAGTCAAATTCGCGGGCTATCCGGCCCATGTATTCAAACACGTGCGGGTAAAACACCAGCTTATCGAATGAATCCAGCTGGTAAGTAGGCGGCGCTTCATTGATCAACGTACCGTCGCGGTCTATAAATAAAATTCGTTTCATCCGTTTATACTTTCTTTTTTGGGGCCGCTGCTTTAGCAGGGATAGCCGTTTTAGCCGGCGGCTGGTTGAGTTTGGTACGGGTGGCGGTTACTTCTGCCAGGGTTACTGCGGTAGCTTTGTTGCCAAAGCTGTTGCGTACATACGTTAATACATCTGCTATCTGCTGGTCGTTGAGCGTGGTTTCCTGCGCCGGCATGGGGTTATTGAAGTGATCGCCGTCTATTTCTATTTCACCGCCTTTCAATCCTTTTAAAACAATCTTTGCCAGGGCTTTTTTATCGCCCAGTATCCATTTTGTTTTTATAAGGGGCGGATTCATATTGGGTACGCCGCCTGCATCTGCCTGGTGGCAGGCAAGACAGGTGCCCTGGTATACTTTGGCGCCTCTTTCTATAGATGCTTTGATACCGCCTGCCTGCTGAGGCGGGGGTATGAACGAAAAACAAACAAACAAACAAATGGCCGGAAGAATCGCTTTCTTCATAATGGTGTTAATTGTTGAATGGGTATGGTAAAGGTATTATTTGCCGGTGTAGGATATTTTCCAGATGGTGCCGTTGTTATCGTCGGATACGTATAACGACCCGTCGGGGCCCTGTGCCAGCCCGCAGGGACGGTATTTGGCCCTTGCCCCGGTGGCTAAATCAACGCCGGCAAAGCCATCGGCAAATACTTCCCATTTGCCGGAAGGCACGCCATTTTTAAATGGAACAAAGACCACGAAATACCCCGCCTGTGGTTCGGGGGCGCGGTTCCACGAACCATGAAAGGCTACGAAAGCGCCATTCCTGTATTTTTCCGGGAACTGCTTACCGGTATAAAACAACAGGCCGTTGGGCGCCAGGTGGCCGGGAAACTGTACCAGCGAATGCACTTTAGATTCGCAGGGGCCCGTTTTAGAACGGTCGCCACCGTATTCCGGATTGAGCAGTTTTTGTTTTTTATCGTTGTCGAAATAACAATAAGGCCAGCCGCAATCCGCGCCTTTATTAACGCGGTACAATTCTTCTGCGGGGTTTTCGGCACCAGCTTTCTGATCGAATAATTCGGGGTAGTTCTGGAACAACTGGTCGCGGCCATGCTGCATTACATACAGGTCGTTTACTTCGGTATTCCAATCCAGCCCTACCACATTGCGCAGTCCCGTGGCATAATGCACGGCTTCGGGGTACGACTGGTTAAGTTTATCGGCTTTGAACTGCCAGATACCACCGGCTGTGGGCAATAAAGGACAGGGATTTTGTCCCGGTACACCCTTAACCCTGTCGGAGCCTTCCGGCTGGCAGTCGTTAGACGGCGCACCGATGTTTACATAAATATTACCGCTGTTGTCCAGCACAACGGATTTCGAATTGTGTTCTCCTTTATCCACCAGGCCGGTAACGATCTTTTGTTCGGAAGCAATATCCACCTTACCGGTTTTTTCGTCTATTTTATACCGGAACACTTCTGAATTGGAAGAAGCGTACAAATAACCGTTTTTAATGGTCATCCCGGTTCCGGCATAGTTGCCGAAGCTGCTGACAACATATGATTTTCCATCATCATGCAGGCGAAGAATGCCTTTGCCGTTTTTTAGTTTGTTCAGCTTTACGAATATATCGCCATTGGCAGCCACCACCAGGTGTCTTGCCTGGCCTAAGTCGGTAGCTATTACTACCGATTTAAAACCACCCGGCAGGGTAAGCGTTTGGGCAGCAGCAACAAATGTTATTCCGGCAAAACAACCTGCAAGAATAACAGAACGTATTATACGTATCATATCTGGTTTAATTTGTAAAACTAAAAATACCTATTTCTGCAGGATTGCCCGGAGATTTTTGATTAAATCCCTGTTTTCATTTTCGGTGCCTACGGTTATGCGCAGGCATCCCTCACACAGCTCTACCTTGCTCCGGTCGCGCACCACAATACCTTTTTCCAGCAGGAAATGGTATATCTCCTTCGGGTTATCCACTTTAACCAGCAAGAAATTGGAATCGCTCGGATATACTTTGCGGACGATTGGCAAATGGCTAAGCTCATTTACCAGCTCAGTACGCATACCCACAATCAGCTTTATCATATCATTTACCTGCCCCACTTCATCCAGCGCTTTCAATACCAGTTCCTGCGCGGCCTGGCTGATATTGTACGGCGGTTTTACCTTGTTGTATACGTCTATTATCGATTCACTTGCAAAAGCCATACCCAGCCGCAGGCCAGCGAGCCCCCAGGCTTTACTTAACGTTTGCATTACTACAAGGTTGGGGTAATCCGGCAACTCAGTTAAAAATGAGCGGTAGCGTGAAAAGTTGATATAGGCCTCGTCTATCACCACCAGCCCCGGAAAATTATTCAGCACCATTTCCACGTCTTCGCGGTTCAGCGAATTGCCGGTAGGGTTATTGGGCGAGCAAAGCCAGATGATTTTTGTGTGCTCGTCTACCAGGGTTTCCATGTGTACCAGGTCCAGCTGAAAATCGTCCAGCAGGCGGGCCCGGCGCACTTCCACATCGTTGATGTTTGCGCTTACTTCGTACATGCCGTAGGTAGGCGGGCAGATAATAACATTGTCTTTGCCGGGGTTACAGAAGGCGCGGTATAATATATCAATACATTCATCGCTGCCATTGCCCAGGAAAATATGCTGTGGCGGTATGCCTTTAATGGCAGCAAGCTTTTCCTTGATCTTCCATTGCAGCGGATCAGGATAGCGATTGTACCATTTGGTAAGCGGCGAGCCCAGGCTGTTTTCGTTGGCATCGAGAAATATACTTGCCTCCCCCTTAAATTCATCGCGGGCCGAGGAATAGGGCACCAGTTTTTTGATGTTGTCTCTTAATAAAGTTGTTATATCAATTTTCATAATACGTTGTTTTATATTGCTGATTTTGGGATTTAGAGATTTGCTCCATTCCGGGTTCCTCCCTCGCACTCACTCGCTCGCCAAAGACGAGCTAGTGAGTGCGTAAAAATCCTGGAATCCCCAAATCAACTATCAGCTATCAACTATCAGCTATCAACCATTCATCCTTACCCTTACCGCATTGGCATGCGCTTCCAGCCCTTCTTCCATGGCCATTATCTCTACCGTTGCGCCAATGTTCTTTAACCCTTCCGGGCTGAGCTGCTGGTAGGTAATCTTTTTTACAAAACTGTCTACACTTACACCGCTGTACGCTTTGGCATAGCCGTTGGTTGGCAGGGTGTGGTTGGTGCCGCTGGCATAATCGCCCACGCTTTCGGGTGAATAGTGGCCAAGAAACACGGAACCGGCATTGACCACCTGCTCCGCAAATGCCGCTGCGTTGGCGCAGCTTACGATGAGGTGCTCGGCCGCATATTCATTCAGCAAGCTGATAGCTTCCTGTTCTGTTTGCAGGATAACGATTTTGCTGTTTTCCAATGCTTTTGCCGCAATGGCCTTGCGTGGCAGCTTTTCCAGCTGCGCGGCAATTTCCTGCTCAACGGCATTGGTATTGAGCCCTGGGCTACCCACCAGCAGTACCTGGCTGTCGGCGCCATGCTCGGCCTGCGACAACAAATCGGCAGCAATAAAAGCAGGATGGGCGGTTTCATCGGCATACACAGCTACTTCACTCGGACCGGCAGGCATATCAATGGCTATCCCGTCTTGCTGCACCAATTGCTTGGCGCAGGTTACATATTGATTGCCGGGGCCAAAGAGTTTATATACCCGCGGAACGCTTTCCGTGCCATAGGCCATGGCGGCAATGGCCTGTACACCGCCGGCCTTAAATATTTTTGTTACCCCTACGGTTTGTGCGCCAAACAGGATGGCGGGATGCAGTTTGCCATCCTTACCCGGCGGCGAGCACAGCACAATCTCCCGGCAACCGGCCAGTTTTGCCGGGATGCCCAGCATGAGCAGGGTAGAAAAAAGCGGGGCGCTGCCACCGGGAATATACAAGCCTACTTTTTCGATGCCTACCGATTTGCGCCAGCATTTTACGCCGGGCATGGTTTCAATGATCTCTACCGGGCTAAGCTGCTTTGCATGAAAGGTGCCTATATTGGCGGCGGCCTGGCGGATGGCCTGTTTTAATTCGTTTGATAACAGTGATGCGGCTTCTTTTATTTCCGCTTCATTTACCGCCAGTTCATTCATCTGCACCCCATCAAATTGTTGGGTGTACTTTTTTACCGCTGCATCTCCGCCTGTTCTTACCTCCCCGAGGATCAGCTTAACCTTCTGCCCGAGTGCGGCGGCTTCCAGTACCGGCCTTTTTATAATATCAGCCCAGTCGTTTTTATCCGGGTATTGATAAATTTTCATACTGCTGTTTTAAATTTTCACATTTACCACATCCTCACATTTCCACATTTATATTACCATTTTCTCAATGGGCACTACCAGTATGCCCTGTGCGCCGGCGGCTTTGAGCTGTTCAATCCTATCCCAAAATTCATCTTCATTCAATACGCTATGGACGCTGCTCCAGCCACTTTCTGCCAGCGGCAATACGGTGGGACTTTTCATACCGGGCAACAGTGCAATGATGTCTTTCAGCCTATCATTGGGCGCATTCAGCAGTACGTACTTGGTGCGCTTGGCTTTTTTAACGGAGCGGATGCGGAACAGGAGTTTATCGAGCAGTTGCAATGGGCCTGCGCCCAGCTGGTTGTTTTTGATGAGCACCGCCTGCGATTGCAGGATGGTTTCCACCTCTTTCAGCCCGTTCATAAACAGGGTGGAGCCGCTGCTTACCAGGTCGGCCACCACATCGGCCAATCCTATGCCCGGTGCAATTTCTACCGAACCGCTGATTTCGTGTATGTCGGCTTCCACATTATGCTGCCGCAGGTAGCTGTTTACCAGGAAGGGGTAGCTGGTGGCAATACGTTTGTTTTTAAGCGAAGCAATGCCTTCATAAGGCTGGCTGCGGGGTACGGCAATGGATAGCCGGCATTTGCCAAAACCCAGCTCTTCCACGATAGCCGCCTTTTTGTTTTTTTCCAGCAGCACGTTTTCGCCCACGATGCCAATATCGGCTACACCATCTTCCACGTATTGCGGAATATCGTCATCGCGGAAAAAGAATACTTCCAGCGGAAAGCTGTCGCTTTCCGTGCGCAGGCGGTCTTTTACATTGCGTAAATCGATGCCGCATTCGCCCAGCAGCTTAACGGATTCTTCATAAAGGCGGCCGGATTTCTGAACGGCTATTCGGAGTCTTTTCTGTTCCATGTCTGTTCAATCATTTTTAAGGATTACCGGGAAATAAAAAAGGGCTTACGGTTAAGTAAGCCCCTCACATGTTTTATTTTAGAACACAAAACACCACCGGCCTACCTGCTGGGTAAGTTTGTATGATGATGGTGAAGATGTGGAAATTGTTTCATAATTGTGGCGCAAAAGTAACGGCAAATCCGTTTGCATCAAAAAAAACTTTCTATGCCCGTTTATAAAATAACCCACCCCGGCATAGCACGATTTGCTAACTTACCCCCAATCAATTGATGCAAACGATGAGGTTATCAAGGCTTGCTATTTTTATGTTACTCCTGTTTTCACTGCCGGGCCGGGCGCAGCAAACCGGCCAGAACACGACCCTGGTATGGAGCGACGAGTTCAATTACAGGGGATTGCCCGATTCTGCCAAATGGAACTATGAAACCGGCGGCGATGGCTGGGGCAATCATGAACTGGAGTTTTATACCGCCCACCGGCCCGAAAACGCCCGCGTGGAAGATGGTAAGCTCATTATAGAGGCCCGCAGGGAAAAATGGGAAAACAGCAACTATACCTCTGCCCGGCTGGTAACCCGGGGCAAAGGCGACTGGAAATACGGGCGCATAGAAGTGCGCGCCAAACTGCCCAAAGGCCGCGGCACCTGGCCTGCCATCTGGATGCTGGGGTCTAAAACCCCGCTGAAATGGCCGGATGACGGCGAGATAGATATCATGGAGCATGTGGGCTTTCACCAGGGCTTTATTCATGGCTCTATTCATTGCAAAAAATACAACCATACCATCGGCACCCAGAAAACCGATACCACATACATTAGCGATTGTTCGGAAAACTTTCATGTGTACGGGCTGGAATGGAATGCCGATTCGGTACAGGTGTCGGTAGACGACCATGTGTATTTCCGGTTTAAAAACGAGCACAGCGGTTATAATGCATGGCCGTTTGACAATAAGCTGTTCCTGCTGCTCAATATTGCCATTGGCGGCGACTGGGGCGGGCAAAAAGGCGTAGATGAAACGATATGGCCGCAACGGATGGAAATTGATTATGTGCGGGTATACCAGTAATAGAAAACCATGACCCACAAAAACGAAATACTACCGGCCGTAGCGGCGGCTATCTTTAACGAACAGGGAGATATACTGCTGCAAAAACGCCGCGATGTAAATAAATGGTGCATCATTTCAGGGCATGTGGAATTTGGTGAAACAGTAGAGCATGCCCTGCTGCGCGAGATAGCCGAAGAAACCAATGCAAAGGCCCGCATCATACGGTTTATCGGGTTGTATTCCTCGCCTGATTCGCAGATCTACCATTACCCCGACCGGAGCGTTCAATACATTACTTCGTATTTTGAAGCCCGGCTCATGGAACGTATTGCGGATAATTTCAGCAATGACGAAACAGGCGAGCTGCGTTTCTTTCCCGTTAACCAGCTTCCGGGCGATATGGCGTTGATCAATCCCCACTGGCTTACCGATGCCTTAAGCCGGCAGGCAATTCCCTTCCTGCGATAAGCACAAATCCAGTATTTTTATCTTCTATGTCGTTGTCAACCCGGCCTCGGGCCAGAAAGCTGCACCCGCTACAGCTAGCTGCCGTAATATTCCTGACCGTATCGGGCGGCCCTTATGGGCTGGAGTCGCTGCTTTCTTATGCCGGCAGCCATGGCGCATTGCTGCTGCTGATTATTACACCCATACTGTGGGATATACCGGCCATTTTTATGGTGCTGGAACTGAACAGCATGATGCCGGTAACGGGTGGTTATTACCAATGGGTAAAACTTGCACTGGGACTGCGCTGGGCCTTTTATGAAGGCTGGTGGACCTGGTTGTACACCTTTGCCGACCTGGCCATTTACCCGGTCATGTTTGTAACCTATGCCTCTTTTCTCTTTCCCGCCATAGCAGTGTATAAAATACCGGTGTGCCTGGTCATGGTGTGGGGCGGCGTTGCCCTGAATATACGCGGCATTGTGCCGGTAGGCAAAACGGCTATTGCGCTGAGCGCGGCCGTGCTGGCGCCTTTTGTGCTGCTGTTTATACTTTTCTTCCTGCATCATGGAGCCGCCCTGCCGCTGCCGCATCCATCGCTGAAGGGTATTGGACTATCGTCCATGGGCATGGCATTATATACGGTCATGTGGAATTTTATCGGCTGGGATAATTCTACCACCTACGCGGAAGAAGTAGAAAAGCCGGTGCGCACCTATCTTATTTCCACGTCCATCGGCTTTATCAGCGTATTTGCCGTGTACCTGCTGGCGATTATTGTGGCGCAGCAATCGGGTATCAGCGCAGACCTGCTCAACGACAAAAAATTTCCCGCCCTGGGCGCCCTTATCGGCGGCCCCTGGTTGGGAACGCTGATAGCCGCCGGGGGCATGGCCAGCTCGCTGGGATTGTATTCCGCCGTATTGCTATCCGTATCACGCGTACCCAAAGTAATGTCGGACGACAAGCTGCTGCCTCCCATTGTTCACCGGCTGCACCGTAAATACAATACGCCTTATGTATCGATTATTATTTGCGGGGTGGTGGTAAGCGGGCTGGTGCTGTTTACCTTCGACGATTTGATTTTAATTGACGTAACGGTATACGGGGCGGGCCTGCTGCTTGAATTTATCAGTCTTATTGTACTTCGCTATAAAGCGCCGGATGCGTACCGGCCGTTTAAAATACCGTTGAATGCGGCGGGGCTCTGCATCATGGTGCTATTGCCCTTCAGCGTGTTTGTCCTTGCACTAACGGGTGCGTTTTCCAGTTCGGGTAAACCGCTGGCCCCAACGTTGCTGGCCGTGGCGGCATTGGTCAGCGCGGAAATTGTATGGCAGGTCATTCGCTTGTTTCATGCACGGCGGGCCAGGGCATAATGGCGCTTGCGTGCATCAATACCCGTCCACTATCAATATCCTTCCACCTTTACAATGGCTTCATAGTTGACCAGCAGTTCCTGGCCGGCGGGTATATCGGTAATGGCTTCAAAAAACTCGCCGTCGTTTACCGAACGTACATTGGGTTGTTTGGAATGATTGAGGTAATTGACCAGGTCCATTTTCTTAAACCCGTAGTCAGGTACGTAGTAATGATCTTCATCGTACAGGCAATACGTTTCCACCAGGTCTTTCGATGCTTCGGGCAGCGCTTCCACATCGGCTATCGGCAGTTTTATCCATTCGCCGCTGTCTTTTGAAAACATAGTGCGGCATCCTTTGGGAATGTCGCGTATGGCAAAAACACCAATGCCGTGCACGGGCGATGGCTTCAGCATCACATAGGTTTCTCTTAAATCAGCGAGCAGTTCCTGTACGTTCATCCTGGTTTTTTTTATCGGGAGTGCGGCAAGTTACTATTTTATACCTTTAAACCATGACCATCGTTTTTCGCGAGGCTACCCTGGCCGATATACCGCAATTGCAGCACATCCGTGTATCGGTAAAAGAAAATGTATTGTCAGACCCCTCGGTGGTGCCCGACCGCGATGTAGCGCATTTCTTAACCGTTCGTGGCAAGGGATGGCTCTGCGAAGCAGACCATACCGTGGCAGGCTTTGCCATTGCCGACCTGCAGGGAAATAATACATGGGCGCTGTTTGTGCTGCCGGGTTATGAAGGAAAGGGCATCGGGCGGCAGCTGCAGGGCATCATGCTGCACTGGTATTTTAACCAGACCACCGAAACCGTTTGGCTGGGCACCGCTCCCGGCACCCGGGCGGAAGGGTTTTACCGGCAGTCCGGCTGGAAGGAAACGGGAAGAAGGCCCAACGGCGAGGTGAAATTTGAACTGCGGTACGAAGACTGGAAAGCAGGTTTTATATAAATACCGCAAGTTTCGGATTTTATACCTGCCAAATGCGGTCGACATTTGCAGCATAAAATCAAACGAAATGAGCGAACAGGAAGACATCGGTTATAACGGTATCGCAGCAACAATAGAAAATACTAACTGGCAAAGCTTCACCGAAGCAATGCACGACAGCGGTTTTGCCCTCATTCCGCGTTTACTGACCAATGAGCAATGTGAAGAGCTGAAGGCCGGGTATACTAACCCCGGTTTGTACCGCAAAACCGTAGTCATGGAGCGCTACCGATTTGGCCTGGGAGAATACAAGTATTTTAATTACCCATTACCACCGCTCATTCAAACCATCCGCACCACTATTTATGCCAAACTGGCGCCCATTGCCAATGCCTGGTTTAACGCCCTGGGCATGGATAAGCAATTTCCGGCTACACAGCAGGAACTTTTAACGCAATGCAACGAAAACAACCAGCTAAAAGCAACTGTTTTGATCTTAAAATATGGCAAAGGAGGGCATAATACCCTGCACCAGGATTTGTATGGCGACGTTTATTTCCCCCTGCAAGCCGTATTATTCCTGAACGAACCGGGCAAAGATTTTACCGGCGGTGAATTTGTATTGACACAGCAAACCCCCAGGGCGCAATCGAAAGCCATTGTACTAAACCCCGCGAAAGGCGATATGCTGGTGTTTACCACCAACTTCCGGCCCGTAAAAGGCACTAAAGGTTATTACAGGGCAACGATGAAACATGGGGTAAGCGAAATCCACAGCGGCCAACGGTATACGCTTGGTATTATTTTCCACGATGCGCTATCCTGACCAATAGGTCTTCCAGTACATTTAAACCATTATAAATTGATTCGGCATAATGCAATAACCGGTACCGCGCTAAGAGACAAAATCAGGAGAAAAGAAATCTGCCTGGGAGGGAATCGAAAATTAAAAATTTACGGAACCTTGCGCTGCACATCGGGTAAACAAATGAAAAGAGAAAACAGGGTTTTCTTCTCATCTGAAAGCGAAGCCATACAAAATGGGTTCAGGCCCTGCGGGCATTGTATGAAAACCAGGTACCAAAAATGGAAAGAACAATAAACCTGTTGCCCAAAGATGGAACAGTACATTATCACGGGAAATTATTTCCCGTACAGGAAGCAAATTATTACTTAGACCACTTATTTAACAATATACCCTGGAAAAATGACGAAGCCATTATTTACGGGAAACGGATAGTCACCAAACGAAAAGTAGCCTGGTATGGTGATTCGGGTTTTGAATATACGTATTCGAAGACCACCAAAAAGGCCCTGGCATGGACCGAAGAATTGTTAGCACTCAAGGCCATTGCAGAAGCAAAAACCGGCGAACAATTTAATTCCTGCTTATTGAACCTGTACCATAGCGGTGATGAAGGAATGGCATGGCATAGCGATGCAGAAAAAGAGTTAAAGAAAAACGGGGCAATCGGTTCATTGAGCTTTGGGGCAGAACGAAAATTTTCCTTTAAGCACAAACAAAGCAAAGAGGCTGTTTCAATACTTTTAGAACACGGCAGCCTGCTGGTAATGAAAGACAACACACAAACCAATTGGCTGCACCGCCTTCCGCCAACGAAATTAATTTCAACGCCAAGAGTAAACCTGACTTTCAGGACAATTATTTTGTAACCAAACGGGCGACCCACCGCTGGCCACGGGTGGGTCGCTTTGCGCCGGGCCCTGTAGCCTGGCGCAAAGCGGCTCACCCTGGCTACCAATGCAGACCGTGCATGTTGTGCGGGAGGACATTACTGCATTTACCCGTCAATAGTTGTTGTTAGCTTGTTTAGGTTTGACAGGGGCCTGATTCCATTAAAACAGATATAAAAATCGGATGAAACACGGATAAAAGACGTATAGTATTTCTTTTTTATATTTCTTTTATTAAAATATAATTAGTCTAAAATCAGGTTTTTTATCAGACAAATATCAATTTAGTACACAACAAATAAGCTACTATGGGCAGACTGGTCAATGGCATCAATGGCCCTATTGTGGGCAAAGTGGGCACCTTTACCGCTGCCGACCAGGGCAGCCGGCTATTTTCGCAGCTTTTCTTGTGTTAGCTTCTTATCTTCCGCCTGCAACCAAACCAGCCTGATGTTTTCATATTTTGAACTGCGCAAAAACAGCACGACGGTTTCCACGGAAATCATTGCGGGAATTTCTTCTTTCCTGGCTACTTCCTATATCGTAGTCGTTAATCCCGCTATCCTAAGCCAGGCAGGTATGCCTTTTGCCGCCGTGCTAACGGCCACCGTGCTGGTAGCCTTTTTCAGCAGCCTGATGATGGGGCTGTATGCCCGTAACCCCATACTGGTAGCGCCGGGTATGGGACTGAACGCCTTTTTTACCTTCTCGGCCGTTATTGGCATGAAAGTGCCCTGGCCGGTGGCGCTGGGCGCGGTATTCTGGTCGGGCGTACTGTTCCTGCTGCTATCGGTGTTTAACATACGAACCTATATCGTGCGTGCTATTCCACGGCCCCTGCGCCATGCTATTGCGGCGGGCATCGGGTTGTTTATTACCCTTATCGGGCTGGTAAACGCCCGTTTTATTGTGGCTAATCCTGCTACCCTGGTGGGTATCGGCAGGCTCACTCCTGCCCTGCTGAGCTTTCTTGCCGGTCTTTTGGTAACCGCCGTACTGATAACCAAAAAAGTAAAAGGAGGCATCCTGCTGGGCATTGTATTTACCACGCTCCTGGCATGGCCCCTGGGCCGCTGGTGGGGAGCGGATATACTGGTGCAATGGAAGGGCTTTTCCGCTGCACCGGATTTCAGCCTGCTGTTTAAGCTGGACCTGGTGCATTCGCTGCAATGGTCGGTAGTGCCGGTCATCTTTGCGTTTGTGTTTACCGATATGTTCGATAGCCTTTCCACCTTTGTAGGCCTGGCCGAAGCCGCCGACCTGCTGGATGAAAACGGCGAGCCCCGGAATGTACGGCGTTCACTGGTTACCGATGCGGTGGCTACCACGCTGGCGGGTATTGCCGGTTCCAGTCCTGGTACAGCGTATATTGAATCTGCCGTAGGCATTGAAGCCGGTGGCCGTACCGGGCTAACGGCCGTGGTGGGCGCATTAATGTTTCTTCCCTTCCTGTTCCTGGCCCCGCTGCTATCTACGGTGCCTGCCATTGCCACGGCGCCGGCACTCGTGCTGGTAGGTGTGTTTATGATCCGGCCGGTGGTAAAAATCAACTGGCTCCAGCTGGATGAAGCCATCCCCGCCTTCCTGGCCATGGTGCTCATTCCCTTTACCTATTCCATTACGCAGGGCATCACCTGGGGCTTCCTGGGCTGGACAGTCCTCCAGCTGATGGCCGGCAACAAGAAGAACATCAGCCCCGCACTGCTCATAATAGATGCGTTTGCCCTGCTGTCATTGTTCCTGCAATAGGCAATTAACATAACGCCCCTACGGGGCTCGAAGAAGAATGGGTTGGGGATATTGC
>JACXTT010004531.1_pt1 | contig 20612 bp, 15 predicted proteins | sample 9270951 | NCBI WGS metagenome assembly JACXTT01 (sample SAMN15532306, study PRJNA645909) | rock metagenome | isolation source: weathered quartz diorite | place: Puerto Rico | collected 2017-06-21
CCTCCAGGTGGGCGACTCGATCCACATTCCCGAGTATCAGCCGGCGGTAAAGGTGGGTGGCGCGGTCAACTCTCCCGGGAGCGTACTCTGGAAGAAGGGCGAGGGGCTCGACTACTATCTCGAGGGAGCGGGTGGGCCGACGTATCTCGCGGACAAGGGTCGGACCAGCGTGACGTACGCGAACGGCGAGGTGCGGACGCGCCGCAAGACGTTCATCTTCACCAGCACGCCTACGCCGGGGCCGGGGTCGGAGGTCTTCGTGCCGGTGCGGGATACCACGGCGCGGGTGAATCCGGTTCAGCTGTTCACGTCGATAGTACAGATCATCGCGAGTACGGTGACGGCGATCTACGTCATCAAGCATCTCTGAGCACTCCGTCCGTGCGAAAGGGGATCGTTCTCGCGGGCGGATCGGGTACCCGTCTCCATCCGCTCACGCTCGGCGCCAGCAAGCAGCTGATGCCCGTGTACGACAAGCCGATGGTGTATTACCCTCTCTCGGCGCTGATGCTCGGCGGCATTCGGGACATCCTGGTCATCTCAACGCCCCACGATCTCCCGCGCTTCCGGATGCTGTTCGGTGACGGCTCGCAGCTTGGTCTGAACGTTGTCTACGCCGAACAACCCAAGCCGGAAGGACTCGCGCACGCCTTCGTGATCGGCCGCGAATTCCTGGCCCGGGATCCCGCGGCGCTGATTCTCGGTGACAACATCTTCTTTGGAAATGGATTGCGTCGCGTTCTCTCGGATGCAGCGTCCCGCGAGCGCGGTGCGACGGTATTCGCATACTACGTGTCGGACCCGGAGCGTTACGGCGTGGTCGAATTCGACTCGGTCGGCCGCGCCCAGAGCATCGAAGAGAAACCGCACGCGCCCAAGTCGCACTACGCGGTCACCGGCCTCTACTTCTACGACAATCGGGTCGTGGATATCGCCTCCGAGCTCAGGCCGTCGCCACGGGGAGAGCTCGAGATCACGGATGTGAACCTCGCGTATCTGCGGGACGGCGCTCTCCACGTGAAGATTCTCGGACGTGGTGTCGCGTGGCTCGACACCGGCACCCCCGAGGCGTTGCTCCAGGCTGCGACGTTCGTCGCGACCGTCGAGCAGCGTCAAGGTCTGAAGGTGGGTTCTGTGGAAGAGGTGGCCTACCGTATGGGTTACATCGATGCCGCACAACTGGAGCGGCTCGCGCAAACATTCAAGGGAAACGCGTACGGGCGGTATTTGCTCGAGATAGCCAAGGACGGAACCTACCAGGCTACTGCCGGCGAGTGGTCGTGAAGGTTACGCCGACGGCGCTGCATGAGGTCCTGCTGATCGAGCCGCAAGTATTCCAGGACGCCCGCGGATTCTTCCTAGAGAGCTATGCCGCCCGGCGCTATGTCGAAGCGGGCATCCCTCAGCCGTTTGTTCAGGACAACCACTCAGGCTCGGCGCGCGGGACGATCCGCGGGCTTCACTACCAGCTCAAGCATCCGCAGGGAAAGCTGATACGCGTGCTGCGGGGAGCCGTGTTCGACGTCGCCGTAGACATCCGGCGAGGCTCTCCAACGTTCGGGCGGTGGGTCGGAGTGGAGCTCTCTGCGGACAACAAGCGTCAGCTCTTCATTCCCGCCGGATTCGCCCACGGGTTTTGCGCGCTGGCCGACGGGACAGAGATGGAGTACAAGTGCACCGATTACTACGCACCTGACGATCAGTGCGGCGTGCGCTGGAACGATCCCACCATTGCCATCCACTGGCCCGCGACCGACCCCCTCCTCTCGGAGAAGGACCTGGCCTACCTGCCGCTCATGGCCGAACGGGACGATCTACCCGACTACGGGAGTGGACGACGGTGACATTTCAGCCTCGCTGCGTGATGGTGACGGGTGGAGCGGGCTTTATCGGCTCAAACTTCATCCGCTGGCTGCTCGAACACGATGACTCCGTGGAGGTGGTGAACTACGATCTGCTCACCTACGCCGGCAATCTCGAGAGTCTGGAGGATGTGGCTGCACGTCACGGGCCTGGCGGCGATGGACGCTACTACTTCGTCCGCGGTGACATCCGCGACTTTGACGCCGTTGCTCGCGTCCTCGACGGAAGCGGCAAGGAGACTGCAGCGCCGAAGGCCCCCCGGCCGCTCCCCGTTCCGAATGCGATCGTTCACATGGCGGCCGAGTCGCACGTAGACCGGTCCATCATGGGGCCGAGCCAGTTCGTCGAGACCAACGTGAGGGGGACGGTGACGTTGCTCGAAGCGTGCCGGGCGGCGCTCGCGGGCCGCTCTCGACCGTTCCGATTCCTTCACGTCAGCACCGACGAAGTGTACGGCAGCCTCGGGCCCGCGGACCCGCCGTTCACCGAAGCGACGCCGCTTGCTCCCAACAGCCCCTACTCGGCGAGCAAGGCGGCTTCCGATCTGCTGGTGCGGTCCTACGGTGCGACGTTCGGCGTACCCACCCTGATCACGCGTTGCTCCAACAACTACGGCCCGTATCAGTTTCCCGAGAAGCTGATTCCGCTGATGATCACGCGGGCGCTCGCCGATCAGCCTTTGCCGGTCTACGGGGACGGACAGAATGTCCGCGATTGGCTGTACGTGGAGGACCACGCGGCCGCGATTGGGGATGTACTGACCCGCGGTCAACTGGGGGAGGTGTACAACATCGGCGGCGAGGCCGAGTGCGCGAACATTTACGTCGTCCGCGAGCTGCTGCGCGCGCTCGCAAAGCCCGAGTCCTTGATCAAGTATGTCACGGATCGGCCCGGCCACGACCGGCGCTACGCGATGAACACGGGCAAGCTCAAGGGCGAGCTGGGGTGGCGACCCCGACACCGCTTCGAAGATGGATTGGCCGAGACGCTGCGATGGTACCTGAGTCACCGTCGTTGGTGGGACCGGGTACTCAGTGAGGCCTACCGCGCGTCCAATGCCCTGTATCTGAAGGACGACTGATGCGGGTCATGCTGCTTGGCGCGGGAGGAATGCTGGGACGCGACCTCGCGTCCTCCGCGCCGGCGACCGCGCAAGTCGCGGCGCTCCCGCGAACGGAGCTCGACGTCACAGATGCAACTGCCCTGGCGCGTGCCGCCCGCGAGCTCCAGCCGAACGTGATCATCAACGCCGCCGCGTACACGCTCGTCGATCGGGCGGAGTCGGAAGGGGACGTTGCGCGCCGTGTGAATGGCGACGCGGTGGGTGCCATTGGACGCACGGCGGCGGCCGCGGGCGCCGTGGTCGTGCATTTCAGCACCGATTACGTGTTCGACGGCACATCCGATCGTCCCTATGCGGAGAGTGCGTCGCCCCATCCGGTAAGCGTGTACGGCGCGAGCAAGCTGGCGGGAGAGGATCAGCTGGCGTGCAGCGGTGCGTCGTTTCTGTTGGTGCGAACGCAATGGCTATTTGGCGTTCACGGACGGTCGTTTCCGCGGACGATGTGGGAACGCGTCTGCCGCGGCCAGGCCACGCGGGTGGTCGCCGATCAGACAGGCCGGCCGACGTATACGCTCGATCTGGCGCACGCGGTGTGGCGGCTGTTGTCGCGCGGCGCCAGGGGCATTCTTCACGTTGCCAACTCGGAGTCGGCAACGTGGTACGACGTCGCCAACCGGGTGTTCTCACGAGCGGGCCGAGCGGATCTCCTGATTGCGTGCACGACTGCGGAATATCCGACATCCGCGCGCCGTCCGGCGCACAGTGTCCTGGACACGCGGAATGCGGAGGCATTGCTGGGTGAGCCGCTGCCGTCTTGGGTTGACGGCATCGATCGATTTCTCGATAAGCTGGAGCGGACCTAGGCACGGTGGTTGAATGACGTGAACTGGGAGTCCCGGTGACCGATTCAACAAACAGGAGCGAATCTGTGGAAAATGGCATCGTGTCTCGTCGCGCACTCCTCGCTGCAGCTGCGAGCGCCGTGGGTACTGCCCTACCTCCTGCCCGAGCGCTCCATGTGCGCTTGCGAGAAACGCCCAGCCCAAGGGGCGCCGAACCCACTAAGGGCGCTGCCCGCGAGGTCGAACTGCGGCGGCAGATCTACGCGCAAACGTCCGGCATCTACAACGTGAAGGATTATGGAGCCAAGGGTGACGGAAAGGCGGACGACGCGCCTGCGATCACCGCTGCCGTGGCTGCCGTACCCGCTCAGGGTGGCATTATCTACTTTCCGCCCGGCGTATATCTGTTGAACTCGTCTGTTCTAGTTCACGCCCGCACGGACCTCAGTTTTGTGGGAGCCGGGGTTTCTGCCACCCGCCTGCAGATGAACGCGGATGGCGTGACCCTGCTGTCCTTCACCGGCGCATGCTCTCGGATCGCCATCCGCGATCTGTGGCTAGGAGCAACGGCACAGTACTCCTCTGGTGGATCCGTCAGCATAGTGGGCACAAGCACCGCTCACAGCGACACGTTTGTGATTGAAAACGTTCGGTTACAGAATACCCCGGCCCCGTGGTTCTCACAGTACCTGGATAATTCTCAGGTCCGTAATCTTCGCATCATGCAGACGATCCCAGGCGCGGTAAGGACAGTCGCGATGCAGATGAACAACTGCGTCTCGGACACATTCACCGAGGTCGTGATGTTGTCGACGGCAGGCCAGTTCGGTGCTGACGGGGTGCTTGTGGACCATGACTGCGATACGATCATGTTCATCAATTCCCAAGTGTTGCACGCGGGGACCTATGGCTGGCGATGCGCGCAAACAGCGGGTCACACGGGCCCGAGACTGTGCCGTTTCACGAATTGCTACGCTGAAAGCTGCACGAACGCCGGGTGGCAGATACAAGCGGCCCGTGATGTGCGCCTCAGCGGCTGCCACGCGGCCGTAAACGGCGGGAGCGGATTTGAGATAACGGGCGGTGATTCAGTTACAGTCCACAACAGCCTCGCGCTAGAGAATAAGCAGCACGGCATCCTCGTCACAGGCGGGTCTGGCGTCATCCTCGAGGCCAACACGTGCTCCAACAACAGTCAGGAATCGAACGGCAGGTACAGTGGGATTCGGATGGAAAACAACGTGACCGGCACTCGAGTGGTGAACAACCGCTGCGGGGACTTCATCTTTGCGCTGTCGCAGAAGCAAAAATACGGGATCTCGGTCGGCTCGGTCGGCACAGACTTGCTCTTGGTGATGGGGAACGACCTACGAGGCAATGCGACTGCCGCCCTCGATTACTCACACGGCACCAATCATATCATAGCTAGAAACATCGGGCTGCCGGCAATCGGTCTTTCCGCGGTCCCTGTGAAGGCCTCGCCATTCACGTACGCGAACAATGACGGCGTCACCGAAGTGGTCTACATTGCCGGCGGTACTGTCTCAGCGGTCGCCAAGAACGACGTCACGGTATTCACCGCGACTCCTTGTACCGTGTACCTGCAGCCCGGCGACGTTGTGACGGTGACTTATACGGTCGCGCCCACGATGAACAAGGACCGAGTTTGATGGTCTAGCCCCGAACGACTTGTCGCCATGGGGCGCGACTCTCAATCCGCATGCCAATGCGTCAAGAGATGCTGTATCAGCGAGTCTTGCGACGTGCGCGACGCTTGGTTGCGCCGGGCGACTTCCGGAATGTCCGCGAGCGGCTGCGGGCACAGACCGGTATCGAGATAGGGGGGCCTAGTTCAATCTTCCGCAGATGGAATCTGTGGCCGGTGTATCCTGTCGTGGGAGCGCTTGACAACTACAACTTTGCCACCAGAACGATTTGGTCACAGCAGCAAAGAATGTCGGCCTCCTTCAAGTCGTTCGGTGGTGGGCAGCTCTACCGTCGCCAGCTTATCGGCGAAGCATCCGTAATGGATGAGATAGACTCGGCGGCATACCAGTTCTTGTTGGCTTCCCATGTGTTAGAGCACATCGCGAATCCCCTCAAGGCGCTTTACGCCTGGATGAGGGTGGTTGAACCGAACGGCACGATAGTCCTTGTCGTGCCTCACCGCGATGGCACGTTTGACCACAAGCGACCCGTAACCTCAATTGATCACATCGTCGCTGACTTTGAAAAGAATGCTATAGAGAGTGACGAGACCCACCTCCAGGAGATCCTAGCCTTGCACGACCTGAGCCGCGATCCGGGTGCCGGCACTCGCGAAGCGTTTGTTGCGCGGGCTGGGGATAATGTCCACAATCGCTCGCTTCATCATCACGTATTCGATACGGAACTGGTTGTGAAGCTCGTGGATGTCGCTGGCCTCAACATTCTGTATGTGAATGTGGAACTCCCGTACCACATTTGCGTGGTGTGCGCCCCGAGCGTTAGGCCCAGTCCAAGACCGCGGGCCAATGCCACCGAGGCGAACTCGTGCTTCTGGTCTTCAACCGCGGCGTGGCGTCTGAGAAGCCCCTTTCCTAGCGATCGCCACCCGGCTGCGCGTAAGTCCTCTCGCACGCTTGCATCTAGCTAATCCGGCCTTCTCCCCTTAGTTCGGAGACGTTAATGGGCGAGAGCATCATGGTACCATCCGACAAATCGACCGGTCCCGGTCTCCCGAAACCTGAACCGCCTCTCAATGACCCTCCTCCCGTGGGAAACCGTAATCTCCTGGAGTTGGGAAGCGTGTTTTTGAGGCATCGTCGAGCCACGATGTGGTTCCCGCTTGTGGTTGCCGCACTAACGGGGGTGATCACGCTACTCATCTCACCTACATACACAGCGACCACCACCTTCGTCCCTGAAACTGGCACGCAGGGCCGCCTTCCTTCAGGTCTGGCCGGGCTCGCAGGCCTCGCCACTCAGTTTGGAGTGAGTCTAGGACCGGAAGCCAGCAAGTCTCCGAGGTTCTACGCCGACATCCTGCACAGTCGTGAGCTCATGGAGCACGTGTTGCTGAGTCACTACTCCGATCCACGTAACAAGGCACAAACCAGCGCCGACTCGGCCACTCTGCTCAGCATTCTGGGAGTTTCCGGCCGCGACGCCGCGGACAGTTTGTACAGGGGAGTCAAGAAGCTGAGCAACCGGACTTCGGTCAGGGTGGATCCGCAGACGAACATCGTCAGCCTCAGCGTGGACGAGCACTACCCACACCTTGCTGCAGCGGTAGCCAACCGGTTCGTAGCGTACCTCAACGCATTCAACGCCCAATACCGCCAGTCGCAGGCTCGCGAGCAACGAAAGTTCGTCGAACAGCGCCTCGTTGACGGCGAGCGCGATTTGCGGACCGCCGAGGAGGACCTGCGCGCGTTCTACGAGCGCAATCGATCCTGGCAGCAATCACCGCAGTTAACGTTTGAAGAAGGCCGCCTTCGCCGCCAAGTAGAAGTACGGCAGGAGGTCTACCTAACGCTAAAGCGCGAATACGAGTCTGCCCGGATCCAGGAGGTGAACGATACGCCGGTGATCACCGTTATTGATAGCGCTACGGCGCCGGTACGCAGGTCCAAACCAGAAAGGATTCTTCTCCTAGCTATTGCGCTCGTGGTGAGTGCGATGATGGGAGCCTCGTGGGCAGCCGGCACCGAGTACCTAGCGCAGGCGCGTCGCGACCGCATGCCCCGCCGACACGACTCGAGAAACGTTTCCAGAGCTTGAGCCAGCACGCGGCACCACTGTCGGAGGCGCCATGAGCGACCGCTCGCTGGGCTCGCTGAGCGGGAAGATTCTCACTGAGAGTGCGCTCTGGAGCTTAGCGGCCCAGGCGATTCCTGCCGTCGTCGGTGTTGCGACCATTCCCTTTATCGTTCGAGGGGTCGGTGTCGAGCGCTTCGGAGTACTAACCCTCGCCTGGATGGTCATCGGGTACTTCAGCCTTTTCGATCTCGGTATGGGACGGGCTGTAACGAAGTTTGCGGCCGAGCTCCTGGTTTCGCGCAACCGTGACAGTATGAATCGAGTCGTTTGGACTGCGTGGTATCTAATGTTTGCACTCAGTCTTGCGGGCGCGGTCGTCCTGACAGCAATTGTACCTTGGTTGGTCAGAACGGCAGTCAAGGTATCACCCGAACTGTCGAACGAAGCCACGCGGACGTTCTACCTTCTTGCAGGCTCTCTACCGATCGTAGTGCTGAGCGCTGGCTTCCGCGGACTTCTCGAAGCAGCTCAACTGTTCAAGCTCTCGAGCCTCGTCAAGATCCCAATGGGAATCTTGATGTTCGTCGCGCCGCTGTTAGTGCTCCGCCTCACGCCCAACCTCGTTGTCATCGTCTCCGCCCTAATAGGTGTGCGGCTGGTTGGCACTGTCGCGTACGTCGTCCTGTGCCATAAAGCCGTGCACGATCACCGCACTCCGGCATCACTTGATCCTGGTGCCGCCAGAGCTTTGCTTCGCTTCGGCGCATGGGCGAGCGTATCCAACTTCCTGAGTCCGCTCATGGTTAGCGTCGATCGGTTCTTCGTGGGAGCGTTTCTCTCTATAACTGCCGTCGCGTATTACGCGACGCCCTTTGAGGCGGTGACGAAGCTCTTGATCATCCCGAGCGCGATTACTGCTGTTCTGTTCCCAGCGTTCTCAGCGGCCGCGAGCGTTGATCGGGAAAAGATGGTGCAGTTATTTCGTCGTGGAGTGTGGGCACTTTTCCTAATCATGTACCCCACGGTGTTCGCCGTCATCACGTTCGCACCGGAGCTGCTGAGGTTGTGGCTGGGGCCTAGCTTTGCTGCTCAAAGTGCTGGCTCGCTCCGTTGGCTCGCCTTCGGGGTGTTCACGAACAGTCTCGCATCGGTTCCTTTCGCCTTCATACAAGGGATCGGTCGATCCGATACGACGGCGAAGATACACTTGCTGGAGGCCCCGCTTTACCTGGGTGTATTGGTGTGGCTTATTCGACGCCACGGAATCACAGGCGCGGCCATCGCATGGTGCGGACGCACGACACTCGACATGCTCCTGTTGTTCTGGTACGCCACACCACGGCTTCAAACATCAGCGTCCCGGTGGCTCCGCGACATGGTGATCCTTGGAGCGCTGACACCAGCACTGGGGGCCGGGCTCCTGGTGCAATCCCAGGCGGAGAAGGCGTCTCTCGTATCGATTTCCTTGCTAGTGCTGGCCATCTTCGTGGCGCGTTGGACAGCAGTGGGCGATCGACGTGCATGGATCGCCCGAGTATTAGGAAATGGTTAGCATCACCGACCTCCAAGTCGTTCCGCAGAGCGGCAATTCGTCCACGCGTGCGCCACACGTCGTCATCCCCTTGTACTCGTAGCTGATGGCATTTCTGTCCGCGTTGTTGATCCTCGCGCTGGTCTTCGCTAATTACGTCTTGCATCATGACGTGATGTACCCTGGCTTCCTACAAGCGTCCCTCTGGTTCGTGGCTATCGTACTTGTGCTCTTGGGCCACGGATTGTTTGTGCCGGTTAGCGGCATTGTTTTTGTGTTGGTCACGACGGGCGTAGTGTTCTTCAGCATGGGTGCGTTCGTCGGGTCGTACAATCACAGGCCATATTTCGGTCGCAACTACGTGCTTCAAGGGACAGTTCCCATGCCGCGCGCTGTAGCCGTCCTGGTTGCCATTGTAGCTCTTGGCCTAATCCTCTATATCAACCGCGTTCTGTACCTATCATCTTCGGGCCCTTCGACGAACGCTTTCGTCAACCTACGATACGCCGTAAGCGTTAACCAAGATGAGACCGGTGGTATCGGATTCGTTCAGTACTTCGTGATGCTCGCGAACGTTCTTGCTGCGATCGCGGTCCTCCAACGACACCGCGGGACGAACCGAGTGGGATCGCGGATCCTGGTCGTGGGCTCGATACTGATCGCGTTAACGTTCGGCGTGCTTTCGTCTGGCAGGGGTCCAGTATTGGCCCTCGTCCTCTTGGTTCTCGCAATCCCAGTCGTTCTCAGGACGACGCGCGTGAGTAGGGCCTTGGGGGGACTCGTCCTACTTGCCCTCCTCCTCTTCGTAACTGTAGGCGTGGCTCTCGGAAAAGGGGGAAGTCTCGGAAGTAGCGTCGCCGAGAACTGGGTGACGATGCGTGAATCGTTCCTTACGTACTCAGCCGGTGGAATTCCGGCTCTCAGTCTGTTTCTCGACAACAGAGGCCCAGAACTTGAGTGGGGGTTCAATTCCTTTAGGTCGGTCTTCGCCCTGCTGAAAGCGCTCGGCCTCGACACAACGGTTGCGCCGTTAGTGCAGCCCTATGTCGACACTCCGATTCCATTTAACGCGTTCACGATCTATCAACCATACATAAAGGACTTCGGCTTATTCGGTGCGGCGCCCATACTATTCGTGTTGGGGTTCCTCCATTCAATGGTGTACAGGCGTGCGACGGTCCGTCATCCCCACGCAATTTTTGTCTTCCTCTATGCGCTTTCGCTGTTTCCCCTCGTCATGCAGGTCTTTCAAGACATGTATTTCAGCCTTCTATCGCTCTGGTGCCAGTATGCAATCTACGCAGTGGTGTTTTTCGTCCTTCTGAGCACCCGATCCGGGAACACAACCGGCAACCCGCCCCTAAATCCGTCGCTGCTCCTAGGACACCAGGCGTAATGGCTCCTGTACTCGACGTTATCATCGTCAATTGGAACGCTGGGCCATTGTTGCACCAATGCCTAGAGTCGATTGCCGCAGCAGCCAGGAGCTACATCGACCTGAAGCGCGTCGTCATTGTAGACAACGCCTCCATTGAACGCCCGCTACAGTCCGTCGACACAGCCGGGCTCCCCACGGTCGTGATCCGCAATGAGCAGAATCGCGGCTTCGCTACTGCGTGTAATCAGGGGGCGAGCGGCTCGGTTGCAGACTATCTCTTATTCCTAAACCCTGATACGACCCTGCGCCTAGAGGCCCTTGCGCGGCCGATTGTCTTCATGGAGCAGCCACAGAATTCGCGCATCGGTATCGTAGGCATCCAGCTCGTCGATGACAACGGAAACGTCGCGCGAACCTGCGCGCGCTTCCCCACCCCGGGACGGCTTCTTGCAACAATGCTCGGCCTCGACCGCGCCGCGCCTGGTCTGTTTCCAGCACATTTCATGATCGAGTGGGACCATCGCCAAAGCGGCGAGGTCGATCAAGTTATGGGAGCATACTTTATGGTCCGTCGCTCGATGTTTGAGGCTTTAGGCGGGTTCGACGAGCGGTTCTTCGTGTACTTCGAGGAGGTTGACTTATCGGTTCGCGCTCATGCCCTCGGCTGGCGGAGCTGCTATCTCGCGACCGCCCAGGCATACCATCATGGCAGCGGAGATGTCAAGAAGCATATGCCGGCGTTGCGATTGTTCTATTCCCTCCGCAGTCGGATGCAGTACGGGTACAAGCATTTCAACCCCTTCACCGCCACGCTCGTTGCTCTGGGTACCCTATTCGTCGAGCCTCTGTCTCGGCTTCTTTTGGCGTCCGTCCGTCGCTCTCCATCGCAGTTCGCGGACGTTCTGAAGGCGTACGCGCTCCTGTGGCGAGCTCTTCCAAGCCGTTTAGGCACTCGACGGCAGCTTCCTGCTGCTTGAAAATCCTCCTTCTGACGCGCTATGGGTCTCTCGGCGCAAGCAGCCGCCTCCGCGCCTACCAGTATCTCCCCTTCCTGCAGACCCAGGGATTCGACATCACCACCATTCCACTGCTCGGCGACTACTATCAGCAAGACCTGTACTCAGGTCACCCCCGACGCTGGAACAGGGTTCTCAAGGCGTACTTGCTTCGTCTAATCCGGTTAGCCGGCGCCGCGAGATTCGACTTATTGTGGATCGAGTACGAGCTCTTCCCGTGGCTTCCGGCTCTCGCGGAGCGTGCCCTGGCTTGGTTGCGCATCCCCTACGTCGTCGACTACGATGACCCGATCTTTCATCGTTACGACTCGCACCCCAGCACAATGGTGCGAGCGGTCTTAGGAAGAAAGATCGACGTCATCATGCAGCACGCGGCCACCGTGACAGTTGGAAACGGCTATCTCGAGGGTCGCGCCCGTGCCGTGGGCGCGCGGCGCGTGGAATGCCTGCCAACTGTCGTGGACCTTGCACGCTATCGCACGACCGCACGCCCCGAAGGAAACCCCTTCATCATTGGGTGGATTGGATCCCCCTCCACGGCCAAATATCTTGAACCGCTGCAGCCGGTTCTCGCGAACTTTTGTGTCGCTCACAATGCTCGCGTCCGCGTCGTCGGCGCGCGTGGGGTGGACTTGAAAGACGTCCCAGTCGACGTGAAGCCTTGGTCGGAAGCAACCGAAGTCGAGGACATTCTCTCGTTTGACGTAGGCATCATGCCTCTGCCCGATGATCCGTGGGAAAGAGGCAAATGCGGCTATAAGCTGATCCAATATATGGCCTGCGCGCGTCCGGTGATCGCATCTCCAGTCGGCGCCAACTGTCAGATCGTCGAGCAAGGGGTCAATGGCTACTTGGCGACGACGGAAGGAGAATGGCGCTCGGCGTTGGACAGTGTCTACGCTGCGCCCGAACTCAGAATGCGTCTCGGTGCGGCCGGTCGCCGGAAGGTCGAAGCACACTACTGCACGCGGGTGATGGCACCGCGTCTCGCTCACATCCTGAAGGTCGCAGCAGCAGCCGACGGAGCTGGTACCTAGATGTGCGGTATTGCCGGCTTCCTCACGCTCGCGAGCAGAACCCCAGCCGAGGAGATGGAGGCTGCCATCCTTTGCATGGCGAACAGCCTCCGGCACCGTGGACCAGATGATTCCGGCACGTGGGTAGACCCGGCCGCCGGAGTCGCGCTTGGCCACCGACGCCTTTCCGTCGTAGACCTGTCGCCGCTGGGCCATCAACCCATGCACTCGGCAACAGGACGCTACGTCATCGTCTTCAACGGCGAGATCTACAACTTTCGCACGCTCCGGGCTGAGCTGGAGACACACGGCCAGACGTTTCGCAGTCGCTCCGATACGGAAGTCATGCTGGCGGCAATCACCCAATGGGGCGTTCGCAATGCCCTCCTTCGCTTCAACGGGATGTTCGCCTTCGCCGTGTGGGATCGGAGCGAGCACAAGCTCCACCTCGCCCGCGACCGGTTCGGAGAAAAGCCGCTGTACTATGGGTGGTTCGGGAAGACGCTGTTGTTCGCCTCCGAGCTCAAGGCGCTGCGTGTGCATCCCGCCTTTACAGCCGACATCGACCGGGACGCGCTTGGGCTGTTCATGAGGTATGGCTACGTCCCAACGCCACACTGCATCTATCTCCAAGCCAAGAAGCTCCCGCCGGGAACCGTCCTGACACTGTCGCGAGACGTTGTCGGTCATGACCCTCAACCGGACGCGTACTGGTCGGTTACAGAGGCCGCGCGTCTCGCCACAGCCTCGCCATTCACCGGATCGGACGAGGACGCGGCACGCCAATTCGAGCACCTCTTCAGTGACGCAGTGAGACTCCGGCTCGAGGCGGACGTGCCGCTCGGAGCGTTTCTCTCGGGTGGCCTCGATTCGTCGACGGTCGTGGCTCTGATGCAACGACAAGTCGCCGCGCCCGTGAAGACCTTCACGGTGGGATTCGAGGAAGCCGCCTACAACGAAGCCGCGGACGCAACCGCGATCGCTCGGCACCTCGGAACCGAGCACACCGAGGTCTACGTGACTCCGGCGGAAGCAAGGGCGGTCATCCCCCGGCTGCCAACGCTCTATGACGAGCCCTTTGCTGATCCGTCGGCCATACCCACGTTTCTGATCTCAGCGCTCGCGCGTCGACATGTGACGGTGAGTCTATCGGGAGATGGGGGCGACGAGCTGCTCGCCGGTTATAACCGATACACGGTCGGGGCGGCGCACTGGAGATGGCTGTGGCGCGCCCCGCACCATTTACGGCGACTCGTCGCGAGCACCCTGGGCGCGCTGACCCCGAACACGTGGGACCGCATCTTTGACGTTCTGGCAAGGATTACGCCACGGCAAGCGAGCTTTCGCCATCCTGGAACCAAGGTACATCGACTCGCAGGGCTACTGGCTGGCGATAGCGCCGACGACGGGTATCTCTCCCTGATGTCCAACTGGCAGGAGCCGCGCTCCGTCGTGTTGGGCGCGACCGAACTGGCCGGCGCGACGGCTACGCTGCCATCACCACTCAGGAGGCTCCACGAGATCGAGCGGATGATGCTCCTGGATGCGCTGACCTATCTTCCGGACGACATCCTGGTGAAGGTCGATCGCGCGAGTATGGGTGTCAGTCTGGAGGCCCGGGTTCCTCTGCTCGACCACCGCGTCGCCGAGTTCTGCTGGAGCTTACCTCTCACGATGAAGGTCCGCGGCAGTCAGGGAAAGCTGCTCCTGCGCAAGGTGTTGGCAAAGCACGTCCCGGCGGAGCTCACCGAACGACCCAAGACAGGATTCGCGGTACCAATCGCCAGCTGGCTGCGAGGACCAATTCGGCCGTGGGCGGAGGATCTGTTGGACTCGAGTAAGCTACGCACGGAAGGATTCTTCGAACCCGATCAGATCACCCCCGTCTGGACGACCCATCTCTCGGGAAAAAAGGACCTGCAGGACCCCCTCTGGTGTGTGCTGATGTTCGAGGCATGGCTCCAAACCCAGCGGCCCGAAGCCGTCCGCTCAGCGTGAAGGTAGACCCTTCGCACGACCGGGCGATCTCGCTTCGATGGCTTGTGGATCGCATCCGCTGCCCCGAATGTCACACGCCCGATCTTCGTGTGGCTGGTTCGGTCCTGCGCTGTCCTCGATGCGCTGCCTCCTTTCCAATAGTTGAAGGCCGGCCGGTCTTGATTCGCGGCGACAACGAGGTGTTCCCACGGGAATCGTATTCAACGAACGCTCGCCGGCTGAGCAATTCCTGGTCCACGTACCTCGCTCCCTTGATCCCGTCACGTTCCGTCAACATGACGTTTCGTCGGAACCTGCGTGCGTTCGCCGCAACCCTCAGCCGATCGGCGGACGCCTCCGTTCTCGTCATCGGAGCCGGCTCGCAGAAACGGTGGCTGGACGCGTTCTTTGGATCCTATCCGCGCGTTCGCGTAGTCTACTCCGATATCGACGTGGATGCGCTAGTCGATCTCTTTTGCGACGCGCACGACCTTCCGTTTAGGGACGCAATCTTCGACGGTGTGGTGGCTTCCGCAGTGCTTGAACATGTCCTCTACCCCGAGCGGGTTGCGGCCGAGGTCCAGCGAGTGCTCTCGAACGGTGGACACGTGTACTCGGAGCTGCCATTCCTCCAGCAGGTCCACGAAGGGGCTTATGACTTTACCAGGTACACGCTCTCCGGACACCGGCGCCTACTCAATCACTTTCGCGAGGTGTCGAGCGGTGTCGTAGCAGGACCCGGTACCGTCCTGGCATGGTCGCTCGAGCACTTTGCCCTCTCTCTTGCCCCACACCGCTCTCTCCGAACCGTGATTCGCGCCTCCGTTCGTTTCCTTTTCTTTTGGCTCAAGTACTTCGACTACCTCATCGGGCAGTCGGGCCTGGCGGTTGACGGCGCGTCATGCACGTACTTTCTGGGAGTGAAGGAAGACTCGCTCACGCCGGACCGCGAAATCGTCGCGCGCTACGCCGGCTCGAATGCATTCCGACACGTCTGATCGGCCTTGAATTCGGTTCGTCGTTACCGGGTCCTACACTGCATGACGACGTTCGCCGCCTCCTCCGGAGCGGCCGAGAACATGCGTCTCACGCTGAAGCTCCTGCCGCGCGACCAATTCGAGGTCTTTCTCGCCACCCGCAGCGGCCAGAGCATGGAGCAGCATCTCCCTCAAGACGTCACGCTGCTCCCTCTCCGGCACCTCGATCGTGCCATTCGACCGCTTCCGGATTTGTGGGCGTTACTTGAACTGTACCGCCTTTGCAAGCGCTGGCGCTTCGACATCGTCCACACCCACAACAGTAAGGACGGAATTCTCGGACGCTGGGCCGCGCATCTCGCTGGGGTTCCGGTGATCATTCACACAATTCACACACTCTCGTTCAAGGCCTCTGAACTACGTCTTGCCAACGCCTTGTATGCATACCTCGAGCGGCTTACTGCTCCTCTAACCGCTGCCTTGCTTGCCGTCTCAAGGGAGAACATCCAGGAGCAGCTCAAGCGAAGAATCGGGAGTGATCGTCAATACAAAGTCGTGTACAGTGGCCTCGAGCTGGAGCGGTATAGCCTGCCCCAGGTGACCAAGGCAAAGGCTCGCGAAACGCTGGGTCTTCCACGGGCCTCCGCCTGGATCGGTTGGTTTGGGCGATTTAATCAGCAGAAAGACCCGTTGACCTTTGTCCACGCTGCGAGCCAAGTAGCCCAAGGCTTTGCCGATGTGCGGTTCATCGTATGTGGAGACGACCCATTAGGACACGATTTGTGGCCTGCCGTCGAGAGCCTCGCGAGAGAGCTCGGAGTGCGCGACCGACTCCATGTTCTCGGCTTTCGACCGGATCTTCCAATAGTGCTGAAGGCCGTGGACATCGTCATGCACTCTTCGCGGTACGAAGGAATGGGACGGGTGGTGTGTGAGGCTCTCGCAAGCGAGCGTGCGGTCGCTGGTACAGCCGTCGATGGCGTTCAGGAAGCCATCATCTCGGGGCAACGAGGAGGCATTCTCGTGCCGTCGGGAGACCCCGCTGCCCTAGCGGTAGCCGCGCTGACGCTCTTGAGAAAGCCCGAATATGCCTGCGCGCTCGCATCCGCGGGGAGGAAGTGGGTCGAGGCCAACCTCTCGGCGCACCGCATGGTTCGCGATATCGCGGCAGTCTATGATGAGGCGCTCGCGGCGGTCTCGTCCGAGAGCGGGCGGCGGCAGCGACCCGTCGCCGACGGCTAACTGCAGTACCGTGATTGTCCTCGCACGCTTCCCGGGAGGCCCGATTCTATGAATCCGGGCGCCCGCGGCACCCACACGTCGAGCACCGCGCTCCCGGTCGTACTCCCGATGGCGTCCACACTGCGATACTCCACCCGACATTGCCCGACAGGAAGAACGTCCGTGCCAGAGACGTTTTGCCACGCCCCTCCGTTCACCCGCCGCTGAAACTGTTGGTTGTTTGGAAGTGTCGAGCCCAGCTGTGTTACGTAGACCGAGTCTTGCATCTGGACTTGTTGCAACACGACGCCCAGCGTCGGAAACGCCACGCTTGCCGTAACTGGGTCGTACAGTGTGGCGTCGTTGAACGGCGATTCGGTAGCCAGCGCCGGAACGGCCACTTGGACGAGGCGCGTCGGCCAGCCACCGATGCCCACGACGCGGTTGTTCAGCTGACTCCCCATGATGACCATGCCCTCCGGGTGCTGCCCCACATACGAGGCGCCCGCGGCGTAGACCTGCGGGTCGAAGCTGGGGCCCTGCAGCTTCGTGGCCTGGAGGCGCGCCGCACCGCCCGCGGAGCTCACCGTAAGCAGATCCGTCGGGGACAGGGGGTTCCCTACCCCGTCCAACAGGTACTCCTCATCGAACGTTGGGTCCTCGTACACCCAGCGGCCCAGTTCCGGAATGAAGACCGCGCCGGGATCGTGACCCACAGTCGAGATGAGCATGCCCTGCAGCCCTGCCGCCTCCCACAGGGCGCTCAGCATGATTACCTGAAACGTGCAAATGGGATAACGGTACGACTGGAGGTCGCGGATCTGGTAGCGGGCCCCCGCGATCTGTACCATCATCCCGTCATTCGCTCGGATGCCGGTCGCTGGATCGAGGGTCCCGAGCAAGCGGTCGAGCATCGCATACCCGTCGTACCCGACCGACCACCAGTACGCGTTGTTGGCGTTGAGCAGCGAGTCTTCCTGGAAATCATAAATCAGTGCGTTGACGTCCGCCCACGTGTTTCCGGGCGGCAGCACGCCCAGGTTGCTCGTGCTCGTATCCGGGTGCAGGGGCGGATGCGGGTGCACCGCGGTGCGGGCCACCCAATCGCGCAAGGCTCGCGCGCGCCCCAGGTTTGTCGTAGGGTTGCCGTACGCCGCGAGGATATCGGCAACGAGAGGGCGGAGCGCGAGGATCGATGGGTTCGCCAGATCCTCGCCAACGTATGAATCACGCTGAACGCTAGTCAGAGGTTGCGCGGCTGCTAAGACTCCGACTGAGTCCGGCGCGGTGGCCACGATTACCGGAACGCGGGCGCGCGCGGCTCCCAGGCCGAAGGAGAGCGTATCATACCCTGAGCGTTGCACGCGCGCGTCGCCGCATCGGGTGCCGATCACGGTGCCACGGACGGTCCCCAGCAAGGCCGGGTCCTGGAGTATGGCGAACCCGTTACGATCAGTCGCCTGACACGAGATCGGAAGCGCAGCGCCAACCGGTAAGGTCAAGACCGGGTTAGGATACGTGACCGTTGCGGCGAGATTAACCGGCACCTGATTCACCACGATCGGGACTACGACGACGACTCCCCCGACGGTCAGAGCCGCCGTCGTCGACCCGTTGCCATGCGCTCGCACCCTGACGCTATCGACCTGCTGAGCCACGATCGTGTCGGCCACATGAAGGGTCACGGCCATGTTGGTTACCGCCGAGCCAAGCGAGTCGATCCCTACGCCTTTGATGGCCTGAGTATCGCCCAGCGCTACAAACCGGGCTGTATCGAGTGGTACGGAAAGGCGGACCGGCCGTTGGGCGACGCGTACGGCGACGGGCGCCGTGTCACTGCCATAGGTCGCCGTGACGACCGTGCTCCCATTCCCGATTGCCCGGATATTCCCGTTCGCATCCACGGCCGCTACCGATGGAGTCGCAGTGCCGTAGACAAGCGCAGCCGTGTTCACGGGTGAGCCCAATCGATCGAGCGGGGTGGCTTGAATCGGCAACGCAGCTTGTAGCGCCTCGAGGAGAACCGAATCCCGCTTCACCGCGATCCGCGCGACCTGTTGAGCGACCACGACGCGCACGCTGTCGCTCACGCCGTTCAGGGCCTTGGCGTGAATCCACGTCGATCCGTTGCCCTTAGAGGTCACCAACCCGGTTGGACCAACCGTCACCACAGATGTATCGCCCGCCGTGAAACCGAGCGTCTGGCTCGAAAGGAGAGCGCCCAAGCTGTCCGCCACCGTTGTGGCGAGCTGGATCGTGTCGCCCAAGGCGTCTACGGCCGTCCGACTGCCGGACAACTTTACGCTCGCGACCTGTTGGTATACCACGACGTGAACCGTCTGCTGGGCAAGGCCCGCCCGCAGGATGACCGGCGTGATACCGTTCGCTTCGCTCTGGATCGTGTACGTGCTGCCTGCTTGCACCTTGACTACGGCATTGACCACGACACTGTCGGCCGGGAGCGAGTCGTTGACGGACAACCCCTGGTCGTCGAGTAGTCGAACCGCCATGCTGGCCGTCTGTCCCAGCGAGTGAAACTTGAGCGTGTCGGGTGTCGCGATGATCGCCTGGACAACCTGGGTCGGATGCACCCACGCGGTGTCGGCCGCTGGCCCGGCGAGCACGACGACCCGTCCGAACCCTCGTTTCCGTGCCTGCACGGAGCCGAGTGAGTCCACGATGCACAGGCTCGTGTCGAGTGAAGCGAATCGAGTGCCGGATGGGATGAACGTGTTGCCGAACGGGTCAGTCGCCTGAAAGCGTATCGGCGTCGGGACGCCGAGCTTGACCAACGTGGTGTCATGCGCGGTGAAAGCGATCCTGCTGACCTCGACGGGCTTGGCAACAGCCGGTACCGACAGCTTGGCCGTGTGCCTCCCCACGTCGACCTCGACCGTGAGGCCCTGGGTCTCGGCGGCTTGGGTTCCCAGTACCCAAACGGCGCTCAACTCACCGCGTGCATCGGTGCTCCCGGAAGCCTGTTCAACGCGACCGTTGGTGCCGACGACGGTCCACGACACGGCGGCGGCCGGCACCGGCCGACCATCTCCGTCCACTGCCTGAAACGCGATCGCCAGCGGCAGAGAGCGCCCTGGGGCGCCCACGAAAACCGAATCGAGAGGGCTTAACCTGCGAAGGACGAGCGTACCGCCGGGCCCCAGCGGATCCCCAAGGCACCCGATGAGGCATACCAGGGTTGCAACCAGACTCGGCCAACGCAAGGCACGCATGTGTGTTTGGGATTCAGCGATTGGTTGGCGTCGTAAGTGAACACGCTCCAAGAGACTAGACCGTTGAACTGGGCAGGCCCCGGCGAGAGCAGCCAATGTGCCTCGCGTCACATGCCTGGCGGTCGGGCGTTGAACCTTCGCTATTTGATGCAGTTAGAGCACTTTTGGTAACGCGACTGTGTAAGTGGAAGGAGTCTTTAGTGTTGCAGAACTGCTACAACCTGACGTTAGACAGACGAGATCAGGCAAGACTCGTCCGTTGACGGGCCATCAGGTCGCGCCCCGCCGCCATACGACCGCAGGGATCGTGCGAAGCATGACCTTGAAGTCGAGTAGCAGCGACCACTCGCGGATGTACTCAGTATCGAGGCGCACCACCTCCTCGAAGTCGACGATGTCGCTCCGTCCACTCACCTGCCAGAGGCCCGTGACGCCGGGCTTGGCACCCAAGCGGCTGAAGTGATGCGCCTGATACAGCGGCAAGTCGCTCAGGAAGAACGGGCGCGGGCCCACCAGGGACATGTGCCCCATCAGCACGTTCCACAGCTGCGGCAACTCGTCCAGGCTCCAGCGCCGGAACCAACGGCCGATGCGCGTGACTCGGGGATCGTTGGGAATCTTGAAGAGACGTGGGTCACCCGAGTGGTTCAAGTGCGCTACGGACGATTTCGCGTCATCCGCCCCGTTCACCATCGTCCGGAACTTCAGCATCTTGAACGTTCGCCCCCCGAACCCCACACGCTCCTGCCAGAAGAAG